>Ga0307373_10009586_pt1 | contig 14425 bp, 11 predicted proteins | sample OX2MG_FD_202534 | JGI IMG/M metagenome (GOLD analysis project Ga0307373, IMG submission 202534) | Soil microbial communities from Risofladan, Vaasa, Finland - OX-2 | ecosystem: Environmental > Terrestrial > Soil > Coastal area > Acid sulfate soil | place: Finland: Risofladan, Vaasa | collected... | reverse complement strand
CACCAACAACGGGGGGACCAGCTGGGGTCAGGCGGCAGTGCCGGCCGGGATCAGTGACGTGACCACGGTGACCTGCGGGTCGGATCGACGGTGCATGGCCATCGGATCACTTTCCTCCGGCGACGTCGCCCTGGTGTCGACGTCGGCCGGGGCCAGCTGGACCCAGGCGGGGACGTTGTCGGGAGGCACCAGCGGGGCCAGCGGTATCTCGTGCATCGACCCCCAACATTGTTGGGTGACCGGTCACACCGTGACCGGGTCGGTCGTGTTCACCGCCAACGCCGGCGCTTCGTGGACCAGCCTTCCGATCCCGGCGGGTTCGGGTCTTTTGAACTCCGTCTCCTGCGTTCAGGGGCCGGCCGACCAGGCGGGCGCGGTGCCGGGCTCGGCGCCCACCGGCCGGATCACCGTTCCCAACTCACCGACCAGCGCGGCGCCGCCAACCACATCGTCACCCCCCGCCGGCGTGCCCGGAGTGAGGTGCACGGTGGTCGGAACCACCGCCAACGCCCAGGCCGTGGCCCGCACCGGCCACGGTCTGATCTTCACCAGCTCCAATGGGGGGGCGACCTGGACCAGTCAGCCGGCACCGACCTCGGTCGCCGACCTCTTCAGCGTGTCCTGTATCGCCGACGACACTTGCGTGGCCGGGGGAAGCACGGTCACCAGTTCGGCCACCTCCGGGGTCCTCCTCTTCACCGGGCCCACGGTCAAGCCCTGGAAGGAGGCCACCACGGTCGCCTCGCCCGAGCCGCTCTTGGGGCTGGCCTGCACCTCCGCCTCGCAGTGCGTGTCGGTCGGGGAATCGATCATCCAGCATCTGGTCGCGCCGTGAGCGGCACCCGCGTGTGTCCTCCCGGCCCGGGACGGCCCCGTGCCCGATGACCGGACCACCGTCACCGAACTCGGGACCGCGCTCGGCACCCTCGGGTATCCGGACCTTTCCACCGCCCTGGCCCGGCGGCCTGACGAGCTGCGGATAGGAAGCGACATCTGGGACCGGCTCCATGACGTCCACCGGGACGGGCGGTTCGCCGCGGAGTTCCGCCTGGCGTTCGAGAACGGGCGAGCCATGTTGGCGGCTCCAGATGGGCTCAGGGGGCGAACTCCCAGGATCATCGAGTGGACCGGCGGTCGGCGGGCTCCGGGGGACGAAGTTGCCCCGATCGACCTCCGCATCGACCACGTGTACCTGATCAGTTGCAAGTACGAATCTGACATTCTCGCCAATACCTCCCCGGCCCGGTTGTTCGACGGTTTGTTGGCCATGTCCGGGCACTGGGACCGCGCCGACTGGTTCGAGGTGGTGGCCGTCGACGAGTTGATGGTCCTCTACGCCGGCTGCCTGGCCGTCACCGGGTTGACCGATTTTCCGCCGGCTCCCGGACTCTGCACCAAAGAGCAGCACCGCGAGCTTCGGGATGCCCTGGCTGGAAGGTCCTATCCCAACGAGGAAACCAAGGCTGCCTACGCCAAGTTGTGCACGACGGTCAGCCGGGAGTCGGCACAACGTTGGAAGCGACGCATGGACGAAGCCGATATCGGATCGGAACTCATGGTGTGGCGCTTGCTTCGGATCGGCAGTGCTCCCTATTTCGTACTCGGGATCGACCGACACAGCGGCCAGCCGGTCCAGTACCGGATCTCCAGCCCCTGGGACTGGAGGGACGAGTTCGAGGTGGTCGATTTCGGTATCGCCGCGGGGGTGGCCGGACAGCCCCGGGTCGACTGGCACTGCCGGTACCGTTCTCGCCACCGGGATTCCCACCAGCAATCCGCGGTCGCGGGTCATGTCGAGATCCGATGGAGCCACGGCCGTTTCGCTAATCCGCCAGAGGCCAAGATCTACCTCGATACCCCCATGGACGAGCTTCCGGGGTATCACCGCCTGTCCGAAACAGAAGGGCCACAGCTCACGTTGTGGTCAACCTCGTAGATCAGTCTCTCCCCGGCTTGGCCGAGCCCCCCGCTGCAACAACCGCAATCCGACAATCGGAAAGATGAGCACGGAGAGTACGCCGGCGGCGATGAGGGCGGCGGCATTCTCGTGGGTCACCTTATTTGCTGCCACCCCGATCTCGGCGATGACGACGATCAGGGGCAGCCCGGTGACCGAGAACAGCGCCAGGGGCAGCAGCTGATTTTTCGGCAGATGCTTGCGGTACACCAGCAGCGAGGGAACGCCCCTGACCGCCAAGAGGAGGAGGAGATAAAGCGGGATGCGGAGGGCGGCGCTCGGACTGTGGAGAAGCGAATGGAGATCGAAGGTCACGCCACTCACCACGAAGAAGATCGGAATCAGAAATCCGAAGCCGATGGCTTCGAGCTTTCCCCGAATGACCGGGCTGTCGTCGCCCTCGGTGAACAGGCGGACCACGATCCCGGCGGCGACCGCGCCCAGCAGCACATCGAGGCCGAGCGTTGACGCCAAATAGACGAGCAAGAAGATGAGAAGTACGGATATCCGGACCGGCAGTTGGGAGCTGGAATGGAGATGCCGGCCCAGCATCGCCACCACCCGAGGCGGCTGGGTCCGGGTGGCCAGCAGCGCGGCCGCCACCGCGGTGGCGAAGAACACCACCAACAGCAAGATGGTGATCACCGGATCCCTCTGGGTCAGGAATACGGAACCCACCACAATGGGGCCGAACTCCCCGATGGTTCCTGCCGCCATTACGTGCCGGCCGAATTCGGTCTTCAGAACACCGGCGTCCCGGAGCACCGGCAACACCGTCCCGAGTGCCGTGGTGGTCAGGATCAGCCCGAACACCACTGGGTGGTGCTCCAGACCGGTGGCCACCACGGCCAGGGAAAACCCCACCGCCACCACCGCGGAGGACACCCAGCTCACCGTGGCCAGCCGCAACGGGCGGCCCCGGATCCGCATGAGATCGAGCTCGTAGCCGGCCAGGAACATGAGAAAAGCCAGGCCCATGTCGGAGAATGCCGTCACCACGCTTCCGGTGTGGGCGAGCTTCAGTACATCGGGCCCGACGACCATCCCCAGGATGAGTTCGATCACCATGGCCGGCACCCCGAGTTTCCCGGTGAATTCGGCCAAGATCGGCGCCAGGACCGCAATTCCAGCCACCAGGACCAGGGTGGGGATCCACGAGGCGGCCATCGGTTCCTACCGTACTTGGGGCAAGAAGAGCGCTTCGCTCCAAGCGGCGGAAACGACCGGAGAGGGGCTGGTCACAAAGGTGGGTCACCCCGGCGGCCCCACTCACGCTCACGCCCCAGCTAAACTTGCCGTCCTAGTGGCCGATCCTCACATCACCGCGGTCTTGTGTGGATCCGGCCACGCCACGGGCGGTCTTTCGCCACAATTTCGGTGGCCACTACTGGGGCACCACCCGGGGTTGCGACTCCCCTCACCCCGCGTCATCTAGGCGGGCGAGCATGCAAGATACTCAAGGAAATCCCCTTGGTTGATACCGTCGAACGTCCCCCATCGTCGCAGCCCAACGGAGCCGGCCAGGCCACGGGCCCGGCCCACCGCGTGCGCCACCGGAAGCTCCGACGGGTTCGCGCCCGCCAGGAGCGGCTCTATCGCCGTCGGAGGATGAAGGCCATCATCGCCGTGATCCTGACCGGGCTGCTGATCTGGTTGGCCATCTCTCTGGGAGGGGCGTTGACCAATCCCGTCTACGGAAGTTCGATGAGTGCCCGGTTCGCCGAATGGGCCCGTCAGAACGGCGGAGGCTCGATCATCAACAAGGTGGAGAATTTCTGGTACAGCCACCACGCTCCGAAGGTCGGCGGCGCGGTCCCCCGCGGGGCGATCAAGACCCCGGTCTCCCCGCCGACCACGGCGGCCGACGGGCCGCCTCATCTGCCCGCTCCCGTGGCCATGGTGCCGTTCGCCAGCCCGGCCCTCGCCGGCGAGGGGCAGTGGTCGCCGGCCGGTCGACTGGTCGACGGTATCCCGGCCCTCTACACCACCGAGCTCCGACCCGACGCAGTCCACACCAGTTACGTGGTGGGAGTTGCCTGGATGGACACCAGATTGCTCCACGCCACCCTCTACTCGGGGAGCCAGATCCCCGGCGGCGGCCCGTTTACCCATACCGCTCCGATACAGGCCACCGCGGCCAACTCGCTGGTTTCCGCCTTCAACGCCGGCTTCCTGTCGGGACAGTCCAACGGGGGCTACTACACCGACGGCAAGACCCTGCTGCCGCTCCGGACGGGGGCGGCCTCCGCGGTGATCTACAACGACGGGACCATGACGGTGGCCGACTGGGGGCGCGACGCCACCCTTACCCCCAACGTGGTCGCCGTCCGGCAAAACCTCAACCTCATCGTGGACGGGAGCCAACCCGTCCCCGGGCTGAACGCCGCCGATACCACCCAGTGGGGCAACACGCTGGGCGGGGCTATCTATGTCTACCGTTCCGGCCTGGGCGTGACGCCGAGCGGTGCTCTGGTCTACGTCGGCGGCCCGGGCCTGAACATCACCGATCTGGCCGATCTCCTGGTCCGGGCCGGCGCCGTCCGGGCCATGGAACTCGACATCAACACCGACTGGGTCAATTACTCCTTCTACAACCCGGCCTCGCCCTACGGTGCGGCCACCGCCGCCAATGGGACCGAGCTGCTTCCCCAAATGACCGGGGGACCGGGGCGATACTTCGCGTCATATTGGGCCCGGGATTTCTTCACCATGTCGTCGGCCTACCCAACCGGTCCGACCCCCACCACAACGACGACCAAACCGCGCAACACGGCACCGAGTCACTCCTGAACGAGCCCTGACGGGCTGGTTCCTCGCTGTAGGGTCTTCCAAAGCGCCCATGGAACTCGTCATCAACTTCTCGATCATCACTGGTTGGTTCCCGGTCGTGGTGATCACAGTGGCGCTGGCTTCACTGATCTTGACGGTGGGGTGGCGAAATGGCGCCTGGAAGGCCCAATTGGTATTCGGGCTCCCGGCTGCCTTCGTCCTGACGGTGTTGCTGGCCTTGTCGGTCCATTTCTTCCAGTTCGTGCCGGATGACTTCCCCCGCACCTTCTACCTCTGGGCGTGGTTGGTCATCTTCTCGCTGGTGGTCGCCATCCTCGGCTGGCCGAAGAGCCGGTGGGTACTCCGTCCGCTGTCGATTGTCGCCATCCTGTTCTGCATCCTGGCCGCCTGCACTGTCATCAACCAGCAGTTCGGCTACTACCCGACCCTCGAACGGGCCCTCGGCAAGGACGCAGCCAATTTCACCAGCCTCCCGGCCCTGCAGGCCATCCGGGATCAGGTCAGGGACACCGGGCATCTTCCCGACCATGGCGACACCATCAACGTCACCATCCCACCCACCAAATCGAGGTTTCCGACCGGGCAGGCCGAGGTGTACATCCCCCCGGCCTGGTTCAACAATCCCGAGCCGGCACTTCCGGTGATCGTGCTGATTGCCGGCTACCCGGGCATGCCGACCGACTGGACCCGGGCCGCATTTGCCGACACCACCGCGAACGAATTCGCCGCCGCACATAAGGGGGTGGCTCCCATCTTGGTCATGCCGGATTCGAATGGCGCCGCCCAGGACACCGAGTGCACGAATAGCAGATTGGGCGACGCCGAGACCTACCTGACCGAGGACCTCCCCGCTTACATGCGCACTGAATTCAACGCCAACACCGGGGCCCACTCCTTCGCCGTGGCCGGGCTCTCGGCCGGTGGAACCTGTGCGACGGTGTTGGCCCTGCGCAACCCCAAGGTCTTCCCCGACTTTGCCGCCTACTCGGGCTACAGCGCGCAAACCTTCAAGACCGCCGACAAAGCCGCCACCATCGCCACCCTCTTCAACGGCTCACTGGCCGAGTACAACAAGTACGATCCCACCACCCTGCTGACCAACAACAAATTCCCCACCACATCGGCCTGGTTCGAGACCGGGGCCCAGGATGCCGCCCTGTTGCCCGACGCCCAACACCTCCAAAGATTTGCCGACAAGGCCGGGCTCGCCCAGGTCTGCTTCTTCAGCCCCAGCGGAGGCCATGACTTCACCTTTTGGACACGAGCCTTCAAGGACTCGCTTCCTTGGATCTCGTGGAAACTGGGTCTGACCCCCGCCCCGACCGACTCTTTGGCCAAATGCACTCCACCCATTCATTGATGGACGCCTGGGTGATCCGTCCCCTCTTTGAGAAAATGAGGGCGTGTCCTTAGAGCTTGAACCGGTTGCGTTCGCCCGGATGCACCCTTAGGATCTCGTCGCGCCCCTAGCTCAACGGTGGAGCAGCGGATTCTTAATCCGCAGGTTGGGTGGTTCGAGTCCCCCGGGGCGCACGTTGGCGAATCAGGCGCCGGGCGTACAGGTCGCTCCCCCGGTCGCCGGCTGGGGGGTGAGTCCCAACTTCCAGGACAGCCAGGGCAACGAGTCGGTGAATGCCTGGTCCCAGACGCTGAAATCGTGGCCACCTGGAAGTATCTCGAGGCAGGTATCGATGCCGGCCCCCTCGGCTGCCGGTTGGAGCCGCTTGGCGGCAGCGAGGGGCCGGGCGTCGTCCTTGCCCACCGCGAACCAGCCGGCCATGCCCGGAAAGGTCCCGTTCTTGAGCAGGGCGACCGGATTGTTGCGTTGGTAGCTGTCGTTCGAGCCCCCGAACAGGATCTTGATGGTGTCGGTACGGGGATCCTCCAGGTAGACAGGCGAGGACAGGCCCGAATAGCTGGCAAAGAACGGGAACACGTTCGGATTCCGCAACGCCAGGTTCACCGAACAGAACCCTCCGGCTGACAACCCGGCCACGGCCAGCGATCTCGGTCCTTCGTTGGCGTCATAAGTGGCTCGGACAAAGGCCGGCACGTCCTGGACCAGATAGGTCTCCGCCTGGCCGAAGGCGCTGTTCACACACTCGGTGTCGACGGTGAGGGAGCCGTTCGGGTCGGGCATCACCACGATCGGCGTCAGCCCGTGATGCCCGGCGGCGAATTGGTCGGCGATGTGATCGGCCTTCCCCTGCTGGGTCCAGTCGGCGGAGCTCCCCGGCTCGCCCGGCAACAGGACCAGCGTGGGCAGGACCGGAGGTGGTGTGGCGAACCAGGCCGGAGGGAGATAGACGAAGGCGTCATGGGCACTGAACTTCGACACCGTTGCCGGAATGTGGGCGGAAACCACGACACCTCTCGACGGGAGGCGACCGGTCATCGCCACCTCATCGCGGATGACCTGGAGCTGGGCGTTGGGAACCAGGTTCACCGCGTCGAGATGCAGCAGCCTCCCGATCGTGGGGTACCTGACATAGGTCGCATTCAGCGAGTCGGCGAGCACCACCGCGGTCAGGACGATGGCGACAGACGACAGCGCCCGGAACCAAAAGGCCCAGTGCGGCCATCCGACGATGGCGGTCGCCACCGCCATGACCCACACCCCGCCCCAAACAAAGGCCGAGACCGGGAATCGGTTCGGGTACGCGCCACTGACGTGCAGGATCAGATCGGCCGCCACCGGGAGGATGATGGCCGCCGGAATGCCGATGACCAACTCTCGCCGCCATCGTCCCGGTCGCCAGCCGATAGCCGCCAAAAGCGAGACCACAGCCAGCCCGATGACGACCAGGGGCAGCCACCCCGAAATGATGGAGATGTTGACGGAAGACTCCGATCACTCTGACAGGATATGAGGGCGGGCAACGAGTCTATTGATGAGGGACTATCGGAATCCAGAGCGCGCCATCGCGCGCCGGTCGTTCATGGCGCAACCGGGCCGCGGGCGGCGGAACGGGCCTGACCCTTTTCCGGTTCAGATCTCCTCGGGCACCATGTCGATGGCGCCGCATGGGCACTCCTTGACACAGATCCCGCATCCCTTGCAGAAGTCGTAATCGAACCGGTAGCGCTTACCCGGACCGAGCTTGATCACCGCGTTGTCGGGGCAGACCCCGAAGCAGTTGTCGCACTCGAAGCAGTTGCCGCACGAGAGGCAACGGCGAGCCTCGAACAGCGCATTCTCCTCGGTCAGGCCCCCGACGACCTCATCGAATGTGCTGACCCGCCGGGCCTGTTCGAGCTCAGGGCGCCTGGTGCGCGGCGCGTCGGCGAAGTACCAGGTGTTGAGGCGTTCGAACGTGGCCGGGGCGGCGGGCGGGGGATCGGTCGTCTCCTGTCCGGACAAGTAGGCGTCGATTCCCAGCGCCGCCTTGCGCCCGTGCCCGATGGCCATGGTCGCCGTGCGTTGCGAGGGCACGGTGTCGCCCCCGGCGAAGACACCCGCTTCGCCGGTCATCATGGTCGACTCCACCTGAACGTAGCCGTCGTCGACGGTCACGTCGGGTGCCCGGTCCAGGAGGGCCAGGTCGGTGTCCTGGCCGAGCGCCAGCACCAGGGAATCGGCGTCGAGCTCCTCAGTCTCACCGGTTGACACCGGGAAGCCCTCGTCGTCGAGCTGCACCTTCTCGATCATCAAGCGGCCGGGATCGACCCGGTCGATCATCGAGAGCCAACGCACCGTGACGCCCTCGGCGAGAGCCTCGTCGAGCTCGTCGGCGTGTGCGGGCATGCGCTCCCGATTGCGGCGGTAGACGACGACGGCGTCGGTGGCGCCGAGGCGCCGGGCCGTGCGCGCCGCGTCGAGCGCGGTGTCGCCGCCGCCGTAGACGGCGACGCGCCGGCCGAGCTGGGGTGGATCGCCGTCGGCAACCCGGTGAAGCAGGGAGATGGCGTCGAGGACGCGAACCGAATCGCCTGAGGGGATGTCGAGCCGGCGGGCCAGCTGTGCCCCCACCGCCACGAAGACCGCATCGAAGGCACCTTCGGCGCGCTCGGACTCGATGTCCACCACCGTGTGGTCGAGCCGGACGTCGACGTCGAGGGCGATGATCCGCTCGATCTCCGCATCGAGGACCTCACGGGGAAGTCGGTAGGCCGGGATGCCGAACCGCATCATGCCCCCGAGCGCGGTCGCCGAGTCGACCAGACGGACCGAATGACCGAGGCGGCGGAGGTGGTAGGTGCAGCTGAGCCCGGCCGGCCCACCACCGATCACGAGGACGCGCTTTCCGGTGCCGGTGCCGGCCCGGGGCAACTGCCACCCGCGCTCGATGGCGAGATCGCCGAGGAACCGCTCGACGGCGTTGATGCCGACCGCCTCGTCGAGCTCCGCGCGGTTGCAGGCCGTCTCGCACGGGTGGTAGCAGATCCTGCCCATGACGGCGGGGAACGGATTGTCCTCGACCAGTTGCCGCCACGCCGTCTCGTAGTCCCCAGGCTCGGCCTGGTACAGCCACTGCTGGACCCGCTCCCCGGCAGGGCAGGCGTTGCTGCACGGCGGCAGGCGATCGACGTACACCGGGCGCTCGACACGCCACGAGCCGGTGTGATTGGCCCGGCTGGTTCCGACATCGAGGGTGATGGCGAACGGCGGCTCCATTACTGTCTGCCCCCTATCGGCCCGGCATCGTCGAGCTCGCCGGGGTCGAGCCCGTAACGGGCGATGTTGTGGTCGGCGATGGCCTGGATGCGGGCGATCACCTCGAGGTCGGGGTGTTCGCCGAAGAGATGGGCGAACCGGCTCTGCAGGGACAGGTACTCCTCGACCGGCGTCCGGTGGCGGATCGGGGACACCGCGGTGACCCGGCCACCCTCGGCCTCGAAGACGGGGAAGAGCCCGGTCTCCTGGGCCAGGCGCGCCACTCGGATGGTGTCGCACGAGGCGGAGCCCCAGCCGAGTGGGCATGGAACGAGGATGTGCAGGTAGCGGGCACCGCGGATCTGCATGGCCCGTTCGACCTTGCCCTCGAGGTCGTGGAGGTCGGCGACGGTGGCGGTGGCGACATAGGGGATGTCGTGGGCCATGGCCAGGCGAGGGAGATCCTTCCCCTGCCCGAAGACGTTCCCCGGCTGGCTCCCCACCGTCTCGGTGGTGGCCGTACGGGCCGCCGGCGGCGTGGCCCCGGACCGCTGGACGCCGGTGTTCATGTAGGCCTCGTTGTCGTAGCAGATGAAGAGCACGTCGTCGTTGCGCTCGAACATCCCTGACAGGCACCCGAATCCGATGTCGACCGTGCCGCCGTCCCCGGCCTGACCGACCACCCGGATATCGGTCTTCCCCTTCACCTTCATCGCCGCCGCCACCCCCGTAGCCACCGCAGCTGCGTTGCCGAAAAGCGAGTGCAGCCAGGCGATCCGCCACGACGTCTGCGGGTAGGGGGTCGAGAAGACCTCGAGGCAACCGGTGGCGTTGACCACCATGAGCTGGCCGCCGGTGGCGCGCATGGCAACATCGATAGCGTAGCGAGCCCCGAGGGCCTCGCCGCACCCCTGGCAGGCGCGGTGCCCGGCGTCGAGCGAGTTGGTCCGGTCGGCGTCGGACTGGACGGTTCGATCGGCCGGGGAGAGGAGTCGGTTACCGACCGCGAAGCTTCCGACCTGGTAAAAGCGAACCGGCTGGGTGGTCATGGTCCCACCTCACCGCTCGGGTGGAGGGCGAGGTCACGGAGCACGAACTCGGCGGTCGGTCCGGGTCGGGTGGGTGCCGCAGCCATCCGAGCCTGCTCGCGCTCGACGACCCCGGTGTTCAGGTCGAGGAAGGTGACCAGCTCAAGTTGGTCCTCCGCCGCGGCGGCCAGCATGGTCTCAAGGGATCGCCGGCTGATCGGACGGCCGCCGAGACCGGCGACCACCGTGTAGAGCGACGACTCCGACCGATGGGTGGCCATGGCGACGTCGGTCGAGAGGACGCCCCCGAACCCGACACTGAACGCCTTTTCGACGACGACGACCCGCTGCGCGCCCGACAGCGCGTCCGCAACCGCCTGTCGTGGGAAGGGACGGAAGGCCGTGATCCCCACGACACCCACCCGCTCACCAGCATCGCGCCGGGCATCCACCGCGTCTTTGATGGTCCCGAGCACCGAACCGAGCGCCACCACCACGGTGTCGGCGTCCTCGGCGCGATAGGACCGGACCAGACCCCCGCTCGGCCGGCCGAATTGCTCGGCGAAGTCGGCGGCCACGGTAGGGATCAGGTCGAGGGCCTCGAGCTGACGGAGATAGGCGAGGTAGCGGACCTCCTCGAAGGCCTCGGGGCCGACCATGGCCCCGATGGAGACCGGGTCATCGGGATCGAGCACCTGGCGGGGCTCGAAGGGGGGAAGGAAGGCGTCGACTGCGGCCTGTTCGGGGACGTCGATGCCCTCGACGGCGTGGGTCAGGATGAACCCGTCCATGCACACCATCACCGGGAGTGAGAGGCGCTCGGCGATGAGGAATGCCTGGACGTGCAGGTCGGTTGCTTCCTGATTGGTCTCGGCGAACAGCTGGATCCATCCCGAGTCGCGTACCGACATGGCATCGCTGTGGTCGTTCCAGATGTTGATGGGCCCCCCGATGGCCCGATTGGCCAGGGTCATCACGATGGGGAGCCCGAGGCCCGATGCGTTATAGACGGCCTCCATCATGAACAGAAGTCCTTGGCTGGCGGTGGCGGTGTAGGCGCGAGCCCCCGCTGCCGAGGCACCGATGGACACGGACATGGCCGCGAATTCCGACTCGACGTTGATGAACTCGCACGGGGACAGATTGCCGGACTTCACCATGGCGCCGACGGCCTCGATGATGTGGGTCTGGGGGGAGATGGGGTAGGCGCAGACCACCTCGGGCCGGCAGCGCGCCACCGTCTCGGCCACCGCCCGGGAGCCCTCAATCTGTCGCAGCATGGGCCTGGTCGGCGAGGGGTCGGGTGGCCGAGGCACCCTCGGCGACGGACTGGGTGACGTGATGGTGGGCGGCATCGGCGGCGGCGACATTGCGCTCGGCGGTCGGACCGGTGAAGCGCTGGCGGAGGGCGTGTTCGACGGCCACCAGCGAGATCTGGCCGGTCAGCGCGGCGAACCCGGCGACGAGCGCGGCGTTGGGCATCGGCCGGCCGGTATGGGCCAGAGCCAGATCCGTGGCCGGACAGGTACATAGCCGGTCAGGCTGGAAGCGGCGGCAGAGATCCCCGAGCCCCAGGGCGTCCAAGGGTTGCGAGGTGTTCAGGAGCACGAAGGCCTCAGGAGCGAGCCCGGCGAGGAGATCAACCTGGTGGATGAGGGTCATGTCCTGGACGATCAGGGCGTCAGGCTCCATGACCGGCTCGCGGGTGCGGATGGGACGCTCGTCGATCCGGCAGAAGGCCACCACAGGAGCTCCCATGCGCTCGGAGCCGAAGCTCGGGAACGCCTGGGCATGACGACCGCTGTCGAAGGCAGCCATCGAAAGGACCTCGGCCGCGGTGACCACGCCCTGGCCGCCGCGTCCATGGATGCGGATCTGGAACACAGCAGCGCCTCGAGCCGGGGCCGCTGGTCAGCGGCCGGCCGCGCCGACGATGGCGGCCAGATCGGCGAGCCGGCTCGAGTAGCCCGACTCGTTGTCGTACCAGCCGAGCACCTTGACCAGGCGCCCATGGGCCATGGTCAACTCGGAGTCGAAGACGCACGAAGCCGGCGAGCCGACGATGTCCGAAGAAACCAGGGGCTCCTCGGAGTACTCGAGCAGGCCGGCGAGGCGACCGGCGCCGGACGCGACCCGGTAAGCGTCCTTGATGTCGCTGACGGTGGCGGAGGTGCGCACGTTGGCCACCAGGTCCACGATGGATGCGTCGGGAACGGGGACCCGCAGAGCCAGGCCGTCGAGCACGCCGCTCACCGTCGGCAGCACCAGACCGGTCGCCCGTGCCGCACCGGTGGTGGTCGGCACGATGTTGACGGCCGCGGCGCGCGACCGGCGCGGATCCTTGTGGAGCGAGTCGACCAACTGCTGGTCGCCGGTGTAGGCGTGCACCGTGGTCATGAAGCCGTCCTCGATGCCAAATGCGTCGTCGAGCACCTTGGCCAGGACGGCCAGGCAGTTGGTGGTACAGGACGCGTTCGAAATGATGAAGTCGTGGCTCGGGTCGAACTGGTCCTCGTTCACCCCGACCACGAGCGTGGCATCAGGGTCGTGGGCCGGCGCCGAGATCACTACGCGGGTCGCACCGGCCTCGAGGTGCGCAGTGGCACTCTCTCGGCTGGTGCCCTTGCCGGTGGACTCGACCACCACATCCACCCCGAGCTCCCCCCAGGGGAGCGCTTTGGGGTCGGGCTCGGCCAGCATGCGGATGCGCCGTGCGCCCACCACCATGATGGTGTCCTCGACGGTCACCGGATCGGGGTAGCGGCCGTGCACCGAATCGCGGGCGAACAGGCGGGCCAGAGCGACCGGCGAGCCGAGATCGTTGATCGCCACTACCTCGAACTCATGGTGGGAGGCGAGCACGGAGCGGAGCAACGCTCGCCCGGTGCGCCCGAAGCCGTTGATGCCTAACCGTACCGGCATGCCTCTTCCTCTCGTCAGCTGGGGCGTGACCCGTCTACAGGACCATGGTGATCCTTGACCATCCGTCGGGGTAGGGCCGAACGTCACTGCCTTTACGGGGGATCCCGCCTGGCCCGGATGGGATCTGGTGGCTCGAGACCGCGTTCAGCCGGTCGAACGGTCCCGTCACGACGGCCAAGGGGGATGCCAATCCACCGAAATCCGATCGAGCAGACCCAGGGCGTTCCAAAGGCGCCGTCACCAGTCCTCCACAGCAGCCATCCGGTCATCAAAAGACCGCGTGAGCCGCTGGTAGACCCTTCACTGCTCTGTGGATCGAGGAGATCACGCCCCTTATGGCGACGGCCGGGTGGATCAAGCAAGAATCGGGATCGCAAGCCGGGCGGTTCTGTCGTCCTCATCTTCACTTTCCTCATGGGATTGCTCCTGTTTCTGCCGTCCCGGGATGGCAGAGCCTGGTCGGCTTCATCACCTCGGCGACCGTGTCGATGTACGCCGGCGCCCCTCTGGCCCTTGGCGCGTTGCGCCACCAGAAGCCGGATGCCCCCGGTCGTACCGGCTTCCGTGGGGAGCCGTGCTCGCCCCCCTCTCCCAACAAATTCATCATCCACTGGAGTGGGTGGGAAGTCGATTGGAAGCTCTACGTGGCCGTTCTCCTCGGCTACGGCCTGGACCTGGTGGTGGCGGCGTGGAGCCTGACCATCTACTACTCCGCCCTCCATCTGCGGCCGCCCGATGAAAAGTTCGATGCCCACGTGGAAGAGACCTACGCGGTAGAGAACTGATCGCTCCGAGCCATCGGTCGCCGTCGAGCGGCGCTCGAGCCCTCTCACTACACTGTCGACCAATACGGGATGAGTGCAACGTCAGAATCCTCCGTTAGGAGGTCAGTGGTCCCGACATGATTGCCATCTTCTTTGCCGCCCTCGGCTCCCTGTGCAACGCTTCTTCTGCGGTCGTGCAGCGGTTGGCCAACGTGTCGGCCCCCGCCGAGGTGGCCACCGGGTGGCGCAGGGCCCTCTACCTGATCCGACAACCGATGTGGCTGGTGGGCTTCCTGTTTCTGGGCGGCACCTTCATCTTCACCGCCACCGCCCTGTACTTCGGGGAGATCGCCGTGGTCCAGCCGGTGCT
>Ga0307373_10009585_pt1 | contig 14425 bp, 16 predicted proteins | sample OX2MG_FD_202534 | JGI IMG/M metagenome (GOLD analysis project Ga0307373, IMG submission 202534) | Soil microbial communities from Risofladan, Vaasa, Finland - OX-2 | ecosystem: Environmental > Terrestrial > Soil > Coastal area > Acid sulfate soil | place: Finland: Risofladan, Vaasa | collected... | reverse complement strand
CACGCAAACGAACTGAGGCCCCGTGGAGGACGTTGCACCCGTCACAAAGTGACAGACCCGGCCCTGGCACACGCTTCGGCGCTACTGCAGGCTCCGGGTTCAGCCGGGCTGGCGGCTGTAGTCCAGCCTGGATGCAGAGTCGGCGGACGACCTGGGCCACGTCACCCCAGGAAAGCTGCCCATTGCATCGGGCCCACTCGCTCATAGCCGATGAGCGGACGGTCAGGTCTGTGCGGGCCAGCTCAGTCCGATGCCTCAGCGACGATCGGGCACTGGATCGCCTCCGGCGACTGAGCCTGGCATGCTTGTTTGGTGGAACCCGAGGAGCATGCTGAGCCGCTCGAAAGGCATCCCCCGCAGCTCGTGCGCATCGTGCATTTGGCGGCGCCCGTGTTTCGCGCCCTGGCCAACGGTGACCTGGCGGCTGCAAACACGGTGAGTCCCGTGCCTCTCCCAGCTTACTTCGCCGGCCCTGAGTGGAGAGCGGTGTGGCAGAGGCGCAGCACGCAGGTTGAGGAAGACCCGGCCAGCGCGGCATGGGTCACCGGTGTCATCTGGGATGAACGGCACCAGGTGGCCGTCGGCCGAGCTGGCTATCACGGGCCGCCCGATCCGTCGGGCATGGTCGAGATCGGTTATGCGGTCGATCCAGCCCAGCGGCGACGCGGCTACGCTCGGGCCGCACTGGAGGCCCTGCTCCAGCGCGCTGCCCGCGAACCGCAGGTGCGCACGGTGCGGGTGACCATCAGCCCTGACAATGTCGCCTCTTACCAGTTGGCATCGCAGTACGGCTTCACCGAGATCGGTGAGCAGTGGGACGACGAGGACGGCCTAGAGATCATCTACGAGGTCGATGCTTAGCGCCGGTAGGCGAAACGAACGTCCGCACATGCCGCTGTGCGAGCGGTCCTGCAACGCATCGCGCTCCCTGCGGGACGGTCTTGGCGATGTGCTGACCCGGCCCGAGCGGTCACCAACTCAGGTGCCCGGTGGTTGCAGGTCGCGGCGCACAATGAGGGCATACTCCAACTTCACGAACGCGGTGATTGGGACAAGATCAGTGTGCCATCGGTCGTAGAAGGTCACGCCATCCACCTCCTTAAGACCGTTGCCGGCCAGGATGGCGTGGATGTTCAGCATTGCCATCATCTGCTGGTGCTCGAAGCGAAGGGCGGCCTGCATGGCCTCGTCGGAACAGAACATCTGAACCGAGGTAACGAGCGAGTCCATGTGTCTTGACTCGTCATCGATGGGGCGGAACGCCTCGTTGATCCGCCGCAGATGCTCGCGGATCTCGGGCGTGAGCTCCTGTCCATCCTGTGTGTGAATGCGCTTCAACTCATCGATGGCCTTACCGGCGTTGACCATGCAGTTCCAAAGGCGACGCGCGAACACCGTCATGTCCCTGTGCGCCTGCATTTTGTCGGTCCGCCAGGCGTCCTGGACGACGTCCCGTCGCGCTAGTTCCCGCTGCCTCGCTTGGTCCTCGCGGTCCTTGTCACGCTCCGCAGCGTCTTGCTTCCGGCGACGGCTCTCCGCCCAGTTCGTGATGACGAGCGTTAGGAGAATGGGGATGGTCGCCACCAGCAATGTCTGCCACCAGGTCATGTGTCAGTATCCGCCCTGCCCTGACCATGCCGGAACGGCCGACGGACGACACTTGGCGCCGTGCGGAACGTCCGCACATGCCGCCGATCGTTAGTCGCGTGAGGATTCCTCCGGGGAAGGTCGCAGCAACCTGACGGACACCGCCGCCCACAGGCCAATCAGCGCAAGCCAGATGATCAAGCGCAGCCATCCGGCCAGGCCGGTGCGCGGCGGGTAGAGCGACTGCGTCAGCGGCGCGTAGGCATACCAGCCAGACCGGGCCGCGCTCCCGAGATTGACGAGGTAGCTTCCGGCCGCCCCGAGCGCCATTCCAAGCGCAATGACGACAACGATCCTCTGGGCCGTGCCCACGGCCTTTGCGTAGTCGGTTGATAGTGCTCTGATCAGGCAAGGATTGGTCCGGCACGCCGGGATCGTGGCGGTACGGGAGCAGGCACGGCGCGGCAGTGATCATGAGGTTGCCGAACTTCGTGATCATCACCGGGAGCCGTGCCTGCCGTGCCATCTTCGCTCACTGTCCTGGCTGCTGGCCACCTTGATGTGCTTGCCCGCAGTGATCCGCCGGCCGCCGGGGCCGTGCCTGCGGGGTTGCTGGACGCGCTGGCGCAGGTCCCTGATCCGCGGGACCCGCGCGGGGTGCGGTATGACCTCGTCCCGATCCTGGCGGTGGCGGTCTGCGCGACCCTGGCCGGCGCCCGGTCGTATGCGGCGATCGCGGAGTGGGCGGGCGACGCCGGGCCGGATCTGCGGGCCGGGCTGGGGTTACCCGGGGCGGTCCCGGACCTGGTGACTATCTGGCGGGTGCTGACCGCCGTGGATCCGGTAGCCCTGGACCGGGCTGCCGGCTCGTGGGTCAGTACCCAGCTGGCAGCCCGGCGGGTACCGGGTGCACGGGTGGCGCTCGCGGTGGACGGCAAGACCCTGCGCGGCGCCCGGGCGGGCGATAATCCCGCGCCACACCTGCTGGCCTGCCTGGATCAGGCGTCCGGCGCCGTCTGCGCCCAGGTCGCCGTGGACGGCAAGACCAACGAGATCACCATGTTCGCCACTCTGCTGGACCAGATCCCCCGCCTGGGCGGTGCCCTGGTCAGCGCCGATGCGCTGCACGCCCAGCGCGAGCACGCTACCTATCTGCGCGGCCGCGGCGCGCACTACCTGCTGACGGAGGGCAACCAGCCCGGCCTGCACCGCCAGTTGCGGTCCCTGCCCTGGAAGGATGTCCCGGCCGGGCACGTCCAGGCCGGCCGCGCCCACGGCCGGACCGAAAAGCGCACCATCAAGGCCGTCACGGTCACGGCCGGGCTGGCGTTCCCGCACGCCGCTCAGGCCATCCAGATCACCCGCCGGACCCGCCGCCACGGCGGCCGCAAGTGGCGCACCGAAACCAGCTACGCGATCACCTCACTGCCCGCCTGCCAGGCCCGGCCAGCCCAGCTCGCGGACTGGATCCGCGGCCACTGGAAGATCGAGAACCAGCTGCACTGGGTCCGCGACGTCACCTTCGGCGAAGACCTCTCCGCCGCGCGCACCGGCACCGGGCCGCACGTCATGGCCACCATCAGGAACCTGGTCATCAGCATCCTGCGCCTGGCTGGGCACACCAGCATCGCTCGCGCCCTCCGGCACACCGCACGCAACCCCGCACGCGCGTTCCGCCTGCTCACAGAAGCAAGTAACGGTCAGTAATGGGACAACGCAATGGCCCTGGGGCCGTGCCCAACCGGTCAGTCAACCGCATCAGCCAACCCTGCCAGATCCGCGGACTGAACGGGGAGCCCCCAGGCGGCCGCATGACCTCCGGCGATCGTTCCGGCCACGGATGCCGGCAACGTACGCTCTCTCGGAAGTCCTGTAGCCGCCGAGCGCGCGTCAGCCGGACGATTCGCCTGCCGAGGTGAGTGTGTTGGTTTGCCGCATGTTCCGGGTGCTGGCATGCCTACTCCGGGAGCATGAGGTCGAGCAGGTAGCGTGGCGGCTCGAAGGCACCGCCGCCGAGATTATGCACGCGAAGGCATGGCCATGGTGGCCTCAGCGATCACGGTCGTGCCGTAGCAGCACTGTCATGACCGCTCGGCGTTCCTCCGCCGTGGACGGGTTGACGAAGAGGCGCCGGACAGCGGCCGCCTGAGTGTTGGTAAGCCCAGCAGTCGCTGTGTCGAGCCTGCGCTCCAGTTCCTCCTCCCGGCCCTTGTGCAGCGTGTCTCGGTAACCATCGGGGTGGCTCTCGGCCCCCCGGCAGCGTTCCCCTGGCTGTGCGCCGCAGCGTGGGCAGCTCATCAGGAGAGCGTGCACGTTAGTCCGCTGGTGGCTGTTGAGTGGTGTGCCGACCGGGGTCATCTCGTCCTCCTCGGCGCGCGAGAACGTGTCGTCAGGCGCGTTGGCGTCAGCTATCCCGCCAGGGTGGGGATTCACCGGGGGCGCGGCGGGCAGGGGGGGGCACCTTCCTGCTGCCCTCGCCGAACCATGCGTGGACGCGGGCGGCCAGCTCGTCACGGGCTTGCCGGAATGCTTCAGGCCGGTGACCGTTCGCGCCCGAGGGATGGGGGAAGCCCAGCAAGCAGCGCCCTGGGTCAAGTCGGCCTTCCTTCACCAGGAGAGTGGTGAGCGTGCTGGAGACTGCCTCGCCCAGCGGCACCACCAGGGCGTCGGGCATCATGTCCAGCGTGGCGGCGAGGACCTGGGTGACATAGGCGCACAGGAATGGAACCATCGGGGGCCTTGGTGAGGAGCCGCGGTAGTTCTTGCCGTTGACCTGCACGGTGAAGTTGCACATGGAGTTGCTGTCGGCGAGATGCTGGTGCTCGCTGAACAAGGATGCGCTCGAGGTGATCCCCAGCGCGTCAGGCACCCCGATGTCATCGAGCATCTGCACCAGGTTGCGCCGCGTGGGCCCGGCGAAGCTCGCATTGGCGTCCGCGGCTTCAAGCGCCTGAGCCACCGTGCCGCCCTCCTTGAGCACCCGGCCAGCTTCGCGCACGGCGATGAGCATTTGATGCCGCCCGGGGCATATCCCGACCAGCACAACCCGCGCAGCAGTGTTCACCCAGTCGAAAGGGGTGTAGTACACCTCCACCGCGCCGTCGCGGTGGACCAGCAACTCCGGGCAGGCGACGGTCTCATCAGTGAGCGTGCCGGGCAGGCCAGCGATCACCGGCGCCATCGCGTCCAGACACCAGGCACTGTCAATCAGCCCGCCAGCGCCGGCCCTCACCGGGCACGGATGGCCCGTTGGCGTCATTCCCATCCGGCATGCGCCCCTAATCCGCGTGTCAGCGTTCGTGGCCTGGCCGGACCGCCTCAGCTGGCATCTTCTGCGTCAGGTCAGCGATCTGCACCAGGCAATTGTGATCATGCTGGCGGATATTTGCCAAGGTCTACCGGTACACACATAATGCGGTATATCGGCCACAAAGGCTGCTCTCTGGCACGAGGCCAGAGCGCTGGGCAACCATGACCGGAACATATCCGAATCGGCCAGATCTGCGCCCATAACGAGCAGCACTCCACCGGCAACTGACCGCGCAGAACAGCGGATCCGGTGCGGACTGCGACGCACTAATCTGCCTGTTCACTGAACTACGGGACGTCTCTGCAGGTCACAGGACTGGTCGCCGACGTCCTGCGGGGCCGAGTCCTCGACGGAAATGGCGCCACTTGGCGGGTTGCGCCCGCTACGACCGACGGCGCAGGTATCGCAGCGAGCGGACATACGGTGGCAGACGCCACATCTCGCTGCTCCTCGTTGCTGCTTGTCTACATCAAGCTCGGACCGGCCTTGAGCGTTGCGCACGGCCTTGACCTGCGACAACGCACAGACCTGCAACTCGACTTGCATTGTTCAGAGAATGCCGCACCTGGTGCGTTGCTACTGTTGGCTCCCATAGGACGACCTATTGGTCCCCGGCCGTTAGCGGTTACGGCACTTCGCGGCTGCCTCGGGAGTGCGGTGTGCCACCGGGCAACTGCCGTGCCGGTACACCGGAGCACGTCCTTTGCGCCGGCCTCTCCGCTTCCGGCCAGACCGCAGCGAGGTCGCGGCCGACCGTTCCACACCGTAGACCGCGTTGTCGAGTGGGTGCATCGCGCGCCTGGTCTTCTTCACGATCTTCGGCGTGGCGGCCCGCTTCACCGTGTGTACCGGGTGGGCGGCCCGGCGGACACTGCGAGGCACAAGCAACCTGGACAGAAATCCCACCCTCCGGCCCTCCTGACGGACGCCAAGCGCTGCAGTACTCAGTTACGCAGACGCCTCAATCCGCCAGGAGGTTCACGTAACTCGGCGGGAGGCGGGCCACTCACAGTGCTCAAGCCTCGCACTCATTTGCCGCGCCGGGCGCGCCTGCGGCTTGCAAGGGTGGCCAGCGGGCGCAGTGTCGAACCATGATGCACTACAACGAGTTAGTCCCCGCCCAGGCCAGCGCTCTGGTCCCGCATGCTGACCGGCTGCGGCTCGCAGTGGCCGCCTATCTTGCCCGGTTTAAGGGCACCTCCCGAGACCACACCGACTCCGATCTGCGCTGCTATCTCGCCTGGTGTGCCGAGCGCGGCCTGGACCCGTTCCTGGCCCGGCGCCCGCATCTGGAGTTGTACATCCGGTGGATGCAGGAGGCCCGCCGGTTCAAGCCCTCGACGGTCTCCCGGCGGTTCTCGGTCACCGCCGGGTTCTACCGGACCTGCGTCATCGACGGCGTCCTGGAGCACTCGCCAGCCGAGTACGTCCGCCGTCCGGCCGTGCCGGCGGAGTCGCCGACCCTCGGGTTCACGCACCTGCAGTTCGAGGCGCTGCTCACCGCCGCCCGCCAGTCCGCCAACCCGTATGACTTCGCCCTGGTGGCCATGCTGGGCCTGCTGGGCCTGCGGATCTTCGAGGCCACCGGCACGGACATCAGCGACCTCGGCGAGGAACACGGCCACCGGGTCCTGCGCGTCTGCGGGAAAGGCGGCAAGGTCGTCCTGGTCCCGCTGCCTCCGGCGGTCGGCCGGGCCATCGACCGCGCCGTGGGCCACCGTGACTGCGGGCCGGTCCTGCTCAACAGCCACGGCACGAGGATGGACCGGCATGCAGCCACCCGGCGGCTCGCCGAGACAGCGGGAGTCCGGATCGCCCGGCTTCATCCCCATATGCTCCGGCATACGTTCGTCACGACCATGCTTGACGCCGGGGTCGACCTGCGCGATGTCCAGATCGCCGCCCGCCACGCCGACCCCCGAACCACCATGCGCTATGACAGGGCCCGCAAGAACCTCGACCGCCACCCCAACTACATACTCGCCGCCTACATGGCCTCCGGCACCTGACCAGCTCCCGCGGCACGAAGCGCGATCGTGCCGATGAGGGTGCTTTTCCTGAGCCGACGGGCTCGACGGCATCCGGGTTGCGGGATATCAAACGCCTGTATATTTACAAACTTCAATTCCACAGGCTGCGACTACTTATCCGGGTTAGTCCCTACAGGCGGGATTGCAAGATCGGTACCGCCAGATGTGGACCGGCTGGCTATCGGCCCCTCCTTGAGAACCTTTGCCAATTCCCGGAACCCCTGTTCTTTCTCGAGATTCAAATCGACCATCATCTGCCGTAGGTTTGCCCTTACCTCCGGGCAGCAGCGTGCGGAAATCTCCCGTATGCGTTCTGGAGGCTTTCGCTGATAATCATAGCCGAATGAGTTCAAGGTGGCAATTATCACCAAATCGACAGCCATTAGGCGCTGGTACTTCAACTGGCTTGTCTTGGCATCAAGTCCACTTAGGAAGTTAAACAGTTCATCAAAATCCCCAGAGCCCTCATCGAGAGCTTTTCCAAACTCGCCCCAGGTTCTCGATCGATCGGAGCCAGGATAAGTCAAGCTGTCCACAAAAGTGGTAATCTGCCCGCGGAAGAAATGATCTGATGTTTCGAATCCACTATACCCAAGACCATCGAACAGCCGCACTGCCGACCAGGCATCTAGGTTCAGCTTTGCCGCCTTCAGGAATGTCCAGTCAGGTCGCGTGGCTACGCGAGCATCGATATACACGGCTTGCCTGTTAAACCGCTCGATAGCCGCCCAGTTTGCCAGTATGCGAAAGGCGAAAGAACGAGCGTAGTAGCCTCTCTTATTTTGAAGCCAGGTTGGGGCGTCTGGTGTTGCTTGGTAGTTGCCCAGCCGAACTGCGAGCTCGTCTGCGGCGCCGAGAATGGCACCTTTGTGAAATCCAATATGATCACGCAGTGCTTTGCTCTGTTCTGCTCGGTACGACAACTCCAGCTTGCGGCGCTCAAGCCGCATGTCAAGGCCATACTTTACCGTTGGCGCCAACAGAGCGGTGATCATGGCGACAATGAGTGCGACTATGGCGGATATGATGGCCGCCGTAAGTCTTGGATCGAGGTTAGTTAGCCACGTCATTGCTGCCCAATCCTTGGAGGCGGCAGATTAGCGCTGAGCACTCCACTTGCCGGTCCCCGCGTGATCTCTGCGACTACCGGCCGAGTTCGGTTGATAGAGGAAGCTTACCTCCTTGTTGGGCACGGAAAGCGGAGAAGCATGAGATTTGCCGGTGCGGCTAACCTAGTCGACATTCGAACGTCCTCTATTGCCGCGGTGAGGTAACCGTCGTGGGGCTGTTGCCGGGGTCCTGGCCGGAAGGAGGAGACGAGCCAGGGCAGCGGTACCTTGCCATCATGCGCTTTCCTGAGCCCCGCTTCCGGGGCATTGCCCCGCTGGCAGCAGCTGGGGCGAAGATGTCCAGCAGCGAGTATGAAGAGTGGCGCGACGCCCACACCTGGGATCCGTCGCGCGAGACCGAACTCGTTATCGAGACTGACCTGGCCCCGGCGGCCTGGATTGAGCCGCTGCTCCTCGGTCACTGGTCGGCGGCCCTGGCACTGCTGCCGGGCGGCTTCGAGATGTACGCCCGCATCTTCTTCCCGTTCGAGGGGGAAGGCACGGCAGAGCGGCACGAACGGATCGCAGACGCCCTGACCGAGCCGGAGACCATCATCCTGGCGGGGCCGGATGGCGAAGCTGAGCCGGAGGCTTACTGCGGCTTCCTGCCTCCCGGCCAGTTCAATGCGCTACTACCCATCCTGGCCCGGCACACGTCGTCGTCCGGCAGCTGGTTCCTATTGTGGGATGGCTTCGGCGACCTCAACGAGCGGGCCTTCCGTAAAGCGCCGAAGGTGAAGCACCCGATGCGGGACCTGTTCCTCCTTCGTGGCCCGCACAGTGCTTACGCCGATTTTCCATCTGAACCGAATTACTGGTGGCCCGGCGACCGAGCGTGGTGCGTATGCACCGACACCGACTGGGACTGGGCCTACGTCGGCGGGTCCGCCGCCTGCATCCACGAAATACTCCGAGCATGTGACCGCTGAGCTATGCACGAGACCACAGACCGGAACGCACTCTCATGCCGCGTTCAGGGTGACTTGGTTACGAGCTGAAGCGTTGCTGCAGGTCGGCGTAGCCGATCGCGTTGTCGAGGAAGCCGAGCGTTCCGGAGTCGTGCAGTTCCCGGCCGGCGCGCTCCAGCATGCTGAGCGCGGCCCGGGCCAGGCTGCCGCCCAGGCTGACCCGCTTGACGCCCAGCGAGAAGAGCGTGGGTGCGTCGATGGTGTTCGCCAGTCCTGCCACCACGTTGAGGGGTCCGGGGATGGCGGTGGCGAGGCGGCGGATCGCGCCGGGTTCGGCGACGCCTGGCACGAAGACGCAGTCAGCCCCCGCTTCGAGGTAGCGCACCGCGCGCTGGACCGTCTCAGCGAAGACGTCCCCGCTTATGCCAGCGAAGTAGGTGTCAGTGCGGGCGTTCAGCACGAAGGTGCCGGCGGGCGCCGCGGCCCGGGCAGCCGCGATGCGGCCGGCGGCCTCACCGATCCCAAACAGCTCGCCCTCTACGGCATCCTCGAGATTGGCGCCCACCGCCCCGATCTCCACCACCTGGGCCACGGTGGCACCGACGCCGCCGGGTGTGTCTGCGTATCCAGCTTCGAGGTCCGCGGTCACCGGCACGCCGACTGCGGCCACGATCCGGGCGAGGTGCCCGAGCATCGTGTCGCGGTCCAGCGCTCCCCCGTCCGGGACTCCGCAGGACCAGGCGATGCCCGCACTCGTCGTGGCGATGGCCGGGAAGCCGGTCTGCTCCAGGATGCGGGCCGAGCCCGCATCCCAGGCGTTGGGGAGCACGAACCCCGGACCATCGTGCAAGGCAAGAAAGGCGGCTGCCTTGCCGGCCGAAGACCCGGTGATCACGAAGCCACCGTGCTGACGTCAGCGAAGGACCCACCGCCCGGGAACCGGACGTAACCAGCTCTACGGCCCAAGGGCACCCCCGCCCAGGCCCGCCGCGGTGCGCGCGTGGCATCGGCTGCTGCGGCGCCGTGCTGCAGCAAGTCGTGGTCCAGCTCCCGGGTGAACACCGGCCCATCATCGCTGATCGCCGTCTCTCGCGACACCCCCCGATGATCCCGCCGCTGAGGGGCGCGAGCATCCGCACATGGCTGATATGGAGGTGATCGTGGGGCGCCAGGACCGGGAGCACTGCGCCTCGATCACCTGCATGATCAGGCATTATGTGGCCCGAAGGGCGCAGGTGAACCGGAGGTTCACCCACATAATGCCGCGCCTGATACGGGGTCTTGCGACCTTGGCGGCGAGGTGAAGTCGCCGCAATGTCGGGGCATGATGAACTTCACCGACCTGGCCTCCGTCCCCTCCGATCGCCCTGAGCCGCGCGCTGATCCGCTGCGGCTGGCAGTGGCGGCCTACCTGGCCCGCTTCAAGGGCTCCTCCCGCGAGCACACCGAATCCGACTTGCGCTCCTTCCTGACCTGGTGCGCTGAGCGCAGCCTGGATCCGCTAGCCGCCCGGCGCCCTCACCTGGAGCTCTACATCCGGTGGATGCAGGAGATCCGCCGGTTCAAACCCTCCACCGTCTCGCGCCGCTTCTCGGTCACGGCGGGCTTCTACTGGACCTGCGTCATCGACGGCGTCCTGGAACACTCACCAGCTGAGCACGTCCGCCGCCCCGCAGTCCCCACCGAGTCACCGACCCTCGGGTTCACCCACCTGCAATTCGAGGCCCTGCTCACCGCCGCCCGCGAGTCACCACACCCGTGCGACTTCGCGCTCGTGACCATGCTCGGCCCGCTGGGCCTGCGGATCTTCGAAGCCACCGGCGCCGACATCAGCGACCTGGGCGAAGAACACGGCCACCGGGTACTGCGCGTCTGCGGAAAAGGCACCAAAGTGGTCCTGGTCCCGCTCCCACCGGCGGTCAGCCGGGCCATCGACCGCGCAGCAGGCACACGCACTCACGGGCCGATCCTGCTCAACAGCCGCAGCGCGCGGATGGACCGCCACGCCGCCACCCGCCGGCTGCGGCGCCTCGCCGAGGCCGCCGGATTACGCATTACCCGGCCGCACCCGCATATGCTCCGCCATTATGTGGACGGCCGTGTTATGTGGCCGGAAGCAGCATCTCCCCTGGTAGCAGAGCCGCGCGTGCTGGTTCCGGCCACATAACCCGGTGGTGTTACTCGCAGAATCGGTCGAGCCATTGGAGGAGGTCCTGGTCTGCTGTCCAGTCGGGCAGGGGCTCGGGGGTGAGCGACTGGTAGGCGCCTTCGATGGCTTTGCGTTTGGCTTCGGCGTCGGCTCGGGCGTAGATCTCGGTTGTGGATACGTCGGCGTGACCGAGCAGGTCGCGGATGTAGATCAGGTTGACTCCGGCCTGGAGCAGGTGCATCGCCCGGGTCCTTCTGATGACGTGCGGGGTGACGTTCACGCCGGGCGCGTAGCCGGGGTCGCGCCGGCGCAGCGACTGGACGTGCCTGGCGAGGATCTTGGTGACGCCCCAGCGGGTTAACCGGGTGTGCTGGGGCCCGTTGAACAGCGGGTCGGCGTCTTTGCCGACGCCGGGGTGAGGCGCGCGGCGGCTGAGGTAGTCCTGGATCAGGCGGGCTGTGGGGTCCATCAGCGGGACCCGCCTTGTCTTGGATCCTTTACCGTGCAGCGTCACGACCGTCGGGCGGGCGGCGCGGACGTCGCAGGTGTTCAGGTCGCAGATCTCCTGGACGCGGGCGGCGGTGTCGTAGAGCGCGGACAGCAAGACCATGTCGCGCAGCCCGCGCCGGGTGGCCGGGTCTGGTTCGGCCAGGAGGGCTTTGACCTCGTCGCCGGACAGGTGACCATGTCGCCGGCGGGGGTCTTCTTCTGCTTGATGGCGAGGATCTGGCTGGCCTGGCCGAGGAACTCTGGCCGCTCGATGGCGGTGTAGCGGATGAACGACCTGATGGCGGCCAGGCGCTGGTTTCGGGTTGACGCCGAGTTGCCGCGCTCAGCTTGCAACCAGTCCAGGAACGCCAGCACCCGCGCCCGGTCGATGTCGGCGAGGCGGAGCCTTTCGGGCGGGGTTGCCTGCACGTCGCGGAACCAGGTGAGCAGCAGCCTGATCGCGTCCCGGTAGGACGCGATGGTCTGCGGGGACAGGTCCCTTTCGGCGGCCATGTGGCTGGTGAGGAACCTTGACAGCCACCGGCCGGCCAGGTCTCCGCCGTCAGGCCCGGGCCGGCTCACTGCCGGGGTCCTTGCGGCTCGGCCGAGCCGGGGATGACATAGCCGAACCTGGCGGTGACTATGGCGGCGACCTCGGGGTGGGCGTCCGCGGTCAGTTGAAGGTAGTACTGGGTTCCGCGCAGGTCAGCGTGGCCCATGTAGGCCGACAGGTAAGGCAGCATGACCACCAGGTCCGCGCCGCCGACGGCCCAGCGTCGCAGGTTCGCCACGGCGAAGCCGTGCCGCAGCGAATGGATGTGCGGTCCTCCCGGGAAATGGGGGATGCCGGCGTCGGCGAGGTAACGCCGGAACCTGTTGTAAACCGTGGACTTGTCCGCCGGCCTGGCAGGGTTGCCGGTGTGGAACAGCTTGTCGCCGGGTTCGGGGCAGGGATGGGCTGCGGCGATATAGGTATCCACGGTGGCGGCCAGGCGCCTGGTGACGGGCAGAAGGCGGTTCTCGTGGTTCTTCCCGTCGCGTACCTCCAAGGTCGCGCGGGCCGGGTCGAAGTCGCGCAGTTCCAGGCCGAGTGCTTCGGACAGCCGCAGCCCGGTGCCGTAGAACACCCGGAACAGCACCGGGTCGGCCAGTGCCCGGTTCGAGTTCTCTGACAGCGGCTGGGTGCCGATGACGCGGAACAGGCGGCGGGTCTCCTCGTCGCTGAACACATACGGCGGCGGCCGGTGCGGTTTCTTCACCGCTGTCAGCGCCGGCGGCGCCCACGCGTGCCAGCCGAACTGGCGGGCGTGTTCGGCCAGGTCACGCAGGACGAGTTCCTCGCGGCGGATGGTGGCGGCTTTGAGGTGGCGGCCGTAAAGGAACTCCTCGACGGCTTCCTTGACGATCGAGCCGTCGGCGTAGCCTTCCCGGCGGCAGTGCCCGGCGAACTGGCGCAGCACCCGTTCGGGGAAGTCGTACCGGTACCCGCCGGCGTGGCGGGCGGCGACCAGCGTGCCGATCAGGCCGCCCAGCGTCGCCGCGCTCACGAGCGTGCTCCTTGCCCGGCGGCAAGGACGTCTTCGACGTCCAGAGCGCAGCCGCGCAGGTGCTCAGTATCGAGCCGCAGGTAGTGCGCGGCGGTTGTCGTGGCAGCTGCGTGACCCAGGACCGCCGTGACCACTGGCGGGGGCGTGTCGGCCTGGAGCATCGCGACCGCCAGGGCGCTGCGCAGCGAGTGCAGGCCGTGCGACCGCCCGGCGGAGAACAGTATCCCGGCGCGGCGCGCGTAATACCGCAGCCGGCAGCCCGCCGACGACGACGAGCCGAACGCCGTGAACGGGTAGCGGTGCTTCACGAACACCTGCGCACATCCGGCTTCGGGCCGGCCGTGGCGGATGTAGTCGATCACCGCCCATCCGACGTCGCCGGGCACCGGCAGCCTCAGCGCCACGCCGGTCTTGTGCTGGGTCAGCGTCAGGGTCTTGGCCCGCCAGTCGAATGATCCGAGTTCCAGGCAGCGCAGGTCTCCGACCCGCAGGCCGAGCCTGGCGGTCAGTAAGACCATCGCGTAGTCGCGTTTCCCGATCGCCGATTGCCGGTCGATCTGGTCCAGGACCAGGCCGACCTCCGCAGCCGTCCACGGATAGGGTGCCGTCTGACCGCGCCGGGGATAGCGCTGCGGCGGGAGCCGCCCGGCCAGATCCTCGCCGATCTGACCGGACTGGTGCAGGTGGCGCAGGAAATCGGCCAGGCTCGAGCGCAGCGTGCCGGTGGTTTTCGCCGCGTAGCCCCGGTTCTGGCGCCGGGCCCAGAATCCGGCCAGGTCCCGGGCCTGCACCTGGCCGAGGGTTTCCCGTCCGACCCCCTCCAGGTAGGCCAGGAACGCATCCGCGGCGCGCTGCTTGGTCACGACGCTGGCTTCGGCGTTGCCGCGCCGTCGGCACGCCGCAAGGTACTCGTCCCGGGCCGCGCGGAAACATGGCGGGCACCGGTCGACCAGCGGCGCTGTGGCCTGGCCCACCTGCGGAACGCCACCGTCCAGGCATTCCATCAGCAACACCAGGGGCCGGCGTGCGAGCTGGGCCTGCCGGGAACTCGCAGGCTCACGCAGGCCCGCCAGCCTGCACCCGGACCGCTGGGCCACGAAATCGAGGCAGTCTACCTCGGTCGGGAGGTCCTGGCCGCGGGCCTGCAGGAACCTGGCGAACGCGTTCAGCTCCGCCTCGTGGCGCTTGATCGTCGTGCGCGATCTGCCTGCCGCACTCAACGCGGCGATCACCCGAGCTGATGCCTCGCGGACGCTTGCTGTCTCCATGCGAATCGGCCTTTCTGATCGTGGTGAA
>Ga0307373_10009584_pt1 | contig 14425 bp, 10 predicted proteins | sample OX2MG_FD_202534 | JGI IMG/M metagenome (GOLD analysis project Ga0307373, IMG submission 202534) | Soil microbial communities from Risofladan, Vaasa, Finland - OX-2 | ecosystem: Environmental > Terrestrial > Soil > Coastal area > Acid sulfate soil | place: Finland: Risofladan, Vaasa | collected... | reverse complement strand
GTCGGCCTCGATCGCCGGGGCTCTCAACCCGGTCGGGAATCCGTGAACGGATCGCCGGGCAGGACCACGTCGGCGCGGCGGTAGACGGGGATGATGTCGATCGGCACGTCCCGTTCGACGACCTGGCCGCCGGCGATCGGTTCGGCGGTCCATGCGTCGACCCAGCCACCGGCGGGCAGGTATACGGGCCACACCACCCTGCCCGGCTCGACGACCGGTGCGACGAGGAGATCCTCACCGAGGAGGTACTCGTAGGGGAACTCCCAAATCCGCTGATCGCTCGGCCAGTCGAAACATAGAGCCCGCATGAGCGGCCGGCCCGTCGTGGCACTCCGGGCGGCCTGCTCGACGAGGTATGAGACGAGACGCTCGCGGAGCCGGCCAAGCGCGCGGTACACGGGCAGCACTCGATCGTCGCCCGTCCGGGCCGCGATGTTCCAGGGCGTCCGGTCGCGCGACGGCAGGCGATGCCGATTGAACTCCGAGTGGAGCTGCATGATCGGGCAGAAGGCCGCCATCGCGGCGGCCCGAAGGTAGAGCTCGGCGGACGGCACCTCGCCCGAGAAGCCGGCCAGATCCCAGCCCCAGAAGAAGACTCCCGAGGCCCCGGCGGTGAGGCCGGCGGTGATCGAGGCCCGGTAGGCCTCCCACGTCGAGTTCTCGTCCCCGGCCCAATGGAGGGACACCGCCGCCGAACCCGTGAAGCCGGCCCGGCTGAAGGTGACCGGCGCGCGCCCAGATGAGCGCATGAGCTCGTGGTAGGCGGTCGCGTAGTCGACCGGGTAACGGTTGTTGCCGGCGTCGCCGCGGGTTCCGGCGGCATAGCGCAGGTCATCGCCCCAGGCGTGCTCGCCGCCATCGGTCTTGAAGCCGTCGATGCCGAGCTCGTCGACGAGATAGCGGCGCTTCTCGAGCCACCACGCCCGAGCGGCCGGGTTCGTCCAGTCGGGCAGGAGCGCGTTCGGGAACCAGAAGCCCCGATTGCGGTACGGACGGCCGCCGCCATCCCGGACGACGTATCCGCGCGCGATCGCCGTCTCGATGTCGGCGCGAGCCTGGCCAGACGGGACCGGCCGACCCTTGAGGAGCGGGATCTGCCAGAGGACGAGCCGGACGTCGCGCTCATGGAGCCAGCGGACGAGGCCCGCCGGGTCGGGCCAGGCGCCGTCGGCCGGGAACGTGAAGTCGGCGAGCCGATGGGGCGCCCCGTCGGGATGGATCCCCGCATTCGCGTCGCGGAAGGCAACGAACGTCGTCTCGTCGCTCCAGGCCTCGATGACGAGAACGCCGACCGGGATTCCCTCGGCCAGACTCCGCTCGATCTCCGACCGGACCCGGGCCTCGGTGTTCCACTCATTGCTGCTCAGCCACGGCCGGAAGACCCAGGTCGGTGGCGCGATCGGATCGCCCGTCTCGCCGAGGAACGCAGCGAGGATCTCGGCTGGAGAGCCGGTATAGACGGCAACGTCGACGATCGGGGCAGACTCGCCCGATCCCTCGTCGAGCCCGCCGAGCGCGACCTCGATCCCAAGGCGATCCGGCGCCGTTGCGCCGACGTCGTACCAGGACCGACGGTTCGTGCGAACGTGGAAGCCCCAGCTCCGACCGGACGGTTCGATGACGATCGCGAACGGCATCGGGAGGTACGTTCGAGAACCTTGGTTCTTGTACTGCTCGAAGACGACTGCGTCCAGGCGTCGCCCGACTTGATCGAGCGCGTCGAACCGCTCGCCGAAGCCGACGACGTGCGAGCCGGGTTCGAGGCGGAGGGCGAACCGGGTCCGGACCGGGCGGCCGGCCGCGACGAGCCACTCGACGCTGCCGGGAACGAGCCGGTCCGGTGCTCCGAGCTCGATCGAGCCGCCCGACTCGCCCCAGCTGGCGACGGTGCACTCGAACGTCCGCGTCGCCCTCGGGCCGCGTTCAGACCCGACGCTGTCGGCCCAGAATCGATAGGCGATCGAGGCGCCCGCGGGCAGCCGCGCGAGACGGCCGACCCACGCGTCACGCGGGCGGCGCGCGCTTCCCGCGGCAGCCGTTGCCAGATGGCCATCGCCGGCCGAACCGGCGGCCTGCGGTTCGAGGCGCTCGAGCTCTACAGCGACCGGTCGGCCGTCGATGGCGACCTCGATCCGCGGCGCTGGCGAGCCCAGGGGCACCGATGCCCGCAGCTCGATCGGCTCACCGGCGACGGGTTGGATCGGGACACGCTGGTCGGGCTCAAGGCGGTAGGGATGGCCGAGGCCTGCCGGCCGGTGGCGGATCACGTGGCCGGTCGAGGCGCCGCCGCTTCGTCGCCCCCGGCCTCTTCGAGGAGGAGTTCCGGCGTGACTGCGCGCAAGACGAGCGCGAGCGTCAGGAACATCGCGTGCGACCAGAGCAGCGGCGTGGCGATCGGGCCCCAGCGATCACGCCACTCTGCGAGCCCGTCTGGCGCAAGGAGGTGGTCAGGGACCTGCTCGGGCAGTTCGTCGTCGGCTGTGGCGTGCTCGGCGATCCATACCAGCTCGGCCCAGGCATCGCCGAGACGTCCTACTACTGCATAGTGCCAGCCGAGCAGCCCGGCGAGCAGGAGCCATTCGCCCCCGCCGTAGTAGGTGTCCTCGGCGTACCGGTGAACACCTCGATCGGTAACGAGCTCTCGCTCGATCGCCTCGATCGTGGCCGCCATGAGCGGGTCGTCCGGCGCGATGAGCCCGAAGGGCGTCGCCGCCGCGACCAAGCTCGCGTCGACCGCGTTGCCGCCGAGCCACTTCGGCAGGTGTCCGAGGCGCCGCGCGTCCTGCAGGACATCGTCGCGGATGTCGCCCGTCGTCGCATCGCACACGTCGCGCAGTTCGGGTTCCAGCCCTTCCCAACTCGCCGCTGCGCGAAGGCCGCCATACAGCGCGGCGAGCGTAGAGGTGTGCCGGTGGTCGGGATGCTCCTCCCACCAGTCGTAGCTCGCGTGTCTCCAGAACGCGGCGACGTAGCGGGCTGACAGTGCGGCACCGGGCAGGAACGGCTCGATCGAGCGGTCGTGGCGACGCCGATGAACCTCGAGTGCCCAGAGCCACGTTCCGTACCCGTCGAGTTGGAAGTCGGTCCATTCCTCACGCGATTCCTGGCCGTCGACCGTGTACCGCGTGGGAAGAAACTCGTGGGGACCGATCGGATCCCCGGCGCGTCCGCGCTCGACGAGGGACTCAATCCGCGCGCCGCGCGCATCGATCACCCGAGTGCACCAACCGAAGAAGCGCTCGGCCGACGCTACATCGCCGGCCCGACTCATGGCATCGGCGATGAACGAGCCGTCGCGAAGCCAGCTGTAGCGGTACACGGGAAAGTTCGGCGAAGCGAGGTAGGCACCGGACGCGTCCTGGTTCGCGCGGATGATCCCGATGCTCCGTCGTGCCAGTCGAGCGAGTCGAGTTCCGTCGAGCAGTTCAGGACCGCTCACGCCGCCTCCCCGGCCTCGGTCTCGCGCCACCACACGCTCGTCCACACCTCGATCCGCGGCACCTTGAAGATGAGGTATCGGCCGTCGGCGAGATTGCTGACCTCGAACGCGACGGGACGCGCCAGTCCCACTTCGTCGTCGGGGCTGTCCCACCAGACCCCATCGACGCCGCCCACGACTCGCACGCGCACCTCGAGGTCGTCGAGTGGCTTGGGCGAGACCGTCTGCTCGGCGTTCCAGGCGTCGCCGGTGAGGCCACGCAGGTTCACCAGTTGCAGGACCGTCTCGCGCCCCGCGACGCGACCTACGAGCCACAGGGATCCGTACCGGGCCCCCGCACCATAGTCACCCAGCTCCGGGTGGGCGAGCGTTATGACGTCGTTGGTCGGGCCCACGTGCGTCCACGCGATGTCGGTCGCGCCGTGATCGTGCAGGCGCGTCGTGTTGCGCACCGCGAAGTCTGCATAGCGGCGCACGACGACGGCCTCGTCCGCGGTGAGGCGACCGTAGCGAGGATAGTAGGCCTCGCTCAACAGCCCGTCGCCCTCGGCCGATATCAGGTGGAATCCGCCGGCCGCCCCGATCGTGGCCGCAGCGAGACGGTACGCAGTCATCGCACCGCCCGATCGCGCCCGATCCGGGTCGAACGGACGCAGGTAGGCGGCGAGGATGACGGCCTTTTGCGGACGGAGCGTACGCGCTCGCCGAACCAGCTCGTACAGGTCGCGGTAGCGGACGTGCGGCTCCCACACCTCGATGTACGTCGCGGCATCGGAAGCGACGGCCGGCATGGCGTCGAGGGGCCAGGCATTGACACAGTTGAAGATCGCGCCGCCGCCCGGCCGTAGCGCCAGGATGCGTCGTGCCGCCTCCTCCACGAAGCCCGGAAACTCCGCCGCCACGTCGATCTCACGCCAGGAGCCGCCGGCGCGCGAGCGAGCGCGCTTCGGGAACCCGTACTGGTCGATGTGGATCCCATCGAAGCCGAGCGCGCCGAGCGCGTCCTCGTACTGACCCACGATCCACGCCCGCCAGGGCGATCGAGCGCTGAAATCCTGCAGGTGGAAGATCTCGGCGAGCGTCATCGGTTCGCCTCGCCCGTCGTACAGCAGCCAGTCCGGGTGTTGTCGGCTGAAGTCGGCCTCTGCACCGTAGAGGGCGCCGTACGCCAGAGCGGCAGCTCCGGCGGCTTGAGCGAGGGCCACCTTGCGGCGCACAACGGCATGAGAAAGAGCCCGTCCGAGCGGATCGATGAAATCGTCCGTCGGCGCACGGAAGGTATGGTGCGAGGCCATCCAGTCGTAGAACTGGACCACGTTGACGTGGAGCCGGAGGAACTCGACCGACCGCCGCGCCGACTCGGCGACGGTCTCGTCCGGCGCGAAGTCGCTGAGCGCCCCGTACCGAGGCGCGACGGACCAATGCGGCGCGACATCGATCGCCGTGGTCGCCCGCCCGCCGGACCCATCGCTTACCTCGATCGCAAGGCCGGCGCGACGCAGGGTCGAGGGAAGCTCGATCAGCGTCACGGTCCCGCCAGGCGGGACCGTGGACTCCGCGAGCACGCGGTCCACGTCGATGACCCGAGCCCCGACTGGTTCCGACGGATCGGCTCGCAGCGCGATCTCCAGTGCTTCGTCGGGGCGGAGTTGCGCGCGTGTCGGCCAGGCTTCTAGCGGCGTGTGAGGGCCGGTGGGCAAGGTTGACACATTGGGACTCCGGTGTGTCCGTTGGAAGTCCCGAGCCTATCCGCGGATACTGCCCGCGTACATGCCCGAGACGAAATAGCGCTGCAGAAGGATGAAGAGGATTAGCTCGGGCACGACCGCGATCGTCGTCGCCGCGAAGACCGTCGACCACTGGGTCCCGTGGGCATTGAAGAAGAGCTGGATGCCGATGGGGAGCGTGCGGATGTCGTTGTTCTGGAGCAGCATGCGGGCCCACCAGAAGTCGTCCCACGAGCCCAGGAACGTAAAGACGCCGAGCGTCGCGAGAGCGGGCTTCGAGAGGGGCAGCAGGACGCGAAAGAACACCGTCCAGCGCCCCCCGCCGTCGATGAGCGTCGCGTCCTCGAGGTCGCGCGGCAGCTGCTCGAAGAAACCGCGGAGGAGGAACGTGTTGAAGGCGACACTGCCTGACACGTAGATGACCCACAGCCCGAGCCAGCTGTTCACGAGCCCGAAGTCGTGCATGACCTGGAACTCGGGGAGCAGGGCGATCATCCCTGGGATCATCATCGTGACAAGGTAGAAGGTGAAGATCTTGTCTTTCGCGGGGAACCGGAGGCGGGCGAACGCATAGGCGCTCGTCGTGGCAACCCAGAACGTCAGCACGAGCGTCACGCCCGACACGATCAGGCTGTTGATGACGTACTGCTGGAAGCCCGCTTCGCCCCAGGCACGGACGTAATTGTCGAATGTTGGGTTGGCCGGCCAAAGCGTGGGGGGGTCCGGCATCGTCCAGCGGTTCGGATTGATCGACGTCGAGAGCATGTAGAGAAACGGCAGCGTCATGACAAGCGCGCCGCCGATCAACGTTCCGTAAAGGAGGAGTCTGACCCAACGCGGCCCGGTTCGGCCGCGGGTGGAGGCGGCCTGAGCGCGCGCCGCGAACTGGCGAACGCCGACCATCGTCAGTACTCCACCGAACCGCGCAGGGCGCGGCGCTGCAGGAAACCGATGGTGATGACGGCCACCCCCATGAGCAGGCCGATCGCGGTTCCGTAGCCGAAGTCGAGGTACGAGAAGGCCTGGTTCCACATGTAGCTCAACCACACCTCGGTCGACCCCTCGGGGCCGCCACCGGTCAGCAGGTAGACCGAGATGAAGACGTTGAAGGCGCCGATCAGCAGCATGATGCTGACGAAGATCACGGCCGGGCGCAGCAGCGGCAACGTGATGCGGCGGAACCGGTGCCAGGCGCCCGCCCCGTCGACCGAGGCGGCCTCGACCAGCTCGCCCGGGATCGATTGGAGGGCCGCGAGAAAGATCACCATGTTCCAACCGATCCCCTTCCAGATGCCGAGGAGGTTGATCGGGACCTCCGCGCTGGCGAGGCTGTCATGCACCCAATCGATCGGCGCCGGCAGGATGTGGAGCGTGTTCACGAGGAGGTTGTTGACCGGCCCGGGTCCGTCGCTGAAGAGGTAGGCAAAGACGTACGAGACGACGAGCCAGGACGTCACCACGGGCAGGTAGAAGAGGGCGCGGAAGAAGGCTCTCCCGCGGATCGCCGCGTTGAGCAGCAGCGCGGCCCCGAGCCCGAGCGCCATCTGCGCGGGCACGGTGATGATGGCGTACAGCACCGTGTTGCGGACCGCCGTCCAGAAGACTGGATCCTGCGTGAGCGCTCGCACGAAGTTGTCTGGTCCGACGAACTGGCTCTGTGCAGGCACCATGAGGTTCCAGTGATAGAGGCTCATCTGGAGCCCGCGCAGAAGCGGATAGATGACGAAGACGAGGACGAGTGCAAAGCCGGGCAGCATGAACGGCAGCGCCGTCCGAAGATCGCGCACGTGGCGTGCACGGTCGCGCCGTCCGAGGGCGACGACGGCCGGGGGACGGGAGCCGATGGAGATGGTCCGCATGACTACGAGGATGCGTCCGCCGGGAAGACGGCGGAGGAGAGGCCGAGCCTCCCGGCGGACGTCATCACCGATGGGGGTTTACTGGCCCAAGAGCGGGTCGATCTGCGCGGCCGCGTCGTGGAGGGCCTGGCTGGCCGACTCCTTGCCGCGGAGTGCCGCGTCGAACGCGTTGCTCAGAATCGTGTCCATCTGGGTCCACGCCGGCACCACCGGCCGCGGCAATGCCGTCTTTAGCTGCTGAATGTACGGCCCGTAGTAATCCACGCTCGTCATCGCGTTCGATGCCGAAGCACTGTTGGTGACCGGCATCTGGCCGACCGCCGCCATGTCCTCCTGTGCCTCATCGGACAGCATGAACTTCGCGAACGCCCAGTCGGCGTCCTGGTTGGGCGAGGTCTTGAAGATCACGAAATTCTCGCCACCCACGACGCTGATCGAGCCGCCGGGGCCCGTCGGCATGACAGCGGGCTGCGCGCCCATCGCCGAGCCGATCGCCGGGAAGAACCACGGCCCGTCGTTGATCATGCCGTAGTTACCGCCCTGGAAACCACCCCACGAATCAGGCTTGCCGCCCAAGGTGGAGGGACCGAGCCCGCCCGCGTTCTTGAGGTCGATGAGCCACTGCAGCGCGGCGATGGTTTGCGGAGAGTCCAGGTAGCCGCTGGCCTTCGTGTAATCGGCGTTGGTGATCTGCCCGCCCAACGTCCAGATCCACGGGAAGATGTTCCACGATCCGTCGCCGCCGAGACCCAGGCCCCACTTGTTGGTGCCCTTTGCAGCGATCGCATCGGCTTTGAGCTGGTCCATGGTGGTCGGCGGGGTGGCGATGATCTTCGGGTTGTAGATCATCACCGTCGTGTTCGTGTCCAGCGGAATGCCGTAGTACTTGCCCTGATAGGCGTTCGTGGCCAACGGACCCGGGAACACCTGACTCTTGAGTTGATCGAACCCCGGCAGCGTGTCGACTTCTGTGAGCGCGCCGAGCTTTGCGAACTCGGGCGTCCAGATAATGTCCATGCGCATGACATCAGGAAGGGCGCCGCCGGCGACGGCGGTCACCAGTTGGTCATGCAGCCCCTGGTAAGGCTGGACCACGGCTTTGACGGTGATGTTCGGACAATAGCGCTCGAACGCGGGGATGACGACGTCGTTGAGCTGCTTCGTCTCGGGACCGTCGGTGTTGTACGTGTGCCAGAACGTGATCGTCGCCTGCTTCCCGCCGGCGCAATCGATCCCGCTCGTTGATGCGATGGGACTTGCGGCACTGACCGACGCGGGAGCGCCCGACGCGCTCGCTTGTGTTGCCGCCGGCGCCGTCGTGGCGCCGCTACTGCAGGCCGATGCGACAAGGCTGAGAGCCGCGACCAGCACGGCCATGCTTCGCTTCATCGAGATCCGTCCTCCTGCTTAACCTGATGACGCTACCGACCCGAGGCCGAGCTGGCGTCATGCGTCCCGGCCGGAATTGCCAACCACCCGCGTGCCGGACGGGTTCGTCCGCCTCCGCGCCTGCCACCCTGAATCCCTACGCCACCCCCTCCTCCGTGTGCGAGCTGGCCGCGAGCCGCGCCCGCAGCGCGGCGTTCGGGGGTCGCTCGTACAGCGGCGCAGCGAATGTGGCACCGAGAACGAGCGCGGCGGCGCCGCGCGCCCACTTGTCGTCGTCCCAGCGATCCGCCACGACGACGACACTCCGCAGGGGCTCAAACAGATCACTCCGAAACGCGGCGTCAAACCCCGGCGCCAGGTGATCCCACGCGCGGGTTCCTTCACCCCCCATCAGGACAAGCTGTGGGCTCAAGATGTTGACGAGGCCGGCCACCGCGCGCCCGAGGATGGCCCCCGCGTCCTCGTAGATGCGGCGGGCCTCGACGTCGCCGCTGTTCGCGAGCGCTAGCAGATGCTCAGACCCCTCTGCGTCGCTCAGCACGCCCGCTCGGCGCGCCTGCTGGACGAGCGCCGCGTCGGACACGAGCGCCTCGAGGCAACCGCGCTTGCCGCAGTGACACACAGGGCCGTCATCGACGATCCGGGTATGCCCGAACTCCCCCGCGCCGCCGTGGGCACCCCGGTAGACCTCCCCGGCGACGACGATCCCGAGGCCGACGCCTCGACCGATCGTGACCGTCACGAAGTGGTCGACATCGCGGCCGCGACCGTACAACCGCTCCGCCACCGCAAGCGTGTTGACGTCGTTGTCGACGAGAACCGGCACCCCGAAGCGGCTCTGGAGCCTGGCACCGAGCGGTAGCCCGACCCAACCGAGGACGGGCGACTCGACGGCGCCACCCGACTGATCGTCGACCACCCCTGGCACTCCGAGGCCGATGCCCAACAAGCGCCCGGATCCCTCTGCCGCCGAGGCGACGAGCGGGGCGAGTGCGTCGCCCAGTCGCTCGATGGCGTCGGGAGCCGCAGCGTCGAACGGGGTCTCGACAATCCCGAGCGGCTCACCGTCCAGGGTCACCCGAACCACGGTGAGCCGGTCTGCCGCGATCTTCGCGCCCAGTGCGTGGGCTGCATTCCCGACGAGCCCGAGCAGGATGCCGGGCCGTCCCCCACGCGATGGCGCGACGTCGACCTCCTCGATGAGCCCATCCCGCACGAGAACTCGGGTGAGAACCGTGACAGTCGCCGGACTGAGCGCGAGCTCGCGGGCGATCTCGACTCGAGCGACTGGCCCGCGCCGACCGACCAGCGCGAGGATCGCGGACCGATTCAGGTCCCGGATCAAGGTCGCGGAACCACTGCGCAGTCTCGCCATTGCCTTCTTTCGGAGGCTACATTTAGTAGGCGAACGAACCGTACCACGGTCGTCAAGGAGCTAGTTCGAGGGGATGCCGCGACCCACTGGGAGGCATCGGGCTGCCGAAATGGCAAACTCATGCCTCGAGTCACAGCAGCAGCGGGCGCCACCATATCGGGGGGCTGTTGGTGGAGATGGGGGAGAGTCGAACTCCCCGTCCAGAACCCTTCGCCAGGATCCACTACGAGCGTGTCCGATGGTTTGTCGTCGACCGGTCGGACGCCCATCGGCAGGCTGCCGGCCGGTCCAGTCGCATGTCCCTAGATCGGGCTTGGTCCGTCGCTATGCGGCGCTGACGCCGGACGCATCCCCGCTGAATGACGCTTCCACAGCCCACGGGGAGGAGGCTGCTTCCACGCTCACCTTACTGCCTAAGCAGCGAGGGCGAGAGCAGGCTGGCGGTTGCCAGTTACTTCGTTTTGCCGCCTTTTAACGAGGCCCGACGGCACCTCGGCTCGCGTTTCCTGGTAACCAGGCCCTGTCGAAACCACGCATCCCCACAGGCCGAACCGCTGTTCGGACGACGGAGCCTAGCACGGGATCCCGGCAAGTGTCGAACGCGATGTCGACGAGACTGCGATGCTGACGAGCATCGATTTCCGCGCGAGCGAGCGTGGCCGCCTGCCCGATCGACCGATCGGGACACGCGACGTGCACGGTCGGACGCGACCCGATGCTCGCAGGAATGAGGAGCCAGCCCTGGCATCGGCGTCACGTTCCGCGGGACCTGGCCGCTCGTTACGATGACGGCCATGCGCCTGACCGCCTGGGAGGAGGAACGCCTCCTCGTCTTCACCGCGGCCGAACTCGCCCGGCGCCACCGCCAGGCAGGCCTGCGGCTCAACCACCCGGAGGCGGTGGCTCTCATCAGCGACGCGATGCTGGAGGCGGCCCGGGCGGGCGCGAGCCACGAGGAAGTCGAGGCCGCGGGTCGCGCCGCGGTCGACCCCGGCGACGTCATGGACGGCGTCCGCTCGCTCGTCGACGAGGTGCGGCTCGAGGTGCTCCTTGGGGACGGCACGCGGCTCATCGTGCTCGTCGACCCACTTGGTGGAGCTGACGATGTTCTTCATCCCGGCGAGGTCCGCCTCGCTTCGACGGCCACGGTCCCGGACGGCGAGGGGCCCGGGGAGGATCGCGAGCGGCGCACGATCGTCGTTCGCAACGGCTCCCGGCGAATCGTCCGGGTGAGCTCGCACTACCCGTTCGAGCGGGTCAACCCGCGGCTGGAGTTCGACCGCCTGGCGGCGACGGGCTTCCGACTCGACATCCCGGCCGGCGCGAGCGTGCGCTGGGCGCCCGGCGAGACGCACGAGGTCGGACTCGTCCGCTACGGCGGCCGGCTCGGCGCGGAACGATGAGCCGCGGCTCACTGGCGGAACGATGAGGCGGCTCTCCCCAACTGAGCGCCTCGCCCGCTACGGCCCCACGACAGGCGACGCGATCCGCCTCGCCGACAGCGATTGCTGGATCCGCGTCGGCGAGGATCGCCAGGCTCCCGGCGACGAGCCGATCTGGGGCTACGCGAAGAACATCCGCGCTCGGATGACCCAGCGCGAACCCCGCGAACCGGTCGTCGGTCGTCCGGAGGCGAGCGGCCCGGCTCAGCCTTCGGAGCTCGACGTCGTCATCGCCGGCGCCGTCGTCCTCGACCCATTCCTCGGCGTCGTCAAGGCGGACATCGGCATCAAGGACGGCCGGATCGCGGGAGTCGGCCGGGCGGGCAGCTCCGATGTGAGCGACGGGATCGACCTTGTCATCGGGCCCCACACGGTGCCGATCATGGGCTATGGCCTCATCGCCACGCCAGGGGCGGTCGACAGCCACGTCCATACGATCTCGCCGGAGCTGCTCCCGGCGGCGCTCTCCGGCGGCGTCACGACCCTCATCACGGCCGGATTCGAGGAACCGCCGTGGGCGATGGAGCGGACGATCGCCGCGTTCGAGGGCTGGCCCCTCAACCTCGGCCTCCAGGCTGGCGCCCGATCCGAAGGTCCCGGAGCGGCCGGAAGCCTGGATGCCCTCCTCGCCGCTGGCGCGGTCGGTTTCAAGATCCACGAGGACTACGGCGCGTATCCCGAGCTCATCGATCGGGTCCTCGCCTACGCGGACGCCCACGACGTCTCGGTCGCCCTCCACACCGACGGCCTCCACGAGTCGGCCGAGCTCGAGGACACCGTCGCCGCGATCGCCGGGCGGACGGTCCACGCGTATCACGTCGAGGGGACCGGCGGAGGGCACGTGCCGGACCTTCTCGGACTCGTCCGCGAGCCGAACGTCATCTGCTCGTCGACCACGCCGACCCTCCCCTACGGTGTCGCGGCCGCCGCCGAGCACGTCGCGATGATCCTCCTCAATCACGGCGGCTCGTGGGCCGTTCCCGAGGACATCGAGCTGGTCCGTGAGCGGATCCACCCGCCGTCGATGTCCGCCGAGGGCCCGCTCCACGAACTTGGGGCGATCGCGATCGTCAACTCCGATTCGCAGGGCATGGGTCGGATCGGCGAGACGGTCAGGCGCACGATCCAGCTCGCCCACGTGATGAAGGCGTGGCGCGCCAGCGAGGCAGCCGCCGGGATCCCGGGACTCCTACCGCTCCCCGCGAGCGAGTGGGACGACACCGCCCGCGTCCTGCACTACCTGGCCAAGGTGACGATCGAGCCCGCCATCACCCACGGGATCGCGGACGAGGTGGGCTCACTCCGGCCGGGGCGGCTCGCGGACATCGTCCTCTGGCGGCCGGCGTTCTTCGGGGCGAAGCCCGAGCTCGTTCTCAAGGCGGGCTATCCGGCCTGGGGGCCGCTCGGCGACGGAAACGCGTCGCTCGAACGTTCGGAGCCCACCCGCTACCGGCCCAACTGGGGTGCGTCCAGCGGTGCGGCGCCGCTGCTCGGCGTCACGTTCGTCAGTGTCGCGGCCGCTGCGGGCACGGCTGCCGGCGAGGCCCTCCGCCGCCGGATCGGCACGCGCCGCCGCTTCGTCATCGGCCACGGCCTGCGCGGGATCACGCGGGCCGACCTCGCCCTCAATCGGGCCGCTCCACCGGTCGACGTCTCGCCGGTCGACGGGTCCGTCACGCTCGCCGGCCGGCCGCTCGCGGTCGACTCAGTCGCTGAAGTCCCGCTCAGCCGGCGCTACTTCCTCCGCTGAGCGGATCGGCAGCCTGCGGCGACGCTCAGGCCCAGATGTCGCCGACGGTGAAGCCGTCCGGGAACGGGTCCTCGGGGTCCACCACGTACGACGCGAAGCCGGTGATCCAGGCGGTGCCGCTGATCGTCGGGATGACGGCACTCCGAGCGGCGGCACCGTTCCCGACGGTCGTCTCCTCGACGAGCCGGCCGCTGAACACGGTGCCGAGGATCCCCTCGTGGCGGAACTCGTCGCCGATCCGCAGCTCACCTCTCGCGTGCAGGACGGCCATCTTGGCCGACGTTCCGGTGCCGCACGGCGATCGGTCGATCGCGCCGGTCCACGTGGCCGGACGCTCCCAGTCGAACGTCCCGGTCGAGACGGTCACGGCGTTCCGCCGCGCGTTCGCCGGATCGTGCGGCGGCCCGGACAGCTGACCGATCGTGATCCCCGCGAAGCCCGGCTGCTCGGGGTGGACGACCGGCAGCTGCTCGGCCGCCGCGGCCTTGATCATCTCCGTGACCCGCACGATGTCGTGCCCTTCGTCCGGGGTGAGGCGGAAGCCGAGCGGTTCGGCGTCGGCGATCACGTAGAACATCCCGCCGTACGCGACATCGACGGTCACGGTCCCGAGGTGCGGTACCTCGACGATCGCGTCGAGATGGGTCGCGAAGGACGCAACGTTGCGGAACGTCACGGCGCGCACCTTGCCGCCGCCGCAGTCCGCCCGGACCCGGATGAGGCCGGCCGGGCTCTCGAGGGTGAGCTCTGTGAGCGGCTCGATCATCGGGATCATCCCCGTCTCGAGCAGCGCGGTGACGACGCACATCGTGTTCGTCCCGCTCATGCCCGGGTATTCGACCTGCTCCATGATGACGTAGCCGGCCTGGGCGTCTGGGTGGGTCGGTGGCAGGATGAGGTTGCAGTTCGCGGCCGGGTAGCCGCGCGGTTCGCGGACCATCCGGAGGCGCAGGTCGTCGCCGTTCGCCCGCAGCCAGGTCATCTTCTCGAACATCGTCGCGCCGGGCACGTCGAGCACGCCGCCGACGATCACCCGGCCGGGCTCTCCGCCCGCGTGGAGGTCGACCGCCTGGATCATCCGCCCGAGTCGCATCGGCGTCCCTCGTCCTGCCTGCTCACGGTCGCGCCTCAGCGCCGCCGCGCCTCAGCGAACTCGCGCGCGACCTCCCGCTTGGCGTCGCGCTCGGCGATGTCGCGCCGCTTGTCGTGGAGCTGCTTGCCCCGCCCGAGGCCGAGCTCGATCTTCGCCCGTCCGCGGCTCAGGTAGATCCGCAGCGGAACGATCGTCTGGCCCTTCTGCTTCGCCCGGCCCATGATCTCGTCGATCTCGCGCCGGTGGAGGAGGAGCTTGCGGTTGCGCTTCGCCTCGTGGTTGTCGCGACTGGCCGTGTCCCACGGTGCGATGTGGGCCCCGATGAGCCAGGCCTCGCCGCGCTCGACGCGA
>Ga0307373_10009581_pt1 | contig 14427 bp, 12 predicted proteins | sample OX2MG_FD_202534 | JGI IMG/M metagenome (GOLD analysis project Ga0307373, IMG submission 202534) | Soil microbial communities from Risofladan, Vaasa, Finland - OX-2 | ecosystem: Environmental > Terrestrial > Soil > Coastal area > Acid sulfate soil | place: Finland: Risofladan, Vaasa | collected... | reverse complement strand
TTCTGGGAGATGGGAGAGACCGGGCCGTGCGGGCCGTGCTCGGAGATCCATATCGATCGCGAGCCCGACGGTACGCGCCCGACAGATACGCCGGGCGAGGCCTGCGACCAGAATGCGCATTGCGGAGTGAGCTGCGCGGTCAACGTCGAGGGCTGCTCGCGGTTTATCGAGCTGGGGAATCTCGTGTTCATCCAGTACAACCGCGACGCGGTCGGCAAATTGACGCCGCTGCCCAAGCAGCACGTGGATACCGGGACCGGGCTCGAGCGGGTCGCGGCGGTCTTGCAAAGCCTCGAAACGGGAACACTGCTTGGCAATTACGACGTCGATATTTTCAAGACTATCATTCGGAGTATTGAAAAGGCGGCGGGAAATTTTGGGAGTTCGGCCCACTATGGCAAGGATTCCGAAAGAGACATTTCTTTTCGCGCGATCGCGGATCATGCACGCGCGATCAGTTTCCTGATTGCCGACGGAATCGCGCCGGGTAACAACGATCGCGAATACGTATTGCGACGGCTAATCAGGCGCGCTGCGCGGCACGGGCGGCGGGTCGGAATTGACCGGCCGTTTCTCGCCGCCATTTGCAATGGCGTACGCGAAGCAATGGGTGACGCATACCCGCAATTGACAGCCGAGGCGGGGCGGATTGAAACGCTCGTGCGCGACGAGGAAACACGTTTCGGCGAGACGCTTGATCGAGGACTCACTTTACTTCGGTCCGAGGCTAAACTCGTATCGCGCAAGAATCTGCTTATTCTCTCTAAGGATGTGGCGTTCAAGCTCTACGACACCTATGGCTTTCCGCTCGATCTGACGCAGGACGTACTGCGCGAAGATGGATTTGAGGTCGACGTGGCGGGGTTCGAGCGGCTGATGGAGGAGCAGCGCGAGCGCGGGCGCGCGGCGCGCAAGGACGAGACGATCGCGCCGGAAATCGCGCTCGATGCGAGCGTGAAATCGCGCTTCGTCGGCGAGCGGCGCTACGCGGCCGAGTCCGAGATCGTGGCGGTCACGGACGGCGACGAAGGACGGATCACGATCGTCGCGGCGGAGACGCCCTTCTATCCCGAAGGCGGCGGTCAGGTCGGCGATCGCGGCGTGATCGAGACCGCGTCGGGCGCGCTGGCGGAAATCATCGATTCGCGTAAGCAGGACGGATCGATCCTGCATATCGGCAAGATTTTGCGCGGCGCGCCGGGCGATTTTGCGCGCGGGGCGCGCGTCACGCTGAAGATCGATCGGGCGCGGCGCGACGCGTCGATGATCAACCATTCGGCGACCCACATCCTGCATTACGCGCTGCGCGATCTGCTGGGCGGCGAAGTGCATCAGGCGGGATCGCTGGTGGCGCCCGAGCGGCTGCGCTTCGACTTCAGCCATAACGGGCCGGTGGGCGCCGCGCGGCTGGCGGCGATCGAAGAGGAGATCAACGCGCGGATCCGCGAGAACGCGCCGGTCACGACCGAGGAGATGGCCTACGACGACGCGCTGAAAGCGGGGGCGCTGGCGTTTTTCGGCGACAAGTACGGCGACCGCGTGCGGGTGGTGCGGATGGGCGATTTCTCGACCGAGCTGTGCGGCGGCACGCACGTCGCGCGGACCGGCGACGCGGGGCTGTTCAAGCTCGAGGCGGAGAGCGGCGTGGCGGCGGGCGTGCGGCGGATCGAGGCGGTCACCGGACAGGGGGCGCTCGACGCAATCCGGCGGCGCGAGAAAATTCTCGACGAACTGGGCAGTCAGTTGGGCGCGCGCGACGGCGCGGCGCTCGAGCGGCTCGAACGGTTGATCGCGCGTGAGAAAGAACTCGAAAAGAAACTGCGCGCGCTCGAGCAGAAGCTAATCGCGGGCGCGAGCGGCGGGGCCGCCGACGCGGAGAAGATCGGCGAGGCCAAGGGAATCAAAATTGTCACGCGCAAGGTCGAGGGCGTCGAGGCGAAGTCGCTGCGCGAGATGGCCGATCGGATGCGCGAGAAGCATCCGTCGGCGGTGATCGGAATCGGATCGGCGCTCGACGGCGGCAAGGCCGCGATCCTGATCGCAGTGACCGCCGACCTGACCGGGCGCGTGAAAGCGGGCGACCTGATCAAGCAGATCGCGCCGCTGATCGGCGGCACCGGGGGCGGCAAGCCGGAGCTGGCGCAGGCGGGCGGCGCCAACGCGGCGGGACTCGACGCGGCGCTGGCGAAGATCGCGTCGCTGGTGTGAATGATCGAGGGCGGCCGGCGAGACCGCCGAATCAAACGCAAGGAGCGACCATGGAAATCAGGCGCAATGGTTCACGACCCTCGCGCAAAGGGCCGGCGGAGAATTTTACCGGGAATGTACGAATCGATCCGCTGTTCGATCCGCCGGAGCCGGCCCGTGTCTATGGCGCGTTGGTGACATTCGAACCCGGCGCGCGCACGGCGTGGCATACCCATCCGCTGGGCCAGACGTTGATCGTCACGGCGGGATGCGGCTGGACGCAGTGCGTGGACGGCAGCAAAGAGGAAATCCGGCCCGGCGATGTGGTCTGGTGTCCGCCCGGCAAGAAGCATTTGCACGGCGCGACGGCGACCACCGCGATGTCGCATATCGCGATCGTGGAAAAGCTCAACGGCAAGGCAGTGGACTGGATGGAGCAGGTCAGCGACGAACAATACCTCGCCTGAGTAGCGAATGATCGCAGGCCGCAGGAGCGGAGACGCTGGAAACGCGCAAACTTGGTGGGCGCGATAAAGGACCTGATTGCGTTTCCGGCTCGTGTGAAGCGCGGCTCGGAGGGCGAGGTTTTCGATACGCCGGCCGCGGTAGCGGAGACGCTGGGGATGGCCGTCGCGGCGGGGGTTTAACACGCGGGCGGAAAAGGGCTACCATTCGCACATCGCAAGAGGCGGCCACTTGAAAGAGCCATCGGGGACAATTAACGGAATCACCGGGCTTAAGTCGGAAAAGTTGACCGAACCCATCCACCCACCTTCGGAGCATCCGCCAGCCAGCATGGCGCAAGCGGGCCAGCCGGCGACCGGCCCGACGGCCGCGGGCGGCGACTCGCTCGAACTGCACTTCGACGACCATCGCTTTTTCACCGAGCTGGTCGGCCAGCATGACGCGCATATCCGGACGATCGAGCAGGCGCTGGGCGTGCGGATTGGGGCGAGCGGCAGCACGCTCAAGATCACCGGGGCGCACGCGGAACAGGCGCTGGCCGGAAAGATCCTGGGCGAGCTGTACGATCTGCTCAAGCGGGGCTATCCGATCTATACCGGCGACGTGGAGTATTCGGTGCGGATTCTGCGCGCCGATCGCAACGCCGAGCTCAAGGATATTTTTCTCGACCAGGTCTATATCTCCGCCAACAAGCGGACGATCTCGCCCAAGAGCGTCAATCAGAAGGCCTACGTCGAAGCGATCCGCGCGCACGATATCGTCTTCGGGATCGGACCGGCGGGCACCGGCAAAACCTATCTGGCGATGGCGATGGCGCTGGCCGCGCTGATGAAGAACCAGGTGACGCGGATGGTGCTGTGCCGGCCGGCGGTCGAGGCCGGCGAGAAGCTCGGCTTTCTGCCCGGCGACCTGGCCGAGAAGGTCAACCCGTACCTGCGGCCGCTGTACGACGCGCTGCACGACATGGTGGATTTCGATCGGGCGCGGCGGATGCTCGAGCGCGGCACGATCGAGGTGGCGCCGCTGGCGTTCATGCGCGGACGGACGCTCAACGATTCGTTCATCATCCTGGACGAGGCGCAGAACACGACCTCGGAACAGATGAAGATGTTCCTGACGCGGATGGGCTACGGGTCGAAGGCGGTGATCACGGGCGACGTGACGCAGATCGATCTGCCGAGCGGCAAGCTCTCGGGCCTCAAGGAGGCACGCACCGTGCTGGCCGATACGCCGGGGATCAAGTTTGTGCATTTCAGCGAGCGCGACGTCGTGCGGCATCGCCTGGTGCAGGCGGTGATCACGGCATACGAATCGTTTAACGGCGATCGCACGATGCCGGAACCCGCGGCGGAATCCAGAACGGTCAAGGGCTGAGGCGTGGCGGCCCTGGTCAGCGCAAGCGCGGCGCGCGGACCGGCGCGCGTCGCGGCGACCCGGCAGATGCGTGCGCTCAGGGCCGACGCCAACGCGCTGCTGCGGATGCTCGATCTGGGGCGCTGCGAGCTGTCGATCGCAATCGTTGGCGACCGCGCGATCCGGCGGCTCAACCTCAGCTATCGCGGAAAAGATCAGGCGACCGACGTGCTCTCGTTCCCGCAGCTCGAGGCGCGCGCGGCGGCGCGCTTGCAAGGCCACGGCTGCGCAACAGCGCGGCCGAAGGCGCAGAACGGCGTGGCGCGCGGAACCGACGGGCCGCCGATCGCGCTCGGCGATATCGCGATCTCGATCGACACCGCGGCGCGCCAAGCGCGGATCCTGGGCGAGCCGATCGCCGCGCGCGTGCGCACGCTGCTGATCCACGGCATACTCCATCTGCTCGGCTACGACCATGAGCGATCGCCGGCGGCGGCGCGGCGGATGTTCGCGCGCGAGCGCGAACTCGCCGCGATGCTGGCCGCGGCGCGCGGCGCATCGGACGCGCGCGTGCGCGGTGACGTTGGCGTGGCGGCGAACGCTTACGGATGGCCGCCGGCGGCGATGCCGCCCGACGAGCCGGATCGAATCGCACGGCGGGGCGCGGCGCATAACGCGGCGAAGAATCTGGCACCGCGGCCGCGGTCGCGATCGCAGTGAAACGCGCGCAGTCGTCGATCGATCATGCGACGCGCCCGCCGGAGATCGCGCAGCGCACGGCGCGGGTCTTGGCGGCGACGCCGATGCTGACGCATTTCACGCGCGCGTCTGAGCGGGCCAGTGCGATCGATAATCTCGCCGCGATCTTGCGCGACGGCGTGATTCGCGGGGCAACCCGGATGATCCGCGGCGGCACGCCGGCAGTCTGCCTGTGCGACGCACCGCTCGGCGAGCTCGGCCAAATCGTGATGCGCAAAAACCGGCGGCGCTACGCGCCGTTCGGCGTGGCGGTCGATAAACGCTATGCTTTCGCGATGGGCGCACGGCCGGTTATCTATCTGCCGTGGCGCGAGGCGAGCCGGATAATCCCGCGGGAGGAGTGGTGGCGCGTGGTGGCGATCGATCTGGAACGGAACCCGCCAGTCGACTGGAGTTTCGAGCGCGAATGGCGGATGGCGGGCGATATGCGGCTCGGCGCGCGCGCGGCGGTCGCGCTGGTCGAGAGCTGGCGCGACGCCGATGAAATCTACGAACGCTTTGGCGGCGACCCGCCGTGCGCCGGCGTGATCCCGATTAAAGAACTGCTCGGTACCCTCTGACCATGCCTGTGAATCGATCATCGCGCGCCGCGCTGGCGGTGGCGAGCGGACTTGCGCTCGCCATGGCCTTTCCGAAATTCGACTTCAACCTGCTCGCCTGGATCGCGTTCGTGCCGCTGCTCTACGCGATCGAGGGCGCGACGCCCGGGCGGGTTTTTCTGTGGTCGTGGGTTCAAGGGCTCGCGTGCAATATCGCGGCGCTGTACTGGATCACGATCACGCTGCATACCTTCGCCGGCGTGCGGATCGAGCTGGCGGTCCTGCCGATGATCCTGCTGGCCGCGGTGGTGGCGCTGTACAGCGGCGCGGCGCTATGGCTGGCGGTCTTCGTGAGCGAACGGCTGGGGATCACGATCGTGGCGACGCTGCCGATTGCGTGGACGGCGATCGAATGGGTGCGGACCTACTTTCCGATCGGCTTTCCGTGGAACCTGCTGGGCTACACGGCGTATCGCAACCTGGCGCTGATCCAGTTCGCCGAGTTCACCGGCGTCTATGGCGTTTCGGCGCTGATAATTTTGTTCAACGCGGTCGTCTACGTGGTGATCTTCCGGCGCGGGACGGCGCGCAGCCAGGGCGTCAGCCTGGGCGTGCTGAGCGCGATTTGCGCGGTGGCGTGGATCTTCGGCACGCTGCGCATCGACCAGATCGACAAGGCGGCGCCGCAAGGCACGATCCGCTTCGCGATGGTGCAGGGCGATATTCCGCAGTCGGTCAAGTGGAACCCGAACTTCCGCGCATCGAGCTTCGCGGTCTATGCCGAGCAGTCGACCAACGCGGCGCGGCTGGGCGCGGACCTGATCGTATGGCCCGAGGCGGCCGCGGCGTTTTTCGTCCAGCCCGAAGACCGCTATCCCGCCGTGCTGGCCGAAGACGCGGACTATCGCAAGCGGCTGCTCAAGCTGGCGGCCGACATCGGGGATCCGATCCTGTTCGGGGCGCCGGCGCTGACCGTGCAGGACGGTCGCGTGGGCTTTTTCAATCGCGCCTACCTGGTCTCGGGCACCGGCGCGATCGAGGGCTGGTACGATAAAATCCAGCTCGTGCCGTTTGGCGAATACGTGCCGCTGCGCAGCCTGCTCGGCGGCTTCGTCAATCGCGTGGTGACGGGCTTCGGCGACATGTTCCCGGGCACGAGCCAGACGCTGTTCGAGGTCAAGGGCGCGGACCTGGGCGTGCTCATCTGCTACGAGAGTATTTTTCCCAATCTTTCGCGCAGCGCGGTCAAGCTCGGCGCCGACGTGCTGGTCAATATCACCAACGACGCGTGGTACGGCGACAGTTCGGCGCCCTATCAACTGCTCGCGATGACGGCGCTGCGCGCGGTCGAGAGCAAGGTGCCAGTGGTGCGCGTGGCCAACACGGGCGTCAGCGCGGTGATCGAGCCGAGCGGCAGGATTACGGCGCGCACGCCGCTGTTCAGGCGCGGCACCGAGATCGAGCGCGTCGGCTGGCGCCCGATGCGCACGTTCTACGCGATGTTCGGCGATCTGTTCGCGGAGATCTGCTTCGTGCTCACCGCCATCGCTTTGGCCTTTGCCTGGTTCCGCAAGCCGCGCGAGAATCTGGATGCGCCGGCGGCGGCGGAATCCGACCCGCATACGCGCAACGGCCACGCCTGACGGTCGCCTCGCGTCGCGAAGGCGGCCGCGGCACGGGGCGATTAAGTAATGCGCGCGGCTGTGACACAATAGCCGTAGGGAAACTTGCACAAGCCAGGTCGTCATTCTGAACGGAGTCCGCGACGTGAGCATCCCGAGATTCTTCGCTCCGCTCAGAATGACCAAAGGGGCGTTGTGCGTAAGTGCCCCAGGAATATCGGGCCGCCGCGAAGTGCGCCGGCCCGCGAGGTAATCGCCCATGCTCAGCGACATGCGACCGCAATTGACCGATTTTGCCACCCGCGCCGACGTCCTGCGGAGGCGTCTTTGACGTCGCCAAGCTGACCGCCCGCAAGCAGGAACTGCTCGAACTCTCCGCCAAGCCCGGCTTCTGGGATCAGCCCGAAGCGGCGCAGGCGGTGCTCAAGGAACAGGATCGGATCAAGATCCAGCTAAGCGGCTTCGAGGTGCTGGAAAAGGCGCTTGAAGAGGCGCGGCTGTTTCTCGCGATGGCCGAAGAGGAAGGCGCCGACGACTCGGAAGCGGCGCGCGAGACCCAGGCGGCGCTCGACGCGGCACGCGCGGAACTCGAACGCCAGGAGCTGCAACTGATGCTCGGCGGCGAGTTCGATCGGCTGGGCGCGATTGTCTCGATCCATCCTGGCGCCGGCGGCACCGAAGCGCAGGACTGGGCCGAGATTCTGCTGCGGCTCTACATGCGCTGGGCCGAGCGCCATAGCTTCGCGACCGAGGTTGCCGACCTGCAGCCGGGCGACGGCGGCGGGATCAAGAACGCGACCTTCACCGTCGAGGGCGAATACGCCTACGGCTATCTGAAGGCTGAAGCCGGAATCCATCGGCTGGTGCGGATCTCGCCGTTCGACGCCAACGCGCGGCGCCATACGTCGTTCGCCTCGGTCTTCGTCTTTCCGGCGATCGACGACAAGATCGAAGTCGTGATCAATCCGGTCGACCTGCGCATCGACACCTACCGGGCCAGCGGCGCGGGCGGCCAGCACGTCAACAAGACCGACTCGGCGGTGCGCTTTACGCATCTGCCGACCGGTATCGTAGTGACCTGCCAGAACGAACGCTCGCAGCATAAGAACCGCGCGATGGCGATGAAGATTCTGCGCGCGCGGTTGTTCGAGCTGGAGGAGCGCAAGCGGCGCGAGGAGCTGGAGAAATTCAGCAAGGACAAAAAAGAGATCGCGTGGGGCAGCCAGATTCGATCCTACGTGCTGCATCCGTACCAGATGGTGAAGGACCATCGCACGGGCGTCGAGATCGGCAACACCAATGCGGTGCTCGACGGGGCGATCGACGAATTTATCGAGGCCTACCTGATGGGCGTGCGCAAGACCGGCGCGGAGTCGGCGCCGGCGTAACGCGATACGCGGCTTAGCGCGATACGAATCGATGCGTGGCACGCTATCAGTCGACGTGCCGCGCGCGGCGAAATTGATCCGCCGCGCGCGGTCCGAACGATTCGATTGCTCGGGAACCTCTGCCCAAAGCCCGCTCAGTCATTCTGAGCCGCGCGAAGAATCCCGGGATTCTTCACTTCGCGGACTCCGTTCAGAATGACAACCTGACTCGCGCAGACACTCCCTAGATTGCGGCGGCGCGCGCGACCGACGGCGCGAAGCGGCGGATCAGTTCGATCGCCTTGCCGGTCGCGGTTTCGGCGACGGTCTTTTGCGAGAGCAGCACGAGGCGGCTCGCACCGGCCTCGCGGTAGCGCTTGATCTCATCGGCCGACGGTCCGTTCTCACCCGGATCGACCAGCGGCGATATGATGATCGAGTCGGGTTTGCGGCCGGCCGCGGCGGCCAGTTGGCGGATCGTCTTGACGCCCGCGCCCAGTTCCTCGGGACTCTCGACCAGCGGCATCCATCCGTCGTAGGAGCGCGCGACGCGTTCGAGCGCCTTGGGGCCGTGCGCGCCGAGCAGGATCGCGGGGCCGCCCTTCTGGATCGGCTTGGGCTCGCAGCGCACGGCGGGAAATTTCACGATCGTGCCGGCGTACGCGGCCTCGCGTTCGGTCCATAGCAGGCGCAGCGCCTCGACGGTCTCGCGCGTCTGGCGCCAGCGCATCCCGAAGTTCGCGCCCATCGCCTCGGTCTCCTCGCGCAGCCATCCGGCGCCGACGCCGAGAATCACGCGCCCGCCGGAAAACAGGTCGAGGCTCGCGGCGACCTTCGCGGTCATCAGGACGTTGCGCTCGGGCAGCAGGCAGACGCCGGTGCCGAGCTTGATTTTTTTGGTCACGGCGGCGGCGATGCTGAGCCCGACAAACGGGTCGGCCCAGGTCGCGTAATGCTCCGGCAGCTTGTGGTCGGGCGTAAACGGGAACGGAGTCTTCATGCCGGCGGGAATCACCGGATGCTCGGGAATCCAGAACGAGTCGTAGCCGAGCGCTTCAACCAGGCGCGCCGCTTCAGCAAGGTCGCCGCTCAGCGCGGTAGGCGCCATCAGAAAACCGATATCCATGTTGCGTGTCTCCTCGAAAATAAGCGATCACAAATTGTCCGGCCGGACGCATGGCGAACCTGCCGCGGATGATTCAAGAACCTCGGCGCCAGGCCCGCCGTGTCATTCCGAGCGTAGCGAAGAATCCCGGTGTTGCCCAAATGATTGCGTTAATTATTGGCGGAAGCGGCGCTAGCGGGAAAGTTTGCCGGAAAGATTAAGCAGTTCCTGCAGCGTCTGGTTGAAGCGGTAGAATTTATCCTCGCGCAACTGATCGGTCGATTCGAGCCACATCTCATCGCCGACCAGCGCCAGCGAACTCAGCGTATGGCGCAGCGCGGGCCGGCCGTCGTGCGCGATCTCCTCGAGCATCCGATGCCAGACGGTGGCGCTGGCACAAATGGTGAAATCGGGGTCGAAGCCGGGAAGTTCGGCGAGTGCGGCGGCGTGGGCCAGTGCGTAACCGTCGATCTCGATCGCGGTGTCGTGCAGATGTTTGCCGTCGGCGTCGAGCATCGCGACGACGAAGCGCACTTCGGCATAACCGAGACGGCGGAAGGACTCGCCCTCGGCCGCCATCAGGCGGCCGAGAGCCTCAAACCATTGCGGAGCGGGAAATTCCGCCATCAGTCGGCCATCAGCGCGCCGAAATCGGTCGGCAGGATACATCGCGGACGACGATCGAGGCCGGCCGAATCGCAGCGCTGGAGATATTCGGCGACGATGCGCCGCCACAGATTCCCTTGCAGCTCCATGCCGTGATCGAAATTCTTGATCCCGCCGCCCATCAGCACCGCCATCGGCTCGACCGATTCGGGCACCGAGAAGGTCTGCAACAGGATGCTCTCGGCGTCGTCGAGTTCGGCGTGAACTTCCTCCGCCAGCTCGGGGCGCATCTTGAGCTGGGTGCGCAGATGCATTGTACCGTAGCCGACGTGGCGCGATTCGTCCTGCATGCAGCGGCGGAAAATCTCCTGGTCGACGCGGCTCGGCGCGATGAACTCGCCCTGGCGGAACATCGTGAGCACAAACCCCTCGCCCAGCAGATGGAGCCGCGCGGTCTGCGCGGAAAACGATCCGGCGTCAAAGATGCGTTTGAGGCTCAGCTCGGCGAGCGCGCTCGACTTGCCCAGGCCACCGCCGTTGGCCAGCGCACGCTTGCGGAAGACGTCGGTGTGGCGCGCCTCGTCCATCGCCTGCGTGGCGAGAAACAGTTTCACTTCGAGGAAGTCGTGATTGATGCGGCTCATCCAGCGCGTGGGCGCGTCGGCGGCGATAAATTCGACTTCGGTCAGGAAGGTGCAGAGCTGGCACATCGCGCGCTCGAGGTCGTCGGGCAGCGGCTTGAGCTCGTCCCACGGGATGTCGCGCGCGGAGCTCCATTGGCGGGCGACCGCCTCTTCGTAGAGCTCCATCACGTTGTCGGCCCAGCATTCGGCCTTGTCGTTGACCGTGAAGCCGAGCGCCGGGACGTCGCTGGGTACGGATGAGCCGCGCGGGGCCATCGAGTTATGCGCGGCGCCGTGTTCGGGCACGACGCCGTAGCTGCCGATCGCAATATCCTTGAGGCGCAGGCCGAGATTGCCCGGCACCGCGCGCATACCCCATTCGCCATGATCGCTCATCCAGGCGAGGTCGGGCGTGCCGGTCTTGGAGAGTTTCTGCAGATAAGCGCTGGGCTCGAGCTTGATTCGCGCCTCGGTGCCAATGCGCGCTTCGTCTTTGATCTGAACCGTCGGCATATCCCCCGACCTCCGGAACGGGCGGGCGCCGCCGCCCCCGCGGATGCGCCTACCCGGTTTGATGGATTTATCTTATCAGCGGCAGGCAACCGTATGTCAAAGGAATACGCGCGAGCGTTATTCGCGCGGGATGGCGCCAGGGCCGAGGAACGGCGGTGTGGCCTGCATCAGCGTGACGATCTTCCACGAGCGGGCGTCGCGCCGCAGCGTGTAGAAGGCGCGCAGGCGCTCGATCACCGAACCGTCGCGGCGGTAGCGCGTCACGTCGGCCATCAGGGTGGCGAGGTTCGCGGCCAGCGGCCATACGCGAATCTGATCGACGTCCGAGCGGGCCCATCCGCGCCCCTGGATTCCGGCCATCATCTGGGCATAGAAGGTCTGCTGATCGGCTTCGGTCGCGCAGACGATCGCGGCGCGGCCGCCACTGAGTATGGCGAAGGGCAGATCGAACGACTGCATGAACAGGTCGATATCTTCGCGGTTGAAGCCGTCGATATAGCCGCGATAGAACTCGTCGACCTCAAGTACGATTTGCTGTTCGTCGGCCATTAGTCAGTTGCTCCTGAGATTTGAAGTAGCTATTCGGCGTATTCGTTGCGATTGGCGGCCGGCCGGTCTTACCACGCGCCGCGTTTCGCCAGATCGCGCGCGTCCCGTTCGAGCGACTCGCGAAACGCCGGATGCGCAAGCGCGATCATCCGCGGTACCCGCTCGGCGATCGGCACGCCGCGCAATTCGGCCGCGCCGAACTCGGTCACGATAATGTCGGCGTCATTGCGCCCGGTGGTGGTCGGCCCGCTCAGGCTCGCCACGATGCGGCTGACCTGGTCGTGGCGCGCGGTAGCGGGCAACGCGATAACCGATCTTCCGCCCACCGCGAGTTGCGAGCCGCGCACGAAATCGCCCTGGCCGCCGGTCGCGCCGACGTAGGCGCCCGAGGCGACCTCGGCGTTGATCTGGCCGGTCAGGTCGACTTCGATGGCCGAATTGATCGCGACGATATTGCCCAACTGGCGCAGCACTTCCAGACGATGCGTGTGCATCAGGGTGAACATCTTAATCGCCGGATTATTAGCGGCGAAGCGGTAGACCCGGCTGGTGCCGAGCAACGAGCAGGAGACGGCGAGGCCGGTGTCGATCGGCTTGCGCGCGTTGGTCATCGCGCCCGACTCGATCAGATCGGCGACGCGATCGCTGATCAGTCCCGAATGAATCCCTAAGTCGCGGCGATCGCCGATACTCGCCATCACGGCGTCGGGGATCGCGCCGATACCGATCTGGATCGTCGTGCCGTCGACGATGAAGCGTCCGACGTGGCGCGCGATCGCGCGTTCGCATTCGCCCATCGGACGCGGATCGAGTCCGACCGGTGGGCGCGAGACCGGCACGATATAGTCCATGCGATCTTCGGTCAGCGCGGCGTCGCAATGGGTCCACGGCGCCTGATCGTTGACCTCGGCGATGACCACGCGAGCCTTGGCGATCGCCGCCTGCTGATAGTCATTGGTCAGCGAAAAGCTGTATTCGCCGCGCGCGTTGGGCGGACTGGTCTGGACAAAGACCACATCGCTGCGGATCGTCCCGTCCTCGAAATAGGGTACGAGATACGACAGATGGCACGGAATCACGCGCATCGCGCCGGCCTTGACCAGCGCGCGCAGATTGCCGATCGCGCCGTAGCCGGTGAATTCGATCGTGTCGGCGTGTTCGGGCTTGAGCGTGTTGGTGTAGGTGATGCCGCCCAGGAATACGCTGGTGCGGCCGAGGCGATTACGCTGTTCGACGAAGCGCTCGACCAGCGTTTGCGGCTCGCCGGAGCCCTGCCCCCATACGATATGGTCACCCGGGCGGATGATGCCGGCGAAATCCAATGTGCGCGCGTCAAGTTGCTGTGTCATAGGCGATGCCGCTATCTGTCGGCGGCAGCCGCCACCATCGCATAAATTCCGCCGCGCCGACTAGCGCCGCGCATCGCACTTGCGCGTTTGAATCCGCCGCGCGATCGGCGACCCTTTCCCACAGTGGGCGGAACGCCGTAAGGGCCGCCGCGGCGTCGAGACCCGTATTTCGATCCGGCGGCGCGGGTTGCCAATGCGACCGTTAATGATTGAGCAGTTTGCGCCGCAAGCGTTGATTGCGGCTTTGCGGATCGAGCCAGATCTTGAACAGCGCTTGACCGAACGACGGATCGTCGATCTCGCCGTGCTCGGCGTCGTTGAAGTAGACCATGGTCTTGCCCACCGGCACGGTAAAGACCACAAGGCGATCGCCCTTTCTGATCGGGGGCATCACGCGCGCCAACTCGGCGGTCCAGCGATCGCGCGCGGCGGCGGTACCGACGTTAAGCCCGCGCATTTCGTCGATCGCGGCGCTGGTCAGCGAGGCCGAGGTGATCGAGCGGCCAGCTTCGAGTTCGATCGCGTGAGGCTCATCGAACGACCAGGTGGCGCCTACCACCCAAAGCGTCGCGTCGTACATATGCACGCCGAACCAGTTATGGCGTCCCTTGCCCAACGGATGAATGCCCGGGGCGATGGCCACGACCGTGGGCGGCAAAGGAGCCGGAGCGGCGGCGATCGCCGGATAGGCGAAACCGCCGGCCACGCCGATCGCGACGGCCACGGCCATGACCGCGCGCGTAGCGCGGCCGCACTGCGATCGCCACCGCAGATCTGCGACGTGCGTCGATGACACCATTAGCAATACTTCATTAGCGAAGGCCCGTGACGACGCCGGTCGCGGCCGCAGGGCGGCCGGTAGAACGATGCGTGAGGGCGCGTGGCGGCGGACCCGCGGGACACAGAGGACGAATACGTAGTTCCATCGAGATGGGGATGCTACGCATGCTACTACGATTCATGCAACCGGATTTGGACTTATGCTGACCCCTCCTGTTGATGCGCGCGGCGCGCGGGCGCGGGTCGCGAGAGCGCCAAAAAAAGTGCTCTCATGCTCAATTATTGGCGGCAGAAAAATTCATTCAATCGGTTGAATCAAATTAGAAGGCAAAGTATATTGCGGCGTGGCGCCGCGGGTTGTTGCGGTTTGCCGGCAGGGCGTAGCCTGTGGACACCAGTTGTGAAAAACCGAACGAATTAGAACCAACCGGCAGACAAGTGGCTGGCATGTGCGCAGGCTACCCCGGCTCGCGCGATGCCTGTCTCCGCAACCGTCAACTTTGACGTGAGGGGGAGGAATAAGGTGCGAAGAAAACTAGGGACATATTTGATGTGGGTGGCCATCCTGGGGATGGTCTCGGCCTGCGGCATGACGGATGAGCAGGAGCAG
>Ga0307373_10009579_pt1 | contig 14429 bp, 12 predicted proteins | sample OX2MG_FD_202534 | JGI IMG/M metagenome (GOLD analysis project Ga0307373, IMG submission 202534) | Soil microbial communities from Risofladan, Vaasa, Finland - OX-2 | ecosystem: Environmental > Terrestrial > Soil > Coastal area > Acid sulfate soil | place: Finland: Risofladan, Vaasa | collected... | reverse complement strand
GCGAGCGCGCGGTCCGCCCTCGCGCGGACCGCGTCGGACCGCGCGAGCGTGCTCCGCACCGTCGCGTCCGAACAGCACCTGCTGGCCTCGGTCCGCGGCGAGCTCGCGGTGCTCGTCCACGAGCAGGAGCTCGCACGCCAGCGCGCGCAGGCCGAGGCGGAGCGTGCGGCCGCCCGCGCGGCGGCCGCACGGGCGGCGGCCGCGGCGACCGCCACCGCTCACGGCAACACCTCGAACACGACGAGTGGGCCGGGCGCACCGGGCGCACTACCGACGGTCGCCGGTCCGCCCGCGCCGAACGGCGTGCCGCCCTCGACCTCGCCGATCCCTTCCGGGACGATCGCCCAGGACTTCGCGGGCATCCGGAACTGCGAGTCGAGCGACGACTACAGCCTCGACACGGGCAACGGCTACTACGGCGCGTACCAGTTCAGCCTCGGCACGTGGGAGGGGCTCGGCGGGACCGGGCTCCCGAGCTCGGCGCCCCCGCCGATCCAGGACGCGCTCGCGTACAAGCTCTACCTCGCGAGCGGCTGGGGCCCATGGCCCGAGTGCGCGGCGATCCTCGGGCTGTGACCGACTCGCCCGACCGACCGGCGTCCGGCGTCCGGCGTCCGGCAGGGTCAGGCCGTGCCGAGCAGGCGCTCGAGCGCGTCCCGCGTCGCGGCGCTGTCGCGGGCGACCTGCTCGAGAAGCTGCGCGAGGCGAAGCGACCACTCGGTGATCGTGACCTCGCGTCGGCTGATCGTGACGCCCCGGACGTCGCGCGCGATCCGCGCGCTCGGCGAGCCGCGCCCCGCGACGATCTCGAGCGTCTCGTCCGCGAGCCGGACGCGGATCGCTGTCGGGCGCCCCGGCCTCCCCGCGACCCGGTCGGCCATCGAGCGCACCCGCTCGACCTCGACGACGCCGTCGGGCAGGCTCTGGGCGAGGCTCGCGAACAGCACCCGCTCGTAGACCTCGAGGTCCGCGGCGTCCGCGCGCAGCGCGGCGGCCAGCGTCTCCACGCCGTCCGGCTCCGCGGGCGTTGCAGCCTCGCCGGCCGCGCGCTGCGGCTCGACCGGCCCGCCCTCGACCTCGTGCTCGCCCGCCACTAGTCCGTGAGCGGGAGCACGAGCTGCGGCGTGGCGATCGTGTGGTCCGCTCGCAGCGGCCGCACCGCGGTGCCGATCGCGAAGAACTCGGTCGTGTGGCCGCCCCACCGGTGCGGCAGCGAGAGGAGCTGGACGCCGACGATGCCCTCGGCGTGGAGCTGCTCGGCCTCGGCCTGCATCCGGCTCATCGCGAGCTCGCGCGCGTCGTAGAGCGCTTCGGTGAACTGGGGGATCTCGACGTTGCGCCCGACGTTCGAGAGCGCCGCGAAGCCCCGCTGGTGGGCGATGTGGTAGACGCAGCTCCCCATGACCATGCCGAGCGGCGCGTAGCCGGACTGGACGAGGGTCCAGAAGTCCTGACCGGACAGGTCCGACGTGAACGGCTTGCCCTCGTCGTTGCGCCACGATCCGGGCTCGTCGGCCTTCACGGCCGTGCCGACCGCGACGAACTCCGCGAGGTCGTTGCCGAACTCCTTGAACTCGATCTCGAGCCGGACGCCGACGATCCCGTCCGCGCCGAGCGCGTCCGCCTCCGCCTCCATCCGGCTCATCGCGAGCTCGCGCGCGTGGTACATCGCCTGCGAGAGCTTGTCGAGCTCCATGTTCTGGCTCCAGCGGCCGATCTGGAGCCCGACGTGGTAGATGCTCGAGCCGAGCACTAGCCCGAGCGGCCGGAACCCCGCCTCGCGAACGAGCAGGAACTCGTTCACGGTGAGGTCCGAGGTGAACAGCGCCCCAGGGGAGCCCGGCCGCATCTCGGCGAGGCGGCGCATCGCGTCCTCGGGGATCCCGAGTGCCTCGCTTCGTTGATCGGTCATCTCGCCGCCTTCCGTCGGGTCGTCACTCCCGCGCCCCGCAGGGGCAGGACCATCATCGGCGCCGGCGGCAGCGTCTCGGCCCGGTGGAACCGGACCACCGCGCTCGCGAGCACGCTCGACTCCGCGACGTGGTCGCTGTGGCCCTCGCCCACCTCGAGCTCGTGGACCGTGAGCCGCACCGGCGAGTCGAGGATCGCGCCGTCGGCGCCGACGTGCGCGGTCCGCCGCGCGAGCTGGTGCCGGGCGTCGGCCCGCACCGCGGTCACGAGCTCGGTGTAGCCGTCGATCTCGACGTTCGCCGACCACGCCCGCTGGGCGGCGAGCGTGCGGAAGTCGTCGTGGCGTATCGCGACCGATATGCCGACGATGATCGCCGCCGGCATCCAGCCGGAGTGCACGAGCTTCGCGACGTCCTGGCCGGCGAGCGTCGTCGTGAACGGCCGCGACACGTGGGTCGCGGCGACCGAGCGGACCGCGGTGCCGAGCGCGACGAACTCCCGGTTCCCCGCGCCGAGGTGGTGCTCGACGAGCGAGACCCCGACGACGCCGTCGGCGCCGAGCGCACGCGCCTCGGCGATCATCCGCGCGATCGCGGTGTCCCAGCCGTGGTAGAGGGCGTTCACGTACGGGGCGAACCCCGCCCAGGCCGAGGACGACGCCGCACCGCTCGTCACCGTCGGCGGGGCGGCGTAGCCCGCGCCCCACGCACCGCTCCCGTACGCGCCGTACCAGCCGCAGCCGCCGTAGCCCTGGAAGCCGATGTACTGGACGATGCAGCCCATGACCTCGCCGACCGGGGTGAAGCCACAGCTCTCGATGCCGACGTGGCCGGGGACGCTCAGCAGGCTCGAGCGCACGCCCGAGGAGCCGGCGCGGTCCACCCGCGCCTGTGCCGCAGGTGGAAGTCCGGTTCCGTCCCAGGTGGTCATCGTCGCTCCGTCCGGGCGCACGCTACCACCGGCGCCTGCGGGCTCCCGCTGTGCCATGGGGCCGCGGGTGCGCGTCCGCGATCAGAACGCCCAACGCCAGAACGCGAGGCGGTCGACCACCCGGCTCCACAGGCTGCCGGTCGTCGCCGTCCCGTCGGCGCTCGACGCGGACCGGTGGGGCGACCCGGCGAGCAGCGCGTCGGCCGACGGCAGCACGAGATCGACCGCCGGGATCCGCCGCCGCACGAGACCGGCGGGCGGAGCGCCGCTCGAGTCGGGCGCGACGACCGTGTAGGCACGCTCGCCGCGCGCGACGAGGCCGTACTCCCCGTGCGCGATCGCGGCGATCGTCGAGCTCTTGCTCAACGACGCGACGTCGGCAGACAGCGCCGCGTTGCTCGCGTCGACGCGTGCGAGGTCGCGGGAGACGAGCGCGAGCTGGCTCCTCTGGTGGAGCAGCTCGCCGACCGGGAGCTCGACGACGAGCAGCGCGGTCGCGAGGCCGACCGCGAGCAGCAACGAGACGCGCGCCCGGTACAGCGCGGTCACGGCGTCCCGCCCGCCTCGTCCCGAGCCCGGGCGGGCGCACCCGGGCGGGCGAACGTCGCCGCCCCGGGGAACGCCGCGCTCTCTCCGAGCTCGTCCTCGATGCGGAGCAGCTGGTTGTACTTCGCGACCCGGTCCGAGCGGGCGGGCGCACCCGTCTTGATCTGCCCGCAGCCGGTCGCGACCGCGAGGTCGGCGATGGTCGTGTCCTCGGTCTCGCCCGACCGGTGCGACATGACGCACCGGTACGACGCGGATGTCGCGAGCGCGACGGTCGCGAGGGTCTCGGTGAGCGTGCCGATCTGGTTCACCTTCACGAGCACGGCGTTCGCGACCCCGGCCGCGATGCCGCGCTCGACCCGCTCGACGTTCGTCACGAACACGTCGTCGCCGACGAGCTGGAGGCGGTCGCCGAGCGCCTCGGTGAGCAACGCCCACCCGCTCCAGTCCTCCTCGGCCATCGCGTCCTCGAGCGACACGACCGGGTAGCGGTCGCAGATGTCGACCCAGTACTCGGCGAACGCCCCCGGCGCGAGCGTGCGGCCCTCTCCCGCGAGCACGTAGCTCCCGTCGCGGTAGATCTCGCTCGTCGCGGGGTCGAGCGCGATCGCGACGTCACGGCCCGGCGTGCGACCGGTCGCCTCGATCGCGTCGACGAGGACGCGCAGCGCGTCCTCGTTGGACGCGAGGTCGGGCGCGAAGCCGCCCTCGTCGCCGACCGCGGTCCCGAGGCCGCGCTTGTGGAGCACGCCCTTCAGCGCGTGGTACGTCTCGGCGCCCCACTGGAGGGCCTCGGAGAACGACGTCGCGCCGAGCGGGACGACCATGAACTCCTGGAAGTCGACGTTGTTGTCCGCGTGCACGCCACCGTTCACGACGTTCATCATCGGGACGGGCAGCACGTGGGCGGCGACGCCGCCCACGTAGCGGTAGAGGCCGACGCCGAGCTCGTCGGCCGCCGCCTTCGCGACCGCGAGGGACGTGCCGAGGATCGCGTTGGCCCCGAGGCGCGACTTGCCCGGGGTGCCGTCGAGGTCGATGAGCGCGAGGTCGACGGCGCGCTGCTCGAGCGCGTCCCGGCCGACGAGCGCCGACGCGATCTCGCCCTCGACGTGCGCGACCGCGCCGCGCACGCCCTTGCCGCCGTAGCGAGTGCCGCCGTCGCGCAGCTCGGTCGCCTCGAAGGTGCCCGTGGACGCGCCCGAGGGGACGATCGCCCGACCGGTCGCCCCGGTGTCGAGCACACAGGTGACCTCGACGGTCGGATTGCCCCGGGAGTCGAGGACCTCGCGTGCGGTGAGAAGTGCGATCTCGCTCACTGGACTCGTAACTCCTGTCCGCCGCCCGTGGTGCGCGGCCTGTTGCCAATGGGGCTGGAGTGAGCGCAAACCTAGCAAAGCCGCCGGACAACCCGCTGGCAGCGGTCGTGACGCTCCGCGCCGGACGGGAGCCGCGCCGTTCGCCGCGGCGGGCGGGAGCCGCGCCGTTCGCGCCCGTCAGCGCTCGCGGGCGGCCCCCCAGCGGGCGACGCGCTCGGCCTCGTCGAGCCCGGCGAGGCTGCCGCCCGCCGCCGCGGCAGCCCGCTCCATGCGCTCGAAGCGCTCGCGAAGCGCCCGCGAAGCGCGCCGGAGCGCCTCCTCGGGATCGGACCCGCGGGCCGCGGACAGCCGCGCGACCCCGAGGAGAAGCCCGCCCGCCGCCCCGGCGTCGCCCGCGAGCAGCGCGTCGAGCGCGTGCCGCAGCGCATCCGCGCCCTCGCCGGTCGCCTCCCAGCCGAGGCCGACGCTGCGGGCCTTCGCCTCGAGCTTGGCCGCGAGGCCGAGCGCAGGGAGCGCCGCAGGGATCCCGTCCATCAAGCTCGCGCGTCCCTTCTCCTCGAGCTTCGACTGCTCCCAGCGGCCGAGCACCTCCTCGGCCGTCGTCGGCGCCTCCGGCGCGTCGCCTCCCGCGGTGCCGAACACGTGCGGGTGGCGACGGACGAGCTTGTCGTGCACCTCTCGCGCGACGTCCGCGAGGTTGAACAGCCCCTCTTCCGACGCGAGCGTCGCGTGGAACATCACCTGGCAGAGCAGGTCGCCGAGCTCCTCCTCGAGATGCGCCGCGGCGTTCGCGTCGGCACCCGTCCCGAGGTCCTCGATCGCCTCGACGACCTCGTAGGTCTCCTCGACGAGATGCCGCACGAGCGAGTCGTGGGTCTGCTCGCGGTCCCACGGACAGCGCGACCGCAGCGTCCGGACGACCTCCGCGAGGCGGACGAGCTCGGCGCCGACCGGCTCGGCGAGCTCGCGCACGTAGACGGCGGTCAGGTGGTCGACCTCGGGGATCCGGTCGAGGTCGTCCCAGGACATCTCGCGCACGACCTCGTCGGCGAGCCCGAGGTGGTGCAGGAGCACGATCGGCCGGCTCGGCGGCGTCTCGACCGCGAGCTTCACGTCCGAGCAGATCGACCGCGACCAGAGCTGGGTGACGAGCATCGGCCCGGCGTCACCCGCCGCGTCCGCGGCGAAGCGCTCGGCGTCGACGAGGCGGACGCGCTCGGCCACGGGGTCGATGAGCAGGCGCGACCACGCGAGGTCGAGGAACGACATGCCGGGGACGACCCGCACCGCGACGCGCTCGTCCGCGATGAGCTTCGCGACCGAGCGCTCGAGCACGAACGGCGAGCCGGGGACGCAGTACGCGACGCGCCCGTGCTCGGTCGCCGCCTCGACGACCTCCTCGACCATCCCGTCGTAGGCCTCCTCGAAGCTCGCGGCGCGCTCGTAGTGGGCGTCGAGCGACCGGGCGCCCTCGTCGAGCAGCGGCGCCGCCGACGGATGCCGGCTCGTGCGCAGCAGCACGACGCCCATGTCCGTGAGTACCTCTCGCGCCTCGAGCGTCGTGAGCTCGGGACCGGCGGGGCCGAGGCCGACGACGACGACCGTCGGCACGACGCGCGGCGAGGCCATCATCGACGAGTCGTCGAGCGAGACGACCGGGACCGGTCCCGACGGCGGGCCGGAGCGCGCCCGGCGCCGCGGGTCGGGGGCGCCGGGTCCGCTCATCTGCTCGACCGAACGGCCGCCGTCAACCCGCGGGGCTCGCCGCGGTCGCCACGGGCGGCGTCACCGCGGCGGGATTCGGCAGCAGCGCGTCCGGAGGCCCGGACCGCGGCGTGACGTGCCACGCGGCACCCGTGCGCGTCCAGGTCCCGTACGTGGGGTCGACCGCGATCTTCGCGCTCGACGTCGCGTGCGCGAGCAGGCCCGAGAACTTCGACTGCTCGGATGCGACGAGCGCCCCGGCGGCCTGGATGAGCGACGCGAGCGGGCGGCTCGTGACGAGCAGGAGCAGGTAGTTCGTGCCGAACTGCACCGGCGGCGACACGGTGCCGACCGGGAGGTTCGCGATGATCGTGTTCAGCGGGCTCGTGAAGTAGCTCGGGAACACGCAGCCGAGCGAGCCGCCCTTCGACGCGCTCGAGTCGAGCGAGTCCGTGCGCGCGACCGACGCGAAGCTCGCGCCCGCGGCGATCTTCTGGCGATCCGCGACGGCCGTGGCCTGCGACGCGACCTCGATGACGCTCGTGCACGAGAGCGTCGAGGCGCCCGCGTGGTGGGACTCGTAGGCGGCGACGCCCGCCCGGGTCAGCTCGACGCCCGCGGCGTGCGCGAGCAGGACGAGCTGGTCCTCCTCGAACTGCACGAGCCGGCTGCGGTACGAGGGGGAGAACGCGCCGAGGACCTGCGCTCCGGACGTCACGCACGTCGATCCGCTCGTCGGGTTGAACGCCTGGGGGAGCTGCGAGGTCGCTAGCTGGTGCGCGAGCGCGCTCTCGCGCAGCCCGAGCCGCGTGACGTCGGCGTGGAGCGCCTGGTACTGCACGAGCTGGGTGAGCACGTCCGCCGCGTACGCGGAGGAGTACGACGAGCCCCCCTTGCCCTCGATCGCGAGGCTCGCACCCTGGCTCAGGCTCGAGACGACCTCGCACCGGTACCCGGAGTTGCCCGCGATCGTCCGCATCGCGTCGTTCAGCGCCGAGGCGGGGATCGACGTGCCGCCGACGCGTGCCGCGTACGGCGTGACCGACACCTCACAGGCACCGAGCAGGAGCGAGAGGGCCACGAGGCCCGCGACGGGGAGGAGTAGCTTGCGCACGGTGCCCCGACTCTACGAGCGCACCGGCGACGGGGCCAGCCCGCTCATCGGGCGACCGCCTCGGGCACCTCGTCGGGCACGAGCTCGCGGAGCAGCTCCGCGAGCCGGGCTGCGATGTCCGGCCCCGCCTTCAGCGGGATGACGAGCTGGGACGCGTCGTCCTTGCGGACCGCGCGCGGCGCGAGCCGCTGGAGGCGGACGGCCGCGGACGCGCGGAGCCTGATCGGCGTGAGACGCGCGACGACCTCGCCGGCCCGGCCCGGCCCCGTCGAACCGGGGCGCCACGCGACGACCGACACCTCGCGCACGCCCGTGCGCACGCACTCCGCGCGCAGGCGCGCGATCGAGAGGAGCGCCTCGGCCGCGGCGGGGAGCGGGCCGTAGCGGTCGAGCCACTCGCCCGCGATGTCGTCGACCTCCGCCTCGTCGCGGACGGCCGCGAGCCGGCGGTACGCCTCGAGGCGCAGGTCCTCGCGCTCGACGTACGTGGCCGGCAGGTGGGCGTCGAGCGCGAGGTCGATCTTCACCTCGGCGGGCGGCACGATCGGCTCGCCCTTCAGCTCCGCGACGGCCTCGGCGACCATCCGGACGTACAGGTCGTAGCCGACGGCCGCGATGTGGCCGGACTGGTCGTTGCCGAGCAGGTTTCCCGCGCCGCGGATCTCGAGGTCGCGCATCGCGATCTTGAAGCCGGAGCCGAGCTCGGTGTGCTCGCCGATCGTCCGGAGGCGCTCGTACGCCTGCTCGGAAAGGACGCGGTCGGCGGGGTGGAACAGGTACGCGTACGCGCGCTGACCCGCGCGGCCGACCCGGCCGCGCAGCTGGTGGAGCTGCCCGAGGCCGAGCAGGTCGGCGCGGTCGACGACGAGGGTGTTCACCGTCGGCATGTCGATGCCGGACTCGATGATCGTCGTGCAGACGAGGACGTCGTACGCGCCGTCGGCGAACTCGAGGACCACCTGCTCGAGCGTGCCCTCGTCCATCTGGCCGTGTGCGATCGCGACGCGCGCCTCGGGCACGAGCGAGCGCAGGCCGTGCGCGACCTTCTCGATGTCCTGCACGCGGTTGTGGACGAAGAAGACCTGGCCCTCGCGCAACAGCTCGCGCCGGAGCGCCTCGCCGACCGCGCGCTCGTCGAGCTCGCCGACGTAGGTGAGGATCGGCTGGCGCGCGGCGGGCGGGGTGTCGATGATCGAGAAGTCGCGGATCCCCGTGAGCCCCATCTCGAGCGTCCGCGGGATCGGGCTCGCGGTGAGCGTCAGGACGTCGACGCCGATCGCGAGCCGCTTCGTCGCCTCCTTGTGCGTGACCCCGAATCGCTGCTCCTCGTCGACGACGAGCAGCCCGAGGTCCTTGAACGCGACGTCCTCGGCGAGCAGGCGGTGGGTGCCGACGACGACGTCGACCGACCCGTCGGCGAGCCCCGCGACGACGGCGCGCGCCTCGCGCGCCGTGAGGAAGCGCGACAGGACCTCGACGCGCACCGGGTACGGCGCGAACCGGTCCGCGAACGTCTGGAAGTGCTGCTGGGCGAGCAGCGTCGTCGGCACGAGCACCGCCGCCTGCTTGCCGTCCTGCACCGCCTTGAAGACCGCGCGCACCGCGACCTCGGTCTTGCCGAACCCCACGTCGCCGCAGACGATCCGGTCCATCGGCACCGGACGCTCCATGTCGGCCTTCACCTCGGCGATGGCTCGGAGCTGGTCGTGGGTCTCGGGGAAGGGGAACGCCTGCTCGAGCTCGGCCTGCCACGGCGTGTCGGGCGCGAACGCATGCCCGGGGGACGCGAGTCGGCGCTGGTAGAGCACGACGAGCTCCTGCGCGATCTCGCGGACCGCGTGACGCACGCGCGAGCGCTGGCGCTGCCACTCTCCGCCGTTCAGGCGGTTGAGGGTCGGCTGCTCCCCGCCCGTGTACGGGGTGATCACGTCGATCTGGTCGGACGGCACGTACAGCTTGTCGCCGCCGCGGTACTCGAGCAGCAGGTAGTCGCGCTCGGCACCGCCGATCGCCCGCGTGACCATCCCCCCGTAGCGCGCGACCCCGTGGACGTGGTGGACGACATAGCTGCCCTGCGCGAGGTCGTCGAAGAAGCCCTCGACCGCGCGCTGGCGGGCCCGCGGCACGCGGTGCGGGCGCCGGCGTCCCGTGACGTCGCCCTCCGCGAGGACCGCGACGCCCGCGTCCTCGATCACGAAGCCGCGGTCGAGGGGCTGGACGAGCACGTGGACGCCCGGCCGCCGCAGTGCGGTGTCACGCGCCTCGCCGGTCACGTCGAACAGCGGCTCGACGACGACGCCCTCGGTCGCGAGCACGGACGCGAGCCGCTCGGCGCTGCCCCGGCCCTCGCAGCACACCGCGACCGTGCACCCGGCGCGCGCGAGCTGCGCGACCCTTCGCGCGAGCACGCCCGCGTCGCCGAGCGCCGGCGGCCAGCCGACCGCGCGGATCGAGGCCGTGCGGGGCCCGTCTGCGGTGGGCGGGAGCGACACCGCGCGCGCGCCACACCTCGCGAGGAGCCGGTCGAAACCGAGGTGCAGGCGCGGGAGCGACGAGGAGGGGTCGTCGCCGACGCCCCAGGTCGCGGCCAGCGCTCCGGCGAGCGCCTCCTCCTCGGCGAGCAGCTCCGCGGCCCGGTCGCGCATCCGCCGCGGGTCCACGAGCACGACCTCGTCGCCCGCGCCGAGCAGGTCCGTGAGCAGCTGCTCGTCGCCCGCGAGCCACGGGAGGAACGACTCGATGCCGTCGAACGCCTCGCCGTTCGCGATCCGCGTGAACTGCTCGGCGGCGAACCCCCCGCTCGCTGCGAGCGTCGCGGCGCGCGCCCGCACCTCGTCGCGCTCCGCGAGCTCGCGGCAGCCGAAAATCTCGACGACGTCGACGTCGCGCACGGACCGCTGGTCCGCGACGTCGAACTCGGTGAGGCGTTCGACCTCGTCGCCGAAGCAGTCGATGCGGACGCCCCCGTCCCCGGTCGAGGGGAAGACGTCGACGATCCCGCCGCGCACCGAGACCTCGCCGCGGTGCTCGACCTGGTACTCGCGGCGGTAGCCGGCTCGGACGAGCCGACCGACGAGCTCGTCGACGTCGATCCGGTCCCCCGGCCGCACGACGAGCGGCGCGGCGCCCGCGACGTCCGTCCCGAGCCGCTGCAACAGCGCCTTCACGGACGCGACCACGATCGTCGGCACGGCCGTGCCGGCGGCCTCGCGCGCGCCGAGTCGCCACAGGATGCGCAGTCGCCGGCCCATCGTCTCGACCGCGGGGGAGACGCGTTCGAACGGCAGCGTCTCCCACGCGGGCAGCAGCTCGACGTGCTCGGGGCCAGCGAACGCCTGGAGGTCGTGCGCGAGGTGCTCCGCCTCCGCGGCCGTCGGCGTCGCGACGAGCACGACGGGCGCCGAGCCGAGCCGAGCGAGCGCTGCGACGACGTACGCGCGAGCCGGCTCGGGAACCGCGACGACGCCGCCCTCGGGCGCGAGCAGCTCCGCGAGCGCGGGCGCGCTGCGGAGCAGCCCGGCGAGCGCCTCGAGGCTCACGCGCCGTTCACCGCGTTCATCGCCGCGTCCGGTCCCTCGCCGAGGATGAGCTCGACCGCGTCCGCCGCGAGCTCGCACGCGACCGCGAGCGCCTCGGCGTCCGCGCGCGACGGTCGGCGGAGCACGTAGTCCGCCCCCGACATCTGCCCGGGCGGGCGCCCGATGCCGATGCGCACGCGCAGGAAGTCGGAGCTGTGGAGATGGTCCTTCACCGATCGAAGCCCGTTGTGCCCGGCGATCCCGCCGCCGCGCTTCACACGGACCGCGCCGACGGGCAGGTCGAGCTCGTCGTGGACGACGACGAGCCGGACGGGGTCGTCGACGGAGAACCGGCGGGCGAGCGCGCTCGCCGCGAGCCCGGACTCGTTCATGTACGTGAGCGGGACGGCGACCGCGAGCCGCCGGCCGCCGACCACGGCTTCGCCCGCGACGGCGTTCGTCCGGCGCTCGGGCCGGAGCGCGAGCGCGTGGCGCTTCGCGAGGACCTCGACCGCGTCCGCCCCCGCGTTGTGGCGCGTGTGCGCGTACTGCGTGCCGGGGTTCCCGAGCCCGATGACGAGCAGGTCCGCGGCCGCGCCCGTACGCGGCGCGTCAGCGCGCCGTGCGCGAAGCGGTGCCGTGCTCAGCTCTCCGCTGCGGCTTCCGCCGGGGCCGAGGCGGCCTCCGCCGACTCACCCTTCGGCGGGTGCGCGACGACGACCGCTGTCTCGAGGTCGGCGTCGATGCTCACGCCCGACGGGAGCGCGATGTCACCCAGCTGGAGCGAGTCGCCGATCTCGAGCGCCGCGACGTCGACGTCGAGGTGCGTCGGGATGTCGGCGGGCTTCGCCTTCACCTGGACCGAGAGCACGAGGTGCTCGACCGTGCCCCCGGCGCGCGTGACGCCGAGCGGCTCGCCTGTGAGGTTCACCGCGACCTCGGCGGAGACGACCTCGTCCCGGCTCACGACCTGGAAATCGACGTGCGAGAGCGTCTGGCGGACCGGGTGGCGCTGGAGCTCACGCGCGATCACGAGGTGGTGCGCTCCGGCGACGTCGAGGTCGAGGAGCGCGTTCACACCGGCCTCGCTCGTGAGCGCGCCGCGCAGCGCGCGGGCGTTCACCGACACGGCGACCGGCTCGACGCCGTGCCCGTAGACGACCGCGGGCACGTGCCCCGCGTGGAGCAGGCGCCTGCTCGACCGGGAGCCGCGCTCCTCGCGGACCGCTGCGACGAGTGGGATCTCAGCCATGGTGGTGCGCTCCTTGGGGCGGCTCGGCTGCCCGGCGGGCCGGTCGGCTCGCGGGCTCGGGCGGCGCGGCGGGCGCGGGACGCTCCCGCCGCCGGCCGGCAAGTCTAGGCGACGGCGGAGGGCGCGCCCGCAGGGGGCGCGCACGCCTGCCCCCCGCACGGCGCGCCACCGGCGGCGGCGGGCGCGTCGCGGCCGCGTCACGGGACGCGCGTCACAATTCGGTCGGCGGCGGTGCTGAACGGGTGATGGGCATGCACGCGAGCCACGCGCACGGTGACGGATCGGGCAGCCGCTCCGGGCGCGACCTGCGCTTCGAGGCATTCTTCCGCGCGCACTACCCGGCCGCGGTGCGGATCGCCTGGAGCGTGGTGCGCGACTCCCAGCTCGCGCAGGACGTGATGATCGCCGTTCGCCGGCGCTTCCCGGACCTGGCGGACGGCCGCTCGGCGGGCGCGTGGGTGCGCGTCGCGGCCGTGCACCTCGGCCTGAACTCGCTGCGGGGCGAGCGGCGGCGCGACGTCCGGCAGCGGCGGTCGCTCCCGCTCGCGGCGGCGGGCCCGGAGGAGATCGTGATCGCGCGCGAGGAGCAGGCGGCGGTCCGCGACGCGCTCGCGCGGCTGCCCGGGCACTCGGCGACCGTCCTCGTGCTCCGCCACAGCGGCCTCAGCTACGCGGAGGTCGCCGAGGCCATGGGGGTGCGGGCCGGCCACGTCGGGACCATGCTCCGGCGCGCGGAGGCCGCGCTGGCGAAGGAGGTCGACCGTGGGACACGTCCCTGAAGGGGCGCTTCGGCGCCTGCTCGACGAGCCGCTCGCCGTGCCGGACACGCAGCGCCGGCATCTCGGGGCCTGCGCGCGCTGCCGGGCGTCGAGCCGCCGCGTGGCCGGCGACCGCGAGGTCGCGGTCGCGCACATGGCCCGTCCGCTGCCGGTGCCCGACCTCGACCTCGCGTGGGCGCGCGTCGAGCGGCGGCTCTCGGCGGCCGGCGAGGTCGTCCGCGCACCGGACCCGCCGCGCCGCTGGCGCGCGATCGGGGTGACCGCACGGGGCGGCGCGATCGCGGTCGCGGCCGGCTCGCTCGCGGTCGACGCGGCGGCCGCTGCGACGCTCACGACGGTGTTCGCACCGACACACGTCGCCCCGCTCCCGCTCCAGCCCGGCGACCTGCATGCCTTCGCGTCCTCGCTCGGCTTCGCGGCGCCGTCGGGCGGCTCGACACTTGCCTGGGCCGACGGCACGATCCGCTGGCACCGGTCCGCGGCGCCGTTGCGCACGACGTCGCTCGCCGCCGCCGAGGCCGCAGCGGGCATCCCCGTGAGCCTGCCGACGAGCCTGCCGAACGGGGTCGCCGACTCGCCGAGCCTGCTCGTCGAGCCCGCCGCCACGGCGGTCGTCTCCTTCGACGGGGCGGCCGGCGCGGTGCTCGCCGGCAGCACGCTCACGCTGTCCGTCGGGCCCGTCGTGCTCGCGACCTACGGCGGCGCCGGGCTACGGGCGGTGCCGGCCCTCGCCGTCGTCACGATGCCGAGGCCGACCGCGACGACGACCGGCGCGACGACGAGCGAGCTCGAGTCGTTCCTCCTCGCGCAACCGGGGCTCCCGTCCGACCTCGCGACCGGGATCCGCCTGCTCGGCAACCTCGAGACCGCGCTGCCCGTCCCGACGCCCCCGGGATTCGTCGAGACCTCGACGACCGTCGGCGGCCCGCCCGGCGTGCTGCTGAGCGGCCAGGGCGGTGGCGCGGCGGCCGCGATCTGCGAGGACGCGCACGGCGTCGTCCACACGGTCGGCGGCCTCCTCGACGAGAACGACGTCCTCGGTGTCGCTCGACAGATCGGCTGAGGAGCCCGGCGGGTCCGCCGGTGACCCGCGGCCGGCGGCGCTCGGCGCGCCGGGACCCTCGGTCGGCGAGTCCCCGGCGATCCACACGCTCGGGCTCTCGAAGCGCTACCGGAACAACGCGGCCCTGACGGGGCTGTCGATGACCGTGGAGCGCGGCGAGGTCTTCGGATTCCTCGGACCGAACGGCGCCGGCACGACGACGACCGTGAAGCTGCTCCTCGGCCTCGCTCGCCCGAGCGCCGGGGAGGCGCTCGCCGTCGGCGCCCCGCGGGCGACCGGGAGACGCGACGCCG
>Ga0307373_10009578_pt1 | contig 14429 bp, 5 predicted proteins | sample OX2MG_FD_202534 | JGI IMG/M metagenome (GOLD analysis project Ga0307373, IMG submission 202534) | Soil microbial communities from Risofladan, Vaasa, Finland - OX-2 | ecosystem: Environmental > Terrestrial > Soil > Coastal area > Acid sulfate soil | place: Finland: Risofladan, Vaasa | collected... | reverse complement strand
GATACGCCTTCCGAGTCAAGGTTTGGTTCGACATGCTCGCGCACTCCTTTGCAAGTGATGGGAATGCACGAAACGTCCGCCAAATCCCGACTTACGGCAAGATCAGTTTTCGGATAGCCTCTCAGTCAAGCGCAGAGCGGGGACGAGTTCCAGGCCGTCTTTACCAACGCCGTCGGCAGCGCCGCCAGCAACGCTGCCACGCTCACCGTCCAATCCGTTCCGGTGGTGACCGTGCAGCCGGTCGGCCAGACGATCGCTGCCGGAGTGCAGGCGACCTTCACAGCGGCAGCAACCGGGACCCCGGCCCCCCGCGTGCAATGGCAGGTCAGCACCGACGGTGTCGACTTCAGCAACATTCCCGGCGCTACCGGGACCTCGTACAGCTTTATCGCGACGGAAGCGCAAAATGGCGAGCAATTACAGGCCGTTTTCACCAACTCCGCCGGCAGCGCTACGAGTACGCCGGCCACGCTAGCCGTTTCGCCCGTTGCTGTCCAGGGTTCGTTCAACCCTGGCGAGGAGCCTTATGACGGTGTGATCGTCGACAGCAACGGCAACCTGTACGGCACCACCCGCTACGGTGGGCCGAACAACGACGGCACCATTTTCGAGGTGGCCAAGGGAAGCGGTAACATCACTATGCTGGCCTCGTTCAACGGTGCCAACGGTATAGAACCCATGGGCGGCTTGATCATGGACAGAAACGGCAACCTGTACGGCACTGCGGAATCGGGCGGGCCCGAGGGCGACGGCACCGTCTTCGAGCTCGCCAAGGGCAGTAGCACGATCAATACGCTTGCTTATTTCAACGGCACTAATGGGGCAGGTCCCATCGGCGGCGTAGTCATGGACAGCAACGGCAATCTTTACGGCATCACGTCCGCCACGATTTTCGAGCTGGCCTTCGGCTCTGGCGCCATCACCACCCTCGCTTCGTTAGGCGCTGACCAATACCCAGCCGGAGTGAGCATCGACAGCGCGGGCAATCTGTATGGCACCACGCAGGAAGGTGGCGCGAATGGTGATGGTAGCGTTTTCGAGTGGGTCAAGGGCAGCACGACCATCACCACGCTGGCCTCGTTCGACGGCGCGAACGGAGGCGATCCCATAACTGGCGTGATTATGGATGGCAGCGGCAATCTTTACGGCACTACAGACGAGGGCGGGGCAATTGGCAGCACAGTGTCCGGCTATGGGACGGTGTTCGAGTGCGTCAGGGCCAGCGGCACCATCAGCACGCTGGCCTCGTTCGATAGCTCCGTGGACCAGTTCCCCGAAACTCGCCTGATCATGGACAACAGCGGTAATCTCTATGGGACGACGCGCGAAAGTTACGCAGGTTACACTCTGGGCGGTGGCGCCGTCTTTGAGCTGGCCAACGGCAGCGGCAAGATCACCAACCTCGCCACGTTCAATGGCAGTTTTTACAAAGCCCCGGCTCCCGATGGCAGCATGGCCATGGACGGTAGCGGCAATCTTTATGGCACCACGTGGGAGGGCGCCGCGGGAGGGGATGGCACGGTCTTTGAGTGGGTCAAGGGCAGCAGCAACGTTACCACGCTCGCCTCGTTCAACGACCTTACAAACGGCGGATCCCCGTTGGCCGGCCTCGTCATGGACAGCAGCGGCGATCTCTATGGCACGACCTACCGTGGCGGGGCACTTCAGGATGGGACCGTCTTCGAGCTGGCCAACGGAGCCGCCAGCCCCACGACGCTGGCGTCGCTCTACTATAGCGACGTGGAATGGCCCGTTGGGGGCCTGGTCATCGACTCCAGCGGCAATCTCTATGGCGTGGCAACGGAGGGCGGGTCTGACGGCGATGGTGCGATCTTTGAGCTGGCCAAAGGCAACGCCACAGTCACAGTGTTGGCGGATTTGGACGGCAGCAACGGTCAATACCCGGAAGGCACCCTGATCATGGACGGCAGCGGCAATCTCTATGGCACGACCTTGGAAGGCGGGGCGAACGGTTACGGCACCGTTTTCGAGCTTGCCAAGGGGAGCAGCAACGTCACCGCGCTCGCCTCGTTCAACGGCAGCACTGGATACCCGGTTGCTGGCGTAATCATGGACAGCAACGGCAATCTCTATGGAACCACAGAAGACACCGTTTTCGAGCTTGCCAAGGGGAGCAGCAACGTCGCCGCGCTCGCCCTCTTGGACGGCTTCAACGGTGTTGGATACTACCCCGAAGGCCGCCTGATCATGGACCGCAGCGGCAACCTCTATGGCGCCACCTATTCAGGCGGATCGAATGGCGATGGCACTGTCTTCGAGTACGTCAATGGCAGCGGCACGATCAAGACGCTGGCCTCGTTCAACGGCGGCAATGGTGAATACCCTCGTGCGGGTTTGATCATGGACGGCAGTGGCAATCTTTACGGCACGACGTCGAGCGGGGGCGCGAGCGGAGACGGCACCGTCTTTGAATTGTCGCAAGGCACGGCCACGATCGTCACGCTGGCTTCGTTCTTTGGCGCGTACGGACAAACTCCGAGCGGCGGCCTCATCTTTGACGACAGCGGCAATCTATACGGTACCGCTAGCGCTGGCGGGGCGTACGGCTTTGGCGACGTTTTCGAGATCCACCCAGCGCCGGTAGTGACCATGCAACCTGCAAGTCAGACTGCCACGGAAGGCCAGCAAGTGACGTTCTCCGCAGGCGCGGTCGGCACCCCGACGCCAGCGGTGCAGTGGCAAGTGAGCACGGATGGCGTCAACTTCAGCAATGTCTCCGGAGCCACCGGCCTGACGTACACCGTGATAGCCAGCACGGCGCAGAATGGCAAGGAGTTCCGCGCCGTGTTCACTAACGCCTCAGGCAACGTTACCAGCAATCCCGCCACGCTGACTGTGCCGCTCGTGGCCCCGACCGTGACGGCTCAGCCCGTCAGCCAAACTATCACGGCCGGCCAGCAAGCGACGTTCACGGCAACGGCGAGCGGCACACCGCTGCCCACCGTGCAGTGGCAAGCTAGCACTGATAATGGCAAGACCTGGAGCGGCATTAGCGGCGCGACGAGTTCGACTTACAGCTTCGCGGTGAACCAGACAGAAAGCGGCGAGAAGTTTGAAGCGGTATTCACCAACTCCCTCGCGAGCGCCACGAGCGACCCAGCAATGCTGACAGTCCAAACTGCTCCGGCCTTAACGACGCAGCCCACGAGTCAGACGATCTTCGCGGGCCAGCAGGTCATTTTCACGGCGGCTGCCAGCGGCGCGCCGACTCCCACCGTGCAGTGGCAAGTGAGCACCGACGGTGTCAACTTCAATAGCATCCCCGGAGCCACGAGGAGCAGCTATACTTTCACGACTACCCAGGCCGAGAGCGGTGAGCAATTCCAGGCCGTCTTCAGCAATAGAGCCGGCAGCGTCACGAGCACTGCGGCCACACTCGCGGTGCAAACCGCGCCCTTTGTGACCACGCAGCCCAACAGCGAAGCTGTCACCGCGGCCCAGCAAGTAACCTTTACCGCGGCAGCCGGCGGCACGCCTACGCCCACCGTTCAATGGCGGGTCAGCACGGACGGTGTGAATTTCACGAACGTCATCGGTGCCTCCGGCACTAGCTATAGCTTCACCGCCAGCCAGGCGCAAAACGGTGAGGAGCTCCAGGCCGTCTTCACCAATGCCGCCGGCAGCGCCACGAGCATCCCGGCTACGCTCACGGTCCAGAGTGCCCCCATCGTCGCCATCCAGCCTGTCAGTCAGGCGATGATCGCCGGTCAGGAGGTGACGTTCACCGCTGCGGCCAGCGGCACCCCGCCGGCGGCCGTGCAGTGGCAGGTCAGCACCGACGGTGTCCATTTCACGAACATCACCGCTGCCACCAACGGCAGCTACAGCTTCACCGTCAGTGAGGCAGACAGAGGCGAGGAGTTCCAGGCCGTCTTCACCAACGTCGCCGGCAGCGTCACGAGCAACCCGGCCACGTTGACGCTGCAAGCGGCACCGGCCGTAACCGTGCAGCCTGCAAGCCAAACGATCACCGCTGACCAACCAGTGACGTTCACAGCGTCGGCCACCGGCACGCCGCTACCAACCGTGCAGTGGCAGGTCAGCTTCGATGGCGTGAATTTCAGCGACATTGCCGGCGCAATCGGCGCTACCTACAGCTCCACCGTCAGTCAGTCAGAGAGCGGCGAGGAGTTCCAGGCTGTCTTCACCAATTCCGCGGGGAGCGCCACGAGCAAACCGGCCACGCTGACGGTTCAAACGGCGCCCGCTGTAACCACACAACCCACGAGTCAGACGACCTTGGCGGGCCGGCCGGTTACTTTCACGGCAGCGGCCAGCGGGACGCCAACCCCAGCCGTGCAGTGGCAAGTAAGCACCGATGGCGTCGATTTCAACAATATCCCGGGCGCTACGGGCGCCAGTTACACTTTCACGGCCAGCCAAGCGCAGAGCGGAGAGCAGTTCGAGGCCGTCTTCAGCAATGGAGCCGGCAACTCCATCAGCAACGTAGCCACGCTCACGGTGCAAACCGCGCCGGTCATTGCGACTCAACCCACCAGTCAAGCGATCGCGGCCGGCCGGCAGGCAACGTTCATTGTAGCGGCCGGCGGTACCCCTACACCGACGGTTCAGTGGCAGGTCAGCACCAATGTTGTCAATTTCACGAACATCACCGGTGCCACCAGCACCAGCTACACCGTCACCGCCACCCAGGCGCAAAGCGGGGAGCAGTTCCAGGCCGTCTTCACGAACGCCGCCGGCAGCGTCACCAGCGACCCGGCCACACTTACGGTCCCAACCGCGCCCGCCGTAACCACGCAGCCGAGCAGTCAGACAATAACAGGGGGGCAGCAGGTAACTTTTACCGCGGCGGCCAGCGGCGCACCGACGCCTACATTGCAGTGGCAGGTCAGCACCGACGGCGTCAGCTTCACGAACATCACCGCTGCCACGAGCGCCAGCTACAGCTTCACGGCCAGTCAGGCCGATAGCGGCGAGGAGTTCCAGGCCGTCTTCACCAATTCCGCCGGCAGCGCCACAAGTGACCCGGCCACTCTGACGGTTCAAACCGCGCCGGCTGTAACCACGCAACCCGTGAACCAGACGATCAACTTTGGGCAGCAGGTAACTTTCACCGCGGCGGCCAGCGGTACGCCGCCACCGGCCGTTCAGTGGCAGATGAGTACCGATGGCGTCCACTACACCCCTATTGCAGGCACCACAAACACCAACTACAGCTTCGCGGTGAATCAGTGGCTGAATGGTGCGCAATTCGAAGCCGTCTTCGCCAATCCCGCGGGCACCGCCACGAGCAGCCCTGCCACGCTGACACTTCAAAGCGCCCCGGTCATTGGCATCCAGCCGGTGAGCCAGACCATCATCGCCGGGCGGCAGGTGACCTTCGCGACGGCGGCCGGCGCTGTACCGATTCCCACTGTGCAGTGGCAGATGAGCACGGATGGGACCAACTTCGGCAACATCGCCGGGGCCGCCAGCCCAAATTTCAGCTTCACCGTCAGCCAAGCACAGAGCGGCGAGCAGTTCCGGGCCGTCTTTACTAATGCCGCCGGCAGTGCCACGAGCAACCCAGCCACGCTGACGGTTCAAACCGTGCCGGTCATCACCTGGAGCAACCCGCCTGGCATCACCTACGGCACCGCTCTCAGTTCAACTATTCAACTTGACGCCAGCGCTTCCGTGCTCGGCACCTACAGCTACACTTTGGCCGATGGCACGACCCCGGCGGTGGGCGCGGTCTTGAACGCCGGCCAAGGCCAGATACTCAACGTGACCTTCACGCCGAACGACACGACTGATTACACGACAACAACCGCACAGGTTGAAATCAACGTCAGCCCCGCCGCGCTGACGGTGACCGGCAGCGGCACGCAGGTCTACGGGGGCAGCCCGGTGTTCGCGGCCGCCTACAGCGGCTTCGTGCTGGGCCAGGACAGCAGCGTGCTGGGTGGCACGTTGGCTTTCGCCACCACGACCTCCAGCAGCAGCAACGCAGGCACCTACCACAACGCGGTCACGCCCAGCGGCCTTACGTCAAGCAACTACAGGATCAGCTTCGACGCGGGCGACATGGTGGTGACGCGCGCCGCGCTGACGGTCACTGCCAACGATCAAACGATGATCTACGGCGGCCCCCTGCCCGCGCTCACGGTGACCTACAGCGAGTTAGTCAACGGCGATACGCCCGCCACGTTCAACAGCAGCCCGAACGCAGCGCCCACGGTGACCGCCCCGACCACCAACCACGTGGGCAGCTATTCCCGCGCGATCGTGGCTTCGGGCGCCGTGGACGCCGATTATACGATCACTTACGTGCCCGGCAAGCTGACGGTCACGCCGGCCGAGCTGACGATCACCGCGAACGATCAAACGATGGTTTACGGCGGCGCGCTCCCCGCGGTCACGGTGGCCTACAGCGGCCTGGTCAACGGCGATACGCCCGCCACGTTCGGCAGCAGCCCGAATGCGGCGCCCACGGTGACCGCGCCGGCCACGAACCACGTGGGCAGTTATTCCGGCGCGATCGTGGCTTCGGGCGCCGTGGACACCGATTACGCGATCACTTACGTGGCCGGCACGCTATCGGTCACGCCGGCCCCGCTGACGATCACCGCTGATGACAAGAGTAAGGTTTACGGGGCGGCATTGCCGGCGTTGACCGCCACTTACTCCGGCTTCGTCAACGGCGACACCACGGGCAGCCTGACTGTGCCGCCGAGTCTCTCAACCACGGCCACGGCCAGCAGTCACGTGTCCGGGAGTCCGTACACGACCACCGCCAGCGGCGCGGTCGATGCCGACTACACGATCAGTTACGTGGCCGGCGCGCTGACCGTCACACCCGCCCCGCTGACGATCACCGCCGGCGACAAGAGCAAGGTCTATGGGGCGGCCCCGCCGGCGCTCACCGCCAGTTACACCGGCTTCATCAACGGAGACAGTGCGGCCAGCTTGACAACGCCACCGAGCCTTTCGACCACGGCCACCGCCGGCAGTCACGTGTCCGGCAGTCCCTACGCCATCACCGCCAGCGGCGCCGTCGACGCCGATTACACGATCGGCTATGTGGCCGGCTTGCTCACCGTCACGCCCGCCGCGCTGACCATTACCGCCGACGACAAAAGCAAGGTTTATGGAGCGGACTTGCCCACGCTCACGGCCACCTACTCCGGCTTCGTCAACGGCGATACCGCAGGCAGTTTGACTACACCGCCGACGCTCTCGACGTCGGCTACTGCGAGCAGTCACGTGTCCGGTAGCCCCTACGCCATTACCGCCAGCGGCGCGGTCGATGCCGACTACACGATCAGCTATGTGCCCGGCAAGTTGACGGTCACGCCGGCCACGCTGACAGTACAGGCCAATGACGCCAGCAAGATCCAGGGCGCGGCCAACCCCATCTTCACCGACACGACCAGCGGCTTCGTCAACGGAGACGATTCCGGCGTGGTCAGCGGCGCGGCGAGATTGAGCACCACGGCCACCACCACGAGCCCCGTCGGCACATACCCGATTACGGCGGCCGTTGGAACCCTCGCCGCGGCCGACTACACTTTCGCCTTCCAGAACGGCACGCTGACGGTGACCGCGGCCACCACCTTCGTCGCCACAGACGCCGTTTACACGATCGGCTCAGGCACCGTCAGCGTCTCAGCCGCCAACGGCCTTCTGGCCAACGACACAGGACCGAGCCTGGCTGTGACCGCCGGCACGGCGACGGGCGCCCAGGGCGGCACGTTCACGTTCCGCTCCGATGGCTCGTTCACGTACATGCCCGGCGCGAACTTCCCCGGCTACGATAGTGCGCCATTCACCGTGAGCGACGCTTCGGGCGACTCGGCCGCGCATACCGTGACTGTGCTTTCGCAACATGCCGGCGTGGTGTGGAAGTTTTACGAGTCGGTGCTCAACCGCGTGCCCGACCCCGCCGGCCTGCAATACTGGACCAACTACTTCAACACCGGCGGCAACACAGGCGACATGGCCTTTGGCTTCTTCGAGAGCGACGAACTGCTCGACAAGGTGCTGGGCAACTACTACCAGCAGTACCTGCTGCGGCCGCTCGACGCGAACGGGCTGACGTACTGGAAGGGCATTTGGCACGCCACCGGCGGACCGGAAGAGATCAAGGCCGGCTTCGCCGACAGCCCGGAGTTTTACAATTCGGCCGGCGGCACGCCCCAATCGTGGCTTACCGCGCTCTATCAGCGTATTCTCAGCCGTACTCCGGATCCCGCCGGCGAGATGTTCTGGATGAATTACTACCAGCAGCAGACGGCGGCGGGCGTCGATGCCGGCACCGTGCTCGACAACATCGCGCTGGGCTTTTTCGACAGCGCCGAGGCGTTTGGCAACGACGTGACGGGCTGGTTCCAAGAGTACTTGTTCCGTGCCCCGACGGACGCCGAGAAAGCGCAGTACGCCAGCCAGATGGAGGCCGGCGCGACGGACCGCACGATCGAGCAGGCGATCACGAACCTGCCGGAGTACGGCAACGAACCGCCGGCGCCGGCCGCCGGCGGCGCGGCGGCGTTGGCCGACTATTACCAGACTTCGGCGCAGTCGCAGGCCGTGGTGGCGGCCAAAGACGCTTTGTTCGCGAGCCTGTAGCCCGCTTGCGCAGGTAGCCCGCTTGCTCCGCAAGCGGAAGGACGTGTCCTGCGATTGGGCTGTCCCTAAGGGAGAATCCGGTCGCCGACGAAGCCGTTCCGCTTGCGGAGCAAGCGGGCCACGTCGCAAGCGGAAGGACGTGTCCTGCGATTGGGCTGTCCCTAAAGGAGAATTCGGTCGCCGACGAAGCCGTTCCGCTTGCGGAGCAAGCGGGCCACGTCGCAAGCCGGCCAGCGAGTTCGGCTCCGAGTTTCGGCCCGACGCCAAGTTCCGCTATCACCGCGAGGAAGGAAAGATCCCGCGGCGGATGATCCGGGCCTATCACCTGCGCGACGCCAAAACGGGCAAGGACGGCCCGTGGCTGGCCGGCATGACGCTGAACGCGGCCGACGTGAGCGAAGCCTGGTGCCACCAGCGGGGCTATGTGTGCATGATCGAGGAGTTCGGCGGCCGGCCCATCAAGGCCGGCGAATCGTTCAGCGCGGCGTTCGTCGTCGGCTTCTTCGATACGATCGATGAGATGGAAAAAGTCTACGATCGATACGCCGGCCACTCTGGGCTCAGCGTTGCGGCCGAGGGATGGAAGCTGACGCCGTGATTGTTAGCGCGCCCCACGGCACTAGCGCGCTTCACGGTGCGCCGCGGGAACGGTGCGCTGCGCGCGTGACAGGCCGCGCATGGGTGCCGGCGACCTCAGCAACTCGATGGTCACTCCGTCGATCCAGGCTTCCCCCACGCCGGTCAAGGCAATGATCAACCGCCAAGGACCGCTGGCGGGCGCGGCGCGGTAGAGCGTGAACTCTTTCCACCCCTCCGTCTTGCCAATCCGCTCGGCCAACGGCTCGCGCGAGAGCGAATCGAGAATCATCAGGCCGTCGAGACTGGCCTCGATCGCCTTGGGCACTTTCACCCAGCCGTGAATGCGGAACCTTTGCCCCGCGACCGCTTTGATCGCGGGCGTCGTCACCCACAAGGCCGGCGATTCGAGCATCAGCGGGCGAACGTCCGGATCGACCGGACTCACCGTCAGGTGCAAGCTGGCCCCGCCGGTGTAATGTTGCTCCTTGGTAATCTCGCCCATCGTTTTCACGCCGGTTTGCGCGTGCTTGTACAACCGCCACCCCGCTTTCCAGACGGCCGGCAGGTTTTCCAGGTCGCCCTGTGCAAGCACGCTGCGCGAACGGCCGAGGCTTTCCAGCTCGCGGGCCAGCAGCCAGTGATACGGCAGCTCATCGAAGCTGGCCACCAGCGGGCTGGCGGCGGGCGAACCAAGCGAGGCGATTGCTTTCTCCCAGTGTCCGCGCTCGATCAACCGCAGCGGCCGCAAGGCGCGGCGGACCAAAATGCAGGTGGCCAGCCAGTCGCGCTGGGCCAGGTTCTTCCCGGCCTCCGCCAGTTCGCTACGGGCCTGTTCGAACCAGCCTGGCGCTTCGAGCACGCGGTCGGCGACCCTGGCCAACTGGCGGTCGATCTCCTGCACGCGGGCAAGCCGGTAGGCCGTCAAGTCGCGCTCGAGTTGCGCGGCACGTTGGCCGGCGCCGGGCAGCCCGGAGTTCATGGCGGAGACGGCGATACCGTTGGTGAGCAACACCAGCGACGTGGGACCGAATTCGTCGTCGACCACGTGCATGCCGCCCACGCTCCGCTTGCGGTCGAGCGACCGCAGGCCGCCCACCGTGACTTCATAGACGGTGTTGTCTTCGGGAGCGCCGGGAACGACGAAGGTGATCAGGTTGCCGGCCAGTTGGTCGGGCACGTACTGCGCGCCGGTGCCCGTCCACAGCGGCAACAGCAGCCGGGCGTGGCCCGCCTGCAAAACGCCGCCGGTGATGCCGGGGTTCACTCCCTCGGTGTTGGCCGCCTTGATTTCGGGCGTGACGCTTCCCACGGCAATCCACGACCGAATGGCGTGCAACTCCATGTTGATCAAGGCCAGCATCATGGCCCGCGCGCGGGTCGCCGGGTCCTGAGCATCGAGCGGCGACCGCGACGAAAAACAGAGTCCGCGCACGCCGGCGGCCAGCGCGGCCTGCACCATCAACTGCAGTTGCTCCAAGCTGGCGGCCGGCTCGGGCGCCCGGCCCGACGACAACAGCGATATCTGCTCGGAAAGTTCCCGGCTGTATTGCGTCTCGATCGTGGCCCAGACCGGCATGCCGGCCAGGCCCAGCCGCGGCCGCGTCCGCAACCACGTGCCAAAATCGGCCATTTCGAAGCTGGTGCCGAGCAGGTAGCGGTGCAGCATCAAAATGCCGCCGAAGTTGATCGTGCGGCAGTATTGTGCCAAGTCGTCGGCGGGGTCGCAGACCAACGGCCGGGCGGCATCTTCGTCGGCCCGGCGGACCTGCTCCACCCAGCGGCGCACGGCCTCCAAATTGCGTGTCGTCAGACCCTGCCCGAAATGCCAGGCCAGCACCGGTTCGTATCGCGCGTCGAACACCAGCGGCGGGTCCTGTGCGTCGGCGGCGGGTTCGTCTTTGAGCACCGGAGGCGGACAGACGAGCCACATCTCGGCCCGTTTGGCTTCTTCGAGCAGCGCGTCGGAAGGCGCGCCGCCGAGCCTGACGACGTTAAAGCCCAGGCCCTTGAGAAAGTTCAACGATTCTCCCTGATATTCGACCATCCGCGGAAAGAAGGGCTGACCGTCGACCTGCAGCACGTTGCCCGCCAACTCCACTCGCCGCCGCGCCGGGCTTTCGGCGGGGTCCGGTTTCTGGGCCGCGCGGTCTGCCGTCTCGGTCGCGTTGCCGACCGCCACCGCACTGGGCAAGTCCAGGTCGTCGATGGCGATGCCGGTCGTGCCGGCGCCGGCGTAGAGGTTCAACACCAGTCGGTCGAGGTAGGGTTCGCGGACGTCGATGTGGCTGCCCAACTGTCTGCGCATGGGGTGGACGGCGGACTGAACGAGCTTCGGCAGGTCGTCGATGCGGAGCTGTTGCCAGGAGCCTTGCTGCGTGTAGGTCGGGCCGGTCAGCAGCCGGGTGACGGGCTTGCCCGTGCGGGGATTGGCCACGTGCGGAAAAACGACGCGCACCAAGAACTGAATCCCCGGCCGGTCCGCGCGCACCCAGACACTGGGCCGCAGTTCGGAAATCACGTGGACCGGAGTGGTATCGTAGGCCAGGTGGACGAAATGGCCGTGCCCGGACTGCACGCGGACCAACTCGCCGCTGGAGCCTGAGTGGGCGGCTTCACCGCTGCGCTGGTGCAGTTGAACGCGATACGGCGCGTCGGCGTCGGCGAACCGCCAGCTTGTCTCGGCGCCTTCGAAACCGTCGTTTGTCGCGGATTGAGCCTGGGCTGACCCGGAGGCAAGGCACCACGCGACGAGCGCGCCTAGGTGTAGGGTGGGACCAGCGAGCTTGCGAGCGCCGGCCCACCATTGAGTCGCGCCGATGGTGGGCCGGCGCTCGCAAGCTCGCTGGTCCCACCCTACAGTGCTACCAAAGGGCAACATGAGTTTCCGGCGGTGTCTCCCGTGTGATTGTGGGGACGTCGGGGCGAAATGTTTCACAAAGGCCACGCGGCGCCCGCGGGAGCACCTTTGCGCAACGTGGTCTTGTATCAGGATTTGCGATCTACCTCCAGGCCGGATGTCGCCTTTTCGCAGCACAGCGGTTTGGGTTCAACACGGTGCATGCCAGCGATCTAAGTCTCTATTTAACAAACACTTATGACACCCAACGGCTTCATGGGGGAACCGCTGGCACGTCGTCTGCTTTTCGTTCGGTCATACCCGAAACAACCAGCAGAGGCCCGCCATGACCCAGACATCCCGCGTTGTCAACTCCACCACCGACGAGCTTCCCCAGGATTTGATCGACTTGACCGCGGCCATCGATCACCTGCCGGTGGAATACCTGGAAATGATTCGGCCGGTGTTGAACCGCGTGATCGACAGCACGCGTCGCCGCCGCCGGATTTTGCACCTGGTGCAGGACGCCCTCAGCCAATTGCGGCTCGACATGAAATACCTGCTGTTCGACTTGGAGGCCACGCGACGCGAACGCGACGAGTACCGCCGGCAACTGGAAGCCTGAAGCGATGGTGTGAAGTAAAATGCGCGAAAGCGTTGCGACATGGGCCGCGCTGGCATAGGATGAAGAATTCAATGGTCCCCGACGCCACGTCGCACGCGCTCCACAGCAGGCGAGGGCAAGTCGGGCGCCGATTTTGGAACCGGGGAGCCTGCCATGGCCGAGCTCACGGCTGAACAAATCGCTCAGCGCGCGTTCGACCTCGACCTGCTTAGCGAACGACAACTCCAGGAAATCTGGGGCGACTTCGGACGTCGCAACGTTCCTGCCGACGAATTCGTGCAGTTTGTGCTGCGCCGTGAGTTGCTCACGAATTTTCAGCTCGACCGCCTGCTCAAGGGCGAACGGTCCGGCTACTTCTACGGCGATTACAAGGTGCTCTACATGGTGGCTGGCGGAAGCTTTGCCCGCGTGTATCGCGCCGCCCATAAGGAGACGGGCGTCGTGCGGGCGCTGAAAGTCCTCCGCAAGCGCTACAGCGACGACCCCGCCCAGCGGGAACACTTCGTGCGCGAGGGCCAAGTCGGCCTGACGTTGCGGCACGCCAACATCGTGCCGATTTACGAAGTCTATTCCAAGGGCCGCACGCACTTCCTGGTGATGGAGTTCATCGAAGGCCGCAATCTCCGCGAGTTTCTCAAGATTCGCAAGAAACTGGAACCGGCCGAAGCGACGCGGATGATGATTGAGATCACGAGCGGACTGCGCTACGCCTTCGAACATGGCGTCTTTCATCGCGACCTGAAGCTGTCGAACATCCTGATCTCCAGCAAGGGGCAGGCGAAGCTGGTCGATTTCGGCCTGGCCGGCACCGACACCAACGTGGCCGACGAGAGCCTGGGTGAGACGATCAACGCCCGTACCATTGACTATGCGGGCCTGGAGCGGGCCACGGGCGTGCGCAAGGACGATCAGCGCAGCGACATCTACTTTCTTGGCGTCATCTATTATCAAATGCTGATGGGCCAATCGCCGCTGTTTGAGACGCGCGACCGAATTCAGCGGCTGTCGAAGTCGCGATACACCGAATTCGTGCCCATCCAGCAGGCCGACGCGACCGTTCCCAAGATCGTGGCGGCGATCGTGTCGCAGGCCATGCAGATCGAACCGGACAAGCGTTATCAGACCCCCGGCCAGATGCTGGTCGATTTGAACGTTGCCGCCGAACGGCTCGCGGCCGGCGACACGCATGCCGCGGACGAGCAGGTCGCCGCCAGCCGGTGGGAAGCGGACCGCGAACGGATGGCCTCGGCTTTGGCCGCCGACAGCCAGCGCCGCGGACTGATGATTGTCGAGTCGAACGGCAAGATGCAGGACGTCTTTCGCGAAGAGCTGAAGAAGGCCGGTTATCGCGTGCTGGTGATCGGCGATCCGCGGCGGGCGCTGGAGCGGTTTCAGGACGATAAAAAGCCGGCCGACGTGATCGTGTTCAGCACCGGGCAAATCGGCGAGCCGGCGCTGACCACGTTTCAAGAGTTCGCCGCCGGCGAGCAGACCAGTTCGGTGCCGGCCATTCTCCTGTTGGCCCCGGAACATCGCTCCTGGTCGAAGCAGGTCGAAGCGAGCCTCGCGCCGCACCGGATCGTGATGCAGATGCCGATCAAGCTCAGCCAACTGCTGGAGGCGATGAGCAAGATGCTGTCGCCCAAGGCGGCGTGAGCTCGCCCGCGCCTTACTTGCCCGGCAGCACGAGTCCCATCTCGCCCATCAGCAACTGCATGTCTTCCCAGACGTCCTTCTTGGCCGCCGGGTTGCGCAAGAGATAGGCTGGATGGTAGGTACACAAGACCCGGCAGCCGCGAT
>Ga0307373_10009576_pt1 | contig 14429 bp, 15 predicted proteins | sample OX2MG_FD_202534 | JGI IMG/M metagenome (GOLD analysis project Ga0307373, IMG submission 202534) | Soil microbial communities from Risofladan, Vaasa, Finland - OX-2 | ecosystem: Environmental > Terrestrial > Soil > Coastal area > Acid sulfate soil | place: Finland: Risofladan, Vaasa | collected... | reverse complement strand
CCCGCAAACAGCGTCAGCATGAACTCCCCTTTCAGTCAGAAACCCGCTCATTTGCAGGATATTCTGACTGTCAGGTCAGACGGAAAGACCTCCGAACCTCCTTGGGTTTTTCCGCGGGAAGTAACTATAACTAACCCAACTCGCTCCCTGGCGAGCAGATCGGGATGTTGGCATAGATGCACCAGCGTGTCAAATCAGTGATGGCCGGCGCTGCGAGCGCTCGCGGTCTACCTACCTGGTCTGCTTCCAGCACCTGCCCTACCAGCTCGCAGCGCGGCTCTTGGCTGACTGGCTCGGGGCACCGCTCTCGGCCGCGACGCTTCAGGCATTCGTCAAGCGCGGCGGTGAGGACCTGGAGAAGTTCACAGATGTAGTCCGCGAGCGGCTGATCGGCTCGAAGGTCGCCCACTTCGACGAGACCGGCGCCCGCGCCAAGGGTGCCCTGCGGTGGGTGCCATCGCCATCACGCACGATTGGTCAGCTTGCAGACGAATCCGCCTCGGCAAGGTCATCGAGCAGTTCGAGCATCTTCTCGTGGTAGGCAATGCCAGCGACGAGCGTGCGCTCCGAGCGCTCCCAGCCCTCCGTTCGACGCACTTCCTCGAGATATCCACGCAGCTCCTCTAGCTTGGCGCGGTGCCAGTCCGCGCGCGCCTCCACCAGCAAGCCCGGCTCGGCACCAGCGAAGACTTTGAGCATGACTTCGTCGCGCAGCTGGGGCGGGGCGGAGCTCGGCTCCGCAGCCCATGCGCGCAGCGCCTCACGCCCCTCGCTCGTGAGCCTGTAGCTCTTGCGCCGACGACCGCCCGGCTGTTGCTTCACCGACAGGTAGCCGCCCTCGGCTAGGCGCGTCGGCTCCTCATAGGCGGTGGTGTGCGGAACCGGCCAGAAGTTCTCAATCGACTTGTCGAGCGCCTGCTTGATGTCGTAGGAGCTCGCCTCGCCGAGCTGATCGAGCAGGGCCAGCAGCGCAAAGGAGGTGGTCGTCAGACGAATGGGCTTGCGTTTCATGATTCGAGTCGTATAGTACGGGACGAATTGTCAGTGTCCAGACACGTACAGCGGGAGGCGGCATGAGCGACAGCGGAAGCGGCAACGGAAGGGCCCGCGACTACGACGCGGTGATCGTCGGCGCGAGCCTAGCGGGCGCCACGACCGCGATCCTGCTCGGCCGCGCCGGGGCGAGCGTCGCTCTGGTCGAGAAACAGCCTGACCCGCAGGCCTTCAAGCGCATATGCAGCCACTTCATCCAGGCCTCCGGGGTTCCGACACTCGAACGCCTCGACCTGCTGGAGCCGATCATGGAAGCGGGGGGCGTGCGGTCTGCGATGCACGCCTGGACGCGGTGGGGTTGGATCGAAGCGCCGCCGGGTCGCGCCGGACTAGGCGTCAACCTGCGACGCGAGGTGCTCGACCCGATGGTTCGCGAAGTAGCAGCCGCGACCCCGGGGGTCGAGCTGCTCCTCGGACAGGCCGCGAACGACCTGCTGCACGATGGCGGCGCGGTCACCGGGGTCAGCGTCCGCGCCCCCAGTGGCGAGGGGACAGAGCTGCGGGCGAGGCTGGTGGTCGGCGCCGACGGCCGCGACTCCAAGATCGCCGAGCTCTCCGGCGTAAAGGAAAAGGTCCTCCCTCACGGGCGCTTTGCCTACGGCGGCTACTTCGAAGGAGAGCAACCCAAGTATTCGCCCGATGGCTCGATCTGGATGTTGGACCCGCACTGGGGCGCGGCGTTCCCCACCGACAGCGGCCTCGTCTTCTACGCGGCGATGCCCACGATGGAGCTGCTGCCCGAGTTCAAGCGCGATCCGACGGCGGCGCTGATCTCCTACGTCGAAGGCTTCCCCGAGGCACCGCCGATCCACTCCGCCCAGCTGGTGGAGCAGGTCCTCGGCAAGATCGAGATGCCGAACAGGGTGCGCGTCCCGACCGCCCCGGGGGTGGCCCTGACCGGCGACGCGGCGCTGGCCACCGACCCGCTCTTCGGCGTTGGCTGCGGCTGGGCGTTTCAGTCCGGCGAATGGCTCGCCGACAGCGTCATGCCGGCGCTACGCGGTGAGGAGTCACTGGAGCGCGGCTTAAAGCGCTATCGCCAGCTCCACAAACGACGATTGGGCGGCCACGCCTTCATGATTCACGACTATGCCACCGGCCGCAGGCTGAATCGCGGTGAACGGATGATGTTCGCCGCCGCCGCGCGCGATCCGAAGGTCGCAGCTAGATTCGACAGGTTCGCGACGCGCCAGGTCGGGCCGGCCCGCACGCTCGCGACCACCATTCCGCGCTCGCTGATCGTCAACGCTCGGTACTCGCGCAGGCGGCGCCAGGAGGATGCTCCCGCAGCCGAGGGCCAGGCGCAGGCGGCGGTCCGGTGAGCCCGGCGACACTGGAGCGCCGCCGGCTCGCGATTGGCGCGACCCAGACCCGGCTTGTGCAGGTAGGTCCGCCCGAGGCGAGCGAGGCAGTGGTTTTCGTGCACGGCAACCCCGGCTCGGCCGATGACTGGGAGGCGCTGGCCTCTGCGGCTGGCGATGCCGGCCTGCGCGCGGTCGCCTTCGACCTGCCCGACTTTGGCGAGACTGCCGCGCCGGAGGGCTTCGAGCACACCGCGCCTGGCTACGCGGCCTTCCTCGGGCAGGCGATGGACGCACTGGAGATCGAGCGCGTCCATCTCGTCCTCCACGACTTCGGCGGGCCGATAGGTCTGGTCTGGGCGGCCATGCACCCGGACACCCTCGCCAGCGTCACCTTGATCGACACCGGGATTCTCCCGGGGTATAGGTGGCACCGGCTGGCGCGAATCTGGCGCACGCCAGTGGTCGGCGAGGTCATTCAGGCCACCGCCACCCGCGGGGCGTTCCGCCGCCTGCTCAACCGCAACGAGCCCCGCGGTCTGCCCCGCCCCTTTGTCGAAGGGATGTACGACCACTACGACCGCCGAACCCGGCGCGCGGTGCTGAAGCTCTACCGGGCCACCGACGACCCCGGAGCGGCGGGAGCTGAGTTCGCAGCGATGATGGCTCCTCGCGACATCCCGGCGCTGGTCATCTGGGGGGATCACGATGCCTACCTTCCCGCCGAATACGCCGCGCGACAGCGTGAGGCGTTCCCCTCCGCCGAAGTGCACGTGATCGCCGGCAGCGGCCACTGGCCATTCGCCGACGCGCCGGAGGTGGTCGAGGGGTTGCTGATCGAATTCCTCGGCCGGGTTGGGACGGCTTCGGCCTGAAGGAGTGCCCAGGACCTCGGGGCGGGGCAAACTCCCACCCCACAAGGCCATTGGGGTTGACGTCGTTCTTTGGCGGCAGAACCGTCGAGGCAACCAGGCTGTTGGTGGAAAAGTTGCCCAGGAACGATGACCGCTGCGCCCAGGCAGGGTGGTGCTCAGCGAGAAGATGACGAGGCAGGCCCGCCTCAGCCGGGAAAGGTCGGGAGGGCTTGGCAAGACCTGTTTTTATTCCTGCTTTCGGCCCCAGGCTGCCACCAGGCTGCTGCAGGTGAGGACAGCACCGGGCTGGCTGAAATAGTCTTCCAGGCGGGTGACGTTCGCCTCGGTAACGATGCCCGCGGCGGCCAATTTCGGCGCAGACTCAAGTGCCGTCGCTCGTGCGAGCTCATAGTCAGGCTCGCCTGGCCCACTGACTGGGGTCTCGATTCTGGTACCGAGCAGCGAGAGTCCGCAGGCTGAAAGCAGTGCGGGCAGGCTACGTCCGAACTGGGCATTGAAGATCCCCGCTTCCTTCATCGAGTCGAACGTCCGGTGAGCGATCTCGCTCATCTCCAGGGAGTCTGGATGTCCGCCATAGTGAAAGAGGCCAAAGTCGGGCTCCTCGGCAAGGAGTAGGCCCCCCGGTCGTAGGGCTGCGGCCAATTTGGTAAGTGTTTCAACCGGGTCAGGCAGGTGCATCAACAGGGCTCGGCTATGCACCAGGTCATAGGCCTCGACCTCGACCTCATCTTCGCGGATGTCCAACTGCCGCAGCTCAATGTTCTCGGGCAAATCGGTGAGGAAGCGTAAATCGAGGTCCACAGCCGTTACCGAGCCCGTAGGAGCGACCTTCTCCGCCAGCCAGCGGGCAATTGAACCTCGCCCGGCGCCTACCTCGAGGCAGCGCCAGCCAGGTCCAACACCGAGCTCCTCGAGCTGGCGCATCGTCGCGGGATCGCGGGAGGACTCAAGCAGCCCCAGCCGATTGGACTCAGTCTCGGCGTCACTATCGGAATTGATGTACCCGCTGTCATGCGTCATAACCCCTCCCGTTCTCGGCTCTGTCGACTTCGTCGAGCATTATCGGCATTCGCAGAGCCCTGTGCGCGCGGAGGATTCAACTCCCGGCCCAAGAGAATGAGGGCGATCGGTGTGGCTGGAAAACTAACTCTCTGGCAAGTCAGGGATAGGCACGTTTTCGCCTCCCAATCTCGTTTGCTCCGTCAAAGACGCCTCTCCCCGCCCACGCCCACCGCCGGATTTGCTCTCGCGTGCCCGTCGGGTATCGCTTGACACGGCGGGCACGATCGCGACCGCGACCGCGGTGAGCCCTGCGGCGATCCAGAACGCTAGGTGATAGCCGCTGGTGAGGGCCGCGGCAGTGGACTGGCCATGGGCGAGCAGGTGCCCGCTGCGCGAGGTGGACAGCGTGGCGAGCACCGCCAGTCCGAGCGCGCCGCCGACCTGCGCCGTCGTATTGACCAGGCCGGAGGCGAGACCGGCGTCTCGCGGCTCGGTGCCGGACATGGCGACGTTCATCAACGCGGGGAAGCACACGCCCGCGCCGATGCCGAGCAGCAGCATCGAGGGCATCACATGGGCGAAATAGCTGCCGTGGACGGGCGCCTGCGCGAACAGGACGAGCGCCAACATAATCAGCACCAGTCCCGGCACGAGCGTGTTGCGTGCCCCGAAGCGCGTCACCAGGCGCTCGGAATAACGGATCGACAGGGTTCCCATCGTTAGCGTGACGGGCAGGAACGCGAGCCCGGTCTGCAGCGCGTCGTAGCCGAGCACGCGCCGCAGGTACAGCGCGCCGAGGAAGAACATCCCAAACATCCCCGCCACGCACAGCACCTGGATGGCGTTGGCGGTGACGACGTTGCGTGAGCGGAAGATCCGCAGCGGCACCAACGGGTTGCGCGCGGTGGCCTCCCGCGCGAAGAAACAAGCCAAGAGCACGACCGAGAGGCCGCCGAGCGCGAGCGTGCGCCCAGCACCCCAGCCGGATTCGGCGGCGGGCTTGACAATCGTATAGACGCCCAGCATCAGCGCGGAGGTGATCAGCACCGCGCCCGGGATGTCCGCGCCCTCGCCCAGACCGATGCCCGTGTCGCGCTCGAGCAGGCGGGTGGCAAACACCGCCGTGGCGATTCCGATCGGGATGTTGACGAAAAAGATCCAGTGCCAGTCGATCGACTGGGTGATCACCCCGCCGAGGAGCAGGCCGACCGAGCCGCCGGCGGAGGCGACGAAGGCGTAGACGCCGATCGCCTTGGCCTGCTCGCGTGGGTCGGGGAACATCGTGACGATCATCCCGAGGATCACCGCGGAGGTCATCGCGCCGCCGATGCCCTGGACAAAGCGGGCGACGATCAGCAGCGTCTGGCTCCCCGCCAGGCCGCACAGCAGCGAGGCGGCAGTGAACAGGCCGATTCCCGCCAGGAAGACCCTGCGGCGTCCGATCAGGTCACCGCAGCGCCCTGCCAGCAGCAACAACCCACCGAAGGCGATCAGGTAGGCGTTGATCACCCACGCGAGGCTCGATGTCGAGAAGTGCAGGTCGTCCTGGATCGAGGGCAGCGCCACGTTGACGACGGTCACGTCGAGCACGATCATCAGCATCCCCACGCACAGCACATACAGCGCGACCCAGCGCTCGTCGCGGGGCGCGGCGTCCGCGCGGAGCTCCTTGCCGGGGCCAGCGTTCATGCCCCATCTCCCGCGCTCTCGAGGTGGGTGGCGAGCGTGTCCAGCAGCTCGCGCGTGCCGTGCTCGCGCTCGGCGGGCGTGTCGAGTCCGTCAAGGAACACGCCCTGCTCGGTCATCGTCAGCTTCGTTCCCGCGCCGGCTGGCTCGAACTCTACGGTCGCCACCGAGACCGAGATGCGCGCGTCGTCGCGATACATCTCATAGGTGTGGATCAGTCGCTCGCCCTCGACGATGTCCTGGTAGCGGGCGGCGAACGTGTAGAGCGCGCCGTCAGGTGCCTGCACGGTCATGCGCTCGATTCCGTCCACGCGGAAGTCGAGCTCGTGTTCAGGCTTTGTCAGCACGCGTGGACCGAACCACCGAAACTTCTCGTCGGGGTCCGCCCATGCCCTCCACACCCGCCGTGGCCCGGCCGCGTAGATCCGCTCGATCACAAAGGTGGCGTGATTGGTCGCTGTGTCACTCATTGCTGCTCCTTTTCGGTGGTTCATCGGGGTGCTCGGCGAGGTACTCGTCGAGGCGGTCGAGGCTTTCCTCCCAGGCGGTGCGCCGCTCGGCGATCCATCCCTCCGCCGCCCGCAGGGCGACGGGCTCGATGGCGCAGGTGCGGACCCGGCCCAGCTTCTCCGAGTGGACGAGACCACTGGCCTCGAGCACGTGCAGGTGCTGGACGACGGCGGGCAGCGACATGGCCAGCGGGCGGGCGAGGTCGCTGACGGATGCCGGCCCACGGGTCAGGCGGTCGACCATCGCCCGCCGGCTGGGATCGGCGAGTGCCTGGAAGAGAAGGTCGACCTCCCGGTCAGCAGGTTTACATTGCTTAAGCAACTACTTAAGTATTGCACAGGTGCACCGGCGCGTGGCGAATTTGAAGCGGACAACGCATGCGTGACGTTTCGGGCAAAGAAATACTCCGAGCCGGCGAGAGCCGAGGAAACGATCGGCGATGTTCGTCGACGTTCAGGGAAAGCCGCTCACCTCGGTCCGCTTTGACCTGCCGGATGGCGCGATCGTGGAGGTTGAAGACCCTGACCCCGCACCGCGACGTTTCCCGAGGAGGACGAGAAGACCGACCGGCAGCCACGATCAAGATTTCGGTTCCTCCTTCTTGCATTCGATGTCGATGGCCTGGAAGCGGTCGCCGGCAGGCCCCTTCTCCCGGCCTTTCTGGATTCGCCCCCGTGTCCATCGACGTCCGGGTTTCACCGCTGGGCTTGCCCGGCTGACACCCCGGCCTCTCCGCCACCCCCGCAGCGCCTGCCAGCTGGGCGATGAAGTTTCAGCAGCCGACCCCGACCGACCGGCGAGCTGCCTTGTTGAGGCACGAGGGTAATGGCGGGGCTGGACTCCCAGGCACAAAATGGCTGAATAGGACTCAGGGACGCTTCCCCTGCAGCAACCGACGCCGATCCGATCTGGACTCCTGCTGTCGGTCCGCGGCGGGCGTGATGTGGGCGCTGGTGGACGCGACCCGCAAGCGACCGAAGGCATGAGCGCCGCGGCCCGGTTTGCGGACCGAGCCCGAGCGCACACCGGGCTGGCGCGAAAGCAGTCGGCCGCCGATCAGGCGGACGGCGCCGGTTGCATCACCGTGAAAGAGGCTCCCTGGGGATCGACGAAGCCTGCGAATCGTCCGATCGGCATGTCCATCGGCTCGTTCGTGACGGTCGCCCCGAGCTCGCGTGCCCTGGCGGTCGTACCGTCGCAGCTGGCGACCGCGAAACACACGCCCCAGTGCGGCGGGATCTCGGCCGGGAAGAACTCGTCGGTCATCTGCATCATGCCGCCAACTGGCTTCCCGGCGAGCTCCCAGACGGTGTAGTTGTTCGGCGCGCCCTCGAATGACGGGCGACCAGCCACCCAGCCGAAGACGGCCGGGTAGAACACCTTGTTGGTATCGGCATCCCGGGTGAGCACATCGTTCCAGCAGAGCGAGTTGGGCTCGTTGACAAGGTCGGCGCCGGCAAAGCTCTTCGGCTGCCAGACGCCGAACACGGCGCCGGTCGGATCGGCGAAGAGCGCCATCCGTCCGATGTCCATCACATCCATGGGCTCAACCACCACGGTGCCGCCGGCCGCCGTTACCTTGGCCGCGATCTCGCCGGCGTCGGCGACGCTCACATAGGTCGTCCATGCGGTGGGCTGACCCTCCTGCATGTGGCCCATCAGGCCGCCGACGTTCTGGCCCTCCTGCTGGAACATGCGGTATCCACCGGTCTCCGCCGGTCCCGGCTCCGTCGCGCTCCAGCTCATGAGCTCGCCGTAGAACTTCGCGGCGGCATCGGTGTCTGGTGAGGATAGTTCGACCCAGGATGGGGTTCCGGGTGGGTACTCGGGCATGATTCTCCTTTAGCCGACAGCGGTGACCACGATCCTGGCACATCGGTGCGTGGCGCATCGCCCGCGGCTTTGAGGACGACGAGCGGAGAGAGAGGCGGCTCGATGGCTGCCCCTCGAGCCAAGGGCGGAAGCGTAGTTGGGTACCGGTCTGCTCATCGGCATGCCCCAGAGTTCGCTCGGTTCACTCAGCGTGGGCTGCGCGGCACAACGTAGGTACCGCTGCTGAGCGTGGTGGCGCTTCACGCCTCGTCGAGGGGTAGAGCGCTACCGGGGATCGATCGGTAGGGGCCGGTGGCTGCTGAAGCCACTCTTCGATCTGCTCGGTGGTCGCTTCGCCGGCGACGATCCGCTCCATCGTCGCTACATCGTGTCGGGGTCTCCGACAAAGGAACGGTCGTTCAACTCCAGGAACAGCGACACGGTCAGGAACGGTGCGCGTCTGTTGCCGTCGGGCAAGGGGCGGGCAAGGGTCGGGCAAGGGTGGGTTGCGCGCCAGGTGCTCGGACCAAGACGGTCGCCTTCTCAATCAGGGTCAGATGGGCGACTTGGTCACCGAAACCCGCACTCGGGCGTGGCGTGCGCGAATTCGGCAGGAGCGACTCTCGGTAGATCAGCGACCGCAGCGGCGCCCGTTCCAAGCAGCTGCGGCGATCTCGCGGTTGTCGCCCAGGTCCAGATAGGCCGTCAAGCGCTACTTGGCGAGTCGGCGCAGGGTCTCGCGATTGGCCCGGATCGCTGCATTGACTCTGTTGCTGCGCTCCTCGGCGGCGCCAGGCAAGCCGAAGAGCAACTTGCCCTTCTCGGCAGCCGCAGCGGCGGGGTCGCGGGCTTCATCGCTCAGTCCTTTTTGCGGGCGCTTCCCTGGAATCGGCGCGGCGGGCGAAGGCTCTACCCTGCCAGCTTGACGCTGACCTTGGAACCCGGCGCCAACACCTTGCCCGCCTTGGGACTCTGCTGCTTGACCTTGGCGCTCTTGCCCTGGTGACCCTTGACCTTGCCGAGCTTGCAGTCGGCCTTGACCAGAGCCTTTCGGGCTGCCTTGACCTTCGTGCCCTTCAGCTTGGGGACAGCGCAGGCCGAAGGAGTGGTCACGGTGCCGTCAGGGCTCAGCGTCAAGACTCCATCAGAGCGGGTCGAGACGAGGCGGTAGTGGTAGGTGGTGCCCGGCGTCAGTCCGGTGAGGAGGGCGCTGGCGACCGCGACCATCGCGGGAGAAGAATCTGCAGTGGCGGTGCCGTAGCTGGTCGTGGTCCCGTATTCGAAGTGGGCGCTCACCGGTGCAACGAAACCTTCCGAGCTGCCCAGGAGCAGGGCGCTTTGCGGGCTGAGAGCTACGGATGAGCCGAGCACCGCACTCGGCGGAGATACGGAGTAGGTAATCGTGAGATGCGGTTCTTCGCCGGGGCCGGCGAGCGCGGCGCTACCACCTTTGGGCACGAGGTTCGAGCCACCGCCGCCACCGCCGCCTGGTGCATTAAGGCCTTTGCTGCTGCGGCCACCCGTGCCGCCGGCGCCACCGCCGTAGATACCGCCTCCGCCTCCGCCACCAGCGCCGGCGACATTGCCATTGCTCTGGCCGCCGGCAGCGAGGGTGCCTTGACCGCCCGTTTCACCGGTGAGCAGACTCCCGACTCCACCAGCACCGCCCGCTCCGCCTGCTGAGTTTTTGCCAGCTTCGCCGCCTTTGCCCCCGGCGGCTTCGGAGAGGTTCGCTCCGTTTCCGCCCATGACTTCGGCAGCGCCACCGGCACCGGTAGCGCCTGGACCGCCGCCTCCCCCGCCTCCGCCGGCGGCCACCAACAGCCGAGAGCTCAGAGTTGTCGCCGGTTTTCGCCCGCCATGGAGACGGTGCGCAGATCAGTCGCACCCCCGCCTCCCGCGCCATATTGCGCACCTTCGCCACCTCCGTTGAAGCCACCGGCCACACCAGCGCCGTCGCTGCCGACCTCGACATAGAGAATCTCGCCCGGGGTGACGCTCAGATTTCCGTTGACCAGGGCACCATTCCCGCCGGCGCCGCCGCTTTCAGTGCCGGTCCCTCCTCGGGCGCCGAGCGCTTCCACCTGCGCCGAGAAGACCCCCAATGGGACGACCCAGGTCTGCTCCTGGCCGGTGGATTCGAAGGTGATGAAGGTGATGAAGGTGATGATACTGGCCTGCGCCACTGCCGGGATTGCCGCGAACGCGATCGTGACGAGCAGGATCGCAAAGCAGCTCTCAAGAGGCGAAGAGATCCCCCAGCGCCGTCGCGGGGGGTGTTGCTCCCTGGGCGGCCGAATCGACGGAGTGGGCACGGAGCTCCTATCGACCGAGACTGCGTCGGCCTGAAGAGGAGGAGGACGGATTCACCACCGGGCCGCTTGGCGGCGGAGCTGCCGACTCTACGGCCGGACGTAGCGCGCTCGCCGTGTTCGGGCGAATCAGGCGTTACTGACCCCCTGCGGCTGAGGCACAGTTTGCCCCGGAGGGCGATAGGGCACTGCTGCCCCTCGGCAGCTGGAGAACGTCCCGCCCGGGTCGGATCGGGGAGTTAGAGCAGGTCGATACGCGCCCGGAATGCCGCAGCTGACTCGACAGCAGCGCCGCGGGCCCTGGCGCGTTCGGCCAGGTCGCGATCGGAGGTGACCACGGTTACCTCACCTTCAGCGAGCCAACGATCAAGACGGCAAACGATCTCCTTGTCGGCAGAGTTGGGGCCAGGCTGTGGCGCCCAGGCGACCTCGATCTGCGCGGCAGGAAGCGGTCGTGAAGGAGGCTGCTCAAGGACGACGGTGACGCGCTCGTCGGCTTCAGCGGCCCAGCGATCGAGCTGGCGGACCAGGCGTTCGATCGCGGCAGGACGATCCCGCCACCAACCGTCGGGGCGAGAGCCGATCACGTTCATCGCGTCTACGACGCGGTGCATGGGCGGGAGTATGGAGGGGCCGGGGAGCGATCGCCGGCAGATCAGGCCAGTTTCGCTCACATTGGAACCACGAGCGGGCGACCTACCGCCGAAGCGACCCTGCCGTCGCCCTTCCCTTGTTAATGCCAAAGCGGACGACGGGGAGGCAGCTCGCCCCGTGTAATACACTGTCCTACAAATGGCTCATGGAACCCAAACCTTCTCCGCCCGCTGGGACGCCGACGTGGTCGAGCGCCTGAGACGTCGCAGTGAGCTCGCCGGCACCAACAAGTCCCGCCTCGCCGAGCGCTACGTCGACGAGGGGACCAGGATGGACGAGCATCCGGGCATCGTCTTTCGCAGCGGGCCGAGCGGGCGCCGAGCCGCCCTGGCGGGCGGGCCGGACGTCTGGGAGGTGATGGCGACGCTGAAAGATGGCGAGGTCCGCGGTGATGCGGCGATCGCCGCGACGGCTGAGCTACTTGAGCTGACCGAGCTTCAGGTGCGAACCGCAGTCCGCTACTACGGTGCCTACCCGGAGGAGATCGACGAGCGCGTCAGACGCAATATCGAGGAGGCCGACGAGGCTGAGGCGGCCTGGCGCCGCGAGCAAGCCGCCTTGGCGTGAGGCTCCTGCTCGACGAGCAGATCAGCGGCAAGGTGGCCGAGCGCCTGCAAGAGCAAGGCCACGACGTCGTCGCGACCACGGCCGACCCGACGCTGCGCGGGCTGGGCGACCCCGACCTCTTCGAGGTCGCCCAGAAGCAGGAGCGGGCGCTCGTCACCTACAACCGCGCCGACTTCGAGGCGATCGTCCGCGAGTACGCCGCGACCGGACGCGAGCACAACGGGCTGGTGATCGTCCACCCGACGCGGTTTCCGAGCCGCGAGTTCTCGCGGCTGAGCAAGGCGCTCGCCGAGTTCGTCGACTCCTTCCGGCGGGCAAGAGCTTCGTGACCTGGCTGCAGGAGCCCTAAGAGCCCTCTGCGTCCATGTCAGCTGGCTCAGGAGTCCCGAAGGCGGCCTTGGCCCAGCGGCCGAAGCGCGCGCGGGCTGGGGGCGCCCGGACGATACGACGGCTGAGATGCCTGGCGAAATGACGGGAATGCACAGATATGTACCTGAATATCCAAATACGTCTGACTTGGCCTATACTTTGCAGCGCAGACCCGATTGCGCTGGAGAGGAAACGATGGCTACCACTGCAGCTAGACCCCAACTGCTCAAAGTGAGTGAGGCAGCGGCCCTGCTGAAAATCAGCGAACGGACCGTGCGCCGCTGGATCGAAGCCGAGTCGATCCCCTACCTGAAGCTGCCGAGCGGCTCCTACCGGATTCCCCAGGGCGCGCTGCTGGCGTCGCTGCGTGGCAACTACGACCTGGGCGCCGAGCTGCGGGTGCTGGATGAGCGAAACGCTGAGCTGACCGACGAGCAGGTTCTCGCCGCGCTTGGCGAGGGTTAGCGCCGCAAGCCAAGCAAGGCGACATAGGCTGGCGAGCGTCCATGCCTAGCGTCGTCATCGACACCAGCATCTCGCTGCCCGCGACCCTGAGCCCGACCGGGGTGAGACGCCGATTCTGGGTTGTGCTCGCGCTTGGTGCGCTGAGCTACGAGGTAGAGCACGGCCGCCTGGAGCTCGACGCGCTGACAGCGGAGGCCGAGCAAGAAGGCGGCGGCGTAGGCGGCGTTGACAACGCCCTCGCTCGTTTGGAGTGGGCAAGCGATCGCCGCGCAGCGCTACTCGAGCGGCTGCCCTACGGCACGCCCGAGGACTGGGTCGCAATCGGCTCGCGGCCGCTTTTTGACGAGTACGAGCGCAAACTCCGGGAGATCGGGACCAAGCTCGACCCTGCGCTGCACGAGGCAGACATCCCCCGTCTGCGCCGGCAGCTCGAGGCACTCTGCGTGATCCCCGCCCCGCTCTTCCAAGAGGCCGACGTGCCGGTCCTGACGGCCGACCCGAAGGACGATCCGATCCTCTACACCGCGCTCGTCGCCGCCGCCGACCTGCTGATCTCGGGCGACAAGCACCTGGTGCCCGATAAACAGCAGGAGCTGTGGGAACACGATGGTCAGACGGTCCTGGCGCTCACCTTTGAGACGCTATTGGCGGATCGCCTGGACGAGGTTGACTGGGACCAGATCGACGGCTCATGGCTGGCCCGCGCCTACGACGAACCCGATTGAACTGAGCTCACCCAGGCGGGTCGCCACGACCTGGTGGTTACCCGTCTAGCCAGCGGCAAGCGGCTAGATGAGTAGTGCCACGGCGTTGGACGTGGCAGCGAGGTCGGGGAAGGGGACATAAGCAGACAGGTCGAAGTCGGCGGTACTGAATGTCACCGCCGACCCAAGGGGGCCTCGATGGACGCCGACCTCGACCTGCTGCTCACCGTTGTTTACTGCACCGTGGATGATTTCCTGCCCAAACGGGCGGAAAACGCGCGGAGAAAGATCACCGACGCGGAGGTGATCACCCTTTGCATCGCCCAGGCGATGAGCGGCATCCCCTCCGATGCCCGGTTCCTGCGGAGCGCTCGCCGCCAGCTCGGCCACCTGTTCCCCCACCTGCCGGAGCGAACCGCCTACCACAAGCGCCGCCTGCGCCTCTCGGGGGTGATCGAGGCGCTGATCCGCGAGTTCGCCAGCCACAGCCCCGGCTTCTATGACGATCTCCTGCTGGTCGACTCCACGCCGGTGGAGTGCGCCCGCAGCCGCGAGACCGTCAAGCGCGGCGGCGTCTCCAGCCTCGGTGACGCTCTCGCCAACGCCGCCGACTACGGCTACTGCGCCAGCCACAGCCGTCACTTCTGGGGTTTCAGGCTGCACGCCCTCTTCGCCTTGGACGGCACCCCCAGGGCGCTGGCGCTGACCTCGCCCAAGATCGACGAGAAGCTGGTCTGCCTGCAACTGGTCGAGCGCTGTGAGCGAGCGCCTGGCCAGATGCTGGTCCTGATCGGCGATAAGAACTTCCGCGGCAAGGACTTCGAAGCCGAGCTGGCCACACTCGAAGCGACCATCGTCCGCCCTCGGCGAAAGGACGAGCCCGCAGGTGGGCCGCACCTCGCACCGATTCGCCAGCGCATCGAGTCGATCTTTTGGACCTGCAAGGACATCTTCACGCTCGAGCGCCACGGTGCGCGCACCCTGGAGAACCTCCGCGTGCGCCTTGCCTGCCGTTTCGCAGCACTCGCCGCCGGCATCGCACTTAACCACCGACTCGGCCGTCCCAGCCGATCCCTTGCCTGCTACACAGCGTGATGCCGTGGCACTACTCATCTAGGC
>Ga0307373_10009572_pt1 | contig 14438 bp, 10 predicted proteins | sample OX2MG_FD_202534 | JGI IMG/M metagenome (GOLD analysis project Ga0307373, IMG submission 202534) | Soil microbial communities from Risofladan, Vaasa, Finland - OX-2 | ecosystem: Environmental > Terrestrial > Soil > Coastal area > Acid sulfate soil | place: Finland: Risofladan, Vaasa | collected... | reverse complement strand
GAAACAGGCGTTCTTCCATGAGCGCGGTAAAGTCCTGCCCCATGCTCTTCGCCGTTATCAGGCCGAGCGTTCCAATACCGGGATTGTTGTAAGTTCGATATGTTCCGGGCGCGTAGGTGGGCCGCCACTCCTTGAAATACTGCATCAACTCGTCGTTGCTGCGGATGCCATCCGGTACCTGCAATGGAAGCCCACCAGGAGTGTGCGTGCCTAGATTGAGAAGGGTTAGGCCGCCAAACTTACTCTCTAGCAAAGACGGCAGATACTTGCTCGTCTTGTCTGACAGAGAAAGGTAGCCGCTAACTTGCGCATAGGACGCCAGCGTCGCAGTGAATGTCTTGGTTACCGATCCGATTTCGAACAATGTGTCACGCGTGACAGGCTCAGTTGACGCCATACCATAGCAGAACACGTAGGGCTTACCCGCGACAGTGATACCGACTGCCATGCCGGGAATATCGTCTTTTGCCATCACTGACTGTATCGCCGTGTCCACGGCACTCTTGATCTTGCTTTGCGGATCATCGGCCGTGTGGCTGACCGCTGTAGTCGCGTATATGGCAAAGAGGAGTGCCACCAGGCTCTTGGCTCTGATTTTCATGTCTTCGGTTTTCTCCAATTTGTGTCAACCAGAATTTGCGATTTGGACCTCGGTCTCGCGCATCGTAAGCTGCCCCTGCCCTCGACGCAACGAATTTGCCGCAAGAGCAGGCCCCAGCGAGATCAGCGGAGTTTCTACGGCTGTTTTCGGCTAAGTTGTCAAACCCCGGATTTCTTGATCTCAATCCGTGGAAGATCTGATAAAGAAAAAGTAAACTGGGATGCCAGCGGCAATTAGCCCGATTCCTATGAGCGCACCTCCAGGTCGCTCGATGATCGTGCTAAGCACCAGCCCTATTGCCGCAGCACAGAACAGCAGGGAGACCCACGGATATCCGGGAACGCAAAAGGGGCGTTCCAGTTGCGGCTGCGTACGCCTTAGCACCAAGACGGCGGCAACCGCCAGCCCGTAAAAAATCCATGCGGTGAAGATGACGTCCGTGAAAAGCTGTTGATAACTGCCGGAAGCGGCCAGCACGGCTGACCAAACGCCTTGGACCATCAGTGCCAGCATTGGCGTGCGGTAGCGATCGCTCACTTGGCCAAAAACGCGGGGAAATGCGTTATCGCGCGCCATGGCGTAGTAGACGCGGGGACCGGTGAGTATCAGGCCGTTCATGGAGCCCAATATCGAAACCAGGATCAGAAGGGATATGAAGGTCTTGGCGATCGGACCGAGAAGCTTCCCCACGGCAAAAGCAGCGACGGCATTGCTTCCTCGAATCTCGGCGGGAGACAATAAATGGTAGTAGCCGAGGTTAGCACTCAGGTAGATCAGCATGACAGCGGCCGTGCCGTAAAAAAGGCTTCGCGGCAAGTCCACTTGGGGTCTTTTCATCTCTCCGGCGACAAACGATACGACATGCCAGCCTTCATAGGCCCACAACACAGCAACCAGTGCAATGCCAAATCCCGCGAGAGAAAAAGCGCGGCCACCGGTATTGGCTCCCATTTCGAAAAGGTGAATGGGTCGCGAGCCTTTAATCCACAGCAGGAGGATAATTCCCCCCAGCCCGCTGATTTTCGCTACGGCAATCAGATTTTGCACGAGTTTGCCGCTACGAATTCCAACGCAGCTGATTATCGTGAGCGCCAGAACGCACGCCGCACTCAATACTTTCTCTTCAACCGTGTTCAGGGGCAGGATCTGCCCAACATACAGTCCGAAGCCAACAGCAAGTGTTGCAATGCTTCCGGAGTGAATCATGAAAAGCAGCCCCCATGCGTACAGGAAGGCAGGGAGCGGTCCGTAAGCGTGGCGCAAGTAGGTGCAGAGGCCGCCGGTTCCCGGGTAAATTGAGCCAAGTTCGGCCAGTGACAAGGCGCCAAATACGGTCAGGATTCCGCCGACCACCCATACGAGCAGAACAGCTCCAAGGGTGTTGAGTTGGGCGGCAATGAAACTAGGGATGAGGAAAATTCCGGAACCAATGACAGTGCCGACGACGATGGCCACCGTATCAAAGAGGTTCAACTTCTTCCGTAACGCGAGCGGAGGAGCAACAGCATTTCCTGCGGCCGACGCGAGGGGTCCCGGCCCCGCATGCTCGTCTAGGATCGACGGTCCTCGTGGATCACCGTAACCTCGACGTTCAGGCGGCAATTGGCTCCTGCCGCGCTTCGCTGCGAATATCCAGGGCGATCATTCTCCGTACTGCTCCATTGGGGCAAGTGATCTGTCAGAGACTCTTGCGGAATGTCTCTTGTGTCTTGGTCCACTCGTATCCGTTCCTTTTGTAGAAGCCGTGCGCGCGCTCTCGCTTGATGTTCGAACGCACCGAGATATCCGCGCAGCCGTGACTTCGCGCCCATCCTTCGGCAGCATCAAGCAATACCTTTCCGACCCCGCGCGAGCGGGTTTCTTGGTCGACAACGAGTCCGCTGATCTCCGCGTACTTTTCCATTTCGATGCTCCGGAATATGTAAACTCCGATCCATCCTGCGATTTGATCTTTGGAAGTTTCGGCGACATACACCGCATACTGATTCGAGTCCTGCATCTCCGAGAGCCGCGCTCGGACCTGATCGCGAGTGCACGGATAGCCAAGCTGTCCCGCCAAATCAGTCATCTTGGCATGGTCGCCGCGCAGAGGTGGGCGGACTGCGCACTTACCTTCTGCCCAGGCGTGATTCAACTCTTCCTTCATTTCGAGTGAGATCCCTCCTGATTCGCATATCTGCAGGCACAATCCTTGTTCTTTCTCTATCAAACGGCTCGCCTATTTTCTCGCACGATGCAATTGCTCCAGAACTCCCTGCGCGGGTTCACGCTGCATCATCGTAGGCGCATCCTGCGCCTGTCTTTGAATTTCTGCTTGAAACTGGATTAGATCGAAAGCTCCGACTAATTCTTCGCCGGCTTCCTCTACAGGAAAGAACGAATCGCGTAGCGCTGCGCCAACCGTTTCGATCAGCTCCTGTTCGTGATCTTTCTTGACTGCTTCGCCCAACTCCGCAAGTCCGGCGAGGGCGCTCAAGCGAATTCGCACCGGGATGCCGGGCTGCGCTTGCACGAGCAGGAGTGCCGCCGCCCTCGGGTCTTTGGTTGCGGCTAGGCCGCTCAACGTCGCTTCCATAACGTGTACCTCTGGTTTCGTCGCCGCTTCGGCTTGCAACACGTCGAATGCTTGCGCCGCGCCCGAACCCCCGATATCTTCAGCCGCCGTGGCCTGCGCTGCGTAGCTCGCGTCGTTGTGCAGCGTGTTCACAAGCGCAGCGTATACGTTAGGATCCTTCGGAAAATTACCGAGCGCTCGGACGACCGCTGCCCGCACGCGGCTATCCGGCTGTTGCAGGGCAGAGAGCAGCGCGGTTTTTGCCTGATCCGTCGCGATGCCGCCCAAGCCCGTTGCGGCGGCGGCGCGCACTCCGTGGAACGAGTCGTTTGCGAGCACGTGCGTCAATGCCGCGATACTCGCATCTGCGTTCGCACTCTTTTCTTTGCCAAGTTGATCCACCGCCCACAGGCGGCTCATCATCGCCGGATCTTTTTCGGCCTCCGCAACGAGCGCATCGAGTGGTTGATGGAACACAACGGCTTTATCAATGAAGTCATTCGGGTCGAAAGCCACCCACTGCGGCGCGAAGTCAACTGGCACATCAAATTCCTGGTTTTGCAAATCGTCGCGAACCTGAACTTCCTTCCGCTCCCCTTTCGCGCCGTGGAACGCGATTTCGATGGGCATCTCAAAAACCGGCGTCGTCCCATTCACTTGCTGCGTCTGCGTAACGGTCACCTTTTCGATCTTTTTCGTGGCGTCGTAGCTCGCTTCCACTTGATAGTCCGGATGCCCCGCCATGAAAACCCATTCGCGGAAAAACCAATCAAGTTCCTCGCCGGTCGTCTCTTGAATGGCCGAAATCAAATCGGCCGTACCCGCGGTCTGTGCGTGATGTGCAATCAAATAATGATGCAGCGCGCGAAATAACGCCTCGTTTTGCGACGCCGGATGCGACGCAGCCTCTGCCCCATCAACTAAATAACGCAGCATCTCCAGCACTGCCGCGCCTTTCTCATGCGTCGTCGCGTCAAACATTTGCATCGCGTCGGAGTAATGCCGGTCGACAATCGGCCGGACGTAGTTGTCGCGCTCCTCGCCCTGTTCCGCCAGCTGGTCGTTGTAAACTTCAAAGCGATACGCGTCGTTACCCTCGTGATACTGGGTGTACAGTGCCGAAAGATATGTCGCGAAGCCCTCATTGAGCCAGATGTCGGCCCAGTCGCGCCCCTGAACGTAATCGCCGAACCAATGCTGGCCCAGTTCGTGCGACACGAGTCCCGTGCTGGCATAATCTGGATCGGCGCGTTCGTCATGGAGCGTGTATTCCGTCAGGGTTGTCGCGCTGACGTTCTCCTGTCCCCCAAAGATGAAGTTGTGCACCGTCGTTTGCGCGTACTGTTCGTAGGGATAATCCACGCCCGTCGCGCGCGAAAAAAAGCCAATCATGTCTGGAGTCAGATGGAAGGATCGTCGCGCCGTGGCGTCATCCACGTAATTCGGAACGTAATAGTCAACCGGCTTGTCCTCATACTTGTCTGTCACTTTGCGCCACGGCCCCACGGCGATCGACGTGAGGTATGAGCTGTGCGGTACGCTCTCCACCCAATCGTAGGTTGCCTCTCCCTTGCTGTGCGTGACCTTGACGAGCTTCCCGTTGGAAATCACACTCTGACTATCCGGAACCGTCGTGATCGTTTCGCTCGTGGCCATGTCATTTGGATAGTCCCAGCAAGGGAACCAGTAATGATTGAACTCAGCGTCGCCCTGCGAGTAGACCTCTTGCGGCCAATTTGGATAACTCTTCGTTGGATTTACAAAAAACAGGCCTGTGCGCGGAAAGCCGTGATACACGATGCGCACATTCAATGTGCTTGATGCATCATACTCGCGATCAAGCGTAATCCAGAGGCGAGCGCTTTGCGCGGCGTACGTTAGCTTCACGGACGCACCTCGCTGCGGCTGCAAAATGACCGAATCAATCTTCAGTTCGGAGCTGTCCAAGTAAAATTTCTGGAAGTGCGGCTCGAATGGCCGCAGCGTGACCACTTCATCTCCAAAGACTTCGCCTTTCGGTTCGTCGAAGCGCAGTTTTAGCTCGTAGTTCACGACGTGATATGTCCGGCTCGGCGCCCAGTGCCAGACATGCGGATTGCCGAAGACGTGCGCATCCGGCTCAGCCACATGGGCGCGCGCGGTGGAAGCAACGATGAGAATCAAACAGCAAAGGCCAATTGTTTGTTTGACCTCGCGAGTTAGATTGCTCAATTCCGTTCCTCGATCTTGGTTTACCGCGCTCCGCAGTCTCACGAGCCCCGCCAATGCGCTCAGCCGCGTCCATTTCGTCATAAATAGTCTCGCCTTCGTCAGTGGAATTGGCACAACCCTCATATCATATCGTTATGCGACGGTGCACCGGCGGCTAGTTGCAGGGGTAGATTCGTCATCCAACAAATTCCCAGCCCAATGTGCCCGGAAGAAGAATGGAATCGCCTCATGCAGCAAGCATGCTATGGTGACCGGGTGAGAGTCTTGAATGTATTTGACCTATTGACGCCATGAAGTTTTGCTTGCAGTCAGCCGCAACGGGAACTGCCGATCGCAAGGAACTCTCGGTTGCTGGGCGTTCAAACATCAGAATTGGTTGGTCGTGACTTTCAGCCTGGAATTGGTGCGCCTGGCTGCCTAGTCGGAAGAGTCAGCGCCTTTACCTCTGCTGTGTACTTTGTGATCATAGCTCGTGGGCTTCGTGCCAGATCTTCATTTATATGCCGACAAAAGCTTTCACAAGGAGACATTGAGAAGCGGACAGGGCTGCTTCGTTGCTATCTCCCCTGCGTGGAAAACGGACGTACGGTTCCGGCAATCGAAACGTTAGAGAAGGTTGCGCGGGCGCTTGAACTGCCGCTCCATCAATTGTTCTATGACGGCGGATGAGATTGCCTGGGGCAGCGCTGGGAAAGAGGCTCGCATTCTGGCGTTATTCCGCCGACAGCTAAGTCGCCTGGGTAACGACTACCGACGGTTGCTCCTGTGCTTGGCTCAGAAGAAGATCGCCTGAAGATCGCCTGTGGAGAGCAATCCCTATGCTGTTGATTTCCAAGGTGGACAGCGTTTTGGCGAACCACAGCTCTTCCAGCCGCAACTTTACCTCCGGGCATTCGTGATCGAGAATAGAGAAGACGGCGGTATCCCGGATGTATCCGGTCCACGCTAGGCGGTCGCGGCGTAGAACACTTTTCTCTAGCAGCCCAGAGCTTGATCACTGCGCCTTGGCTACGTTGGTTACGCGTATCGACTCTGAATTGCACCCGCACCGCACACGAAGCGAAGGCGTGACCCAACTTCCTTTTTTAGCACGGTCACGCGGAGCGCATCTTCCACCTGATCGTACAGATAGCCGCTCGCGGTTGCAACCTTCGGTGTGGCCACCGCGCTCTTCCACCGTTGCAATGCGAAGGTGCGAATCTTCGTGACGATGCCGAAGATCATTGCTCAAGCCTTACGACCGAACGTAATGAAACCTCCGATTGTCGAGGCAAACTGACCAGACCGATTAGCTGAACGCAGGGATTCGAGCCAAAGCATCGCACGCTCGATTTGGAGCAGGTTCTGCCCTACGGCACGTTCTACGGACGCGGTCAGGTCGAAAGCGCTTTCGATCAACGGGAGATTGGTGAATTGTCCTACTAGCGGCGTCGAATGCACATCAACGAGCCCGAAGTCGAGAAAGCACCGGTAAAGTCGGTGACCAATAGCACCATTATGAAAGTTATCACAGATGAAACGCTGCATTATACGGCTGGTATCATAATCTGGGGCATCGATAATGAACAAATCGAGGTCTCCCTCCCAAATTACAATTCGCCCTCCGCGTTTTGCGACTCGCACAATCTCGCGCAATGCAGCATCGGGATCTGAAGTGTGCTGAAGAAGTCGCTCGGCTCGAATGGCGTCGAAGCATGCGTCCTCGAATACTAGCCTCTGCACATCTGCCTGAATAAACTCTACACTCGACTTGCTCTCTCCCGACCGCTGCCGAGCCATCGTAATCATCGTCGAACTGATATCAACACCAACCGCGCGTCCGCTCGGGCTGACCCCAGCCGCCAAAGCCCACACATCCTCTCCCGTACCGCACCCAATGTCGGCCACACTCTCGCCCGCATGAAGATCCATCAGGGCAAATGTGCGTTGTTTGATCTTTTGGAGAAAATCCGTTGCTCGAGTAGTGTCGAGATATCGAACGAAATCACTTGGCTCCGTTGTTCGGTCCACAGAATCGAATTCGTGCCGTAAAGATTTGTTCATATGATTGAACATACGCACACTTTACACGTATTCGGCATTATACAGAAAAGAATGGTCGCGTCGTCATCGGACGTCATCACGGCGGCTGAGCAGAGCTCTGTGCTATACCTCCAATCGACATGGGAAGTTAAATATATATAATTCCCTAAAATTTCCCTTGAGTCCTGCGCCTTACCGCATCTAATATGTTGGTGTGCCATATATGGACAGAGCAGCGTCAACCCCCGCGGTCGAATGGAAAAAAAGCAGCGCCGAGCTCTTGATTCTCTCTCTCGTGGAAACTCGCCCCCGCCACGGCTACGAAATCAGCAAACTCATCGAGCAACGCTCCAGCGGCGCAGTGCGTTTTCACGTTGCTTCGCTCTACCCGCTGCTCTACCGCCTTGAACGCCGCGGCTGGTTGCACGGACGCTGGGTCGAGAAAAGCCGCCAGCGCCGCCGCCGCTATTATCGCCTGACGCCGCAGGGCCGCAGAGTTCTCGCTTCGCAGCTTCGCGGCTGGCGCGAATTTGTCCACGGCATCAACCGTATAACCCGGCGCATTACGGAGACCGAAAATGCCTGAATGGAAGCCCGAAATACTCCGCAGACTTGCTCCTCTGAAACTCGCCCCAGCGCGCGAAGCGGAAATTGCCGAAGAGGTTGCCCATCACCTCGAAGATCGCTACCAGGAACTCCTCTCGAGCGGCCACACCGAAAACGCCTCTTTTCGCACTACCATGGAAGAGCTTCAGGGCGAAGACTTGCTCGCACGCGGTCTCAAGCCTGTCGAGCGAAACTTACACCGCCAACCTATCGCGCTGGGAAAGGGCGGCGGGAATTTTTTGGGCGGCATCGGTCAGGACGTTCGCTACGCCTTTCGCATGCTCGCCAAATCTCCTGCGTTCGCCGCCATCGCCATTCTCACTCTGGCCATCGGCATTGGCGCGAGCACCGCCCTTTTTTCGGTCGTCAACGGCGTGCTGCTCAATCCACTGCCATATCCGCATGCAAGCCGGCTCGTCGCGCTCTACGGAAAGGCCCCAGGATACGACCAAACGCCGATTGCCTACCCCAATTTCCTCGACTGGCAGCGGGACACCCACTCGTTCTCATCCATTGCCCTGTACCACAATGAAGACTACAACTTCACCGGAACGGGCGAGGCAGAGCGTGTGAGCGGTTACATGATTTCCGCCGATTTTTTTGAAACACTCGGCGTGAAATCTGTTCTTGGCCGCATGTTCCGCGCTGACGATGATCAGGTGGGCGCCGCGCCGGTTGTAATTCTCGGAGGAGGTTTCTGGGAGCGCAGATTCGGGTCATCGCCGGATATCATCGGCAGATCGATCAACCTGAATGGCACATCTTACGCGATTGTAGGCGTGATTCCCTCAAGCTTCCGCTTCTATGGCCAGGACCGGGATGTCTACACGCCCATCGGCCAATGGAACGATCCATCCTTTCACGACCGCCGTACTGTCTTCAGCTCAGGAATGGTTGGACGTTTGAAGGCGGGCGTGACGCTCTCCCAAGCGAAAGCCGATATGGAAGGCATCGCTCGAAATCTCGCCTCAGCCTACCCGGAGGCCGACAAGGGCATAGATGCCACGCTGGTTTCCATGAAGGAAGATATCGTTGGTAACGTCCAGCCATTTTTGCTTGTGCTTTTGGTCGCGGTTGGCTTTTTGCTGCTGATTGCGTGCGCCAACGTCGCGAACCTTCTTCTGGCGCGCTCGATGGGTAGGTCGCGCGAGTTCGCGATCCGCGAGGCGCTGGGCGCGAGCCACAGGCGCGTCATGCGGCAGCTTCTCACTGAAAGCGTCTTGCTTGCTGGCCTCGGCGGAGCGCTCGGTCTCTTATTCGCTTTTTGGGGCACGAAAGCCGTGCTCGGCACTTTGCCCGGCTCATTGCCGCGTGCAAGCGAAGTCTCACTGGACCCCCGCGTGCTACTCTTCACGCTCAGCGTCTCGCTCTTTGCCGGAATTTTGTTCGGCCTCGCTCCTGCGCTGAAAACTTCACGCGTCAATTTGCAGGAGGTTCTTAAGGAGGGTGGCCGAGGCTCCAGCGGCGCGCGTCATCGGCTTCAGGGAATTTTCGTCGCCGTCGAAGTGGCCATGGCTTTGGTTTTGCTTGTGGGCGCAGGGCTGATGATTCGCAGTCTGGCGGCGCTTTGGCGCGTCAATCCCGGGTTCAATCCCAGTCATGCGATCACCTTCGATTTGTCCCTGCCAGCCTCCTCCACAGCCAGCTCCGCCGAAACGCGCGCTCGTCTGCGCCACTTCGACGATAAAATGCATAACATTCCCGGCGTGCAAGCCGTTTCCGTCACGCTCGGCTCCCGCCCAATGATCCATAATTCCTCGGAGCCCTTCTGGATCGAGGGCCAGCCCAAGCCTGCCAACCTCCAAGACATGCACCAGGCGATGTTTTATCTCGCCGAATCCGGCTTCGAGCAAGCCATGGGAATTACCCTGGAGCGCGGACGTTTCATCACGCCGCAGGATAACGAGCACTCTCCGGTGGTGATCGTGATCGACGACGTTTTCGCACGCACGTATTTCCCTCATCAAAATCCCATTGGCAAGCGCATCAATCTCGCGGGCTTCGACGTGCAAGCCGAAATCGTCGGCGTGGTCGGGCACATAAAGCAGTGGGGACTCGATGCCGATGCGAAATCGGCGCTCGAAGCGCAGTTTGATTATCCGTTCATGCAGCTTCCCGAAAAGCTTATGCCGCTGGCGGCAGATTCCGTGGCCGTCGTGCTGCGCACCAAAGGCGATCCCACTGCTGTCATGGGCTCCGTTCGCCGCGCAGTCGAGGAAATCGATCCTCGCGAAGTGATCTATGACGTGGAAACGATGGATGAAGCCGTGTCCAACTCGTTTGCTGCGCGGAGACTCTCGATGATTCTTCTCAGCGTTTTCGCGGCACTCGCGCTCGTGCTTGCGTGCGTCGGAATCTACGGCGTGATTTCGTATCTGGTCGGCCAGCGCACTCACGAAATCGGCGTGCGTGTGGCGCTTGGCGCGCAGCGCAGAGACATTTTGCAGCTTGTGCTGGGCCACGGCGCAAAGATGGCCTTCCTCGGCGTCACCATCGGCGCGGCCGCTGCGCTTGGCTTAACGCGCCTGATGGCCAGCCAGCTTTTCGGCGTCACTGCGCATGACCCGCTCACATTTACCGGAGTCGCCGCGTTACTCATGCTCGTCGCCGTCGCGGCGTGCTACATGCCCGCGCGCCGCGCCATGCGCGTGGATCCCATGGTGGCCCTGCGCTACGAGTAGGTGACGTAATTTTGACTGTGTAAAAAGAGAGAGCTTCCATCGGGCTTGACAATTACTTTCTCTTTATATTATTTTGCTCTAGGCCTAGCGCAAATAGACCTCAACCATTCGGCCACCGAATCGCAAAAGGAGTCCAGCATGGGCAATCGCCAGCCGCGTGACCTTTTCCCTGGGGCTCTCGAGATGATGATTCTTCGCACGCTCAAGCGCCAGCCGCTGCATGGCTACGCCATCGCGCAGCATATCCGGCGCACCTCTGACGATCTTCTGCAGATCGAGGAAGGCTCTCTCTATCCCGCTCTTCAGCGTCTCCTTAAAGAAGCTTGCGTCACGGCCGGCTGGGGTGTTTCTTCGACCAATCGTCGCGTCCGCATTTACAAATTGACTCCCGCTGGCGCCAAGCAACTCGAACGTCAGGTGTCGAGCTTTGAGCAAATGCTGGAAGGGATTACGCGAGTCCTCGCGCCGGTGAAGCCATGAACTGGATTAGCCGATTGTTCTCGCGCCGCCGTCTTTGCACCGGTCTCTCCGCTGAGATGGCCGAGCATCTCAACGAAAAAATCGACGACCTCGTCGCTGGCGGCATGTCGCGCGAACAAGCCACGCGCACCGCCCGCCGCGAATTCGGGAACATCACACTCCTCGAGGAACACGGCCGCGAAGTTTGGCAATGGCCCGCCATCGAAAGCTTTTTTGCCGACATTCGTTTCGCCCTGCGAATGCTGCGTAAATCCCCCCGTTTCACCGCCGTCGCCGTACTTACTCTCGCCCTCGGCATCGGCGCAAGCACCGCAGTCTTCAGTTTGGTGGACGCTGTCCTGCTCAAGCCCTTGCCTTTCCCGCACGCCGAGAGAATCGTCTTTCCCTGGCGCCTGCCTAAGCGTGGACTGAACCTCGGCTTTGACACGTATCCGTGGGGCCGCGTCGACTTTTTGTTTTTCTCGCGGGAATCGAAGGCTTTCGAAGCTCTCGGCGCATTCCAAAGTGACTCGTTCGATCTGACCAGGTCGGGCGAGCCGGTGCGCGTTGATGGCCTTCGCGCCTCGGCCGGATTCTTCCCGTCTCTTGGCGTGTCTCCTTCTCTGGGCCGTACCTTCACCGACGAAGAAGATCGCCCGGGCAACGAACATGAAGTGGTCCTCGGCGATGCTTTGTGGCGCCAAAGATTCGGCGCAGATCCGGGCATTTTGGGCCGCGCCATCGACCTGAACGGCGCTCCTTACACCGTGATCGGTGTAATGCCGCGGGGCTTTGCGTTTCCTCGCGCCAACGAAATGCCTGATATCTTCACCTTCGCGCCTCAGGTTCAACTCTGGGTTCCCCTCGCTCTGGATCGCCGAAGCACGATGATTCCAAATGAATCGGACGAACTCGCCGTCATTGGCCGACTGAAGCCCGGCGTCACCGTTGCGCAGGCTCAGGCTGATATGGACATCATGGGCAAGCAGCTGGAAAGCCAGCGTCGTAACGGACAAGGCTGGTTCAATTCCGATGTAACCCCGCTCGCGCGCCAAGCTGCCGGAGATACGCGCCAGCCTTTGCTGTTGATTCTCGCCGCCGTTGGCGTCGTTCTGCTCATTGCCTGTTCCAATGTCGCCAGCCTGTTGCTCACTCGTTCTCTCAATCGCAAGCGGGAGCTCACGGTTCGCGCCGCGCTCGGCGCCGGAGCGTCTCGTTTGATTCGGCAGTTGCTCACCGAAAGCCTTGTCTTGGCGAGCGTCGGTGGTCTGATGGGAATCCTGCTGGCCAAAGCGGCAATCTACGTCGTCAAGATTTTCGGTCCGTCCAGTATTCCGCGTCTGGGCGATACGGGCCTCGACATTCGCGTCTTGCTCTTCGCGTTCGGCGTCACGCTATTCACGGGCGTTCTTTTCGGCATGGCTCCCGCCATCGGCGCCACGCGCGAAAACCTGGTCGAGTCGCTCAAGGACGGCAGCCGCCGAACCAGTTCAAACCCCGCGGCTCAGAAAACTCGTAATTCACTTCTCGTTTCGCAAGTCGCGCTCGCGCTGGTTTTGGTGATCGCCACTGGCTTGCTCACGCGAACTTTCTATCGCCTGCTCAGCGTGGATCCCGGCTTCCGTCCGGCGCATGCTCTCACATTTCAACTCACACTCCCCGGCTCGAAATATCCGGACCAAGCTCGTATTGTTCCTGTATATCAGGAGGTGCTCCGCCATCTGCGAGCCTTGCCGGGCGTTCAGTCTGCCGGACTGACCGAAATCGTTCCTTTGGGCGGCGCCACCGAATCCACAGCAATCCGTTTCTCCGACCATCCCCCAACCTCCGCGATGGACATTCCCATGGTTAATTACACCCTGGTCTCTCCGGGCTATTTTTCTGCCGTCGGAACGCCGATCTTGCGTGGCCGCGCTTTTCTCGAGTCGGATACGGCTAATTCGATGCCTGTTGCAATCATCAGCGCCGCCTTGGCCAAGAAATTCTGGCCCGGCCAGGACCCCCTAGGCAAACGAATCGCCCCGCGAGGTCTCGTGTTTCCCGAAGAAACAATCGTCGGCATCGCCGCTGACGTCAAGCGCCTCTCGCTGCGCGAAGCTCCTCCTCCGGAAATGTATGTGCCCTACACGCAGAAGGTTTGGCCGTCGCTCCTCACCATGGACGTTGTCCTTCGCACCACCCAGGATCCCGCTTCGCTCGCCGCCAGCGCGCGCGAAGCGATTCATTCCGTCGATCCGGATTTGCCCATCGCCGGCGTCAAAACTCTGAATGACATCGTCAACGGTTCCGTGGCGCAGTCGCGCTTCGCCATGCTCATCTTCGGAGCATTCGGAGCCTTGGCTCTGTTGCTCGCTACCATCGGAATGTACGGCGTGATTTCTTACAACGTCGTGCAGCGAACCCAGGAGATCGGCATTCGCATCGCTCTTGGCGCGCAGCGGCGCGATGTGTTGCAAATGATGCTCGGCCACGGTATCCGTCTGGCCGCTCTCGGAATCGGCATCGGGCTCGCCGCTGCGTTCGGCGTAACGCGGCTGATGAACAGCTTTCTGTACGACATTGCGGCCACCGATCCGCTCACGTTTGTCGCCGTGTCGCTGCTCTTGCTCGCGGTCGCCCTTCTAGCTTGCTACATCCCGGCGCGGCGAGCGATGCGCGTGGATCCCATGGTGGCGCTGCGCTACGAGTGACTCATGGCCCTTTCAGAGCCACAACGAAGGATGAAAATGTGGTCGAGTTGGCGTAGCGTTTGTGTTGCCGCGTGGGCGACAGAGGCCGTTTCACTCTGGAGCGAGCCGAGCCCGCCTACGCACGCGTAGGAGATTTTCGCTTTTCGAAGCGTCCAACGCCGCGCGGCAGAGAGGAGCGGTGCGATGGAAGTTCTCTACCCGTGCTGCTGTGGTTTGGACGTGGACAAGAGCCGCAAGGAGAAGAGGCGCTTCGGAACGTTCACACGGGATTTGCTGCGGTTGGCCGATTGGCTGCGGGAGTGTGGGGTAACGCATCTAGCCATGGAGTCCACCGGAGTGTACTGGAAGCCGGTGTGGAACATTCTGAAGGGGCAGTTTGAGAGGTTTTGTTGGTGAATGCCCAACATATCAAAGCGGTGCCGGGCCGCAAGACCGACCAGAAGGACAGCGAGTGGATTGCGGGACTTACTGCAGCACGGACTGCTGCGCGCAAGTTTTGTGCCTCCCCGACCGACGCGCGAACTGCGAGATCTCACCCGGTATCGGGTGAGTTTGACGCAGGAGATCAACCGCATCGCCAATCGCGTTCAGAAGGTTCTGGAGGATGCCAACAT
>Ga0307373_10009570_pt1 | contig 14439 bp, 10 predicted proteins | sample OX2MG_FD_202534 | JGI IMG/M metagenome (GOLD analysis project Ga0307373, IMG submission 202534) | Soil microbial communities from Risofladan, Vaasa, Finland - OX-2 | ecosystem: Environmental > Terrestrial > Soil > Coastal area > Acid sulfate soil | place: Finland: Risofladan, Vaasa | collected... | reverse complement strand
GGTCGCGACACCGTCACCGAGACGCCGGCCAACCTCTCCGCGGCCAACTGGCTCGACAATATCGCCGGCTACCACAAGCTGCTGATCAACGCCGGAGCCGACGATCAGGCCCTGGTCGACGTGCCGCCGAATGCCAACGACCCCACCCGCAAGGTGGTGCAGAAGCTACCGTCCGATTTCAAGCTGCCCAATCTGAAGCCGTGGGGATTGCAGTTCCAGGGCGCGCGCTACCTGGTCATCGACGGCCAGCCGGCGACGCAGCTTTTCTATACCACCGATAACAAGGCCCTGGGTCCGCTGACCGTCGTCATCGGCGCCACCACCAAATCCGATCTCGCCCCGACCTTCGACCGGCGCGGCGATCTCAACATGCTCTATTGGCGCCATCACGGCCATGCCTACGCGCTCGTCGGCACCGCCGATATCGGCTACCTCTGGAACATCTCGAACGACATCGAGTACCAGCTCGACGCCATCTGAGCCGCGCTCTGCTATCATCGGCATCCCCTGAAACGGGATGCCGATGATGACTGCCATCACCAACCTGCGTTATCTGCTGGCCGAGCGGCCCGAAGGCCGCGCCGTCCGCGAAGCCGACTTCCACCTCGATCGCGCGCCCATGCCCGAGCCCGGCGACGGCCAGGTGCTGCTGCGCACGCTGTTCCTCTCGCTCGATCCCTATATGCGCGGACGGATGAGCGCCGCGCGCTCCTACGCGCCGCCGGTCGAGATCGGCGCGGTCATGACCGGCGAGGCGGTCGCCGAAGTGGTCGCCTCGCGCGCCACTGGCTTTGCCGCCGGCGACATCGTCCTCGCCTATGCCGGCTGGCAGCAATATGCCGCCCTGCCGGCCAAGGCATGCGAGAAGATCGACCGCGCCCGGCTCGGCGATCTGCCACTCTCTTATCTTTTGGGTGTGCTCGGCATGCCCGGCGCGACCGCGTTCTTCGCGCTCGACACGATCGGCAAACCGAAGGCCGGCGAGACCGTGCTGATCTCGGCCGCTGCGGGCGCGGTCGGACAAGTCGCCGGCCAGATCGCCAAGCGCGCGGGCTGCAAAGTCATCGCCACCGCGGGCGCTGCCGACAAGCTCGATTACGTGACCCATGAGCTCGGCTTCGATGTCGGCATCGACTACAAGGGCAAGGATGCGGCGGCGCTGGCCACCGAGATCGGCCGCCACGCGCCGCACGGCATCGATGTATTCTTCGACAATGTCGGCGGCGTGATGCATGACGCCGTGATGACCAACCTCGCGCTCAACGCGCGAATCATCATCTGCGGCGCGATCGCCGCCTATGACCGCCTCGGCCAATCTCAACCGGGAGGGGCCGACACCGGCCCGCGCTGGAACCGCCAGCTCCTGGTGAAGCGGGCACTGATGCAGGGCTTCCTCGTCAGCGATCATCGCGCGCGCTGGGGCGAGTTCCGCACCGCAATGACCGAATGGCTGACAAGCGGCCGCATCCGCTATCGCGAGGATATCGTCGAGGGGATCGAGGCCGCGCCGCGCGCGTTCATCGGCCTGCTCGGCGGCGCCAACCGCGGCAAGCTGCTCGTCCGCGGCGCTGGCTGAACCGCTCGATGGTCGACGCGCCGGCGAAAGCGACCCGCGATCTGCGGCTCGATTTCTTTCGCGGCCTGTCGCTGTTCTTCATCTTCGTCGATCACATTCCCGAGAATGTGCTGACTTATTTCACCTTGCACTCGGTCGCCTTCAACGACGCCGCCGAGGTGTTCATCTTCATTTCCGGCTACACCGCGGCGCTGGTGTATGGGCGCTCGCTCGCCGAGAAAGGCGCGCTTTTCGCCACGGCGCAGATCTATCGCCGCGTCTGGCAGCTCTATGTCGCGCACATCTTTCTGTTCGTGATCTTCACCGCCGAGGTGAGCTACGCGATGCTGGTGTTGCGGAACCCGCTCTATAGCGAGGAGATGCGGGTCGCCTCCTTCCTGCAGGAGCCGCATCTCGCGATCATTCGCACGCTGCTGCTGGCCTTCCAGCCGATGTATCTCGACATCCTGCCGCTCTATATCGTGCTGCTGGCGACCTTTCCGCTGGTGCTGATCGTAATGGCCCGCCAGAACGTAACGCCGCTGCTGATTTCCGCGGCCATCTATGCGTTGACGCTGTACCGGGGTTGGGCATTTCACACCCGGCCCTCGCATGATGTCTGGTTCTTCAATCCGCTCGCCTGGCAGTTCCTTTTCGTGATCGGCGCAACCGCGGGCTATGCCCGGGTGACGGAACGCTGGCCGTTTCCGAGGGCGCGCTGGATCGGCCCTGCCGCGCTCGTCGTCGCCGCGCTCATCGCGATCATCAATATCACCTGGACGATCCATTGGATCTACGGTCCCTTCCCGCCGCTCTTGGCCAAGCAGCTCTGGAGCTACTCGCTCGACAAGACCAACCTCGCGCCGCTGCGGCTGTTCAGCTTCTTGGTTCTCGCCCTCGCAACCGTGCAGATCGTGCGTTCGGAAAACCGCTTTCTGCGCACCGCCTGGGCGCGGCCGGTCATCGTCTGCGGCCAGCAATCGCTTTACATCTTTTGCCTCGGCATCGTGTTGTCGGTGCTCGGCCATTTCCTCCTCGCCGAGCTTTCGGGGGGCTTTGTCATGCAGGCGCTCGTCAACCTCGTCGGCCTCGGCACGATGATCGCTGTCGCGGCGCTGCTCGATTGGTTCAAGACCGCGTCCCGGCGTCCTTATCGCGCCCCACCCACTGTTCCAACGGTACTTTCGGAGTGATCCCGATGCGTGCTTCCGCCGCCTTCATCGGCCTATTGGTCGTGGCGCTAGCGCCGTGGCCGGCGTGGGCCGATGACCCGAACGCCGCGAAATGCGCAGCCCCTGCGGAGCTGATCCAGGACGACCCAAGGCTGCCGGCCGTCGCCCGCGAGCTCAAGCAGCACTGGCCGCTCGTCATCGTCGTCATCGGCGGCGCCTCGACCGCGGGAACGGCCCCCGACAACGCCTATCCCTATTTCCTCGAGGCGGCGCTCCGCCAACGCCACCCCAACCAGCCGATCACCGTCATCAATCGGGGCGTGGCCGGCAACACCAGCGCGGAAATGGCCGATCGATTCGCCGAAGACGTCTATTCATACCGGCCTAGTCTGGTCATCTGGGAGACCGGCACGGTCGACGCGGTTCGCGGCGAGGATGTTGATTCGGTCGCCGCTACGCTGACCGACGGCCTTGCGGCCATCAAAAGCCACGGTGCCGAGGCCATGTTGGTGGATATGCAATACAATCCGAATTCGGTGTCGGTGATAGACTTCGAGCCTTACTTGGATGCCCTGCATCAGGCTGCGCAGTTGCAGGACGTCTATATGTTCAAGCGTTTCGACCTGATGAAATATTGGAGCGAAGCCGGCGACTTCGACTTCACCAACGCACCAAGAGAAAAAAGAGCATCGCTGGCGAGGGAGGTTTACGAGTGCCTAGGAGCAAGGCTGGCGGACGCGATCGACTACGCCGCACATTGAGATGAACCAAGCTCTTGACCCGTCACCGGGCCGCCGCGGGCCGGCGGCAGCTTTGCTGCTGCTCGCTGCGGCTGCGGGCGCTTTCGGCTTCGTCGCGCCGGGCGCCAAATCCGCCAGCGCCGGCCGCGACCATTGCAGCGCGCCGGCAGCGCTCACGGCACTGGTCGATCCGCTGCCGCATACGGCGCTGCGCCTGGCCGCCGGCAAGAGCCTGACCATCGTCGCGCTGGGCTCGTCCTCGACCTACGGCACCGGCGCCAGCAAGCCCGAATATTCCTATCCCAGCCGCTTGGCGGCGCTGTTGCGCGCGCGCTATCCCGGCGCGGACATCAAGGTTCTCAATCGCGGCGTCGGCGGCGAATTGGTCGGCGACACCACCGCCCGGATCGCCAGCGAGGTGATCCCCGACAGGCCCGATCTGGTGATCTGGCAGGTCGGCACCAACGACGTCCTGCAGAACGTGGACCCGCGGGCCGTCATCGCCAGCGTCCGCACCGGCATTGCCGAACTACGCCGGGCCGACGCCGACGTCATTCTGATGGATCTGCAATTCGCGCCGGCGGTACTGACCCATCCGCGCTATCGCGCGATAGAGCTGGCGCTGGGGACGACGGCAAAAGCCGCCGACGTGCCGCTATTCCGGCGCTTCGCGCTGATGCGCGATTGGGCGAAGCGCGGCGACATGAAGATGTCGGCCATGATCGCCGCCGACCATCTCCACATGACCGACCGGAGCTACGACTGCCTGGCGCGGCAGTTGAGCGGCAGCATCCTGCGCGACACGCGAATCGTCGCAGGCGCGCGCGCCTCCAAAGGGTGATTTTCGGCGTCGCCCGCGTTATAGAGAAGCGATGACGGTTCTCGTTACCGGCGCGGCCGGATTCATCGGCATGCATGTTGCGGCGGCGCTCTTGGCGCGCGGCGAGCCGGTCGTCGGCCTCGACAATCTCAACGGTTATTATTCGACCGCGCTGAAAGAGGCGCGGCTCGCGACGCTCGCCGGCCAGAGCGGCTTCCGCTTCCAGGCGCTCGATCTCGCCGAGGACGAAGCGCTCTTGCGGTTCACGCGCGCCCATCCCGAGATCGATCGCGTCATCCATCTGGCCGCCCAGCCGGGCGTGCGCTATTCGGTCGATCACCCGCGCGCCTATGTCAGCGCCAATCTGGTCGCGCATCTCGAAGTGCTGGAAGCTTGCCGCCACCTGCCGAAGCTCACGCATCTGGTCTATGCCAGCTCGTCCTCGGTCTATGGCGGCAATACCAAGCTGCCCTTCGCGATCGAGGATGGGGTCGACCGGCCGCAATCGCTCTACGCGGCCACCAAGAAGGCCGACGAGCTGATGAGCTATTCCTACGCGCATCTCTACAAGCTGCCGATGACCGGCCTGCGGTTCTTCACGGTCTATGGGCCGTGGGGCCGGCCCGACATGGCGCCCTGGCTGTTCACCGAGGCGATCATCGCCGGCACGCCGATCAAGCTCTTCAATCACGGCAAGATGCGGCGCGACTTCACCTATATCGACGACATCGTCGCCGGCGTGATCGCCTGCCTCGACAAGCCGCCGACGGCCGAGATGACCCCGCCCTATCGGCTCTACAATATCGGCAACAGCAGCAGCGAAGAGCTGGAGCGGTTCGTGCAGATTCTCGAGGACGCGATCGGGCGCAAGGCGACGATCGAGCGCGTGCCGATGCCGCCGGGCGACATCGAGGCGACCTATGCCGACATCACGGCGACGGTGCGCGATTTCGGCTTCGTGCCGCGCACCGCGATCGCCGATGGCCTGCCGCGCTTCGTCGCGTGGTATCGCGACTATCACAAGGTCTAGCCGGGCTTCCCCTCATAGAGCGCATCGAGCGCCGCGCCGTACGCCTCGCGGATGGCGTGGCGGCGGATCTTGAGCGTCGGCGTCATCTGGCCGTTCGCGGTGGTGAAAGCCTCGTGCGCGATGATGAAGCGGCGGACGCGCTCGATCGTGGCGAGGCCCTGGTTGACCTTTGCCACCACCGCGCCGATCGCTTTCTGCAACGCGGCATCGTCGCCTTTCGCGTGCTCGATCGCCTCATGCGCCGGCACGATCACGGCGACGAGATAGGGCCGCCGGTCGCCATAGACCATCGCCTGCGCGATCTGCGGCTCGAGCGTCAGCGCGCCCTCGATCCGCGTCGGCGCGATCATGTCGCCGCCGGAGTTTTTGATGAAATCCCGCTTGCGATCGGTGATGACGATGCAGCCGTCGCGATCGATCTCGCCGACATCGCCGGTATGGAGCCAGTCATCGGCAAGCGTCTTCGCGGTCGCCTCGGGCTCTCTCCAATAGCCTTTCATCACCACCGGACCGCGGACGAGAATCTCGCCATCGTCGGCGATCCGCACCTCGACGCCTTCCAGCGGCGGCCCGACGGTCGCAACCTTGATGCGGTCCGGCCGGTTCGCGCTCACCACCGGCGAGGCCTCGGTCTGGCCATAGCCTTGCAACAGCCGTAGGCCGAGCGCGATGAAGAACGCGCCGATCCTCGGGTTGAGCGGCGCGCCGCCCGAGACCATCGCTTTGAGCCGGCCGCCGAAACGCGCGCGCATCTTGTCGCGCACCAGCTTATCGAGCACGACGTCGACCAGCCGCTCGATCGGGGTAAGGCTGCGCGGGTCGGCGAGTCGCTTCTCGCCAAGCTCGACCGCGCGGTAAAAAAGCTTCGCCTTCCAGCCGCCCTCGCGATCGACCATGCGCAGCAGCCGCTGATGCATGGTCTCGTACAGCCGCGGCACCGCGGTCATGATCGTCGGCCGCGCCTCGATCATGTTGGCGGCCAGCGTATCGGCGCCCTCGGCGAAATAGATCGACGCGCCGAGATAGATCGGGAACATCATCCCCGCCGTATGCTCATAGGCATGCGACAGCGGCAGAAAATTGAGGAATACCTCGTCGTCGAGGCCCAACAACTCGAGCAGCACGAACGCGCCGCGGCAATTGGCGAGGATGTTGCCGTGGCTGGTCATCACGCCTTTCGGCAGGCCGCCGGTGCCCGAGGTGTAGATGAGGCAGGCGAGATCGTCCGTCGCGGTGTCGGCGACCCACGAAGCGACGTCGCCGCCCGCCTCGCGGCCGCGTGCCAGCAGCTCGTCGAGCCGGAGGATGTCGGTGTTGGAGGCGTGGCCCTGGGTCAGCGCCTCGATCAGGACGATATGCTCGACCCCATCGACCTGGTCGGCGGCGCGGATCACGCGCTGCGCCAGCGCATCGGTCGAGACGATCGCCGCGCGCGCGCCGCTATTCGCCAGGAGGTAGCGATGCTCCTCGACCTGATGCGTCGTGTAAGCCGGAACGGTGATGCAGCCGGCGCTGACGATCGCCAGATCGGCGATCATCCATTCCGGCCGGTTCTCGGACACCAGCGCGACCCGATCGCCGCGGCTGAGACCGAGCGCGCGCAGGCCACGGGCGATCGCCTCGACCTGCGCCGCCGCGTCCTGCCACGAGATCGACCGGTAAGCGCCGTCACGCTTGGCCCAGAGAAACGGCCGCTCGCCCTGCCGCCGCGCCTGATCGAAGAACATGGCGGCAAGATTGGGCCAGTTCCGCTCCGCCCCGCTCGATCCGGCCACGCGCGCGCTCCTGGACGTTATCGCCCGAATACCCTTTGGAATTACAAGGCATCGCTCGCGGCGTCAATTTGACCGCGCCTTGGCAAGCGATTGGCCCACCTTCTACAATCGTCGCCTCACGATGCCGATACGGCGATCATGAAGGGCGACAGCATGGATTGGTCGGCCGCCGACCCGGAATTGGTCAAGGAAATCATCCGCGAGGCCGAGGCCTACCTTCAGGCGCAGCAAGCGCTGGCGCTCTCGGCAGACCAGCGCTCCTCGGTCATGGCGAGCCTGTTCACGGCAACCGCCGTCGCGATTGTCGCGGGGCTCATGACACTGCTGTCGTCGGAGCGCGCGGAGAGCCACATCGCCATCTATTACGGCGGCTTCTTCACGCTGGTTCTCCTGGTCGCCGCCGCATCGCTATGCATTTGGTCTGCCCGACCGGTCGGTTTCGGGATCGTCGGCAACGAGCCTCAAAGCTGGTATGACGACGTACGCAATCCGCGCGACATGACGATCTTGCTCGGCGAGCAAGCCGAGAACTATCAGGCGCAGATTACGCAAAACAACGCGCGCCTCGTCTCGAACTCGATACGGTTCAAATGGGGCGCGTTTATCGGAATCGCCGCGCCGATCGCCGGACTCTTGGTTTGGGCGGTTGCCGGAGCAAAATACGGCTTTCGCTAGCGAAAGCGCCGCCCTAATTATCGGGGTCCCGGGACGGGATGGGGAATTGGACCCTTTGGAGGGATCGGGCCGGGTCGAGGCATCGCCAGGTTTCCCATGAGTCGAGCGCAGACCGCGCGCAAACGGTCTCGTGATCTTGGGCGCGAGCATAGCAAATTGGGCGACCATGCGAAACCAGCGCGCTTAAGCAAACGCTATAACAAGCAGGACCAATGACCATACAAGCCGTCGACGCGAATATCGGCCCGCTGCCGGAATGGGACCTATCGGATCTCTATCCCGGACCCGATAGCGCAGCCTTGCACCGCGATCTCACGCGCTTGGAGGGCGAGGCACCGGCCTTCCGCGCGCAGTACCAGGGAAAATTGGCCGATCTATCCGGCCCGGAGCTCGGCGACGCGGTCAAGCTTTACGAAAGCTACCAGGAAACCCAGGAGCGAGTGATGAGCTATGCATCGCTCGCCTATTCGGCCAACATGACCGACCCCGAAATCGGCCGTTTTTATCAAAACATGCGCGAACGCGTGACGGCGATCGGCAGCGCATTGCTGTTCTTCCTGCTCGAGCTGAGGATGATCGACGATGACGCGCTGGCTCGGAAGCTCGCCGCGCCGGAACTTGCCCGTTACGCGCCTTGGCTCCGCGACGTTCGCGCCTTCCGCCCCTATCAGCTCGACGAGCAGCTCGAAAAACTGCTGCACGAGAAATCGGTCGCTGGGCGCGCGGCCTGGACGCGGCTGTTCGACGAGACGATGGCGGCGCTGCGCTTTCCGATCGGCGGCAAGAATCTGTCAAGCGCCGAGGCGCTGCATCTTCTGTCCGAGCCCGACGCGGCAATGCGCAAAGAGGCGGCGAAATCGCTCGGCAAGGTGCTCGGCGATAATGCCCGCGTCTTCGCCCTCGTCACCAACACGCTCGCCAAAGACAAAGAGATCGAGGATCGTTGGCGCGGCTTCCAGCATCCGATCTCGCGCCGCAATCTCGAAAATTACGTCGAGGACGAGGTTGTCGACGCGCTGATCGCCTCGGTGCGGAAAGCGTTTCCGGCGCTGTCGCATCGCTATTACCGGCTGAAGGCGAAATGGTTCGGCATCGCGACCATGCCCTATTGGGACCGCAACGCGCCGCTGCCCGACGAGGACGAGCGCAGCTTCACCTGGCCCGAGGCGCAAAGCACCGTGCTCGGCGCCTATGCCGCCTTCTCGCCCGACATGGCCGCGATCGGCAAGCGCTTCTTCGAGCATCGCTGGATCGACGCGCCGGTCAAGGCGAGCAAGGCGCCGGGTGCCTTCGCGCATCCGACGGTGCCGAGCGTCCATCCCTATCTGCTGCTCAATTACCTCGGCAAACCGCGCGATGTGATGACGCTCGCCCATGAGCTGGGGCATGGCGTGCATCAGTTACTGGCCGGACCGCAAGGCACGCTGATGTCGGACACGCCGCTCACCTTGGCCGAGACCGCGTCGGTGTTCGGCGAGATGCTGACCTTCCAGGCCATGCTGAAGGCCGAGACCGACCCCAAACGGCGCAAGGCGATGCTCGCGTCGAAGGTCGAGGACATGCTCAACACCGTGATACGCCAGGTCGCCTTCGTCGAGTTCGAGCGGCGGCTGCACGACGAGCGCCGCCAGGGCGAGATGACCGCGGAGCGCATCGGCGAGCTCTGGATGTCGGTGCAGGGCGAGAGCCTTGGCCCGGCGATCCGCTTCGAGGACGAATATCGCTGGTACTGGGCCTATATCCCGCATTTCATCCACACGCCGTTCTACGTCTATGCCTATGCGTTCGGCGATTGCCTGGTAAACTCGCTCTATGCCGTCTATCAGGGCGCGCAAGCCGGTTTCGCCGCGAAATATCTCGACATGCTGCGCGCCGGCGGCACCAAGCGGCACAAGGAGCTGCTGGCGCCGTTCGGCCTCGATGCATCGGACCCGGCGTTCTGGAATAAAGGGCTGTCGATGATCGCCGGCTTTATCGACCAGCTCGAAGCGTTCGGCTAAAGCGAAGGAACCGCGCGATGGCCGACGAGGACAATCTCTCCGGCCGCATGCGGCGCTACGCACGGGTCTCGACCGCGATGGGCGGGCTTGCCGCGCGGCTTGCCGGCGAACGCTATCTCGGGCTCGAGATCGATCGGCCGCGCCACGCCGCCGAACTGACGCGCGCGCTCGGCGGAATCAAGGGTCCGCTGATGAAGGTGGCGCAGCTTCTCGCCACCATCCCCAACGCGCTGCCGCAGGAATACGCCCGCGAGCTGGCGAGCCTGCAATCGAATGCGCCGGCGATGGGCTGGCCGTTCGTGCGACGGCGGATGGCGAGCGAGCTGGGCGAGAATTGGGAGCAGCGCTTCAAGAGCTTCGAGCACGAGGCGGCGCGCGCGGCCTCGCTCGGCCAGGTGCATCGCGCGATCGCCAAGGATGGGACCGCGCTCGCCTGCAAGCTGCAATATCCCGACATGGGCTCGGCGGTCGAAGCGGATCTGTCGCAGCTCAAATTCTTCCTCTCGCTCTACGAGCGCTATGACCGTGCGGTCACCACCGGCGAGATCCATGCCGAGATCGGCGAGCGCTTGCGCGAGGAGCTCGATTACGAGCGCGAGGCCGCGCATATGCGGCTCTATCGCCTGATGCTGGCCGAGGAGGAAGGCGTCACCATTCCCGAGCCGGTGCCGGCGCTCTCGACCGCGCGGCTTTTGACCATGACCTGGATCGAGGGCGCTCAGATGCTCGACGCGGCAAAGCGGCCGCTTGCCGAGCGCAACGAGATCGCGCGCAACATGTTCCGCGCCTGGTATGTGCCGTTCTATTACTACGGCGTCATTCACGGCGATCCGCATCTCGGCAATTACACCGTGCGGCAAGACAACGGCATCAACCTTCTGGATTTCGGCTGCATCCGGATCTTCCAGCCGAAATTCGTCAAGGGCGTGATCGATCTCTATCGCGCTCTCGACCGCGACGATCGCGATCTCGCGGTCGCCGCTTATCGGAGCTGGGGCTTCGGCAATTTGACCGACGAGATGATCGAGGTGCTGAACCGTTGGGCGCGGTTCATCTACGCGCCGCTCTTGGAAGACCGCAAACGCCGCATCCAGGAAACCGAGGAGGAAGGCGTCTATGGCCGCGAGCTGGCCGAGGACGTCCATCGCCAATTGCGGCGGCTGGGCGGGGTCAAGCCACCGCGGGAATTCGTGTTCATGGACCGCGCCGCCTTGGGACTCGGCTCGGTCTTCACCCATTTGAAGGCCGAGATCAATTGGCACCGGATGTTCCACGAGCTGATCGAGGATTTCGCGCCCGAAAGCTTGGAGCAGCGCCAGAAAAAGGCGCTGGCGGCCGCGGGCGTGCCGCAGGCGAAGCCGGGAAAGCAGCGCCGCAAGGGCGGCTGACCGCGCCGCCCTTCCCCAGAAGCCGCCCATCGGAGCGCGCCTTGCCCGGCCCCCTTGCCCGGCTTTGGGCTTCGTCTTAAGAGAAATCGCGGGAAGCAATCGGTTCCGCAACCCGTTATGCCTCGAACCGGTTTTCTGCGCGTTGGGAAAGTGATGGGCAAGAGCATTCTGGTCACCGGCGGGGCTGGCTATATCGGCTCCCATGCCTGCAAGGCTTTGGCCAAAGCGGGTTACGAGCCCGTGGCTTACGACAACCTGGTTTACGGCCACCAGGCGGCCGTGCGCTGGGGGCCATTCGTCCAAGGCGATATCGGCGACCGGAGCTTGTTGGCGGAGACCATCCGCCGTCACGGCATCGCCGCGATCATGCATTTCGCGGCTTTCGCCTATGTCGGCGAGTCGGTCGAAAAGCCCGAGAAATATTTCCACAACAACGTGGTCAACAGCCTTGGCATGCTGGAGACGATGCGGGACACCGGCGTCGCGGCGATCGTCTTCTCCTCGACTTGCGCGACCTACGGCCTACCCGAAACCATGCCGATCCGGGAAGACACGCCGCAACGCCCGGTCAATCCTTATGGCGAGACCAAGCTGATGGTCGAGCGCGCGCTGCATTGGTATGGCGTCGCGCACGGCCTGCGGCACGTCGCCTTGCGTTACTTCAACGCGGCGGGCGCCGATCCGGATGGCGAGATCGGCGAGGAGCACAATCCCGAAACCCATCTCATCCCGCTGATCCTCGATGCGGCGATGGGCCGCCGCGCGCAAATCGACGTCTTCGGCACCGATTATCCGACCGCCGACGGCACCGCGATCCGCGATTACATCCACGTCCAGGATCTGGCCGACGCACATGTCCGCGCGTTGCGCTATCTCGACGACAGCGGCGCGAGCTGCGCGCTCAATCTCGGCACCGGCGAAGGCCATTCGGTGCGCGACACGATCGCCGCCGCGCGGCGCGTGACCGGCAAACCGATCCCCAGCCGCGACAGCGCGCGACGTCCGGGCGATCCACCGGTGCTGGTCGCCGACGCCGCGCGCGCGCGCGCAACGCTGGGCTGGGTCCCAACGCTTGCCTCGCTCGACCAGATCATCGGCACGGCCTGGACCTGGCATCGGAAGCGCTTTCCCGAGACCGGGCGCCCGGGAGTCGCCGGCTGATGGCGCCGGACGCGACCGCCAATCCGCAGGAAGGCACGCGCACCGCGACCGAACGCGCGCCGATCCGGGTCCAGGGCAAATTCTTCTTCATCGGCGAGGAAAAATTCTTCCTCAAAGGCGTGACCTACGGGCCGTTCCCGGTCGGCTCGCATGGCAGCCAATTCCCCGAGCGCGACATCGCCGAGCGCGATTTCACGCTGATGGCCGAGACCGGCATCAACACGGTGCGCGTGTTCACGCCGCCGCCGCTGTGGCTGCTCGACCTCGCCGACGATCGCGGCCTCAAGATGCTGGTCGGGGTGCCGTGGTCGCAGCATGTGACCTTCCTCGACAGCCCCGAGATCGAGCGCGAGATCGAGCGCACGCTGATCGAGACCGTGCGCTCGATGAATCGTCACCCGGCGATCCTCGCCTTCCTGGTCGGCAACGAGATTCCGCCGGACATGGTGCGCTGGCACGGGCCGAACAAGGTACGCGCGTTCCTGAAGAAGCTCGTCGGCCTCATCAAGGACGTCGATCCCGACCGCCTCGTCTCCTATGCGAATTTTCCCTCGACCGAATACCTCACCATCGATTTCGCCGACTTCCTCTGCTTCAACGTCTATCTCCATGAGGAGAGCGCGTTCCGCCGTTACGTCTCGCGGCTGCACAACCTCGCGGTCGACCGGCCGCTGGTGTTGACCGAATTCGGCATCGATTCGATGCGCGAGGGCGATGACGAGCAGGTGCGCATCCTGACCTGGCAGCTCGGCGCCGCCTTCGAGATGGGCGTCGCCGGCGCTTGCGTCTTCGCCTGGACCGACGAATGGTTCACCGGCGGGCATCTAATCGAGGATTGGGCCTTCGGCCTGGTCGACCGCAACCGCCGGCCCAAGCCGGCGCTCGCCGCGGTGCGCGCGCGCTATCAGGGGCCGATCCCGCCGAGCCTGCCGCGCACGCCGCGCGTCTCCGTGGTCGTCTGCACCTACAACGCCGAGCGCACGCTGGCGCTTTGCCTCGAATCGCTCGCAAAGCTCAATTATCCCGATTACGAGGTGATCGTCGTCAATGACGGCTCGACCGACGGCAGCCTCGCGATCGCCGAGCGCTTCGGCTATTGCCGCATCATCTCGCAACCCAACAAGGGCCTCAGCGTCGCGCGCAATGTCGGCGCCGAAGCATCGACCGGCGCGATCGTCGCCTATACCGACAGCGACTGCGTTGCCGATCCGGATTGGCTGAATTATCTCATTGCCAAGATGGAGGCCGCCGACCTCGCCGCGTGCGGCGGGCCGAATTTCCCGCCGCAGGAGGATAGCCTCATCCCCTCCGCGGTCGCGGTGTCGCCCGGCGGGCCAACCCATGTGCTGCTGTCGGACGACGTCGCCGAGCACATCGCCGGCTGCAACATGGCGTTCCGGCGCGATGCGCTGCTGCAGCTCGGCGGCTTCGATCCGGTTTACCGCGCGGCCGGCGACGATATCGACATCTGCTGGCGCTTTCAGGATGCGGGCTACACCATCGGCTTCAGCCCCGCCGCGGTGGTCTGGCATTTCCGGCGCAACACCGTGAAGGCCTATCTCGGCCAGCAGCGCGGCTACGGCAAGGCCGAGGCGCTGGTCTATTCGAAGCATCCGATTCGCTTCAACCTGTTCGGCCAGGCGAAATGGCTGGGGCGGATCTACGGCGATCTGTCGGCAGCGCTGCTGCTGTCGCGCCAGCCCGTGATCTATTCCGGCGTGTTCGGCCGCGGCCTGTTCCAAACGCTCTACGAGCCGCCGTCGTCGCTCGCCCAGTTCCTGCCGTTGACCTTCGAATGGAATGTGGTCGCGATCCTCCTGGCGCTGATCGGCCTCGTGGTCGGCGGCTGGGCGCTGCTGTTCATCGTGCCGCTGGCCGTCACCTGGGTGATGTGCATCAACGGCGCCCTGCGCGCGCCGATCGACAAGCGCTTCCGCGGCATCAAGGCGCGCGCGCTGGTGGCGCTGCTGATCTATCTCGGGCCCATCCTGCGCGGCTGGGAGCGGCTCAAATGGCGCTTCCGCGAGATGAAGGAGCCCGATTCCAGCCCCAGCGGCCTCGATCCGGCGAGCGAGGCGCCGCGCGTCGCCTGGCGCGAGCGCGCGTTCTATCTTTCCTATTGG
>Ga0307373_10009569_pt1 | contig 14440 bp, 12 predicted proteins | sample OX2MG_FD_202534 | JGI IMG/M metagenome (GOLD analysis project Ga0307373, IMG submission 202534) | Soil microbial communities from Risofladan, Vaasa, Finland - OX-2 | ecosystem: Environmental > Terrestrial > Soil > Coastal area > Acid sulfate soil | place: Finland: Risofladan, Vaasa | collected... | reverse complement strand
CGCGGCGCCAATGCTGGGGGCGTTGTCTTCAACCCACGCCTGTCCGGCGCGCTTGAACAGCAACAGGTATGCGCGAATGAACGCCATGGGCACTTTCTCGTGTGGAGGATGGGACGATGATCGAACGGACTCCTGGCTTCGGCGGCACCGTCGGGCGGTTACTGGGGGCGGCGGGTATCCGCGTCAATGGCCCGGATCCGTGGGATTTCCAGGTCCGCAACGAACGGGTGTTCGGCCGCATCCTGGCACACGGTTCCCTCGGGCTGGGTGAATCCTACGTCGACGGGGATTGGGACTGCGGACAGTTGGATGAATTCTTCCACCGGCTGCTGCGCTCCGGGGTGCAGAAGCAGGCCCCGCGCAACCTGAAACTGCTGGCCGCGAATCTTCGGGCGCGATGGATGAACCGGCAGTCGGTGCGTCGGGCCTTCATCCCCGCGCAGGTACACTACGATCTGGGAAACGACCTGTTCGAGGCCACGTTCGACACACGCGTGACCGGCAGCTGCGGCTACTGGCACGTGGCCACCGACCTGGATGCAGCCCAGGAGGCCAAGCTCGACCTGATCTGCCGCAAGCTCGGATTGCACAGCGGGCAGAGCGTGTTCGACATCGGCTGCGGCTGGGGTGCCTTCATGAAGTTTGCCGCCGAGCGCTACGGTGCCCGCTGCACCGGCGTGACGGTGTCGCGCGAACAGGTGGCCTGGGGGCAGGAGCGTTGCCGCGAACTGCCGGTGCTGTTCATCCTCGGGGATTACCGCAGGCTACCCGCCGACGCCATGGGGCCATACGATCACCTCGCCTCGATGGGTATGTTCGAGCATGTGGGGGACAAGAATCATCGTCGCTACCTGGAGATTGCGCATCAGCTGCTCAAGGATGACGGCCTGTTCGTGCTGCATACCATCGGTTCGAACGATTCTACGCACGAGATCGACCCCTGGCTCGACAAATACATCTTTCCGAATGCAGTGCTGCCGTCGATCGCGCAAATCGGCACCGCTCTGGAAGGGCTGTTCGTGGTCGAGGACTGGCACAACTTCGGGGCCAATTACGACAACACGCTGGTGGCGTGGTTTCGCAAGTTCGACGGCAACTGGCCGGCGATCAGTGCGCGCTATGGCGAGCGCTTCTATCGGCAGTGGAAATACTACCTGCTGTGCTGTGCCGGCGGCTTCCGGGCGCGGGTGATCCAGCTGTGGCAACTGGTGCTGTCCAAGCAGGGTGTGCCGGGGGGCTACCTGACCGTGCGCTGATGGCGCTCGCCGGGGCAGATTGATGGATGGCATTCTCCGATCGGCCATTGTCAGCGGCGATGCGCAATTCGCCGCCAACGAGCGCGCCATGCGCGCGCTGGTGCGCGAGCTGCAAGAGCGTACCGCCGCGGCCGCCGCGGGCGGCTCGGAGGGGGCGCGAGCGCGGCATCGCGCGCGGGGCAAGCTGCTGGCACGCGAGCGCATCGATCTGCTGCTCGATGCCGGCGCACCGTTTCTCGAGCTCGGTGCACTGGCAGCCTACGGCATGTACGGCGGGGGCGTACCGGCCGCGGGCCTGGTTACCGGCATCGGCCGCATCATGGGCCGCGAGTGCATGATCGTTGCCAACGATGCGACCGTGCGGGGCGGCACTTATTATCCCGTCACGGTCAAGAAGCACCTGCGCGCGCAGGAAATTGCCGGCGAGAACCGCTTGCCATGCATCTACCTGGTCGATTCCGGCGGCGCCTACCTGCCGCTGCAGGACGAGGTATTCCCGGACCGGGAGCACTTCGGGCGCATTTTCTTCAACCAGGCGCGGCTGTCGGCGCAGGCCGTGCCCCAGCTGGCCGCAGTGATGGGCTCCTGCACGGCCGGTGGCGCATACGTGCCGGCGATGGCCGACGAAAGCGTCATCGTCAAGGACAGCGGCACGGTGTTCCTGGGCGGCCCGCCGCTGGTGCGCGCCGCAACCGGCGAGGTGGTCAGCGCCGAGGAGCTCGGCGGCGCCGACGTGCACACCCGCATTTCCGGGCTGTGCGATCACTACGCGCACAGCGATGCGCATGCGATCGCGATCCTGCGGCGCATCGTGGCGGGCCTGCGCAACGCCGCCCCCGCGGGCCTGCCCGCCACGGGTCCGACAGCCGCGGAGGAGCCGCGTTACGACCCGGCCGAGCTGTACGGCATCATTCCGGCGGACGCGCGCAAGCCCTACGAGGTGCGCGAGGTGATCGCGCGCCTGGTCGATGGCTCGCGCTTCGATGAGTTCCGGGCCCGATATGGACCCACGCTGGTGACCGGTTTCGCGCACATCCACGGCTGCCCGGTGGCGCTGCTGGCCAATAATGGCATCCTGTTTTCCGAGTCGGCGCTCAAGGGCGCACACTTCATCCAGCTGGCGCAGCAGCGCGGCATTGCGCTGCTGTTTCTGCAGAATATCGCCGGCTTCATGGTGGGCAGGCGCTACGAGCACGGCGGCATCGCCAAGGACGGCGCCAAGCTGGTCACCGCGGTGGCCAGCAGCAGCGTGCCCAAGCTCACGGTGCTGATCGGCGGCTCCTTCGGTGCGGGCAACTACGGCATGTGCGGTCGGGCGTACGGGCCGCGCTTCCTGTGGAGCTGGCCCAACTCGCGCATCGCGGTGATGGGCGCCGAGCAGGCCGCCAGCGTGCTCTCGACCATCAGGGCCGATGCGCTCGAAGCGCAGGGCAAGAGCTTCAGCGATGAGGACAGCGCGCAGTTCAAGACCCCGATCCGCGCACAGTTCGAGCGCCAGAGCGATCCGTACTATGCCACCGCGCGCCTGTGGGACGACGGCATTATCGATCCGGCGCAGACGCGCCGCATCCTCGGGCTCGGTCTGCACGTTGCCGTACGTGCCGCGCAGGCGCAGGCGCAGGCGCAGGCTTCCTTCGGAATATTGAGGATGTAACCATGGCCGATTACCAATTCATCCAGATCGAACGGCGCGAACTGTGCACCACGGTCTGGCTGAACCGGCCCGAGCGCCACAACGCGCTGCACGCCGGACTGATCCATGAGCTCCAGCACAGTATCGACGCGCTGTCGCAGGACGACACCGTGCGCACGGTCATGCTCGCCGGCCGCGGCGAGAGCTTCTGTGCCGGCGGCGATCTGGAGTGGATGCGAGCGTTGGCGGCCGCACCGTTCGACGACAACGTCGAGGATGCGCGCCGGCTAGCCTACACGATGCGCACGCTGTCGCTGTGTGGCAAGCCGACGCTCGCGCGGGTGCACGGCGCGGCGCTGGGCGGGGCACTGGGCCTGATCGGCGCGTGTGACCTGGCACTGGCGAGCCGCACGGCGGTGTTCGGCGCTACCGAGACGCGCCTGGGGCTCACCCCCTCCACGGTGGCCCCGTACGTGGTCGCGGCGATCGGGGAGCGTGCCGCGCGCCGCCTGTTTCTGACCGGCGAGCGCTTCGATGCGGCCGAGGCGCAGCGCCTCGGGCTGGTGCACGAAGCGGTCGATGCGCCGCTGCTCGATCAGCGCGTGGACGCCGTGCTGGTGGAGCTCGCCCAAGGTGGCCCGCAGGCGCAGGCGCACTGCAAATGGCTGCTCAACGAGCTGCGCGGCCGCGATCCATCGGTGCAGAACCTCCAGGGGCTGGAGGAGAGCGCACGCAGCCTCGCCAACGTGCGCGCCGGTTCCGAGGCCCGCGAGGGCATCGCGGCCTTCTTCGAGCACCGCAAGCCCTCCTGGGCGCCGTGATGGGGCGCTCATCGCCATGTTCGCCAAGGTACTGATCGCCAACCGCGGCGAGATCGCCTGCCGCGTCATTGCCACCTGTCAGCGCCTGGGCGTCGCCACCGTGGCGGTATATTCCGACGCCGATGCCGGCGCGCTGCATGTGCGGCGCGCGCAGGAGGCGCGCCGCCTGGGTCCGGCGCGCGCGCGAGAGAGCTACCTCGACATCGAGCGGGTCATCGACGCGGCCCGGGCCAGCGGCGCCCAGGCCATCCATCCTGGGTACGGATTCCTGGCGGAGAACCCCGCCTTTGCCGAGCGCGTGGCCGCCGCCGGGCTGGTGTTCGTCGGGCCGCCTGTCGCGGCGATGCAGGCCATGAGCTCCAAGGCCACCGCGCGGGCGCTGATGCAGCGCTGCGGGGTGCCGATCCTGCCGGGCTACCAGGGCGAGCAGCAGGACGCCGCGCACTTGCGCACGCAGGCCGCTCGCATCGGCTATCCGGTGCTGCTCAAACCGGCGGCAGGCGGTGGTGGCAAGGGCATGCGCGTGGTGAGCGATGACGCCGGTTTCGAGGCGAGCCTTGCGGCGTGCCAGCGCGAGGCGAGCGGGAGCTTCGGTGATGCGCGCGTGGTGCTGGAGAAGTACCTGCCGTCACCGCGCCACATCGAGGTGCAGGTGTTCGGCGATGCCGAGGGCCACATCGTGCATCTGTTCGAGCGCGACTGTTCGGCGCAGCGGCGCCACCAGAAGGTGATCGAGGAGGCGCCGGCGACCGCGCTGACGCCGCCGCAGCGCGACGCGCTGACGGCTGCGGCCTGCGAGGCGGCGCGCGCGGTGGGTTACCGTGGTGCCGGCACCGTCGAGTTCCTGCTCGATGCCGGCGGCAGCTTCTTCTTCATCGAGATGAATACCCGCATCCAGGTCGAGCATGCCGTGACCGAGATGGTCACCGGCATCGACCTGGTGGAGTGGCAGCTGCGCATCGCCGCCGGGGAGGCGCTGCCTCTGGCGCAAGCGCAGATCGCATTGAGCGGCCACGCGATCGAGGCGCGCCTGTATGCGGAAGTGCCGGAGGCCGGCTTTCTGCCGTCGGGCGGCGTCCTGCGCCGCTTCGAGCTGCCGCCGGCCAGCGCTGCGCTGCGGTTGGAGACCGGCGTTGCGGCCGGCGACACCGTCGGAATCGATTACGACCCGCTGCTGGCGAAGCTCATCGTGCGCGCCGGCACGCGCGCGCAGGCGGTGGCGTCATTGGCCGCGGCGCTAGTGCAGGTGCGCATCACCGGCGTCGGCAACAACCTGCTGCTACTGCGGCGAGTGCTGGCGAGCGCGGCGTGGCAGGCGGGTGGCATCGACACCGGCTACATCGAGCGCGAACTGCCCGCGCTGACCGGCGCTGTGCAGGCGGTGCCGGCCGCGCCGACGCCGGGGAGTGCCCCGGCCACGCTGGCGCTGGCTCTGGCGGCGGCGGCGCTGTGGACACTCGAGCGGGAGCGGCGCCACGCGGCGCAGGTACCTGCCGCCGCTGCTGCCCCTGCAGGGGTCTCGCCGTGGCAGTGGGCCGACGGCTGGCGGCTCAATGGGCTGTGCAAGCGCACGCTACAGTTCGACGCCGGCACCGGGCGCGCCGAGGTGTCGGTCGAGTATCGTGCGCCGGGTCCGTGGCTCGCGATCGGCGCGCAGTGCGGCGCCGCGCATTGGGTCGATCTGGGCGAGGAGCTGTACAGTGTGCGCTTCGGCGAGCGCACCGAGCGCGTACAAATAGTCGAGGACGCCGGCCAGCTGCGCATCGGCATCGGACTCGATCAGTACCGTCTGTGCCTGCACGATCCGCTGGCGGTCGTGGCGGCCACGCAGTCCGACCGGACCAATCTGGCCGCCCCGATGCCCGGGCGTATCATCGCGCAGTTGGTGCGGCCGGGAGAGCCGGTGGCGAAGGGTACGGCGCTGCTGATCATGGAAGCGATGAAGATGGAGCACACCCTGTGTGCGCCCGCGGACGGCTGCGTGCGCGCCTACCGCGAGGCGGTCGGCACGCAGGTGCAGGAGGGTACGCAGTTGCTGGATTTCGAGCCGCGGCCGTGAGCGCCATCGAGCCAGCAGCGCGATCGCTGCCGCAACGGGTCGAGATGGTGGAGGTGGCGCCGCGCGACGGGTTGCAGAACGAGCCCGGCGCAGTGGTGGCGACGGCGGTGAAGCTCGAGCTGATCCGCCTGCTCGGGCAATCCGGCCTGCGGCGCATCGAGGCGACCGCGTTCGTCTCAGCGCGGCGCGTGCCGCAGATGGCCGATCACGATGCGCTGCTGCGCGCGCTGCCGCGGCTGCAGGGAGTGCGATACCCGGTGCTGACGCCCAATCTGGTGGGGCTGGAGGCGGCCATCGCCGCCGGCGCCGAGGAGGTGGCGGTGTTCGGTGCGGCGTCGGAGACGTTCTCGCACAAGAACATCCACTGCTCGATTGCACAGAGCCTGCAGCGCTTCGAGCAGGTGGTACGCGCGGCGCAACGGCATGCGGTGCCGGTGCGCGGCTATGTTTCTTGCGCGGTGGGTTGTCCCTACGAGGGGGCCATCGCGCCCGCGGCGGTGGCTGCGCTTGCCGATGCGCTCTATCAGCTGGGTTGCTACGAGATCTCCCTCGGCGACACCATCGGGGTGGGCACCCCGCGCACAGTCACGGCGATGCTCGAGGCGGTCGGCGCTCGTGTGCCGCGCGAGCGGCTGGCTGGCCATTTCCACGATACCTACGGGCAGGCGCTGGCGAATGTCTACGCCGCGCTCGAGTTCGGCGTGGCGGTGTTCGATGCGTCCGTGGCGGGCCTGGGCGGCTGCCCGTATGCGCCCGGCGCCTCGGGCAACGTGGCCAGCGAGGATCTGCTCTACCTGCTCGATGGACTCGCAATCGAAACCGGAGTGCGGATGGACGCTTTGCTGGCTGCCGGCAGCTATATCTGCCGGGCCCTGGGCCGCGCCACGCACTCGCGCGTCGCGCAGGCGCGACAGTGCTCGCAGCCGCGCCCCGGCGTTCGCGGGAGCGACGTGGGCCGCCAGCACCCGTGGCAGTAACGTGATCGGTCCCGGTGTGCGGCGGTTGCTGCTCGCGGCCGCAGCGCTGGCGCTGGCGCTGGCCTGCCTGCTGGTGATCCGGCCGTTCGTCGCCCCGATCCTATGGGCGGTGATTCTGGCATACGCGAGCTGGCCGCTGTTTCGGCGGGTGCGCACGCTGATGCGCGGGTGGAATTCGACGGCCGCGTTCGTCATGACGGTGATCATCGGTTGCCTGGTGGTGCTGCCGGTGCTGTACATCCTGGTGCTGCTGCAGACCGAGCTGGTGAGCGCGTACAAGGGGCTGGCCGGCTATCTGTCGCATGGGCCGCCGCAATTGCCCGCATTCATCCGCGGCCTGCCCTGGGTCGGCCCCCGGGCCCAGGGCGCGCTGCAACGCTTCTTGGCCGATCCGGCGGAGCTGAGCCGTCAAGCGGGCACGTGGATGCTGTCATGGGCGAGCCGGTTCGGCTCTCTGGTCGGCAGCGTCGGCCGCAACCTGGCCAAGCTGTCGTTGACATTGTTGACATTGTTTTTCTTCTTCCGCGACGGCGATGCGATCGTGGTGCAGGCGCAGCGCGTGCTGCGCCGATTCTTCACCAACCGGCTGGACGGCTACGTGCTCACCGCCGGCGTCATGACGCGCGCGGTCGTGTACGGGCTGTTGATCACCGCATTCGTGCAGGGGGCGATTGCCGGCATCGGCTATCTGGTGATTGGGTTGGCCACGCCTGTGCTGCTGGGGGTGCTCACGGGCATCCTGTCGGTGGTGCCGCTGGTGGGGACCGCGATCGTGTGGGTGCCGCTGTCGATCTGGCTGATGGTCGACGGGCATCTGATCAAGGGCATCATCCTGCTCGTCTGGGGCGCGCTGCTGGTGCATCCGCCCGAGAGCGTGCTGCGGCCGCTGTTGATCAGCAATGCCACCCGGCTGCCGTTCCTGCTGGTGCTGCTCGGCGCCATTGGCGGACTGGCGAGTTTCGGCCTGGTCGGGCTGTTCGTCGGGCCGGTACTGCTGGCGATCGCGATGGCGGTGTGGCGCGAGTGGGTGGCGCGGGTGTAGGGTTCAGCGATGAATACGGCCTCGGAAAGCCCGGCACCCGGCACACGTGCCGCGCCGCAGGCCACTGATCGGCTCTCGCCGGGCGCGCGGCTGCGCGCGGCGCTGGCGGCCGAGCAGCCGCTGCAGATGGTCGGGGCCATCAACGCCTACGCCGCGCGCATGGCGGCGGCCTGCGGCTTTCGGGCGTTGTACCTGTCCGGCGGCGGGGTCGCGGCCAATTCCCTCGGGTTGCCAGACCTCGGCATCAGCACCATGGATGACGTGCTGATCGATGTGGGGCGCATCACCGATGCCTGCTCATTGCCGCTGCTGGTCGATGCCGACACCGGCTGGGGCGGGGCATTCAACATTGCCCGCACGGTGCGCTCGCTGGCCAAGGCCGGGGCGGCCGGCCTGCATCTGGAGGACCAGGTCCAGGCAAAGCGCTGCGGTCACCGCCCGGGCAAGCAGTTGGTGCCGGCCGAGGAGATGGTCGATCGCATCAAGGCGGCGGTCGATGCCCGCACCGATCCGGCGTTCGTCATCATGGCGCGCACCGATTCACTCGCGCTCGAAGGCATCGAGCGCTCGGTCGAGCGCGCCGTGGCCTGCGTGCGGGCCGGCGCCGACATGGTGTTCCCCGAGGCCGTCACGCAACTCTCGCAGTATCGCCGTTTCAAGGACGCGGTGGGCGTGCCGATTCTCGCCAATATCACCGAATTCGGCCTGACGCCGCTGTTCGGACGCGAGGAATTGGGCGCGGCCGGGGTCGACATCGTGCTGTACTGCTGTGCGGCCTATCGCGCGATGAATGCTGCGGCGCTGGCAACCTACCGCGCCATCCGGCGCGACGGCAGCCAGCGCGCGGTGATCGAGCAGATGCAAACGCGCGCGCAGCTGTATCAGTACCTGGATTACGAGGGGTTCGAGCAGCGGCTCGACCGGCTGTTTGCGGCCGGGGGCGCGCCCCATCCCGTGGCCGGCGAGGAGGGATAGCTTCGGTGGCCAAGAAGTCGGTGGCACTGTCGGGCGTGCCCGCGGGCAATACGGCCTTGTGTACCGTGGGACTGTCCGGCAACGACCTGCACTACCGCGGCTACGACATCCTCGAGATCGCCGAGCGCTGCGAATTCGAGGAGATCGCCTATCTGCTGATCCACGAGCGCTGGCCCAATGCGGCACAGCTGGCGGCGTACCATGCGCGGCTGGCGCGCGCGCGCGCGCTACCCGCGGCGCTGTGCGCGGCGCTGGAATTGCTGCCGGCATCCAGTCACCCGATGGACGTGCTGCGCACCGGTGTGTCGGTGCTCGGCTGCCTCGCCCCCGAGGAGCCGGAGCACGCGCCGGAGGCGGCGCGCGCGCTGACCGATGGGCTGATCGCGGCGCTGCCGTCGATGCTGTGCTATTGGTATCACTACAGCCGCGATGGGCGGCGCATCGAGGTGCAGACTGACGATGACTCGATCGCCGCGCACCTGCTGCACCTGCTGCATGGGGTAGCGCCCGGCGCCGCCTGGGTGCGGGCAATGCACACCTCGCTGATCCTATATGCCGAACACGAGTTCAATGCCTCCACGTTCACCGCGCGCGTGATCGCCGGCACCGGCTCGGATCTGCACTCCTGCGTGGCAGGGGCGATCGGCGCGCTGCGAGGTCCGCGGCACGGCGGCGCCAATGAAGTTGCGTTCGAGATCCAGAGCCGCTACAGCTCGGTGGAGGCTGCCGAGGCCGACATCCGCCGGCGCGTGGGGCAGCGTGAACTCATCATCGGATTCGGCCACCCGGTCTACACGGTACTCGATCCGCGCAACGAGGTGATCAAACGCGTGGCGCGCAGCCTCTCGGAGCAGGCCGGCGAGCCGGCGCTGTTTGCCGTGGCCGAGCGCATCGAGACGGTCATGCGTGCGACCCGCAACCTGTTCCCCAACCTGGATTGGTACTCGGCGGTGTCCTACCATCGAATGGGAGTGCCAACCGCAATGTTCACGCCGCTGTTCGTGGTAGCGCGCACCAGCGGCTGGGCCGCACACGTGATCGAGCAGCGTGCCGATGGCAAGCTCATCCGCCCGAGCGCCCACTACATCGGCCCGGCGCCGCGCGCTTTCGTACCGCTGTCGCAGCGGCCCTGACGCTACGGTCGATCGCGGCGCCTGGGGGTGCGGCGCCTGCGCCGGCTGCGGCGGTGCGCCGGCAGCCGCGCGCGCCTCAGCGCCGTATACTCGCGCCGCAGTATCCGCCGTGGAGGCAAGCATGGCCCGCGACCTCAGATCAGCCGAACGTACTGAAGTGGATGCGGTGATCACGGCGATCGCGGATTACGCGCTCTCGGGCCCGGCGCCCAGCGAGCTCGCCTGGGATACGGCCTATTACTGCCTGATGGATACGCTGGGCTGCGGGCTGCAGGCTCTGCATCATCCGGCCTGCACCCGGCTGCTCGGGCCGGTGGTTCCGGCTGCGCTGCTGCCCGGCGCGGCGCGCGTGCCCGGGACCGGCTTGGAGCTCGATCCGGTGACTGCGGCGTTCAACATCGGCACCATGATCCGCTGGCTCGACTTCAATGATGCCTGGCTAGCGGCCGAATGGGGTCATCCATCGGACAATCTCGGCGGCATTCTGGCCGCGGCCGACTATATGTCGCGTGCGGCCGGGTCGCGCGCCCGAGAGCCGGTGGCCGCCCGCACCGTACTGCTCTCGATGATCAAGGCGCATGAGATCCAGGGCGTGCTGGCACTGGAGAACAGCTTCAACCGGGTGGGGCTGGATCACGTGCTGCTGGTGCGGGTAGCCACCACCGCCGTGGTCACCGCGCAGCTGGGCGGTACTCGCGAGCAGATCATCAACGCGGTGTCCAATGCGTGGATCGACGGCGGGGCGCTGCGTACCTACCGCCACGCTCCCAATACCGGCTCGCGCAAGAGTTGGGCGGCGGGCGACGCGACCAGCCGCGGTGTGTGGCATGCGTTGATGGCGCTGCGGGGTGAGATGGGCTACCCATCGGCGCTGTCGGCCCCGACCTGGGGTTTCTACGATGCACTCAACCGCGGCGAGCCGTTCACGCTCCCGCAACCGTTCGGCTGCTACGTGATGGAGAACGTGCTGTTCAAAGTCTCTTATCCGGCGGAGTTCCATGCACAGACCGCGGTGGAAGCGGCGATGGCGTTGCATGCGCAGGTGGCACCGCGGCTCGAGCAGGTCGAGCGGGTGGCGATCGAGACGCAACAGGCCGGCATGCGCATCATCGACAAGACCGGGACGCTGGCCAACCCCGCCGACCGCGATCACTGCCTGCAATACATGGTGGCCGTTGCGCTGATCTTCGGGCATCTGACGGCGCAGGATTACGAGCAGGAGATCGCCGCCGATGCGCGCATCGACGCGCTGCGTGCCACGATGCAGGTGCGTGAGAATCCGCAGTTCACGCGCGACTACTACGATCCGGACCGGCGCTACATCGGCAACGCGATACAGGTGTTCTTCCGCGGCGGAGGCGCCACCGAGCGCATCGCAGTGGACTATCCGCTCGGACATCGGCGCCGGCGCGATGAGGGCCTGCCGTTGCTGCGGCAGAAGTTCGAGGCGGCGGTGCGCGGGCACTTCGGGGCGCGGCAGGCCGCGCGCATCCTGGAGCTGTTCGCGACGCGAGCACAGCTCGAGGGCCTGCCTGTCAGTGAATTGATGTCGGCACTGGTTCTGGCATGATGACGCCGTGAATCGAATCCTGGTCGGCATCAAGCGGGTCGTCGACTTCAGCGTGCGCGTGCGCGTGAAGCCGGATGGCTCGGGCGTCGTGACCGACGGGGTCAAGATGAGCATCAATCCGTTCGACGAGATTGCGCTCGAGGAGGCCCTGCGGATCAGGGAACGTGGCCTGGCTGACGAGATCATCGCGGTGAGCGTCGGTCCTGCCCAGGCGCAGCAGCAGCTGCGCACCGCGCTGGCGATGGGCGCGGACCGCGCCGTGCTGGTGCAGGTCGGCGAGCCGCTCGAGCCGCTGGCGGTCGCGCACGTGCTGCTCGAACTGGTACGGCAGCACCAGCCGCAGCTGGTGATTCTCGGCAAGCAGGCAATTGATGATGACAACGGGCAGACCGGGCAGATGCTGGCCGCGCTGTGGGAGCGGCCGCAGGCGACCTTCGCCTCGCGGCTCGAGCTCGATGGGGCCGGCGCGCGCGTCACCCGCGAAGTGGATGCGGGACTGGAGACGTTGCTGATCGAACTGCCCGCGGTCATCACCACCGACCTGCGGCTGAACGAGCCGCGCTACGTAAAGCTGCCGGATATCATGAAAGCCAAGCGCAAGCCGCTCGATGTGACGACGCCGGCGGCGCTGGGCGCGATGCTGCCCGCTACCAGCACGCGCACGCTGAAGGTCGAGCCGCCGCCGGCGCGCGCGCGCGGCGTGCGCGTGGCCAACGCATCCGAGCTGGTGGCCGCGCTCGCGCAGCGCGGGGTATTGTGAGCGCGGCGCCGGTGGCGAATGCTGCGCTGATCATTGCCGAGCATGCACAGGGCCGGCTCAATGTCAGCACGGCCAAATGCGTCCGTTGCGCACAGGCGATCGACAGTGTTGTGATCGACGTCGCGGTGCTGGCAGCCGACGCCGGCGCGATCGCCGCGCAGGCGGCCCAGGTTGCCGGCATCCGCCGGGTGGTGAGCATCGAGCGGCCCGAGAATGCCGAGGCGCTCGCGGCGGTGTGGGCCCCGCAGATTGCCGCGCTCGCGCCGCAATACACGCACCTGCTCGGGCCGTCGACCACCTTCGGCAAGGACCTGATGCCGCGTGTGGCGGCGCTGCTGGGGGTCAGCCAGATCAGCGACATCATGGCGGTGCAATCCGCGCGCCGCTTCCGGCGGCCGATCTATGCGAACAATGCCGTCGCGACTGTCGAGGCAATCGGCCACATCGTGGTCGGAACCGTGCGCACCGCCTCGTTCCAGCCGGCGGCCGCCGCCTCGAGTCCGGCGCCGATCGAGTCGGTAGCGCTGCAGACCGCGCTGCCACAGCACACCCGCTTCGTGTCGCGCTCGCTCCCCAGCGTCGGTCGGCCGGACCTGCAGACGGCGGCGCGAGTCGTGTCCGGGGGGCGCGCGCTCGCCAGCGCGGATAACTTCCAGATTCTCTATCGGTTGGCCGATGCGCTCGGTGCCGCAGTCGGCGCCTCGCGCGCTGCCGTCGACGCCGGCTACGTGCCGAACGATCTGCAGGTCGGGCAGACCGGCAAGATCATCGCCCCCGAGCTGTACATTGCGCTCGGGATTTCCGGGGCGATCCAGCACCTGACCGGCATCAAGGATGCCCGCACCATCGTTGCGATCAACAAGGATGGCGAGGCGCCGATCTTCGAGGTCGCCGACATCGGCCTGGTCGGCGATCTGTTCAAGATCGTCCCGGAGCTGGAAGCGCTCATTCGGGCGCGGACGCATGGCAGCGGCGCTAAGGCATGCGACGCTCAAGAGCCTGACGGGAGCCACGCCCCGACTTTGTCATGACGAAGTCGGGGCGTGGCGTGGCGTGGCTCCCGTCAGGCTTCCTGCGCCGCGTGAGGTCTTGCGTCTCCTGGCCGCGTCGCGGCTTGACCGGGCGAGGGCCCGGCCCCATACAGTTCGTTTCCGCCACTGAGGAGACTTCTATGGCCGCTACGCCAGCTTCCACGCCTGCATCGCATGTTCTCCCTGCAACGGTCGAGCTGACGGTCTCCGGCATGACCTGTGACGGCTGTGCCAATACGGTTACGCGAATTCTGCAGCGTGTGCCGGGTGTGACCGGCGCTCGCGTGGAGCTGTCCGGCGGCCGCGCCAGCGTCGCCGGCACGGCCTCGACGCAGGAGCTGATTGCGGCGGTGCGGGCGGCGGGCTTCGGCGCCGACGAGGATATGAGCTGAAGAGGCGGGCGCGATGAATACCGCCGCTACGCTGCCGCCGGTCGAGCACGAGCACGATCACCAGCAATGGGTGCTGCCGGTGGAGGGCATGACCTGCGCCACCTGCGCGCTGCGAGTCGAGAAAGCGCTCGCGGCGGTGCCCGGCGTGACGCGCGCCGAGGTGAACCTGGCGACTGAGCGCGCCTCGGTCGACGGCATCAGCGGCGTGCTGCACGCGGCGGACCTGATCGCCGCGGTGAGGCGCGCGGGCTATGACGCGACGCTGCCCAGCGGTGATGCCGGTGCGGATCGACGCGCCCAGGCGGCCGCCGCTGCCGCGCGGCACGGGCGCGATGGCATCCGGCTCGCGGCCGCGATCGTGCTGAGCGCGCCGCTGCTGCTGCCGATGTTCGGGGTGCCGCTGCCGGGCTGGCTGCAGGTCGCGCTCGCTACCCCGGTACAGTTCATCCTCGGCGGGCGCTTCTATGTCGGCGCGTGGAAGGCGCTGCGCGCGCGCAGCGGCAACATGGACCTGCTGGTCAGCTTGGGAACCTCGGCCGCCTACCTGTTTAGCCTGGATCGGCTGGTGGTACTGCGCGCCGGCGGCGCGGCCCGCGCCGCGGCGGCCGCGCCGCATTTGTACTTCGATGCCGCGGCGGTGGTGATCACGCTGGTGATGCTCGGCAAGTGGCTCGAGGCACGCGCCAAGCGATCCACCACGGCGGCGATCCAGGCGCTGACTTCGCTGCGCCCCGAGCGCGCGCGGGTCGAACGCGGCAACGAGCAGATCGATGTGCCGGTCGCGGCGGTTG
>Ga0307373_10009566_pt1 | contig 14442 bp, 12 predicted proteins | sample OX2MG_FD_202534 | JGI IMG/M metagenome (GOLD analysis project Ga0307373, IMG submission 202534) | Soil microbial communities from Risofladan, Vaasa, Finland - OX-2 | ecosystem: Environmental > Terrestrial > Soil > Coastal area > Acid sulfate soil | place: Finland: Risofladan, Vaasa | collected... | reverse complement strand
GTCCGTGCCTGAGCCGTCCGTGCCTGAGCCGTCCGTGCCTGAGCCGGACACACTGCCATCGCTGCCGGAGACGTCAAAGACCGACCGGCCGCGTTCCCAGCCACGCTGGATGGCCGACATCGTGACCCGGGTGTCCTCGGGGGTACGCGCCCCGATCGTCTCCAGGTCCCCCACCGGCGCCGGGCGGGGCGGGGTCTCGCGCAGTTGCGGCGCCAGGCTGGCCTGCCGGACCCGTCGCGGCAGCCCTGCGGCGTCCAGGTCGGTTCCGTCCAGCCCGGCGGCGGTACCGGCGGTCCCGGCCCCCGCCAGGCCGGGCTGGGTGCTGTCCCTGTCGGGCGGGGCAGCGCGGTCGGCCGGGTGCCCGGTCAGGTTCAGCACCGGGCCTGGGACCGTGCTGCCTGGGACCGTGCTGGCGGCCCGGTTCCCGTCCGCGGCCGGTGCCGCGAACGCGCCGGTGTGCCCGGCCAGGCTGTCACCGATGGGGCTGTCACCGGCCAGGCTGGCGTCCATGGAGCTGGCACTGGCCAGGCTGTCTCCGATCGGGCTGTCACCGGCCAGGCTGGCGGGCGCCGGCAGACGGGTCTCCGGCCGCCAGCGGTCCAGGGCTGGCTCGGGCACCGGCCACCCGGGCTGGGTGTCCGGCTCCGGCCAGCCGGCCGGGGCCGCGCCCGCGCCGGAGGCAGCCGGCGCTCCGGAGCGGGCGCCGCCCCTGCCGTGGGGCTCGAACCCGCCACCGATGGCGTGCCGCGCCGGTGTGAACGCCGAGCCGCCGGCGGGCAGGGCCGACGGCGTGGCCGGGGATCCCTCCGGGATTACCAGGATGTGCGGGATCAGCACGATCGCGGTGGTCCCGCCGTAGGGGGAGGGGCGCAGCGAGATCTTCACGTTCTGCCGCTTGGCGAGCTGGCCGGCCACGAACAGGCCGAGCTGGTCACTGCCGGACAGGTCGAACGGGGGCGGGTTCGCCAGTGCGGCGTTGACCTCGTCGCGGTGCTGGGCGCTCATGCCGAGCCCGCGGTCCTCGATCTCCACCGCGAAGCCCTGGCCCACAGTGCTGCCGGTGATCGAGACCGGTGTCTGCGGGGGCGAGTAGACGGTCGCGTTCTCGGCCAGCTCGGCGATCATGTGGATGACGTCCCCGACCGCCGGCCCGGCGAGCGAGGCTTGCGTGGTGGTGGTGACCTTGATCCTGGTGTAGTCCTCCACCTCGGCGACCGCCGCGCGGATCACGTCCACCAGCGGCACCGGGTGCCGCCAGCCGCGCGCGGGCGACTCGCCGGACAGGATGATCAGGCTCTCAGCGTGCCGGCGCATGCGGGTCGCCAGGTGGTCGACCTTGAACAGGTCCTCGAGCTCCTGCGGATCCCGGGCTCGCCGCTCCATCCCGTCCAGCAGGGTCAGCTGCCGGTGCAGCAGCGACTGGCTGCGCCGGGCCAGGTTCCGGAAGATGTGGCTGATGCCCTGCCGCAGCTGTGCCTGGCCGACAGCCGCCTCCACGGCCGTCTGCTGCACCTTGGCGAATGCCTCCCTGACCTGCCCGATCTCGTTGGAGCTACGGGTGGCGGGCAGGACCTCGGCAGACATGTCCACGTGCTCGCCCGCCGCCAGCCTGGTGACCACGTCCGGCAGCCGGTTGTTCGCCAGGTCCAGCGCGGATCCGCGCAAGGCGGCCAGCTCCCGGACCTGCCGGCGCCCGATCCACAGCGACAGGAAGATCGACACCAGCACCGCCAGCAGCCCGAGGCCACCGGCCAGGATCAGCCTGAGGTAGGTGGCACGAGCCTGGGTCTGCGCCTGCTGCGTGAGCGTGTCCGCCGACTGCGTGCCCGCGGCTGACAGGCCGGTGGCGACCGAACCGACGGCGCCTTGCCAGGCGACCGGCTGCAGCGCCGGCAGGGTGTGCGGGCGGGTGGTGCGCACGACCACGTTCTCCATGACCGACAGGGACGCCATCGCCTGCGGGTTCACGTCCCGCAGGTAGTAGGTGCGGTAGGGCTGGTCGAGGTCGGGCAGGGTCTGGTCGTAGAACGCCCGGCGGGCGCCGACGAGCTCGGTGAACTGCCGCCGGTCGGCCGCGGTGAACCGGCCGCCGGCCAGGTCTGCCGTCAGCAGCGTGTTCTCCTGCAGCAGCATGTCCTCGGATTTGCCCATGCGGACGAACGCCAGCGCCTGGGCGACCAGCGGCGCGCTCGTCTGCTCCCTGATCGCCGCGTCGAGGACCAGGTCGCCCTCGTTGACCGTGGTGTTGTAGGCGGCGAAGGCGCGTCCCCGGGGGATGATCTGGGCGGCGATCTGCGACCGCAGGCTGGGCAGGCCGGCCACGTCGCGCAGCAGGACCGTGATGGCCTGCTTCTCCGCGGGCGAGGCGTTGTCCATGGTGCTGGGGGAGTTGAGCGCCGCCCGCAGCATGCCGGACACCGCGTTCGTCTTCGACTCCTGCAGTTCCAGTCTGGCGAGATTAGCGCCGGTGGGGGCGGTCAGGTAGATCATCGCCAGCATGCGTTCGGCATCGAGCTGGGCGATGAACGCGCCGGTGGGCTCGCCGGTGGCGTTCTTCACCGTGTTGGACCGGGCCAGGTTGAGCGCGTCCCGGGCGGTGAGCACCGTCGCGAACGCGTATACCCCGATCAGGGACAGAACCGGTACCAGGACGAGCAGCAGAATCCTCGTGCGGACGGACCGCAGACGCCATCTCATCGCTCGGGCCTCGGGTGTGACGCGGGACGGATGTGTAACCACATTTATACGAAGGAGATTCGCAAAATCCCCCCGGGGCGCGAGCGTAACAGATCGCCGTTCCGGTGGGGGCCAATGCGGTAATCTTAACCATCAATAGGCCTTTTGTCCCGTTTTACCGTGAGCGGGATGAAGGCTCGCTGGAGGCTGCCCGTCAGCACCGGCCGGACGCGGCACCGGGCCTGGCCAGCAGCATCCCGTAGCGTGGAGTCATGCGAGCGTGGGTGGTGCACCAGCCCGGCCCGATGGCGTCCGGGCCGGTCAAGCTGGCCGAGCGGCCGGTTCCCGATCCGGGCCCTGGCGAACTGCTGGTGAAGGTGCGGGCCTGCGGGGTCTGCCGCACCGATCTGCACCTGGCCGAAGGTGACCTGCCACCCAAGGCACGCGACGTCACCCCGGGCCACGAGGTCGTCGGCGAGGTGGTCGCGGTGGGGCCGAGCGGGCACGGCAAGGCCCGGTTCGTGCCCGGCGACCGGGTCGGCGCGGCCTGGCTGGCAGGCACCGACGGGACCTGCGAGTACTGCCGGCACGGCAAGGAGAACCTGTGCCCGGCCTCGGTCTACACCGGCTGGGACATCCACGGCGGCTACGCCGAGTACCTCACGGTCGCTGACGCCTACGCCCACCCGCTGCCCAGTGGCTTCTCCGACGCCGAACTGGCCCCGCTGCTGTGTGCCGGGATCATCGGCTACCGCGCCCTGCTGCGGGCGGAGATCCCGCCCGGCGGCACGCTCGGCATCTGGGGATTCGGCGGGTCGGCGCATCTGGCCGCGCAGGTAGCCATCGCCCAGGGGGCGGCGGTGCATGTGTTCACCCGGGCACCCGCCGCCCGGGAACTGGCACTGGAACTGGGCGCGGCCTCCGCGCAGGACTCCTTCGACCCGTCCCCGGAGGCGCTCGACTCGGCGATCATCTTCGCGCCGGTCGGCGACATGGTGACGCCCGCGCTCGCCGCGCTCGGCCGGGGCGGCACGCTGGCCATCGCCGGCATCTACCTGACCGGCATCCCCGCGCTGGACTACACCCGGCACCTGTTCCAGGAGCGGACGCTGCGCAGCGTTACCGCCAACACCCGCGGTGACGCCGCCGATTTCCTCACCCTGGCGCAGCGGCTGCGGATCAAGGTCACGACGACCCCCTACTCCTTCGACCAGGCCGACCGCGCACTGGCCGATCTGGCGGCTGACCGGGTGCACGGAGCTGCCGTTCTGTCCCTGTGAGGGCCAGGCACGGCGGACCCGCACCCGCGGCACGGGGCGCATGGAAGCCGGCGCCGCGCAGCCCCCGGGCGGGCACGCTGCGTAGGCTGGCCCGGTGACCGGCAGTCTCGATGCCGCCCGTGCGCTGCTGCGCCGCAGCCCGCTCGTGGACGGCCACAACGACCTCGCCTGGGAGCTGCGCGAGCTGCGTGGCCAGGACCTGGGCAAGACCGACCTGGCCGCCCCGGTCAAGCTCACCCACACCGACCTGCCCCGGCTCGCGGCAGGTGGGGTCGGTGCCCAGTTCTGGTCGGTCTACGTGCCCGCGTCGCTGGCGGGCGAGACTGCCGTGGCCACCACCCTGGAACAGATCGATTTCGTCCACCGCATGATCGCCCGGTACCCGGACCGGCTGGAACTGGCGCTGAGCGCGGCCGACGTGGAGCGGATCTTCGCCGCGGGCAAGGTGGCGTCGCTGCTCGGCGCCGAGGGCGGGCACAGCATCGCCTGCTCGCTGGGCGCGCTGCGGGTGCTGCACCGGCTGGGGGTGCGGTACCTGACCCTGACCCACAACGCCAATGTGCCGTGGGCCGACTCGGCCACCGACGAGCCGGCAGCGGGCGGGCTGACCGCGTTCGGGCGGCAGGTGACCGGGGAGATGCAGCGGCTCGGCATGCTGGTGGACCTGTCCCATACCGCGGCAGAGACCATGCGCGACGCCTTCGACGTGGCGGAGGCGCCGGTCATCTACTCGCACTCCAGCGCCCGGGCACTGTGCGACCACCCGCGCAACGTGCCGGACGAGATGCTCGCCCGGCTGCCCGGCAACAACGGCGTATGCATGGTCACCTTCGTGCCCGCGTTCGTGTCTCAGCAGTGCCGGGAGTGGGAGCAGGAGCTGGCGGCCGAGATGGAACGGCGCGGGGAGGACACCATGAACCGGGCCAGCCGGGCGGCGGCGAAGCAGGAGTACGCCCGCGCCCATCCCGCGCCGCGCGCCACCCTCGCGCAGGTGGCCGATCACGTAGAGCATGTGCGCGCGGTGGCCGGGGTCGATCACGTCGGGCTCGGCGGGGACTTCGACGGGACCGACGACCTGCCCGACGGCCTGCCCGACGTCTCCTGCTACCCGGCGCTCATCGCCGGGCTGCTGGACCGTGGCTGGAGCGAGCAGGACTGCGCCCGGCTCGCCGGCGGCAACGTGCTGCGGGTGATGCGGGAAGCCGAGACCGCCGCCCGGGCGATCGCCGCCCGGCGTGGCCCGTCCCTGGTGCGGATCGAGGAGGCCGACGCGCCCGCCAGCTGACCAGCCCGTGTTCCCACCCCCTGTACGGGCAGTGGGTCTCGCGGTCTGAGGGGCGCAGCAGGCCCATCCGCAGGTCGGTGAGGGGCAGGTGGAAGCGGGGCGGCAGCCCGGTCTCGAACAGGATGCGGGGCTGGCGGGAGTCGGCCGGCAGGTAATAGACCGGGTAGTGCGGCCCCTCCCAGACCAGGACCGGGTGCAGGGTGTCCACCACCAGCTGGCCTGCCAGGTAGGCCCGGACCCGCTTGTGACACGGCTCGACTCTGATCCCACGCGTCGCTTGCGCCACCGATGATCTCCATCCCGGCCCGGGTAGTGAACCACGACACTTGTTTGGCCCAGTAGCGTCAATGTATGCGACTTGGGGTGCTGGACGTTGGATCCAATACGGTGCACTTCCTGGTGGTTGACGCTCACCAGGGTGGCCGGCCGCTGCCGGTGTTCTCCCACAAGGACGAGCTCCACCTCGGTGACAACCTGGAGCACGGCAACCGGCTGTCCCGCAGTTGCGCCCTGCGGCTGCGCGCCTTCGTCGGCGAGGCTCTGCAGATCGCCGAGGACAAGGGCGTGGAAGAGCTGCTCGCCTTCGCCACCTCAGCGGTTCGTGACGCCGCCAACGGTGACGACGTACTGGCCTCGATCAAGTCCGAGACCGGTGTGGACATCGCGGTGCTGCCCGGGCCGGAGGAGGCACGGCTGACGTTCCTGGCTGCCCGCCGCTGGTTCGGCTGGTCGTCGGGCAAGGTGCTCATGCTCGACATCGGCGGCGGCTCGCTGGAGATCGCGGCTGGCATCGATGAGGTACCCGATGTGGCAGTCTCGCTGCCGCTCGGCGCGGGCAGGCTGACCAGGGACTGGCTCACCGGCGATCCGCCCGCGGCGGAGGAGATCCGCCAGCTGCGCCGGCATGCGCGGGCCGAGATCGCGCGCCGGGCCGGTGAGGTGACCCGGATCGGGGAGCCCGACCGGGCGGTGGCCACCTCGAAGACGTTCAAGCAGCTGGCCAGGATCGCCGGTGCCGCGCCCTCGGACGCTGGCCCGTACGTCCGCCGGGTGGTCAGCCACGCCGACGTCACCGACCTGTCCAAGCGCCTGGCGGTGATGTCGGTGGCCGAACGGGCCGAGCTGCCCGGTGTCTCCCGTGGCCGGGCGCCGCAGCTGGCCGCGGGAGCGCTGGTCGCCGATGCCGCGATGGACCTGTTCGGCCTGGCGGAACTCGAGATCTGCCCGTGGGCGCTGCGCGAGGGTGTCATCCTGCGGCGGATCGACGCCCTGTCCTCCTGACCCTGTCCTCCTGACCCGGGGATCGGCTCAGTCGGGCAGGACCCGCACGTTCTCGGCGCCGCCGGCGGCCGAACTGCCGTTCTCCGGCCCGGTCCGGCCCGGCTGGCTGGCCACGCCCGGCCGGCTGTCGCTGCCGCCGCCCGCGTGCGCGCCGACGTGACCCGGCCCGGCCGCGGCCGCGGGAGCGGGAGCGGGAGCGGGAGCGGGAGCGGGAGTCATCTCCGGGCCGGTCTTGTCGCGTTCCTGGCCGGGCTCACGGGCGCCAGCCCGGCCGGTCGGTCCCCGCCTGGTGTCCGCCGCGCCCTGCCTGCCGGTGGGCCCGGCCCCGCCGCCAGCCGCGAACGAGGTGGCGACCGACTTGGCGACCTCGTCCTCCAGCGACCCGCGGGACGTCTCGCTGGCCACCAGGTTGGTGACCACGTCACGGATCTCGGTGAGGCGGCGCATGGTCTCGGTGTGCCTGGAGGTCAGCAGGTTCAGCCGCCGCTCGGCGCCATCGTGGATGGCACTGGCCCGCACGGTGGCCTCATCGAGCATCTGCTTGGCCTGCGCCTTGGCCGTGGCGAGCGTGCTTTCGGCATCCTTGGTCGCTTCGCTGATGGCGCGCTCGGTCTCCGCCCGGGCCGAGTTGCGCATCTTGTCCGCCTCCGCCCGGGCGGAGGCGATGGCGTTCTCCGCCTGCTCCTGGGCGGCGGTCAGCATCCGCTCGGTCTGCTCGCGGGCCTCGGTGCGGATCCGGTCTGCTTCCTTCTTCGCATCCTCGCGCTGCTTGCCGATCTCGTCCTGAGCCCGGTTGCGCTGGGCCTTCGCCTCGTCGTCGGCGAGCTTGAGAATCTGGCCGACCCGCTCGCTGATCTCCTCGTGCGCGGGCTTGCCGCTCAGCCCCTGGCGGGCGGCGGACAGTTCCAGGCGCAGCCGCTCGGTCTCGTCAAACGAGTGCGAGAGCCGCTCCTCGAGATCACGGGTCTGGCTGCGCGATCGCGCCACGAACTCATCCACCTGCCGGCGGCTGTACCCGCGCATCTGGACCTCGAAGGCATCTTCGCCGTCGACGTCGGTCATCAGGTCTGCGTCATCAGTCATGGTGGCACCCGGAGATGAGTATGGCCGGTCCGCGTTGCTGCCCGTGCGGGGCGAGGCGGGGCTGGCTCAGATGGCGGTAGGAGGTCGGCCGCGGGAGCGGCTTGGGACTGGCCGCCCGGGGGGTGTTGGGGCGGATGACGGTTGGGGATATGGCGCTGACGGGCACGACTCTCGTCCCGAAGCACGCCCGCGCGCAACCGAAACGGACGATTATCCCGTTTTGCCGTGATTGCAGAGACACCCTGTGACTAGCCCCCCACCCCGTCGGTTCACCCCGGTACGGCCGTCCCGGGGATCACTAGCCAACCATGCCACGGCCGACTGCATGCCGCCGTTCCGGGGTCAGGTTGCGGTGGGCTCGCCGACGGCCGGGGTGAGCCGGTGGTCTACCCTGCCCAGCACGGGGACGCGGCCGCCGGCGGCACCGTGCTGGGCAGGTGAGCTGGGCAGGTGAGCGGCGGCGGACCGGGGAGGCTGCCAGTGCATGACTACCGGCTGGGCACGCTGGGCGAAGCCGCGCCGTCGGTCCATCCAGACGCCTGGGTCGCCCCCAGCGCGGTGATCGTGGGCCGGGTGAGCATCGGCCGGGCGGCCAGCGTCTGGTACGGCTCGGTGCTGCGGGCCGACGACGACGAGATCGTGGTCGGCCCCGAGTGCAACATCCAGGACCTGTGCTGCCTGCATGTGGATCCTGGGGAGCCGGTGATCCTGGCGGAACGGGTCTCGCTGGGCCACCATGCCACCGTCCACGGCGCGCACGTGGAGGCCGGCGCGCTGATCGGGATCGGGGCGGTCGTCCTCGGGCGGGCGCGCATCGGCGCCGGGTCGCTGGTGGCGGCGGGCACGGTGATCCGGCCGGGGCAGCAGGTGCCGCCGGGGGTCCTGGTCGCCGGTGTGCCGGGGCGGGTCGTCCGCGAGCTGACCGACGAGGACCGGGCCACGTTCTCGGACACAGCCGCCCGGTACGTTCAGCGCGCGGCGCGCCACAAGGACGCGACCTGGGCCGCGCCATAGGCCGGCGCGCCACGACGACGCGGCATGGGGCGCCATCGGTAATTCCGCGGCCTGGAGTGCGCTATAGGGGGCGGCGCGCCGGCTGGGAGATCCGCGTGTGATCCGCCGCTGGGCATACGACGGACCGATGAGCGACCGCTTTTACCGGGTTCCCGGACATGGTGCGGCCAGCTTATTGGAATTGTTATCAGGGGAGTGGGTAAAATCCCCCGAAGGTGGTCCAGGAATGACCCTGTTGGGTCATGCGGGGGCGTCGGACCGCGTCGTAGCCTTGTTGCCAGGGTTCGCTGCGGATCCGCTCGGCGATGGAGGTGGGCGCGGTGCGTGAGCATCTCGATCTTCGTGTCCACGACAGCGTGGCGCTCGATGAGATCGAGCTCTATGCCGAAGTGCTCAGTGCCGTTGCAGCCAGTGACCGTGCGCTTACTCCGGAAGAACTCGACGAGGTTCTCGGGGTGAAGTCAGTCGCCTGACTGGCGCACATCCCGGCGGATGGCGGTTCACTAGCGGCGGCACGCGCTTCGATGCGCGCAGTCAGCTGTCCCGGCGGTACATGACATCGGTCGCCACGCGCGAGAATCCCAGGGATTCATACAGCCTGATCGCCGCCGTATTCGTTTCATCGACGTAGAGCATCACCCCGTCCAGCCCGCGGTCGCGCAGATAGTGCAGGCCGATCAGGGTCAGCGCCCGGCCGAGGCCGGTGCCCTGCTCGGCCGGGTCGACCCCGATCACGTACACCTCGCCCACCGGCCCGCTGGCTGACGGCGGCCCGCTGGCTGCCGCCGGGCCGCCGCCCGGAACCGAGGTGTGGATCTTGGTCCAGTGGAAGCCCACCAGCTGGCCGCCGCGCTCGGCCAGGAAGAAGCCGTCCGGGTCGAACCATGGCTCACGCTTCCGGCGGTCCAGGTCCGCCCGCGTCCACCGGCCCTGTTCCGGGTGACCGGCGAAAGCGCGGCCGTTCAGCGCTATCCAGTCGTCCTCGTCCTGGCCGGGGACAAAGGTCCGGACGGTGACTCCCGCGGCGATGCGTGGCTCGGCCACGGCCGGGAGCAGGGAGCGATGCATGCGCCACAGGGCACGGGCGCGGCTGAACCCGGTGCTCGCCGCCAGCCTGGCCGCGGCCGGCAGCTCCCCATGCGCCCAGAGCATCACCGGCTGCCCGGCGGCCTGCGCCACCAGCGCCCGGGTGAGTGCCGTGCCCAGGCCGCGGCCGCGGTGTGCGGGGTGGACGGCCAGTTCACCGCTTCCGCCTTCCGCCGGGTCACCCCCGCCGAGGTGAGCGAAGCCGGCCAGCTCGCCGCCCCGCCAGAGCAGCAGGTTGTGTGCCGCGTCGGTGCCGCCGTACCGGACGTGCAGCAGGACCTGGTCCGACAGCGGGCCGACGCCGTCGGCCGCCGCGGCGGCGTCGGCGAGCTGGCGCACCGCGCTGGCCTCGTCCGGCGTGAGCTGGCCACGTACGGCGATGCGCACAGTGCCAGCGCCCGGGTCCGGTGACGCGCCCTCAGCGGTCGGCCCGGGCAGGGCTGGACTCCCTCGCCTCTGGCGCGTCCGCCGCACTGGCCGGCCCGGCGCCCTGGGCCTGCACCGGCCGGCCGCCGCCATTGGCGGCAATGTCCTCATCAGGGCCACCGCCGGCGGTGTCGCCGCCTGCCATGCCCGTAGCGGCGCCGTCATCGGCGAGCTCGTCGTCCTGCGTCAGCTCCCCGGACCTGACCTCGCGCGGGTGCCCCCGCCGGCCTTCGTCCAGCTTGAGCGGGACGAACCGGTAGCCCACGTTGCGCACGGTGCCGATCAGCGCCTCGTGTTCGGGGCCCAGCTTGGCCCGCAGCCTGCGCACGTGGACATCGACCGTGCGGGTGCCGCCGAAGTAGTCGTATCCCCAGACCTCTTGCAGCAGGTGGGCCCGGGTGAAGACCCGGCCGGGATGCTGGGCGAGGAACTTCAGCAGCTCGAATTCCTTGAACGTGAGATCGAGGGCGCGGGCGCGCAGCCGTACCGTGTAGGTGGCCTCGTCGATCGCGAGATCGCCGGACCGGATCTCGTCGGGGGCGGCGGGTGCGATGGTGGCCTGGCGCCCGATGGCGAGCCGCAGCCTGGCCTCGACTTCGGCCGGCCCGGCTGTGTGCAGGATCACATCGTCGGTGCCCCAGTCGGCAGCCACCGCGGCCAGCCCGCCCTCGGTCACCACGGCGAGAACCGGGACCTCCACGCCCGCGGACCGCAGCGTGCGGCACAGTTCCCTGGCCCGGGCCAGATCACGGCGCGCGTCAACCAGCACCGCGTCCGCCGCGGGCGAGTCTGCCAGCCCGGCGGCCTCGGCGGGCGCGGCCCGTACCGTGTGGAGCAGCAGGCCGATCGCTGGCAGGATCTCCCCGGGAGGGTCGGTGGCGCTTGTGAGCAGCAGAAGCTCACTCAAGTGCTGCCACCTCCGCCCTGCCGTGCTCTACACGAGAGACTGACCATGGATGGACCGGTGGGCAGCGTCGCCCGGATCCGATGTGAGCGAGGATAGCCGACATGGCGATCGTGACCGTGCGGTACTGGGCCGCAGCGAAGCAGGCGGCCGGAATCGCCGAGGAAAGCCTGACCGCCGGCACGCTGGCTGAGGCCCTCGCCGCCATGCGGGCGGGCCACCGCTCCGCCCCTGACCTGGACGCCGTCCTGGCCCGGTCCTCGTTCCTCATCGACGGCGAGCGGGCGGCCGGGCCGACCGCTGATGTCACGCTGCGCGATGGGGCCGTCATCGAGGTCCTGCCGCCGTTCGCCGGCGGCTGACGCGGGCATGACCATTGGGTGCCGGGCGGCGCCGTGGCCGCCGCGCCATGGCCGTGCGCCCGGGACCGGCAGGCCGGTCGGCAGCCCGCCCCGGAGGTGGGAGCGTGGGCATTCGCGGTGAACCGGACAGGCGCCAGGGCCGTGACAAGAGTGTGGCGCGCAGCGGTACCAGCGGCGGGTGGCCCAAGGACCGGGTCAGCGATGAGTCACTGGTGCGCGCGCTCTACGCGGAACACGCCGGCCCCCTGTTGCGCTATGCGCTGCGAATGACTGACGGAGACCGGCAGCGAGCTGAGGACATTGTGCAAGAAACGCTTTTCCGTGCCTGGCTGCATCCCGAGGCGATCGCGGAACGCCCGGCCCGGCCCTGGCTGTTCGCGGTGGCGCGCAACCTCGCGGTAGACGCGCACCGGGCGAGGAAGGCGCGCCCGCAGGAAGTCGGGGAGGGTGCGCTTGAACTTGTGCCCGTTCCTGACCAGGCTGATCGAGTGCTCGAATCATGGGCCGTGGCCGACGCGCTGGCCACTCTCCGGCCCGAACACCGCCGGGTCCTGCTGGAGACCTACTACCTGGGCCGGTCGGTGGCTGAAGCCGCCGCCGTGCTGGGCATCCCGGCCGGGACCGTCAAGTCCCGTGCCTTCTACGCGCTGCGGGCACTGAAGCTGGCACTGGAAGAGCGGGGGCTGGCGCCATGAGCGGCGCAGCGGACTGCCGCGAGATCCGGCACGCGCTCGGTGTCTACGTGCTGGGTGCCATCGACCCGGTTGACCGTTCCCTGGTCGACCAGCACCTGGCCGGATGCCCGGACTGCCGGGAGGAGCTGGCCAGCCTGGCGGGGCTGCCGGCGCTGCTGCGCCGGGTGCCGGCCGCCGAGGCGGAGCGGCTGGCGGCCGACTCTGCCGAGCACCTGCTGGAGGACTCAGCGCCGGACGATCTGCTGCCGGCCGTGCTGGCCAGGACCACGCACGTGCGGCGGGTCCGCCGCTGGCGTGAGCTGGCAGTCGCCGCGGCGGTGACGGTGCTGGCCCTGGGCGCCGGTGCGGCCGGGGCGAACATGCTGCACGGCAGCGCGGCTCCGGGACACCGGCATGTGGCACAGAGTGGCGGGTCCGCGCTAGCCGGGCGGCACGCCTGGCAGACGGTCTCCGAGACCAGCGCGATGACCGGCGTGACCCTGACCGTGAAGTACCGGCCGATGCCGTGGGGAACCACCATGACGGCCCAGGTGGGCGGCATCCGGTCCGGCACGGTCTGCCAGTTCTGGGTCACCGACTCCTCGGGGCACCGCCGCCTGGTCGGCGGCTGGCGAGTGGAATACCAGGGCGGGCCGATGTGGTACCCGGCCTCGACCTCGCTGACCGACTCGAACCTGCGCAGCTTCGAGGTGACCGCGGGCGGGAAGGTCGTGGCCACCGTGCACGCCCCCTAGTACGGCACGGCACGACGCCAGTACCAGGCACGGCTCTTGCCCGCTCCAGAGGCCGGGAATGGGACGGGGGCCGGCGGCGCTGTAGGCGGCGTGGCAGCCGGGATGATCGTGCTCGCCGTCGTGCTGGTGGGCGCGACCGCGGCCGGGCTCGTGCGGCTCCGGCGCGACGGCCGGCTCCGTGAGTCAGCCGGGCAGCGGCTGACCGCCGCCGACCTCGGCCATCCGCTCGGGGACCGGGCCACGCTGCTGCAGTTCTCGTCGGAGTTCTGCGCGCCCTGCCGTGCGGCCAGGCAGCTGCTCGCCGACGTGGCCGGCGGCAGCGACGGGATTGCCCACGTGGAGATCGACGTCGCGGGCCGGATAGACCTGGCCAGGCGGCTGGACATCCGGCGCACCCCGACCGTGTTCGTACTCGGCCCGCAGGGGCAGATCGCCCGGCGCGCCAGCGGGCTGCCGCGCCGGTCCGAGGTGGTCGAGGCGCTGGCGCTGGCCGCGGGGGAGAGGGCCTGATGGCCGCTTTCGTCCCCACTCACCTTGTACGCCCGGCATCTGTTAGCGTGGCCAGCCAAAACCTACTGAACCGCTGGGAAGTGACAGGTGGCATGCGCGCACGTAGCATCGGTGGCGTGCTCGCTGCCACGAACGCCGGCCGGCCAGGGTCCTGGCCCGTGCTGGCGGCGCCCATGGCGGCCCTGCTGACCAGGCGGCGCCCGGTCGACTACTGCCTGGTTGCGGCGGCGCTGTGTCCACCCCAGCCGCGTCAGCGCCAGTCAGCCTGAGCACACCCGGCGGCCCCGGCCAGGATCGGCCCGGCGCGAGCCGGGTAGGGGGCCGGTGACGGCCCCGGTGGGCCCGGGGCGGGTGGCGGGTGATGCCGGATCGGCGATGAGGCCGTGACCGGATTCCCAGGCTCGCGGACTGCCAGGCGCGGGAGAGCCAGATCCCGGACCGCACATCGGAAGAGGTGGCCACGCCCATGAAGATCGACCCGAGAGGCCAGCGCTTCAATGCCGCGCTGTCCGCGGCCGTCCTCGCGATCGTCCTCATCACCGGCAGCGGCTGGCTGCTGGCGGCACAGGCGCTGGTGTTCGGCATCGCCGCCGTGCTGGGACTGAGCTACTCGCCTTACGGCCTGATCTACCGGACGCTGGTCAGGCCAAGGCTAGGCCCGCCCCGTGAGCTGGAGGCCGCGGCCGCGCCGCGGTTCGCCCAGGGTGTCGGGCTGGTTGTCAGCGTCATCGGAGTGATCGGGTACGCGGCCGGGCTCACGCCGCTGGGCATTGCTGGCGCCGCGCTGGCGCTGGTGGCCGCGTTCCTGAACGCCGCTTTCGGCCTGTGCCTGGGCTGCGAGATGTATGTGCTCATTCACCGAATCTGGCCGCGCCAGCAGCGGGTGGCACCGGCAGAGCCTGACAAGGAGGTACCCGCATGAGCCGCTCCGACGTTCTCGTGGACGCCGACTGGGTGGAAGCGCACCTGGATGACCCAGGTGTGGTCCTGGTCGAGGTCGACGAGGACACCTCCGCCTACGACAAGGGGCACATCCGCACAGCTGTCAAGGTGGACTGGCGGCGCGATCTGCAGGACCCGGTGCGCCGTGACTTCGTGGACGCCCA
>Ga0307373_10009565_pt1 | contig 14443 bp, 13 predicted proteins | sample OX2MG_FD_202534 | JGI IMG/M metagenome (GOLD analysis project Ga0307373, IMG submission 202534) | Soil microbial communities from Risofladan, Vaasa, Finland - OX-2 | ecosystem: Environmental > Terrestrial > Soil > Coastal area > Acid sulfate soil | place: Finland: Risofladan, Vaasa | collected... | reverse complement strand
CCGCCCTCGTCACCGCCCTCGTCACCGCCCTCGTCATCCCGGCACAACGAGCACCGGCGGCGGGACGGGGTAGGACCCTGCCGGTTCCTGTAGGAAGCCCCACGCACAAAGAGAGGCATCGGTCAAGCCGCGGGCGAGCACCGGGCAGGCGCCCTCGCTATCGTCGCCAATCGTGACCGCCCGATGACTGCAGGTGCCCGATGACCGCGCCCGTCGAGGACCAGATCCGCCTTCCCGGCACCGCCGTCCCGTCGGCCTACCGGGTGCGCGTCGAGCCGGACCTGGACGCCGCGACGTTCAGCGGGCGAGTCGAGATCGACGTCCACCTCGTCGAGCCGAGCACGACGGTCGTCCTGCATGCCCACCAGCTCGAGATCGGTCCGCCGTCGGTCCGCTCGGACGACGGCGAGACCACGACGGGCACGGTGGAGCTCGACGCCGCGCACCAACGCGCGAACCTGGTGTTCCCCCGCGCGCTCGCCGTGGGCGGCCACACGCTCGAGCTCACGTTCGACGGGGTGCTGAACGACGAGCTCGCGGGCTTCTACCGCTCGACCTTCACCGACGAGGACGGGGCGACCGCGACGATCGCGGTGACGCAGCTGGAGATGACCGACGCGCGGCGTGCGTTTCCCTGCTTCGACGAGCCGGCGTTCAAGGCCACGTTCGACGTCACGCTGGTCGCGCCGCCCGGGATGGGCGCCTTCTCCAACTCCGCCCCGGTGAGCGAGCGGACGCTCGAGGAAGGCCGCCGGGAGGTGCGGTTCGCGCCGACGATGCCGATGTCGTCGTACCTGGTCGCGTTCGTCGTCGGGCCGTTCGAGCAAACGGCGGTGCGGGACGTGGACGGTGTGCCGCTCAGCGTCGTGCACCGAGCGGGCCAGGCGCACCTGACGGCGTTCGCGCTCGACATCGGCGAGTACGCGCTGCGCGCCTTCACCGAGTACTTCGGGATCCCCTATCCGGGAGACAAGGTCGACCTCGTCGCCATCCCCGACTTCGCGCCAGGTGCGATGGAGAACCTCGGGTGCGTCACGTTCCGCGAAGCCGAGCTCCTCGTCGACCCGACGACGGCGTCGCAGAACGAGCTCGTCCGGATCGCGAGCGTGGTCGCCCACGAGCTCGCGCACATGTGGTTCGGCGACCTCGTCACCATGTCGTGGTGGGACGGGCTCTGGCTGAACGAGGCCTTCGCCACGTTTATGCAGTACGTCTGCTGCGACGGCTTCCGGCCCGAATGGAAGATGTGGGTGCGCTTCGCCGGTGAGCGCGAGACGGGCATGCTCCTCGACGCGGTGCACACGACCCGCCCGATCGAGTACCCGGTGCGCTCGCCCGACGAGGCGATGGCGATGGCGGACCCGATCACCTACCAGAAGGGCTCGAGCATCCTCAGGATGCTCGAGCAGTACCTCTCAGCCGACGTCCTCCGTGACGGCGTCCGTCACTACCTGCGCACGCACTCCCATGGCAATACCGTGACCGCCGACCTCTGGGCGTCCCTCGAGGAGGTCTCGGGCCGGCCGGTCGGCGAGATCATGGACACCTGGATCCACCAGGGCGGACATCCGATCGTCTCGGTGGACGCGGACTCCCTCGAGCAGCGGCCCTTCGTGCTCGGGCCGGCCGAGGGGGAGTCCGCCATCGGCTCGCACTGGCTCGTCCCGGTCGTCGAGCGGTCGCTCGCCGGCGGCGACGGCGCGGTGCAGCTCCTCACCGAGGGGTCCGCGCCGCTCGAGTGCGCTGGCCCCGTCCTCGTGAACGCCGGTGGATCGGGGGTCTACCGCACGAGCTACGCACCCCAGCAGCTCGCCGCGGTCGTCGCGCACCTGTGCGACCTCTCCGAGATCGAGCGGGCCGTGCTCGTCGGCGACACGACGGCGCTCATGTTCGCCGGCGACCGGCGCGTCGCCGACGTCCTGTCGATCGCGTCGAATCTCGGCACGCAGGTCGAGCCGCGCGTTTGGGAGACCGTCGACCGGGTGTTCGACTTCCTCGACCGGACCGTCACGGCCGAGCAGCGTCCGCTGCTCGCGTCGAAGGTGCGCGCCCTCATGGGTCCGGTGTTCGAGACCCTGGGGTGGGACCCGTCGCCCGGCGAGGACGAGCGGGCGCAGGTGCTCAGGGCCACCCTCGTCCGGCGGCTCGGCACCACCGGGGCGGACGCCGGAGTCCGGGAGGAGGCCGTTCGCCGCTTCGATCTCGGGCGGCTCGACGGGGACCTCGCGCAGGCCGTCGTCTCCGTCGTGGCGTCCCTCGACCGACCTGGCGACTACGACGAGATGATCCGGAGGTCCAAGGCCGCCGAGGACCCCCAGGCCGAGCGGCGCTACCGGAACGGCGTCGCCGCCTTCACCGACGAAGCCCTGATCCTGCGCGCCTACGCCGAGGCCTTCGACAACTTCCGTCTCCAGGACGTGCCCCGGCTGATCTTCGAGCTGGTCTCCAACCGCGTTGGCGGGCTGGCGGTGTGGTCGGCGATCGCCGAGGACTGGGATGCCGTGGTCGACCGCATCCCGGGGTTCATGCGCGCGCTGCTCGGCGTCGGGCTCATCTTCCAGGTGAGCGACACAGACACCGTCGCGAAGGTGACTGCCTTCCACCGCGCGCACGTGGTGCCCGCCGGCCAGCGGATGATCGAGCAGGCCCTCGAGTGGTTCGCCGCGTCGTCGCGTCTCGCGGACGCCGAGCGGCCGACGCTCGGCGAGACCCTCGCCTGAAGGGGGCATCCCGTCGAGCCGGGGCGTGGGCGCCGCCCGCTTGTGCCCCCTGACGGGCCAGCACTGCGTGAGCGACGACGTGCTTGAATGGCCGGCCGGCCGGGGGACCGTGTAGGCATAGAAAATACGAGAAGGGGGTCGATGCAGGTGGCAGGAGAACGTCCGGCGGCCCTCGACACCGAGCGGATCCGCGCCCAGTTTCCGGCGCTCGACGCCGCGGCCCCACCGGCCCGGCGCCCCCTCTTCCTGGATGCTCCGGGTGGCACCCAGGTGCCCGAGCGCGTCGTCTCGGCGATGTGCCGGTACCTGGTCGAGGACAACTCCAACACAGGCGGCGCCTATCCGCTGAGCGTGCGCACCGACGAGCTGATCGCCAGGGCGCGCGTGGTCGGCGCGGCGTTCGTGGGCGGGGACCCCGACGGGATCGCGTTCGGCCAGAACATGACGACGCTCAACTTCAACCTGGTCCGGGCCGTCGGCCGCACCCTGCGCCCGGGCGACGAGATCCTCACCACCGCCTTGGACCACGACGCCAACATCTCGCCGTGGCTGCTCATGGCAGAGGACCGGGGGCTCGTCGTCCGTGAGGTGGGGCTCACCGACCGGCTTGACGTCGATCTCGACGACCTCCGGACGAAGTTGGGCGACCGGACCCGGGTCGTCGCGTTCTGCCTCGCCTCCAACGCGGTGGGCACGGTCACGCCAGCCCGCAAGATCGCCGAGCTTGCCCACGAGGCCGGTGCCTTGGCGTGGGGCGACGCCGTGGCCTACGCCCCCCACCGGCGCATCGACGTCGCGGCGCTCGGTGTCGACGTGGTGTTGTGCTCCCCCTACAAGTTCTTCGGGCCGCACCTCGGCATGGCGTGGCTCCGCCCCGACCTGGCCCGCGAGCTTCCGGCCGAGCGAGTGCGACCGGCCGCCCAGGTCCCTGCGGGCCACCGCTTCGAGACGGGCACGCTGAGCCACGAGGCCCTCGCGGGCTTCGTCGCCGCGGTCGACTACCTGGCGTCCCTCGGCGCGGGTGACGACCTCGGGTCGAGGCTCACGATCGCGTACGACCTCATCCGCCGTCACGAGTCCGATCTCGCCCGCGCGCTCGGTGCGGGTCTCGGCCGCCTCCCGGCGGTGCGCACCGCCGGGCTGCCCGGTGACAGCCCCGGACGGGTGCCGACCTTCGGGCTCGTCCCCGAGCACGCGACTCCGAGGAAGCTGGCGGAGAGGTTGAGCGACGCGGGGATCTACACCTGGGACGGCAACTTCTTCGCCAAACGGGTGATCGAGACGCTCGGCCTCGACCTCGACGAGGGCGTGCTGCGGATCGGCTTCGCGCATTACAACACGCTCGCCGAGGTGGACCGCTTCCTCGAGGTCTTCGAGGGACTCCTGGCGTAAGCGCGACGGCACCCCGGCCAGCACATGCGCTGTCGCCGGCGTACGGATCGTCGCTGGGGCAGGTCGTTGCGCAGGGTGGACAGGACGATCGCGGCGTCGATCGCCGCGGCGACTCCGAGGAGGAAGCCGGAGACGGCGAGCTCCTTGCGTCGAGTGAGGCCGACACCACGCGGCTGGGCGACGCCACGTGATGCCTGCCCCCAGCCGGCTTGCTGCCAACGGCCGTGATGGCCCTCCCCGGTCAGGAGGTGACCTGCGACCTCGGGACGGGGGTCCACTCGCAGGGCAAGTGCCTGACGCCGTTGACGAACGTCGAGAGCAGACGGTGGGGAGGCTCGGTCGCACGGAGGTCGGGAAGGCAGGTCAGGAGCTCCCGCCACATCACCGCGATCTCGCGACGCGCGAGGCGTGCCCCGAGACAGAAGTGGGGGCCGGCGGCGCCGAACCCGAGGTGCGGATTGGGCGAGCGGCGGACGTCGAATGTGAAGGGGTTCTCGAACACGGCGTCGTCCCGGTTGGCCGAGCGGTAGAAGAGGAGCACCTTCTCCCCGGCGTCCAGATGCTGGCCGCCGAGCTCGACCGGCGCCGCGACGGTCCTGCGCATCCAGGTGACCGGCGAGGTCCACCGGACGACCTCGTCGACCGCGGCGGGCGTCGTGCCGTCCAGGTCCCCCTGCCACCGGGCGCGTTGATCCGGGTGCTCGGTGAGCAGCCACAGGGTGTGCGCGATGGAGTTGCGCGTCGTCTCGTTGCCGGCGACGACCAGGAGGACGAAGAACGAGGCCAGCTCCTGGTGCGTGAGCGCCTCGCCGTCCACGTTCGTCGTCACGAGGGCGGTCGTGAGGTCGTCCGTCGGGTGGGCGAGGCGGGCGTCGCCGATGGTGTGCATGAGCTCGGTGAGCTCGGCGCCGGCTCCGAGGAATGCCTCGATCGGATCGACCCCGTCGGGGACGTATTCTTGGTCACCCTCCGACAGGATGACGTTGGAGCACCGCAGCACGTTGCTGCGTGCCTCGTCGGGAATCCCCATCATGTCGCAGATGACGGTGAGCGGCAGGGGGGCGGCCACGTCGGTGACGAAGTCGCCGCTGCCCTTCTCACAGATGGCGCCGACGATCGTACGGGCCTGCTCCCTCACGCGCGCTTCGACGGCCGCGACCATGCGCGGTGAGAACGCCGTCCCGACGATCCGCCGAAGCCGCGCGTGGCGCGGGTTGTCGGTCGAGATCATCCCGCTGAAGTACTCGACCATCGACTCGGGCATGTCGATGACGCTCACCGCGCCCTGCCCGGAACGGAAGATCTCCGGGTGCCGGCTCGCCTCGACCACATCGGCGTATCTCGTCACCGCCCAGTAGCACGCCCCCGGCGGCGGCAGGTGCGGGGAGCGGTCCCGCAGGTCGCGCTCGGCGAAGTGCGCGACCGGCCGCTCCCGTCGCAGGGTCAGAAAGGCACCCTCGATCTCCTCGGTGGGTCTCGCCCAGAACTCCAGGCCCGAGAGGTCGATCTCCTCCAGCGCGAGGACTTCTCGCGGCAGCACGGTCGCCACGCTACGCCCCGGGGGCGGCCGGCCGACGCACCGTGAGGAAGCTCTGGGGGCGACCGCGCGTCGCTATCGGGGCCCCGATCGGTCTATCTTGCCCAGATCGTGGTCGCCGGCCGCCAGACACGCGCGCTCCCGGGCCCTGCCGGGCCCGGGATGTCCAAGCACTTCTTCTTCCGCGAATTCGACCTCTATCGGGTGGTCGCGCTCGTCGGGGTCGTCGGCCAGCACTCCGTGCTGTGGCCGGTGCCCGGAGGCAGCAAGGTGGGCTGGAGCCTCGTGATGTTCCTGCACGCGACCAGGAACCTCTTCTTCTTCCTCGCCGCCCTCGTCGCCGTCTACAGCCAGCTGGCCGAGCCACGGCGGGTCGTGTCGCTGTGGGTCCGCAGACTCGGAACCGTGCTCGTGCCCTACCTGGCGTGGACGTTCATCTACTTCGGTTACACGATGGCCACCACACACGCCGGCGCCGCCGGCCCGACGTTGTGGCACGACCTCTACAACGGCTACTACCAGCTCTACTTCCTCGTGGTCCTGTTCCAGGTGTACCTCGTGCTCCCCGGGATCGTCTGGCTCGTGCGGCGCACGCGCGGCCACCACGGCTGGGTCTTCGGTGTCAGCCTCGCCTTCCAACTGGCGATGATGACGATGTCGCACTACTTCCGGTTCCACTACGGCGACTGGCACGCGGTGCGCGCCGTCGACATCACACTGACCACGTCCCGGCTCATCGTCGGGTACCAGCTCTTCGTGATCGCCGGCGCGCTCGCGGCGGACCACATGGCCGAGATGCAGCGCCTCATGGCGCGCTACTCGTCGCGTGTCATCTGGGGAGTCGCGGCGGTGTTCGTCGTGACCGAGGGCTACTACGCGTTCGGCCTCACCCAGGGGAACACTCCCGGGCACGCCTCGGACCTCTACCAACCGGTCGCGACGGTGTGGTTCCTTGCCGCGTGCTACGGGCTGTGGGCCATCGGGTGGCGGTGGGCGAACCACCCCCGCGGGCGGCACGACGGCCGGTTCGACCGTTTCATCACGTGGGGATCCGACGCGTCGGGTGGCTACTACCTGAGCCACGTCCTCGTCCTGCAGTTGATCTTCTCCGGCCTCCAGAAGGCGGGTCTGACCGGACACTCCACGTGGGGTGCCGCGAGCATCCTGATCTTTGTGGGGACGCTCGTCGGCGCGGGCATCCTCGTCACCATCCTCATGCGCACGCCGCTACGCCCGATCCTCACCGGACCGAACCGGGACCGCCAGCGCGCCGCGTTCCCGCGCTATCCCTCCGAGGTCGCCGGGACCGAGCCCCTGTCGTCGACGTGTCGCGCGCCCGCGGCCCGAGGTGGGGTCTCCCCCGTCGCCGAGGCGGTGCGAGCCCAGACGGACTGACCCGGACGGCGCTCAGCGTGGGGGAGTGGCTACGCTCGCCCCCGATGGCGGAGGTGCGCGGGCCCCGTCGACCGCCGCACCGGCGGTTCCCCCGCCGGCGAGGCGCGATCGCGGCGGCCTTCGCCGCGGGAGCGGCGCTCGCGCTGGCCGGGTGCTCCCCGGCCACGCGCGCCACGACCGCAACGACCACCACCGCGACCACCACCGCGACCACCGCGACGTCGAGCACGTCCTCAACGATCCCGAGAACGACGACGACGGTCGCCCCCGCGACGACCACGACCACCGACCCGGGGCTCCTTCCCCAGACGCCGACGGAGCCCCCGGTGGGCAGCCCGCTGCAGGGCCGGCTCGCACCGTTGTGGGCGGCCATCGTTTCGGGATCCTCCGCGGGTGCCCGGGGGGAGTTCTTCCCCAAGTCGGCCTACCTGGCGATGAAGACGGGCGTCATCCCCACACCGGCGTCGGACTACGCCGACCGGCTCGTGGCCTTCTACACACTCGATCTCGGGGCGTACCACGCGGCACTCGGGTCGGGAGCGGCGGGCGCACAGTTGGTCGGCGTCGACGCCGACCCCTCGTACGCGGCCTGGATCCCGTCGGGGGCGTGCGAGAACCTCATCGGCTATTGGCATCTTCCGGGCGTCCGCATCGTGTACCGGGAGAACGGACAGGTCCGGTCCTTTGCCGTGGCGTCGCTCATCTCGTGGCGAGGCGTCTGGTACGTGGTGCATCTGGGACCAAACCCCCGGCCAGAGAACGTCGGCACGGTCGACCTCCCGGCGACAGGCCCCGGGATCCCGGGGCCGCCTGGGGGATGCTGACGGTCAGCCGGCGGCCGGCATCGACAGCGCGCCAGACGCGCCGATCGTGACCGCGTGGGGCCCGAAGTCCTCCGTCGAGAGCTGGTCGACGAAGCTGGCGGCGGCGTTCGTAGCGTCCAGGGAGGGCTGGTCGAGGCTCGAGAGCACGAGCGAAGTGAAGTGGCCCGCCACAAGCGTCCCACCGGCGCTGAGGGTGACCGTCAGCACGCCTGACAGGTCCAGGGTCCCCGCCGTGGAGAACTGGCCGTAGCTGGCGAAGTCCCCGAGGCTGTAGGCGATGAGGTGGCCGTTGTAGTCCTCCATGCCGCGCAGGGTGTGGGGACCGCTGGCGATCACGAGGTCGGCGCCGTCGTCGATGGCGGCGTGGGCGAAGGCCTCGGGGTTCCCGCGGTCCTCGCCCACGTAGTACTCCTCCTGGCCCGTGACGTGGTCGGCCGTCTCGCCCTCGGCGCCGGCGTGCATGTAGACCACGACGAGGTTCGCTTCGGACTTCGCCTGCGTGATGAGGGCCTTCGCCGTGGCAAAGTCGAGGAGGTCGTTGGTGACGGCGTAGGGCGCGAAGTCGACGAACGCCACCTTGGTGCTGTCCACCGTGACCACGCCGATCTGTCCCGGGAGGCCCGCCTGGACGAGCCCGGCCCCCTCGAGCGCGGCGCTCGTCGCCGCCACGCCCTGTGTCCCGAAGTCGTGGGAGTGGTTGTTGGCGCTGTTGACCACGGTGAACCCGGCCGCCTTGATGATCGACGCGTAGGAGGTCGGGGCCCGAAAGACGTAGCAGGTCGTCGGCGCGGTGCCCGCCGCCGCCGGCGCGCACTTCGACGTGCTCCCCGAGTCGGTGAGCGTCCCCTCCAGGTTGCCGAACACGATCTGACCCTGGAGAGCCGACCGCACGCCGTCCAGGTACGTGCTCGGATCCGGCGGGAGCGTCGGCGTGTTCCCGAAATTGAAGTCCCCGACTGCCGAGATGGTCATGGTGGCCGGCTGCGTCGTGGTGGTCGTGGTGGTCGTGGTCGTCGTGGTCGCATGGTCGTGGTGCGCGGCCGTTGCCGACGTGCCCGTGGTCGTCGTGCTCGAGAGGCGCGGCGACGAACCTCGGGGAGCGACGATGGCGGCGACGGCGACCCCTGCCGCCACGATCAGTGCTGCACCGGCGAGCAACCACCGGCGCGCGACCATCCGCCGGCTCGGTCGCAGCCGATGCCGGTAACGGGGGGGCCGCTCCGCGCTCACGGTCGCGTCCGCGAGGTCACCACGGCTGCACCACCGGCACTGCTCCGGGCTGGCGGGCGAAGACCGCGAAGAAGTCCTTGGTGCTCGAGTACAAGAATCGGTTGGGGATCTGGTTCGGGTTCGGGACGTCGAGTGAGGGGGATGCCGCACCGGGGCCGCCGTAGGTCGCGAAGATCGGCCACTCCGGGTTGATGTCGAGCTGCATCCCCCGGACCACCCCCAGCTGGACGAGGATCGCGGCCAGGCTGGCCGCCGTCTGCGAGCCGGCGGCGACGTAGACGAGATTGCCCTTCGCGTCGACGCCCAGCGCGGTGCGCCAGACCGCGGGGGCGCCGCCGAGGGTGAGTCCCCACTGTGTCGGGTCGTTGGCCGCCGCCGTGGGGGCACGGGCGTCCACCAGGAGGGGCAAGTTCTGGCGTGCCATCTCGATTGTGGGACCGGGCGCCGCCCCGCCGTGCCAGTCCATGACGTCCACCTTGCCGTCGGCGTACTGGATCACCGTGGCCAGGCCGTCGACCATCGGGTCGTACAAGGTGCCGTGGGCGTAGAAGCCGGCCGTCGAGTCCGCCTCGTAGAAGCCGGAGTTGAACGTGGCGAGGAGGGATGTCCGTGCTGTCGTCGGCACCATCTCGGGGCCTCGGTCGACCGTTGGAGCGGTGGGACCGGGGCCCTCGTATCCCGGGTACAGCGCGAGCTGGGTGGTCGAGGACCGGATCCACGAGGCGTACGCCACGATTGTCGGCTGGGCGGGATCCGGCCGGAACGAGGTGGTCATGACGGACGGCGGGCCGGGGCTCCACGTGTCCATTGCGACCCAGACCCCCTCGCCGGGGAGGGCGGGCGAGATCGTGGGGGCGACCGAAGGCGGCATGTAGGGCGGTGGCGCCGTGGTGGTCGTTGCCGGGAGGGTGGTCGTCGCCGGGAGGGTGGTCGCCGGATCGGCGGCCGCCGACGTCGTCGACGAGGATGCCCCCTTCGCTCCCGTCGCCGGTCCGGGCCGCGTCTCGATCACGACGACCACCCCGGACACCGCGACGACGAGCGCCACGAGGGGGAGCAGACGTCGGAGGAGCGAGCGACGGCGTGTCCTCGCCCCACGCCCCCGGCTCAGCCGCCTCTCGAGCCGGGACTGGACGACATCGGACCCCCGCCCCGGGTCCTGCTCTGTCACGGGCAGAATCTACAGAGCGGAGCGAAGCCGTCCTCGTCAGGGCGCGCGCCGAGCCGAACGCCAGAGCTGCCCGGAGCTGCCCGGAGCTGCCCGGCGCTACCCGGCGGTGGGGACGTCTGCCTTGTCGAAGATGGCCATCACGTGAGCGTTGACGGTGTGCAGCGAGAGCTGGAGGTCCGCGGCCACCTCCATACGGGAGAGGCCGGCCACGAGACGTCGACCTCGGCTTCCCGGGGCGTCAGTCCCATCCCGGCCACGATCAGTCGCGCCAGGGCGATCGGGCTCGCCGGCTCCACGGTGACGGCGGTCCATCCAAGCTGCGCATCGGCGAGTCGGGCAGCGTGCAAGTCGAGCCAGGGGTCATGGTCGAAGGCGGCGAACCTGAGGGCACCTTGACGTTCCCGCCGGCGGACAAGAACGTCGCCGCGCCGGCCGGCACCTGCCTGCACATTCCCCCTGGCACGCCCCACACGCTTGCCAACGGCACCGACACGCCGGTCAAGGCCCTCGAGCTCTTCGTGCCCGGGTCACCGATGGGGTCGGTCGAGGCCGTGGGAGAGATCTTCGCCGCCGGTGGCCCGCCCGACCGCGTGCGCCTCATGGCAGCCTTCGCCCAGCACGCGAGCGAGATCGTTGGTTGAGGACGCGCGCGAGAACGCTGCCGCTCCTCGCTTCAGCCTTTCGCGCCGACACCGTGCGGCGGTGGAGCCGTCCCTCGGCCTCGCGCACGCTACCCTCCGGCAGCGACTAGAGGTAGTGCTACTCCGAGGCAGCCAGACCGCCTTCCATCTGTCGCACGATGTTGTCAGCCGCTACCTTCACCTGATCAGCAGCGAGTTGCAGGGCGGAACTGCGCAATCCCTTGTCGACCATTCCCGCCGTGTCAGCAAGGGCGAGACCGGCGGCAAGCTCACGCACGTAGGGTCCCCACGGCGGCTGTGGGCCCCGTCCGGTTGGACCGCCACCGTCTACCGTGACCGACCACGACACCCAGGTTTCCTGGCTGAAATTCGGCTTCGGCTTGGGCAGGGATGTTGGCGACTGGTACATGGCGAAGGCGATGGCAGTCGTGTCCTGAGCGCCGGTCAGGTCCAATTTGCTCACCAGCTCTGTGCCCTGGACGACGATCCACTTGTCGAACGGCACGGAACGGATCGATGTGTACGCCCGGACGTCCTCGGACCCGCTTGTGGTCGGCACGATCCCATCCGCATTGGCCTCTGTGGTGAGGCTCGAATCGGTCACCACGTTGACGAAATCGTCGAGTACGAAATCACCGATGTCAACATCGAACGCGTCAATGAGCAGCTCGGGTCCACCACCGCCACCTGCAGCATGCTCGATGTACCAGGCGACTGCCTGCACGTCATGCGAATCGACTTTCACGTGAAGATTTGGGTTGGTCGTGAACGACACGCCGTTTGCGGCGCCGACAACGGACCAGAAGGCGAAGTGTCCTGTATGTTTGCCCTTCGAGTCCGTCCAGGATCCTTCCGGGAAACCGTAAGCAGAGTACGTACCGCCGTCTGTGACTGTCGTTGTCGACGGTGTGGTGATATCGACGGCTCCAGAGCCACCTTTGTGACGGAAGCCCCGCGACTCCCATACGACATACCGAGTGTGCACCGTGGGCATCGGTCTCTCCTTCTTCCCTGTGATGTGTCCGTCTGGTGACGTCGGCCGCAGGAGCGGATCGTCGTCAACGACCCGGGGTCCGCTCAGCGCCCGGCCTGGTCGTCCGGGTCCGACCTGCCGCCATGCGCGAGAAGCGCGACGTCGGTGATCGTTACCCCCGGCGCGTTCTCGACCGCCCAGACGACGGTCTGCCCGACCGCGATCTCGACGGACTCCGGCTCGGCGCGTTCCCCCCTGACATGCACGAACGCCCCGTCCTTGAGGCACTCGAGCCAGGCCTCGACGTCGTCACTCGGGGCCGCCACGTTGATCTCGCCCTTCAACGCGCTGCCGTTTGCGTCGCGCCACCGGTACCGCCCGGCCAAGCCGAAGGCGTGGGTGTAGATCGACTCAGTTCTCATCGAACCCGAATCGACGATGTGCTCCGCGATCTTGCCCCGAACGCGGAATCCGAGGGCGGCTGACTTCGCGGGCGACCACACCACCAGGTCGCCGGCCGAAACTGTGATGCGGTCCGGCGAGGCCGTCAGTCCTTCGGCCGCCGAAACCGTGACATAGTGCGTGACCTGTGGGGCGTCAGTCGCGGGCGTGACTGTGATAGTCAAGCCACTGCTTTCATGGTGGTGTGCCGCGAATGACGACGGCAGGACCGACACGGCGTAGCGGAAAGTCCCTGGCATCGAGAAACGATGGGCGAAGCAGTCACCAACTCGTACGAAGCGGCTGTCGAGCGCGTTCACGCTGATCCCTCCTCTCCTCACCGTCCATCGTCAGATGTCGACCGATAGGACGAGCTCGTTCTTTGTGGAGGCCTGCACGGCGGCCGCGACGTTCGTGACCAGGACATGGACTGCGGGTGTGAACGGCGGGGCCGCCGCAAGCACCTGGAATGTCTGGGCGTGTGTCCACACCTTGAACGTCAGCCCGGAAACGAACAAAGTCACGATTGAACCAAGCAACCCGGTGACCTCGGCGATCCCGAATCCCGCGGTGATCACCGCTGCCGCGATCGACAGGAGCGGCCCGATGAACGGCACCGCGAGCAACGCGACCGAGACGGCGGCGCCGACAGCGGTCAGGAGCAACGTCGCCGCCGCCCCGAGGTCCAGTGTCGGCACGGCCTGAATCACCACGTCGACGATCCAGGTCCCGCCTGTGAGCTTCACGGCGATGCCGAAATTCGCCGAGATCTCGACAGATGTTGAGAACGGTACTGTGACCGAGATCGCTGTCGGGAATGTCACGCAGATCGTTGGGGTGCAGAGTGTCCCCCACGGCGTCCAGATACACACCTGCGGCAGGCAGAAGTCCAGAAAGCTGAGGTCGATGCCAACGTTCAGATTGAGGCTGTAGTTGACCCGAAGGTGATCGATCGCGATCGTGTCGGGCGCTTCGAGTGCGGCGGTGCCTCCTGCGAAGGAGGCTGACGCCTTCCAACCCGCGGTGAAGGGTCCGAGTGAGCCGCCACCTGTCTTCGTCAGCGCGCCGAGGGCCGACTCGGCGGCATGGAGGAGGGTGTTTGCAGCTGTCTGGTCGATGGCGGCGATGGTGTCGGTGGTCATCAGGAAATGTCCCCCCAGAGCTCGATCTGGTCGTCGGCGATGGTCGGTCCCTCCTCGAGAATGATCTTGAAGAAGTCGACGTCGATGATGTTGAAGGGCAGCTGGACGCTCGAGAGAACAGCGTTCAGGGTCATCTCGAGCAGGCAGTCGAGCACCGCCCGGAGCGTCACTGGTTCGATGTCGGGGATGAGCACCTCGTCCACGTGGAACGTGATGTGGCCGACACCCGGACTTACGTAGACGCCGCTCGGATGCGCGATGGCGATGACCCTCAACTTCGTCGAGACGGGGTGCACCGAGCCCCTGCCGTCGTTTCCCTTGGGGACGGCGCAGCCGATCGTGATGGCGACTGTGGTCGAGATGCTCAACTTGCCCGGATCGAGTACAAGCGGTGCGGGCAGCGTCCCGTTGGGAGGATAGAGATCGACGACGGGGATCGTGAAGTCGATGGCGTAGCTGATGCCGCCCGCTACACCGGGGAACGCGATCGGCGAGATGAGGGTCTCGGTCGTCGAGTTCGCGGTGACGAAAGGAGCCGAACCGTAATGGAGGTAGCGCGGGCGGGCGGTGAAGAATGCGTGCAGCACGACGTTGACGCCGTGTTCATCGATGCTCGCGAACGCGTGGTGGGTGCCGGTAAGGCTCATCGAGACCTCCCCTCCGTCCGGTACCGGTCGAAGCAGGCGACGAACCCGGCGCTCGCCACAGGAGGCGAAGAATCCCTCGACATCATCGGCCACCCCCGAAGGTGCTACCGGGCGCGCTTCCCCCGCGCTACGCGGCCGCTCTCCTCTCTGCCGCCGGCGACGACCGGCAGCAGTCCCTCTTCTATGCGTCTATCTCGATGTCGTGAAGGCGCGGGTCACGGCGCCGACTCATTTGGCACCGAAACACTCCGACAGAACGTAGAAAACCCCACCCCACTTCGTCACTATGCGCCTCCCAGGACGAGACGGCAAGTGAAGAATGTATGACTC
>Ga0307373_10009562_pt1 | contig 14445 bp, 11 predicted proteins | sample OX2MG_FD_202534 | JGI IMG/M metagenome (GOLD analysis project Ga0307373, IMG submission 202534) | Soil microbial communities from Risofladan, Vaasa, Finland - OX-2 | ecosystem: Environmental > Terrestrial > Soil > Coastal area > Acid sulfate soil | place: Finland: Risofladan, Vaasa | collected... | reverse complement strand
ACAGTTGGCCGCGAACCTGAGATTGTGGGCCGGTAGCTCAGAGTCAACCTAATCCTGACGAGCAGTTTGGCTAGAGCACTCGACTGATAATCGAGAGGTCGAGGGTTCGAATCCCTTCCGGCCCACTCTAATATCCGGGTGGAACCCTCCTCTGTTAAAGCCGTACCCAGCCAAGAAGGGGGGTGTTCACGACCGTTGAGAAGGCTCAGCCTGAAGAGATCTCCCTACTACCACCACATGACGGAAGACGAGAACTTCCGGAGGTGGGTCGAGTCCCTCGAGAGAGGGTCGATAACGACCGCGGCGGTCTACTTCCGGCGGATCGGCTTCATCTCCACGAAGATGCACGTCGAGCCCGGGCGCATGGCGGCGATGAACGCCAGGGAGGCGAGGGACTTCATCCACGACCTGATATCCTACCTGGAGACCTCGGCCAACGTCGGCTCCTCGATAGAGAGCTACGTCAAGGCGGCGAAGTCTTGGCTGAGCTGGAACGACATCGACCTCCCAAAGAGGATCAAGATCCACGGCGCCTCCGAGACTCCGACCGTGGAGAACGAGGTGACCCCGGTCGTGCACGAGCTCAGGAAGATATTCGAGGTAGCCACCCTGCGCGGGAGGGTCATCTGCAGCATGATCGCCTTCGGCGCGTTCAGACCCGAGGTCTTCGGGAGCCTCGTGGCTGACGACGGCCTGAGGATAGGGGACCTCCCGGAGATGAAGATCGAGCACGAGGTCGACGAGACGGGCCGGGTGGTCGGCGGAAGGGTCTCGTTCGATAAGGTACCCGCGATGGTCGTCGTCCGCAAGTCCATCTCGAAGGTGGGCCACCAGTACTTCGGGTTCCTCCCGGAGGAGGGGTGCCGCTACCTCAGGAACTACCTGGAGTGGAGGATGGGTCCCAAGGAGGTGAGGCATCCCTACAAGGACGGGAGGCGGACAGGGGTGATCAGGGTAGGGGGCGAGAGACTGGGCCCTGAGCAGCCGCTGATAGCCGCCCTCAAGATTAAGGGGCCCACGTTCGTGACGACGACGAAGCTTTGCGAGGAGGTCAAGCAGGCGATCGTCGCGGCCGGCTTCAAGTGGCGCCCCTATGTCCTGAGGAGGTACTTCGAGGTCAACATGATGACCGCGGAGCACGAGCGGCTCATCCTGACGGAGTGGAGGCAGTTCTGGATGGGGCACGCGGGCAACATCGAGAGCACGTACAGCGTGAACAAGAAGCTCCCTCAGGAGGTCATCGACACCATGAGGCAGGCCTACTCGCAGGCAGCCGGGAAGCACCTGGTGACGGCGGCGGAGCCCACGATCAGTAAGGACGAGGTGATCAACACGGCGAGAGTGGAGGCACTCAAGATGTTCGGCTACAGTCAAGAGGAGCTCGCATCGCTGGGCGATGTGACGCAGCTCACGATGGAGCGGTTGCAGGAGCTCATCCACCAGAAGTCCAAGCTGATGCTGGGCCTGAACCAGGGGACGCAGAAGGTCGTTCCAGCCGGGGAGCTCGAGAGCTGGATAGAGCAGGGGTGGGACTACAAGCGGGACCTACCGAACGGGAAGGCCGTAATAGGACTGAGAGAGCGGTAGGTCAGGAACGCGGGACGAGCGGTCCCGCTGTCTCGTACCTCTCCAGCTCCCTTTCCAGCCTCCTCAGGTAGTGCGGAATCAGGACCCCCGCATCCTCGACCCGCATCAAATCGGGCTCGCCGAGCAGGTCGATCAGTACCGGGCTATCGCGGGGTAGCATCTTCCTCAGCTTCTCCTTGAGGGGCCGCAGATCTATGGTATCGCTGGTGTGAATGGTGCTCTCTGATCTCATGAAGAGAGTGTGACGGGACGGCTTTAAGGGCGGCGGCGCAATGAACCCTAAGGAAAGCGAGTCACGTTCTTGGGCCGATATCATGTCTGAAGAAGCACTTGCGAGACACGCGGATGGGCGCCGTCGTGCCTCCGCAGGTGGATATAGCAATACGTCGCCCCGCACACGTGGCAGGTGAAGTGGTAGCCAAGCGCTGAGAGCGTCTTCCGACAGTATTGGCAGGCGGACCTCTCACGGGATGGAGCGTCTGACGGGTCCGGGCTGGTCAATGGAGCGCTTGCTCCTCCGGCGCCCGATTCCGCGCGTTGGATTCCTTTCTTGCCACGTCGCGTTATGCTGAGTTGACTCTTAACGCGGGCGAAACTATCGATCCTGTGCAAGAGGGTCGAAACTTTCCTTTAAACTAATCGAAAGGTAACCCGGCTTTGCATGAAGAAAAGCCTAGAATCTTTTGCGGTGCAGAAATAGCGTTTGCCAGTCTCCCTGCATGGGTAGAACGGTTCCGACATCGAATCAGGTTAACGCCGAGCTCATCAGGGACTTGGCCAAGGTCAGAGAAGGCCTCACGACGGACGAGAAGAAGCTCTGGGGCGAGTTCATGCCGACCGCGCACCTCAACGAGAGGGCCATATCCCTCGCGGTCTTCTGCGACCCGTTGCAGAGCATGATGCTGGCAATGCTCTTCAAGCAGTTCAAGGTCATCAAGAAGCTCGGCGGGGACTTTTCCGAATGGCAACAAGAGCCGCTTGACGAGTCGGAGCCTCGTTGATTTGACCGGCGGCTTGGTCGCCGCACATCTTGCACTGTTGGCAGGCACGAAGCACATTCGGGCCGCATCCGAATTCACGCTTTTCACAATATTCGAGGGTCGAATCTTGGGAATTTATTAGATTTATATAGGATTGGACCGCTTAGGCGGACCTAAGGTGTTGCCCACCGACGGGGAGGACTTCCCTTCCGAACGGAACAACCTGCACAAGGACCTGGTGAGGATGACAAATCACCTGATGGAATCTGGCCCCAACGTCAACGAGATGGCACGGCAGGTGGGCCAATTCAACGAGACTGTGAGGTACAGATACCACAAGTACATTATCGAAAAGGAGTTCGCGATACAGGCGAACCTGAACTACTCCAGGCTTGGCTTCACGCGGCTAGTCCTTTTAGTAAAGCTCGCCCCTCAGTTCGTCCCCTACGCTACCGCGGTCTTCATGGCCATGAGCGACCTCTGCTACCTGAAGGGGTTTCAGCGGCTCGTCTTCGATGGAAGCTACATCATCCAGGTGGTCGTCCCGGCCAGCCTCACCGGCGAGTGCATTGAGCTCTACTCGACATTCCAACAAATGGGCCTTTTCGCGGAGCTCGAGATCAACGAGTACGGGGAGATGAGAAACGCTCCGATGAAGCCGGAATACTATGACTTTGAGACCGGGTCCTGGTCTTACGATTGGCCGAAGCGGGACGTGATGGGTCCCAACCTTGTCCCGAGCGAAAAGTCCGAGGTCGAGCCGTACGACATGACCGACCTGCTGATCTTGAAGGAGCTCGACGCCGACGCAAGGCGCACCTTTGTGACGATTGCGAAGAACGTTGGTGTCGGATACAAGGTGGTCCACCGGCACTACACCGACCATGTCTTGCATAGAGGCCTGATCAAGGGCTACCGAATCCTGTGGCAGGGGTCGAGGTACGATTTCAAGCGCGAGAAGGCGATGACGAAGAGGCACAGGTACATCGAGTCTGCGATCTTCCTCACGAACGCGACGGAGGGTGAAAAGGCGGAGCTGATGTCGCTCCTCAACGGCACGCCCTTCCTGTGGAGCGAGGCCTCGGACCCCGGCTACTACGCGGAGGTCTACGTGCCTCCGAACTACTACGCGGAGTTCATCGACTACCTGGGCGCGTTCTCGCGAAGGGCGGAGGCCCAGCTGAGGGTGCTCATGGTGGACCAGTCAAACGCGCTCAGCTTCACGATCGCGTACAAGCTGTTCGATTGGGAGGCAGGGGAATGGCGATTGAACTCGGCAGACGTCATTGCCAGGTTCCAGAGTCTCATCATGAACGTCCGATCGGGGGGCGGGACATAGCGACATGACGGTAGGGGAAGGGGGAGAAGAGATCGCGCCTGTCAAGAAGTCGGGCACTGCGAGGAGATGGCAGCGGGAGCTAGTGATCCTCGAGCACATGCAGAGGATAGGACCTGACGTCACCCAGATCTCAGAAACGACTGGGATCCCGATGGAGACGGTCCGCTACCTGTACAAGGAGCACATCCTCAAGAAGCGCATCAGGGTGCAGAGAGAGATCGACCGCGGGAAGCTTGGGTTGTCTTACATCGAGTTCTTGGTGAAGTTCCCTCGAGAGGTCGACAAGCTCTTCGATCCCATGCGGGGGTCGTTCGCCGGGCTCTGGGAGAACATCTACTCCTCATCCATCTACAGGGTCATCCCCGACAACTACAGGTTCATCGGACACCTCGCCCCCCCTTCGCTTCATCCTCGACTGGAGCAATTCTACGAGAAGCTCGAACAGATCGGGCTGTGCAAGGTGATCGAAACGTACCATGCCGACCAGCTGGTGCACGCCCCAATGCGGATAGACGAGTACGACATCGAGCGGAACGCATGGGACTTCGACTGGGAGGTGACGGGGAAGAAGCGGCCCGCCATCGCGGTGGAGCCACCATCAGAGCCCGTCGAGCTAGACCGCACCGACCTCGAGATCATCAAGCTCCAGCAAATGGACCCGCAGGCGAGCATGTCCAGCCTGGCGGCGAAGATGAAAATGAAGAAGGAGACGTTCGCCTACCACATGCGGGAGCACGTCACAGGTCGCGGGCTCTACACGGGTTGGTACCTAAGATGGCTGGGGACTAATCTTGACCCCAAGACCGGGCTGGTTCTGCGGCGGCGCTCCAGTGCGGCGATAAACGTGGTGGCCAAGGACCTCACTGCAGTTGAGATGATGAACTTCCGGGCCCAGCTCCACTCAATCCCCTTCCTGTGGGGGGAGCAGATCGGGACCAACGTCGGAGACATCAACGCGGAGATGCTAGTTCCTGGCAACGAGCTGGTCGACTACTTCGACTTCCTCGGGAGGATCACAGCGCAGCTGCCGGACAAGGTGAGGGTAATGATGGCCGACCAGCAGTCCTCTTCCATCCAGGCCATTCACCCCCACCTTTTTGACGAGTCCAAGGGCGGCTGGTTCTACATGGGCGATTTGATCTTGGATGCTCTTGAGAGGGGGGTATCGGACTACGCGTTCCCCGGCAAAGAATAGAGAACGGGAGCGAACGGAGATGATGGCGGCGACAATACGAGATTTGAATCTAGAGGCGTAGCCTGTGATAGCCAGCCTCTCCTAGACGAGTTAGTTTGAGCCCGAACCTCCGATGATCTCCAGCGGCGACAGATGGACGCCCATTAGATTGGCGACTACTGCCGCACCCGAGACTGCCATTATGCCGAACCTAACCTTCTGATCGAGGGTCATTGCAGGGCGAAAATGACATGCCCTTGCATAAAAACATAAAGAAAGTGGTTTCATCATATGTGACTTCTTTACGCTTCCACCAAAGGCATAAACTTCACGCAGTTGAGTTGACTAAATTCCCCGACCAGTGACAGTCTCGGGCATGTAACTTGGTCAAGCGAAGATCCAGTTGATGATTTTGCATGAGGAATCGCGAAAATCGTCTCAGGCACGAATAAAGGCATCATTTGGCTCTTAGGCCCTCCTTGAGCGAAGGAAGCTTTCGGTTCAATGTCCCGTTAAAAGCGCTTGAACTCTTCTCCAGCATGGGCGTCGCCCACCCTGGAGAACTTGACCTCTGCGAAGAATGTGGCTCGCCCCTCGAGGACGGAATCTGCCGAAGCTGCGGGACGGGGTTCTCGGACGGGGCCAGCCCCGTCGGCGCGGCCCCGCTCGGAAGGGGTGAGCTCTCGAGGGTGCTGGGCAGGCAGGTCGGAGCCCGCGCCCACGGCTCATACGCCCTCTCGATGCAGCAGGAGGAGGGGATGGCCCCTCTCAGGAGGCACATCGAGCGGCTGGTGGAGCAGTTCAACACCTCTCCGCAAGTCAAGGCTACTGTGAAGCGGAATGCGGAGCGGCAGGCTGCGAAGATCATGCGGGAAATCGGGCCCACAAAGGCCGCGATCGCCTCCGTCGCGCAGGAGTTTCTGAGGCAGGGAAGGAACCTGGCGGAGGTCAGCGCTGTCATCGGGAACTTATACCCGAAGATAGACCGCCTGAAGGACCTTGTTCTCGAGGTCTATCCCTCCGCCGAGAACAAGATTCACGTACTCGTGGAAGGCAGGGACCGACCCTCCGTATGCTATGCCAACGGATTCTACAGGAAGCTGAGGATACCCCTCTTCGTCTCCGACAGCGGGGCACTCGTCGAGCTGAGGAACGCGGTCCTCACCAGGAACGGCTACGACAGCAAGAGGGTCAGTCCTCTCAGCCGGTCGGAGTTCGAGCTGAGGGCCAGCGAAAGGAGCTTCGAGCTGTTCAAGCTGCTAGGAGAGGCGAAGCTCTCGGGAGGGCTTGTCACCGGCACGCAGGACCCCATGGCCCTCGCAAGGAAGTACTCGATCTCCAAGCTGCCGCTCACTGAGGAACTGCTGAGGGGGGCGAACCTCCTGCCGGCCGTGAGCGCCGAATACCTGACGAGGCTCACGGAGAAGCTGAAGGACGGACGCGGTCGATCCCCGAAGAAGCTCGCCGAGGAGGCGCTCTTGGAGGCGTGCTCGGCCGTCGTGCCCGACCTGGTGAGCAGGGAGGTGGCCGAAAGGTATCACCTGAAGCCGAGGCGGGTCAGGTGGCTCGTAGTCCTCCCCGAGCTCGGCAGGTGGCAGGGGTAGACGCGGCGTGGCCGAAGTCAGGCAGATCCCGCTGAGCTTCGTCAGTCCGCACCCAAAGCTCGCCACCAGGCTGAGGCTGGACGCGGGGTCGCTCGCGGCGCTCATCAGGCAGTCTGTGGGCGAGGACGTCCCCAACGGCCAGCTCGAGCCCGGCAGGGTGGTGCCGAGGCAGGAAGGCAAGGGCTACTACGCGTACATCGGGGTGAGACGGCTCCGCGCTCTCGCGTCCCTCTTCGAGGAGACGGGCGACGAGAGGTTCTCGGTCTTCAACGCCTACGTAGACTCGGACAGGTCCCTCCTTGACCTGTTCCTGAGGGTCAGGAGCGAGAACGAGGATGGCAGGGGGGAGAGGGTCGGCCTCTCCACCCTCGAGAAGATCTTCGGCCTGAACAAGATCGGCGGCTCCATCCCGCCCGGGAGGCTGGACGACGAGATGAGGCGGGAGCTTTCGGTCGCCGAGAGGCTCGACGAGAGAAGGATAACGCGGCTCTTCGAGGTCGAGACCGCCTCTCACTTCAGGTTCCGGCTCGAGCACCTGGAGCGCCTCTGCCAGATGGAGGATGCCAGGGAGCTTTACGAGTCCGCAGCCTGCATCGCCGGGCTGGCCATCCCGCCCGAGCGGATCGAGGGGGCCATCCAGGGGAGAGACTCGGCTCCCACTTTCAGGTGGTTCGGGACCCTCTTTCCCGAGTTCAAGGCGAAGCCGGAGCGACAGGGCGCCGTGATAACCCCCACCACAGCGGACAGGGCCGTGGCTGGCGTGACCGAGAGGAAGGGAGAGGGCACCACCACGGCCTCGGTGCAGCGTCACCTGGAGGTTCACGAGGCGGATGTGATCCTGGTCCCTTGCCCCGAGTGCGGGGTGGAGAACATGCTCCAGGCGCGTCTCGAGGCGGAGGTCGTCCGTCTCTCGCCCGATCCGGAGGCCGCGAGCCTCACCGCGGGCGCAGAGGTGGTGCTGAGCTGCGCCCTCAAGTGCGTCGACTGCGGCACCGAGTTCGGGGCCTTCATCAAGCCCCTCGGAGGGCGAAGGTTCGCGGTGGAGGCGTCCCTCTCAACGAGGTTCCGCGAGCCTGGTGAGGAACTGGAGGCAATCGACCTTCGGTTCGACTTCGAGAAGGGGGTCTGGCAGAAGCTGGAGGGCGAGAAGGTCGTCGGGCTGGTCCGGACAAGGGGCAAGGCAAGGGAAGTGAGGGTGTGAAGCCTGCCTAGGACCAAGAGAGAGGAGATTTCCGCGCTGGTCACCCTCCTGGCCCTGATCGAGGGCGTCTTCTTCGACACCCGAGACATCAGGAGGCTGCCCTACAACCGGATGCTCGTCAGCAGGGCGCTCAGGTCGCTCCTGGACTCCAACGTTCTCGTGAGGATACACGGCAGGAGGAACTACGTGTTGACCGATGAATTCCGCGAGACGCTCAGGAAGGAGGTTCGGAAGAAGACCCCGGCCAGCGGCATTCACCAGTTTCCGTCGCTCAACGTCTTCTACGTCGGCGGCATGGAGGACTGGACCGAGCACGAATTCGAAACCTACGTCGCCGAGATGGGGGAGATGTGGCGACGGCTCTCCGCCGACCGAGGGGCTCAAGCCGCCGCCGGCGCGGAAGGACTGGGACGGGAGGGCGCCGGCCGTGCCCGGCTAATGCACAAGGGTTGTGCATTAGCTGCGACAGAGTAATGCACAAGGGTTGTGCATTAGCTGCGACAGAGTAATGCACAAGGGTTGTGCCTTGGGCCAACACCGTTCCCCTTTTACGGCTGGACCTGCAAGATTGGCATGTCCCGCGATCCCACGGGGAGATGCCGCTCCTGCGGCTGCGTCTACCTCCTGGAGAAGCTCGCTGACCATGAGGGCATCGGCTCGGCGGCTTCTGTTTCATCTCCGCGTGGTCTGAAGGGGCGTTTCAAAGCGCGTGGTTAGACCCAGAGGCCACACTGGGTGCAGTAACCGACAAGCCCCCACCACCAAAGTAAACAGTCTCGAAATAACCGAGTCAAGGGGGCGAAGCATGAGGCGGCGCGGCCAAGGGCCAGGACGTTAGCGAGTACTGACAACCCCGCTTCTCCCGTCTTTCTCGCCCTCTTGTCTTCGTCCCCTTCCGAACGGCGGGAAACTTTCGGGAGTTTATCCTCGTCCCCTTCCAGCCGCACCCGCAGATCCATCGACCCATCCTCCTGTTGAACTCGATCTTGTGGGTCCGTTTGTGGTTCCTTCCGTCGGCGGGCAACGCAAATGTAGTGTCGTCGGGATAAAAGCCTGACCGGTCCCTTCCTGCTCACGACTGTTTTAGCCTGAATTAGCTCCATCGAACGAGAACAGTGAAGACAGCAATTGTCGTTTCCGTGGCGCTCCTTCTCGCCGCCCTGACGGCGCTCGCGGCCGCCCAAACGACGGCTTCCAGCGACCCCTGCGATGGCTATGGCGACTGTCTCTCGGCTTCATTGACATATCTCCGGGCCAACCCCGACGACTCTCTCTACCTGGGGGACAGCTTTCAGATCTCCCTCGCCATTTCGTACGGACCGAACACGGTGGGTTCGCAGACCGTCTGGAGCTACGATACGGCCGCCTTCTCGGCCAACACCACCAGCTCCCAGGCGGAGTTCAGGACCCTGGTCAACGGCTCCTCCGCATACACCGTAACCGCTTCCGTCACCTTCACCGTCGTGATCTGCACGACCTCGAGCGGGGTAACGACGTGCGTGGACTACTACCCGACCCTCAGCGTCCAGGAGACGGTGCAGACGAGGGCATTCGAGCTGCAGCTAACCACCAACATGACCAACGTCACCGACTCCCAGGGATTCCTTCTGAGAAATCCGGATGGCTCTTTCTACCACGACGACGAGTTCTTCGCCAACTACACCTACGGCTTCCTCTTCATGCAACAGCGCCCCGACATCAAGGTCGTAGTCGAGCCCCAGTTCGACCCGACGTTCGTGAGGCTCACCGCCTACCGGAACTCCAGCTCGACGGGATACTTCCTCTTCACGGTGGCCAATCGCACAGGGACGTCGAAGATTTCTATCACAGCGAAGGCGTTCAACTACCAGGGCGCGCCGCTGGGATCGAAGACCCAGGAGCAGCCGTTCGCCGTCGTCAACTACGCCCCCTACTTCACCTATTTCACGTACATGGAATACAACTCGAGGAACGCCAGCGCCTACGAGAGACCCTTCGTCACACTCGTCAGGTACGACGGGAACGACCCGGGCTACTCGTACGGAGGAGACGCTAACACCGCACCCATCACCGCCGTGAACGACACCCGCGAGAGGGCCCTGATCAACTCGTTCAACTTCACAACTGTTGCCTGGGGCGTGAACGCAAACCTCACTTCGGGCGACATCAGCCAGGACCTCTCGTTCTGGAACCAGACCTCCGATAGCCTGGGCACCCGGACCACCAACGCGACCTACCCCGTCCTCACGTTCGCGCAGAGGGTCGTGAAGTTCTACTTCTCTTCAGACGTCGGGAAGATCCAGGGCTACGCCGGTCAGGGGCTCGAATACTTCAACGTCACAGAGCTGGCCGTTTCCAAGGACTTTGCCGGAGGCGACTACGCGCTCTTCAACACATCTTACCTCTACCAGCCCGTCTACTACAGCGGCTACCTCACCGTGTTCACCTACGGCCCTTCGGGGCCCGATCCCTCGACGTCGGTCAACATGACCCTGGTCACGCCGGACCCCCTCGACCCTCACCTGCTCGCGGCGCTGAACGAGACGTTCGGGCAGTACCCGGAGGTGATCCACGACTTTCAGAGCGACCTGTTTCCTGCCTACTCCACTGTGATGAACCTGAAGCCCGTGAGCTCCACCGGAGGCAGGTGGGTCTTCCTCCTCAACGACACCAACCTGGCGACGCTGAACGAGGCGCAGATGCCCACCCTCTACATCTCGGTGCAGGGGCAGTCGGGAAGCTACTCCTACTCAGTGCCGGTCGCCTTCTCGTCGTTCGAGATCAACCGCACCCTGATCCCGCAGCTACCGTTCGACGACGTGAACGGCTACTACCTTGACCAGGAAAGGCAGCTGGTCGCGCTACCCTTGAACTACAGCTTCATGTCGCCCAGCCCGTTCGTGGCGTGGGACTATGGGAACGGCACCACTCCGTCATTCGTCTCGCCGGTAACATACGAGCCAGGCAACCTGAGCCAGACCTACGGATTCATCTTTGGTGGTAACAGCACGATTTACGCGAACCTCGATGGGGGAGGCGGGAGCCTGGAGAACATGCAGACACAACAAAAGAGCTTTCAGGCCCTCGCGATGATAGGGCCTCAGACCGGAGGGGCGACGAGCCTCTGGGTGAAGGACCCGAACGGGAATCTGATCGTCAACGACTCGTTGACCCCGGACACGGAGCCGCCATCGCCCTCTGGGTACTACGGATTCTATGAGCTGTCGTTTCCGATGACAGTGAATGGGACATACCAGTTCTGGATCACCAACTCCTGGGGAGTGAGCAGCGTCTTCCAGACCTACCATAACGTCGCCCACATACCTCCGCCGCCTGACGAGGAGTACCTCCTCATGACGTTCTTCGGGTTTCTCGTTATTGGCCTTTATTTCGTTGGGAAAATCGCCAAGCGAGCTCGGACCTGAAGGAAATCGAGAGGTCGGAGAGGTCGGTGAGGTCGGTGAGGTCGGTGAGCTTCGACCAGTGTGCTTTCATTCGATGGACTTGAATTAATTGCAAGTGGGAACAGGTGTAACCGGTTCGAGTCTTTCGCACATTTCGACTGACCCTCAGCCCATGCTGACCTTCTATCTATCAAGGCCTATCGCAGTCGGGGAAAGATTGAAGTCAACTCGTCCCTAATTGGTTCGCCACGACGACCATTACGATAGGCCGGTCCAAGTTTAGCAAGTCCTTCGACATTCAGTTTCACGTCGGGGCTCAGACGTACAATGACAAACTCGTGGTCAACCAATCGGAAGAGAGACGAATTTTGCAGATGGTGGAAGAGATGAACAACGCGTCGGCGCGACTGATGAAGGCCAAGATTAGGAGAGACGAACGAAGGATTCGTCGCGCGGGTTCTCAATCAGAACTTCTAGCTACTCGCATCGGAAAGAAGCTCTTCAAGTTGCTATGCAAAGCAACGGTAATCGATGTCCAGTCACTGAATGATATCTTTGGAACGCAAGCCGAAGTCATGCTCGCTTTGGACAAAAAAAGCCGACGGCTTCCGTGGGAGCTCGCTTTCGATGACGACTTCCTCTGCTGCAAGTACGAAGTGGGAAGATCATTGCCCGGAAGCGCAGCTGACGTCTACAGCGAGGAGTCGGAATGGACAAGGGCAGTTGTCGTAGGGGTGAACTACGATTGGGATGACTATTCTCTCGTCTACCCCGAAGAGGAAGCTCGTCTGGTCAAGAGACAGTTAGGAAGGAAGCTTGAAGTGAAAATCCTACTCGGTCGCAAAGCGACGAAAGAAGCCATCCTCTCCGAGCTTGAGGAAGGAGCGCGCATCTTCCACTTCAGTGGGCACGGATCCTACAAGGATTACAGGCGCGAAGGACGCCAAGTTCGCCTCAGTTGCCGAAGACGAGAACATTTCCGAATACGATTTGAAGGACGCGTTTGAAAAGGCGGGAGGTGCCCCCGATCTGACGTTTCTGAACGCCTGCCAGTCCGCACCCGAATCGTCCTACCCAGGCATGGCCGACGCCTTCATCAACCAAGGAGCGAGCCATCTGATTGGAACGTTCTGGTCAGTCTACGACCAGCCGTCGACGGATTTCGTGGAAAAATTCTATTCCGCTTTGACCCGCAGGAGTTCATACGGTGAGGCCCTGAGGACCGCCAGAGTTCAATTCGCGAAGAAGAGAGGGGGCTACCGGGACTGTGCTACGTGGCCGGCGTTCGTGCATTATGGGCAACCCTCAGACGACCTCTCCTTCGAAGAGTAGTGAGTTGGCATTAACGCGGAGAGTAAGGGCAATTCATGAGGTCCACTAGAGCCATCTCAAAGAGGTCATCATCGTCGATCCCTGCATTGGTCTTGGCATCTCTCAGGTGACGCATTCGTTTTCTGACGCTTCTGATATTCCGTGCCCTTCTCCATCCGAGGTTGATTTCCGTGACCCTCGCCTGAGTAAGAATCTTTCCCTTCATCAACCAAAGGTTGGCAAAGTCTGTTGCCTCGCCTTCTCCTCTCTTTCCAACAAGATGACCAATTTCATGCAATATGACGAATGCCAAACAATCTTCCTCAACGATCAAACCCACTGTGGGCTTTTGCACGTACAGTTTCCCATTATACTTTGAGAATGCCAAAGGGGATGTATGGTGTTTCCTTTCGTAGCTGCGGGAGTAAGAGTAGAATCTTAAAGCCCCTACATTCGTGAATGCTTCCAGGTTCATTCCAGAATACCTCTTGACACATCTCGCAATCCTCTCAATCAGCGGACCATCAAGAGGTCTACTCATAGTCGGTGTTCATCGATTACCGGTGCGTGTCACTTAAGGCGATTGACATAGGTTTGATTCATCCGTCAAAATCCTTTTCTAATCTGCTTTGTTGTTAGACAGATCAGGATTAGGGAGTCCAGTCATCGGGGACTCAAGCGGTGACTTCCTTCGGTTTCGTAGTGAAGAGTCTTCTCTCCTCGTCACTGAGGAAGTTATAGAAAGGAATGCGTCCCTCCTGCGTCACCAGAATTCCCTGCCCTATCTTGGCGTTAACGACGAACTTCTCCTCCCCGTCGCTGAGGTTGAACGCCTCCTTGAGGACCTGCGTCGCCGCCTGGTCCTGCTTCAGCACTATCTTCGTGGAGCAGCTCTCGATGATCACCCTCCCGGGGCCGGTCGAGCCTCCCCTCCCCATCAGGTCGGAGACGAGCTGGGTCGCGATCACGAACGCCGTCTTGTAGTGCCTCCCCGTCCGGGCTATCTCGGGGACGTACTCGACGGCCAGGGGGAAGTAGGGCCTGCCCGTCCTCGGGTTGATCTCCACGAGCGACCAGCCCTCGTCGATCACTATCGCCTTCCTCGTCTCCTCGGGAATGGCCTTGTCCTGGATCTTCCGCCAGACGGCGGAGAGCGCGAGGAAGGCGGCCGCGTCCCTGATCTCCCCAGGCGGGAGGTCGTAGAGGACGAAGACCATCCTCGGGAATATCTCCATCTTGCCCTCGAAGAGGAAGCGGTAGGGAGGGAGGTTCGCCTGCAACCGCTTCTTCAGGTCGGCGGGGGCTAGCTCGATCAGCTCCCCCACGCTGGAGGCCCTCTGCGAGGTCAGGTAGAGGTCGTCGAGGAGGTCCTGGTCACCCTCGACCCTCGCCACGCTCGCGAGGAAGTTCGCGGCCATCCTCTTCTCTGGGAACACCGCGAACGGGTCCAGGCCCGCTCCTTTCTCGCCGTTGAAGCGGCGCACGGTGCATCCGGTTATTCCCGCGAAGGACGTCTCGTAGGTGCCGTCCGGACCGACCGAGTATTCCGGCTTCGTCAAACCATCGAAGAGGAAGACCATCATGTCCCTGTCCTGGTGGAGCATCCTTCCGAGGAAGGTCTTCACGAACGTCGATTTGCCAAATCCGGAGGTCCCCATCAGCGCCAAGTTGTAATTCTCTTTTTCGAAGACGTCGTAAATGATGGCGTTCCCTGTCGCCAGGTTCTGGCCCAGGAACACCCCGGAGGGGTCGACCACGTCCAGGCCGCAGAATGGAAAGAGGCCCAGGGCTCCCGAAGTTGTGATGAAGAACCACCTCCCGGTCGCGTACTTCGGGCCGACCCCCGTGAGAAGGGCCTTCTGCAAG
>Ga0307373_10009560_pt1 | contig 14447 bp, 13 predicted proteins | sample OX2MG_FD_202534 | JGI IMG/M metagenome (GOLD analysis project Ga0307373, IMG submission 202534) | Soil microbial communities from Risofladan, Vaasa, Finland - OX-2 | ecosystem: Environmental > Terrestrial > Soil > Coastal area > Acid sulfate soil | place: Finland: Risofladan, Vaasa | collected... | reverse complement strand
GAGATGCGTTGAATCGCATCTCGCGCCGGCGAACGCCCGGCCAGGACGGCCGGGCCGGTACCACGCACCAGGGATGGTTCGCCGGATCGCCGGCACCTTCAAAGGATCGACTACACATGAGCACACTGAAAACCGGATTTATCGGCCTGGGCGCGATGGGCCTCCCCATGGCCCGCCACCTGCACGCACGCGGCCTGCTGGTCGCAGTCGGAAACCGCACCCACGCCAAGGCCGAGACGCTGGCCGCCGAGTTGGCTGTGACCGCGCCACCCACACCCGCGGCGCTGGCGGCGCAGTGCGACGTGATCGCGCTGTGCGTCACCGCCGATGCCGATGTGCTGACCATCGTGCAGGCACTGCTGCCCGGCCTGCAGCCCGGTGCGATCGTCATCGACCACTCCACCGTGGCGCCGGAGACGGCGCGCCAGGCGGCCGCGCTGCTGGCCGCCGCCGGTGTGCAGTTTCTCGATGCGCCGGTGTCGGGTGGCGTCGAGGGCGCGCGCAACGGCAAGCTGTCGGTGATGGTCGGCGGCGATGCGGCTGCGCTGGAGCGCGCGCGTCCGGTGCTCGAGGCCTACGCCGCGCGTGTCACCCACATGGGTGCCGTCGGCAGCGGGCAGGCGACCAAGGCGGTCAACCAGGTACTGGTCGCCGGCATCGCGCAGGCGGTGTGCGAGGGTCTGGCGCTGGGCGAGGCGCTGGGACTGGCGCCCGAGCAATTGCTGCCGACGCTGGCCGCCGGTGCGGCCGGCAACTGGTTCCTCGACAAGCGCGGCGCGACCATGCTGCGCGGCGAGTACGCCGTCGGCTTCAAGCTCGGCCTGCTGCACAAGGATCTGGCCATCGTGCGCGGCATCGCCGAGCGCGCCGGCACCGACCGCAGCGTGATCGAGAAATCGCTGGCCGACTACTCCAAGCTGATGGCCCGCGGCCATGCCGACGACGACATCTCGGCACTGATCCGGTTGAAGCGCAGGCCGGGCTGAGGGCGTATCGAACATTCCGAGCTTCGTCACCCCGAGTGGGTTTGTCGCTGAACGCAGTGAAGGATCTGCGTGATGGACGCGCACTCCATGGGTTGTCACCCGCGGCTGCCGGGTCCGTCGCGAAGCGACACGTGACGGAACTCCGCCCATAAAGCTTGTGGATGGCGAGAAGCTTGTCAGTCTTTTCGCGTCGCTCGAGCTCGGGCTTCGCCCAGTTACCCGCTACGATGTGGACGATGGATTCTTCGACGAGTATCGGTATTAGCTTTGCGTTAGAGACCACAGCGCCTGTAGTTCAAGCCCACGAGAACTCCACCATGAAAGCCCTGATCCTGTTTGTCGGCTGGTGCATCCTGTTCGTGTTGTGCTGGCCGATCGCACTGCTCGCCCTGGTGCTGGCGCCGCTGGTATGGCTGCTGTCGTTGCCGTTCCGGTTGCTGGGCATCGGCTTCGAGGCGCTGTTCGCGCTGCTCCGCGCGCTGCTGTTCCTGCCGGCGCGCGTGCTGGGCTACGCCGGCCGCGCGTGAGGGGTCGAGTCGCGTGCAGCGCCGTCGCGTTGCGCGGCCGGCGCCATGCGCTGGCGTCGCCGGGCGGCGGCACTCAATCCATGCGACGAATCAGTTTTTTTCTTTCAGCGCGATCGCGGGAATTCCGGCACCGGCCAGCTGCTGCTTGACCTTTTCCAGAGTGCCTGCGTCACGGTACGGGCCCAGCCGCACGCGGTACCAGGTTTCGCCCTTGATCACGACGGGCTGCACGTTGGCGACGAAACCCTGCAGTGCCAGCTTGGCCTTGGTGGCGTCGGCCTGGTCGGCGCCGGGGAACGAGCCGACCTGCAGCAGGTAGCGCCCCGTCGTGCTGGCAGCGGCCGCCACGGTGCCGGGCGCCTGCTGGGCTTTCGCCAGCGCCTCGGCTTTGGCCTTGGCGGACAGTTCGGCGTCGGGGATCACGACCTCTTTTTCCGGCAGCACCTGGTAGAAGTCGAAGTTGGGCTTGGATTTGGCGCTGCCGCCGTCGGCGATACCGGACTCGCCGGGGCCGACCGGCTTGGCCTCGGGGTTGGGCGTGGGCAGCTCGTGTGTGCGCAGGCTGGGTACCCAGTCGCGCTTGACCGCATAGCCCATCGCCGCGGCGCCGACCAGCACGCCGACGCCGAACAGCACCCAGGCGGGAATGCCGCCGCCGCGCACGGCCTGCTTGCCGCGTTTGATTGCCATCACATACTCTCCGGAGCGGATACGCCCAGCAGGTCGAGACCGTTGGCCAGCACCCGCTGCACGGCCCGCGCCAGCAGCAGGCGCGCGTCGCGCAGATCGGCGTCCTCGACCAGAAACTGTTGCGCGTTGTACCAGGTGTGGAAGGCGTGGGCGGTCTCGGTCAGATACTGCGCGATCAGATGCGGTTCGAGCTGCGCCGCCGCGGCATCCACCACCTCAGGATAGCGCGACAGCTCGACCAGCATGATCTGCTCATGCGCGCTGTCGAGTCGCGCCAGCGCCGCCGTGCCGCGCGCGGCGTCGTGGGCCAGTCCGCGCTCGGTCGCCTGGCGCAGCACGCTGGCGATGCGCGCATGGGCGTACTGCACGTAGTAGACCGGGTTGTCGTTGCTCTGCGCGCGCGCCAGATCGAGGTCGAAGGTCAGCTGCGAGTCGGCCTTGCGCGCGGCAAGGAACCAGCGCGTCGCGTCGCGGCCGGCTTCGTCGATCAGCTCGCGCAACGTCAGATAGCCGCCGGCGCGCTTGCTGAGCTTGACCTCCTCGCCGCCGCGCAGCACCGTGACCATCTGGTGCAGCACGTATTCGGGATAGCCTTGCGGGATACCGGCTTCCAGCGCCTGCAGGCCGGCCTTCACCCGCATCAGCGATCCGTGGTGGTCGGCGCCCAGCTCGGTGATCGCGCGGGCGTAGCCGCGCTGCCACTTGCTCAGGTGGTAGGCGACGTCCGGCACGAAATAGGTATAGCTGCCGTCGGACTTGCGCATCACGCGATCCTTGTCGTCGCCGAAGTCCGTGCTGCGCAGCCACAGCGCGCCGCCGTCCTCGTAGGTGTGGCCGTGGGCGACCAGTTCGCGCGCGGTCTCCTCGACCTTGCCATCGGTGTAGAGGGACGATTCCAAGAAGTACACGTCGAAGTGCACGCCGAAGGCCTTGAGGTCGAGGTCCTGCTCATTGCGCAGGGCGGCGACGGCAAAGTGGCGGAGGGCGTCGAGATCGCCGGCATCGCCGCTGGCGACGACGACGTGGCCATCGGCCGTGACCGACTCACCGGCGAGAAAGCGGCGCGCCAGCTCGCGGATGTAATCGCCACGGTAGCCGTCGGTCGGCCAGCGTGCGTCGTCGGGTTCGATGCCGAGGCAGCGCGCCTGCACCGACTGCGCCAGGTTGGCGATCTGTGCGCCGGCGTCGTTGTAGTAGAACTCGCGCGTCACTGCCCAGCCGCTGGCTTCGAGCAGACGGCTGAGGCAGTCGCCGATCGCCGCGGCGCGGCCGTGGCCGACGTGCAGCGGCCCGGTCGGATTGGCGGAGACGAACTCGACGCCGACGCGGCGCCCGCCGCCACCGGCGTTGCGGCCATAACCGGCGCCCTCGCGCAGCGCACGCAGAGCCTCGGCATGAAACGCCGCCGGGCTGAGGAACAGGTTGATGAAGCCGGGGCCGGCCACTTCGGCGCGCGCCAGCATCGGATGCGCGGGCAGCGCCGCGACCAGCGCCGCGGCCAGCTCGCGCGGCTTGCGGCCGGCGGGCTTGGCCAGGGTCAGCGCCAGATTGCTGGCGAAATCGCCATGAGCGCGGTTCCGGGTGCGCTCGAGGGTGAACGCGGGTGCCGGCAGCGGCGGCAGGGCGCCGGTTTGTTGCAGGGCGGCAAGGGCGTCGAGCAGCAAGGCGCGCAGCGGCTGTTTCACGTCGCAGGTCGGGGTCGGCAGGAAGCCCGCGATGGTAGCAGCAAGCGTCCGCTGCGCGACTCGGGAGCCGAGCCTTGGCGCGCCGTTGGGCCCTGTGGATAACTCTGTGGGCTGTTGTCGGGCCTGCTCCACGCCAGGGGGGCGTATCTGCGCCCGGCACCGATTCCGGTGGAAGAAGATAAATATAAACAATGAACTGTGTTGATGATCTGTGACTTGACATTGACACTCATGCGCAAGCCACCGTGATCGCGGCTGTGCATAACTTGCGGGCCGTGTCGCTGCGGTTGGCAACCGCCCCTGTTGAGCGCAGATCCGCGGACCCGCAGTCGAGGCGCCGGCTGTGGCTGCAAGCGTGCGCATGCATGGAGCCGCGCGGCGAGTGTCTCGTCATCGCGGTGTCATCGCTGCTGCCGATGATGGCGCGGTTCCGGCGGCTCTCTCCCCGGCGGAACGAGGGCCTGCCCCTCTCCAACGTCGCGGTGGGACCGAACGGCGCGGCGGTGACACCCGCGCCGTTCTCTTTGCGCCTTCGCTCAGCAATATCCCAGAGCGCGTGGCCTGGATGGAGGCCACAGGCCGGAATCGGGGCGTGGCTTGCGCGGTTTCCGGATTGCGCTGGGCTGCATCCGGGCTCCTGAGCTGTCGATCAGCAGCAGCCCAAAGCGGCCAGCGACACCGGTGCGCCGTCGCCGATCACCAGATGGTCCAGCACGCGCACGCCGATCAGACCGAGGCCGTGCTTGAGCTCCTGCGTGATCGCGCGATCCGCGGCGCTGGGTTCGGCGACGCCGGAGGGATGGTTGTGCGCCAGGATCACCGCCGCGGCATTGTGGCGCAGGCAGGCGCGCACCACTTCGCGCACGTGGACGGAGGCGCCATCGAGCGTGCCGCGGAACAGCTCCTCGAAGGCCAGTACGCGGTGGCGCGTGTCCAGAAACAGCGCCGCGAACACCTCGTAGGGGCGATCGCGCAATTGCGCGCGCAGGAACTCGGCGCTGTCCTGCGGACTGCTGAGCGCGGGGCGATCGCGCAACTGCTCGCCCAGACTGCGCCGCGCCAGTTCCAGCGCGGCGCTGAGGCGGGCGCGCTTGGCCGGGCCCAGCCCGCGCAGCGCCGGTGCGGGCGCGGCCAGCAGCGCAGTCAAGCCGCCGGTTTCGGTCAGCAGGCGGCGAGCGAGGTCGATGGCGCTGGCGCCACGCACGCCGCTGCCCAGCAGCACGGCGATCAGCTCGGCGTGGCTCAGCGCCGTTGCGCCCTGCGTCAACAGGCGTTCGCGCGGGCGTTCGGCGGCGGGCCAGTCACGGATGCTCACGGCAGCATGATGATGCGATCGGGCCGGCACGCCCAGCGGAGCGCGCGGTCGATTCCGGTAAGCTAGCTCGTCTCGCGGCTGTCGGCTCCGCCTTACATGCGCGCATCGGCTTCGGTTCCCTCCCGCATCCTGCTCGGCGTCAGCGGCGGCATCGCCGCCTACAAGGCTTGCGAGCTGACGCGGCGCTTGCGCGACGCCGGCGCCGAGGTGCGCGTGGTGCTGACCGCCAATGCCGAGCGCTTCGTTACCGCGACCATCTTCCAGGCCTTGTCCGGTCAGCCGGTGCGCAGCAGTCTGTGGGACGCCGCGGCCGAAGCGGCGATGGGCCACATTGAGCTGGCGCGCTGGGCCGAGCGCATCGTCATCGCACCGGCGACCGCCGATCTGATCGCGCGACTGGCCCACGGCCGCGCCGACGATCTGCTGACCACACTGTGCCTGGCCAGCGAACGACCGCCGCTGCTGGTGCCGGCGATGAATCACGTGATGTGGGCGCATCCGGCCACGCAGGCCAACGTCGTCACGCTGCGCTCGCGCGGCGTCGAACTGCTGGGGCCCGCGGTCGGCGACCAGGCCTGCGGCGAGACCGGGCCCGGGCGCATGGTCGAACCCGCAGACATCGTCGCTGCGCTGCGGCGGATTCCGCTGGACGGCGTGCTGGCCGGGCGTCGCGTCGTGGTCAGCGCCGGACCGACTCACGAGGACCTCGACCCGGTGCGCTTCATCGGCAACCGCAGTTCCGGGCGCATGGGTTTCGCGATCGCTGCTGCGGCGCAGGCGGCCGGCGCGCAGGTGACGCTGATCGCCGGGCCGGTGAGTTTGCCGACGCCTGCCGGCGTGACGCGCATCGACGTGCGCAGTGCGCGCGCGATGCTGGCGGCGATGACCGCGGCGGCGACCGAAGCCGACATCGTGATCGCCGCCGCGGCGGTAGCCGACTACCGGCCCGCCGCGACCAGCGTCGGCAAGATCAAGAAATCCGGCGCCGCGCTGAGCCTGGCGCTGGTGGAAAATCCCGACATTCTGGTCGCGCTGGCGGCGCTGCCGCGGCGGCCGTTTCTGGTCGGCTTTGCCGCCGAGACCGAGGATCTCGAAGTCCACGCCCGCGCCAAGCTCGTGCGCAAGGGCATCGACCTGATCGCCGCCAACCGTGTCGGCGATGGATTGGGCATCGAGACCGACGACAACGCGCTCGAGCTGTACTGGTGCGACGGCCATGCCAGCCTGCCGCGCGCCCCCAAGCCGCAGCTGGCGCAGGATTTGATCGCGGCAATCGCCGCGCGCCATGCGGCGGCGCGCGGGGCGGTGGCGTGATCGACGTCCGCTTCCGCGTGCTCGATCCGCGCCTCGGCGCCGAGATTCCGCTGCCGGACTACGCCAGCGCGGGCAGCGCGGCGATGGACCTGCGCGCGGCGCTGGACACGGCGCTGACGTTGGCGCCCGGCAACAGCGTGCTGGTGCCGACCGGGCTGGCGATCCACATCGGCGATCCCGGCTGGTGCGCGCTGATCCTGCCGCGCTCAGGCCTCGGTCACCGCCACGGGCTCGTGCTCGGCAACCTGGTCGGCCTGATCGACGCCGACTACCAGGGGCCGCTGATGGTGTCATGCTGGAACCGCACGCAGGTGCCGTTTACCATCGCGGTTGGTGATCGCATCGCGCAGATCCTGTTCATGCCAGTAGCGCGGCCGCGGTTGCAGCGGGTGGAGACCTTCGATCCCAGTGCCCGCGGCGCGGGCGGATTCGGCTCCACGGGCATCGGCTGAGTCGGGGAGGAGACCGCATGGCGGCGAAGGCACGCAGCAGCGCATCAGCCGCCTGGGCGCAGCACCTGCGGGGTGTGGCCGAGCGCCTGGATCTGGCGCGACTGCTGCTGCTGGCCGGCGCCACCTTGCTTCTGGCCTTCGTGATCTTTGCCGGCTGGCAGGCGTATCTGATCCGTCGCGAAACCAGTGTGAGCGACGATCTGCTGCGCGCGCGTGCAGCTGTGGTGGATACGTTGGGATCGGTGGTGCAGGGTGCGCAGGTCGAGCTGGCGCAAGCGCTGCACGATCCGGCGTTGGTGACCGATCTGGCCGCCGGTGATGCCGCCGGACGCGCCGCCGCGGCGCAGCGGCTCAAGGTGCTACTGCCCAACGCGCTGGCGGTGGAAGTGTTCGAGCCGGCCCTGAAGGACGTGCTCCACGCCGACTTTCGCCGTTTCGGTTATGCCAAGGCGGCGCAGCTGGTACGTGCGCAGGCTAGCGGCGGCGTGGCGCCGATCGAGGTGCGCGGCATCGGCGCCGACCGCGTGCTGAGCCTGGTCGATCCGATCGACAGCGGCGGTCGCGTCATCGGCTATGCCTGGGTGGCGCTGCCGTTCGCGCCGCTTGCCTACCGTTTTGCCTCGGTGGACACCGCGGGGGGACGTCTCGAGTTGCGTCAGGGCGACGGCCGCGGCGACCTGGTGATTCTTTCGCGTGGCGGCAGCGGCGCTCCCGGCGCCGAGGACACCGGGTTGCCGGTGCCGGGCAGTCTGTTGCGCGTGGTGGCGCTGCCGCCCGAGTACTACATTGTGCTGACCCGCTCCTTCGCCACCGCGCTGGCGCTGCTGTTGCTGGCGCTGGCCGGCGCCATCGTGCTGCTGTGGCTGCGCGCGCGGCACGCGGCGATGTCATCCATCCAGCATCCTGAGGAACCCACCTTGACCGATGTGCTTCGCACCAGCGTCGCCGCGCCCACTGCGACGGCTGCCGATCCAGTCGCCGCGCCCGTCGCGGCCAAGCCCGCGGCGCCACCGGCAGCGGTGGCGGTGGAGCGCAGTATCTTTCGCGCCTATGACATCCGCGGTGTGGTCGGCAGCACGCTGACCGCCGAAATCGCCCGATTGATTGGCCAGGCAATCGGCAGTCGCATGAGCGAGTTGAACCTGCGCGAGATCGTGGTCGGCCGTGACGGCCGCCATTCGGGCCCCGAGCTGAGCGCGGCCCTGGCCGATGGCCTGCGCGCGGCCGGCATCGACGTCATCGACATCGGCGCGGTGCCGACGCCGGTGGTGTACTTCGCCACCTATCTGCTCAACACCGGCAGCGGTGTGGCAGTGACCGGCAGCCACAATCCACCCGACTACAACGGCTTCAAGATCGTGGTCGGCGGCGAGACGCTGGCGGAAGACGCCATCCAGGACCTCTACGCGCGCATCGCCGAGGGTCGTCTGAGCGAGGCGAGGGCCGGCAGTACGCGCAGCATTGACGTGCTGCCCGACTACATCGGGCGCATCACGTCTGAACTGCAGGCCGAGCGCAAGCTGAAGATCGTGGTCGACTGCGGCAATGGCATCGCCGGTGCGGTGGCACCGCAGGTGCTCGAAGGCATCGGCGGCGAGGTGATCCCGCTCTACTGCGACGTCGACGGCAGCTTCCCCAACCATCATCCCGATCCGTCCGATCCGCGCAACCTCGCCGACCTGATCCTGTCGGTCAAGCGCATGGGCGCGGATCTCGGGCTTGCCTTCGACGGCGATGGCGATCGTCTCGGCGTGGTCACCCGCGACGGCGAGATCATCTACCCCGACCGCTTGCTGATGCTGTTCGCGATGGACGTGCTGACCCGCGATCCGGGCGCCACCATCATCTACGACGTCAAGTGTACCGGCCACCTGCAGCCGCTGATCCTCAAGCACGGCGGCAGTCCCCTGATGTGGCGCACCGGCCACTCGCTGATCAAGGCCAAGATGCGCGAGACCGACGCCGCGCTGGCCGGCGAGATGAGCGGGCATTTCTTCTTTCGCGAACGCTGGTACGGGTTCGACGACGGCATCTACGCTGCCGCGCGGCTGCTGGAAATCCTCGCTGGTGGTCATGAAAAGCGCACGCCGGAGCAAATCTTCGCCACCCTGCCCAAGGGTGTGTCCACGCCCGAGCTCAAGATCGCGATGAAGGAAGGTGAGCATTACGCCTTCATCGAGCGCTTCCGCGCCAGGGCGCAATTCGACGGCGCCCGCATCACCAGCATCGACGGCGTGCGCGCCGACTGGCCGGATGGCTGGGGTCTGGTACGCGCGTCCAACACCACGCCGATGCTGGTGCTGCGTTTCGACGCCGACGACGAGGCGGCACTCAAGCGCATCCAGGACATCTTTCGTGCGCAGTTGCTGGCGGTGCAAGCCGACCTCGCGTTGCCTTTTTGATACCCGTTCGCGATCACGACATGAAAACCGCGCAGCCCGGATGCAGCGCAGCGGAATCCGGGAAGGATGCTGCAGCGAGCCCCGGATTCCGCCCCCCATGGGACTCCATCCGGGCTACCCGCCGCATCGATTGAAAGCAACCTCGCAGGAGCGCTGCGGCGTCGCTCAGTCGCCCGTCGCGCGCGCCCGTCGCAGATCGAGCTGCGCGCGCAGCGCCGGCCATTCGGCGGCGGTGAGGCTGTACACCACGGTGTCGCGCACGCTGCCGTCACGACGGCGCTGGTGCTGGCGCAGGATGCCGTCGCGGCGTGCGCCGAGGCGCTCGATGGCGCGCTGCGAGGCCAGATTGAGCAGGTCGGTGCGCAGTTCCACCGCCACGCAGCCCATGCCCTCGAAGGCGTGCGCCAGCAGCAAGCGCTTGCAGGCGGTGTTGACGTGCGTCCGCTGCCAGCACGCGGCGTACCAGGTGTAGCCGATCTCCAGCCGCGGCAGTCCGGCGTCGATGTTGCAATAGCGGGTGCTGCCGACGATCGTGTCGCTGGCGATTTCGCGCACCGCAAACGCCAGCATGCGACCCTCGGCCTGGCCGCGCAGCGCGGCATCGATGTAGGCCGCGGTCTCGTCCGGTGCCGGCACCGCGGTATAGAACAGCTCCCACAGGCGGCCGTCGGCGGCGGCGGTTTCCAGCGCCGGGGCGTGCGCCGGCGACAGCGGTTCGAGGCGTACCCGCGTGTCGGCGAGCAGCAGTGGAGCGAGGGCGGTCAGGGTCGCGTTCAGGCGTCGAGATCCGGAATCAGCTTGCTCTCGAGGTAGGCGATCATGTCCTTGAGCTTGAGCTTGCGCTTCTTCATGCGCGTCAGCTGCAGCTGATCGCTGACCGTGGCCAGCGCCAGCCGCTCGATCGCCAGATCGAGGTCGCGGTGCTCGCTGCGCAGTTCGGCCAGCAGCCGGGCGACGTGGGCGGGGTCGTCGAAATGCATGGGCGTTCCGGGTGAGGGCGCAGTCTAGCGCCCGTTGCGCCGCGGAACATGACAACCCGGCACCGTACAATGCGCGTCTTGCCGCCGCAGCGAACCCCCCATGTCCGCCGCCGCCACCGACCGCAAGCTGCAGCACGAGGCTCAGCGCCTCGCCAAACGCCTGCGTCACCAGGTCGGCCAGGCGATCGCCGACTTCAACCTGATCGAGGACGGCGACAAGGTGCTGGTGGGCCTGTCCGGCGGCAAGGATTCGCACGCCCTGCTCGACATCCTGCTGTTGCTGCAGGCGAAGGCACCGGTGCGCTTCGAGCTGGTGGCGGTCAATCTCGACCAGAAACAGCCGGGCTTCCCCGGACACGTGCTGCCCGATTATCTGCGCGCACGGGGAGTGGCGTTCCACATCCTCGAGCAGGACACCTACAGCGTGGTCAAGCGGGTGATTCCCGAGGGCAAGACGATGTGCAGCCTGTGCTCGCGTCTGCGCCGCGGTGCGCTGTACGCCTATGCCGAACGCGAGGGCTTCACCAAGATCGCGCTGGGTCATCACCGCGACGACATTCTCGCCACGTTCTTCCTCAACCTGTTCCACCACGCCAGCCTCAAGGCGATGGCGCCGAAGCTGCGCTCCGACGATGGCAAGCACGTGGTGATTCGCCCGCTGGCCTACTGCACCGAGGACGACCTCGCCGCCTACGCGGCGTGGCGACAGTTCCCGATCATCCCCTGCAGCCTGTGCGGCGCACAGGAGAACCTGCAGCGCAAGCAGGTGCGGCGCATGCTGGATGACTGGGAACGCCAGCAGCCCGGGCGGCTGGAGACGATCTTCCGCGCGCTGGGCCACGTCGCGCCCGCGCAGCTGGTCGATCGCGCGCTGTTCGACTTCGCCGGCCTCGGTGCACGCGCCGACGGTCCGCGCGCGGATGCCCACGCCTGGCTGGCCTGATTCGCACACCGCACGCCGTATCCCTGATGCGTTCGGCGCCAGCGCGCGGCCGATCCGTCGCCTGCGCTCTTCATCCGCTGTCTTTCCTGCCGGGACCTGTCCATGTTCTTTCGCAATCTGACCCTGTTCCGCTTTTCCGCCGAGACGGCGGCCGCACTCGACCGGCTCGACGCCGCGCTGGATGCGCAGCGTCTGCGGCCGGTCGGCCCGCTGGAGCTGGCCACCCACGGCTTCGTGTCGCCGCTGGGCCCCGGGGAGGGGCCGCTCAGCATCGGCATCGGCGCCTGCACGCTGCTGACCCTGGGCCGCGAGGACAAGCTGCTGCCGGCGGCGGTGATCAACGCCGAGCTGGCGCGGCGGGTGCGCGCAGTGGCCGCGCAGCGCGGGCAGAATGTCGGCGGACGCGAGCGCAAACGCCTCAAGGAGGCCGTGCTGGAGGAGCTTCTGCCGCGCGCCTTTGCCCGGCCATCACAGCTAAGTGCCTATCTGGACAGGAAAAACGGCTGGGTGGTCCTGGATACTTCCAGCCGCAAGGCGGCCGAGCAGGCGTTGACCGCCCTGCGCCAGGCGCTGGACAGCTTTCCTGCGTTGCCGCTGGCCCCCGAACAGGCGCCGCGTCTGCTCATGACGGACTGGCTGAGTCGTGGCAAGCTGCCTGCAAGTCTGAGTCTGGGCGACGAATGCGAGCTGCGCGACCCGGCCAGCGCCCAGGGTGCGGTGGTCCGCTGCCGCCGGCAGGCGCTTGAAAGCGAGGAGGTCCGGGAGCATCTCAAGTCCGGCAAGCAGGTGGCCCAGCTGGGCCTCGAATTCGACGGCCGGCTGGCGTTCGTCCTGGGCGAGGATCTGTGTCTGCGCAAGTTGCGGTTCCTGGACGTGGTGCAGGGCGAGCTCGACAGCAGCGCGCGCGAGTCGGCCGCGGCTGAAATCGATGCCCGCTTTGCGCTGATGACCCTGGAGCTGGAGCGGCTGCTGGACAAGCTGGAGGAGTGGTTTGGATTGCCCCGTCCCGGCGTGGTCTGAGGACGTCGCCGCGGGGCGCGGAGCGAGGCGATGCGCACGGGTGACGACGACAACTGGCTGGAACTGGCGACTGCACGCGGCGGCACCATCCGCGTGCTCAAGCGCGCACATCCGCGTGCACGCCGGCTGCGTCTGACCGTCACCGCGACCGGCGCGCACCTGAGCTATCCGAACGGCACTCATCCGGCGCAGGTATTTGCCTTTCTGCGCCAGCACGCCGACTGGCTGGAACGCAAGCTCGATGAACTGCATCTCGATGAGGCGCCGCCGCCGTTGACGGTCGGCCAGCCGACGCTGATCCCGTTGCGCGGCGAGAGCGTGCGCCTGGGCTGGGCGCAGGGGCCCTATCCGCGCATCGAACCGCACGGCGACAGCCTGCGCGTGGTCCTGGCCGAGTCCGGCGCGCGCGGACGCCAGCGGGCACAGGCCCTGCTCAGCGGCTATCTCGCCGCCGAACTGCGCCGCGACGTTGCCCGCTGGCTGGGCCCGTTCGTGGCTCGCCTCGGTGCGGCGCCGATGGCGTTGCGGGTGCGGCCGATGTCCAGCCTGTGGGGCAGCCTCGACGCGCGCGACCGCATCACCCTCGATCTGGCGCTGGCACTGGCGCCGCCGCCGGCGCTGCGCTATGTGCTGGCGCACGAGCTGTGTCATCTCAAGGTGCGCAGCCATGCGCCGCGTTTCTGGGCCTGGGTGCGCGAGCTGACGCCGGACTATCAGGATCAGCGCGACTGGCTGCGCGAGCACGGCGCCGCGCTCAAGGCCGAGTTGACGCGGCTGGGCGGCAGCGCGCGCAGGACGCCGGCCTGATCGGCTAGAGTGACCGCATGCGTTCCACACCCCTCGAGTGCCGCGAGCCGCCGTTCGCGCTCGCACCCGATCCGCGCTTTGCCAGCCTGGGTGCGCAGGCGACGCGCCTGCTCGATGTCTGGCTGACGACGCTGCCTCAGGGATCGGCAGGGCTGCGCGTGGTGATCGGCGCGCTGGGCAGCGGCAAGAGCCTGCTCGCCGAAGTGCTGCTGACGCGGCTGCCTGCCGCGGTGCGCGTGATCCGCCTGCGTCAGCCGCGCATCGACGCCGTGGCGTTGCTGGAAACCCTGGGCGCGGCACTGGGCGCGGACACCACCGGCAATGCGGCACTGCTTGGCGAGCGCATCGAGCAGGCGCTCGCTGCCGAACGCGCCCGCGGACACACGGCGCTGCTGCTGGTCGACGAGGCCCAGCAACTGCCGGATGCCACGCTCGAACAAATCCGCCTGCTGGTCAATGCGCGCGCCGAGGGCCAGCCGCTGTTGCAGGCGTTGCTGCTGGCGACGCCGACGCTGGATGCGCGGCTCAAACACGCGGAGTTGCGCGCCTTCGCCGAACGCATCGACGACCTGCAACAGCTGGCGCCGTTGGATGAGGATGACACCCGCGCCTACGTGCAGCACCGGCTGGCGGTCGCCGGCGGCTCGCCGCACCTGTTCTCGCGGCTGGCGCTGCGCGCGTTGCATCAGGCCAGCGGCGGTCAGCCGCGGCTGATCAACCGCGTCGCCGAGCGCGCATTGCGACTGACTGCTGCCGCGGGCTATACCGTCGCCGACGAAAACATGGTGCGCCGAGCAGCGCGCGCGGTACTGCCGGCGGCGCGACGGGCGCGCTGGCTGCGCGCGGCCCTGTTGCTGGCGCTGTTGCTGGCCCTGCTGGCGGCGGCCTGGAGCTGGTGGCGGCTGCGGCCGGTGTCCGCCACGGGTGCGGCGACGCCGGCGCCGGCGAGCGTCAATCCGGTCGCCGATACGTTGGCGCTGCGGCAGGCTCTGAGCACCGCGCAGGACACGCGCCTGCTGGCCTGGAGCACTCTGCTGGCGCGCTGGCAGGTGACGTCGCAGGACACCTCGGTTGCGGCCGCAGCGCAGTGCGAGGCGCGCATCTTTCCGGGCTTTTTCTGCGTCAGCGGCAACGGCAGCCTGGAGCAGTTGCAGCGCTTCAACCGGCCGCTGATCCTCGAGCTGCAGCTCGATGGCGCTGCCAGGTACGCGGTGCTGCTGGGCGTGGGTGACGACCGCGTGACGCTGGATGTCGGCGGTCGCGATTTCGTTCTGACACCGGCGGCGCTTGCGGCACTCTGGCGCGGGCGCTTCTATGCGGGCTTTC
>Ga0307373_10009559_pt1 | contig 14447 bp, 16 predicted proteins | sample OX2MG_FD_202534 | JGI IMG/M metagenome (GOLD analysis project Ga0307373, IMG submission 202534) | Soil microbial communities from Risofladan, Vaasa, Finland - OX-2 | ecosystem: Environmental > Terrestrial > Soil > Coastal area > Acid sulfate soil | place: Finland: Risofladan, Vaasa | collected... | reverse complement strand
CACTCCGGCACCAGCAGGGGCACGTCTTCCACCATGCGCAGGGCGCTGGAGTTGGAGATCACGGCGTGGCCGGCGGCGGCGAAGGCGGGCTCAATTTCACGGGCGAAAGCGGCGTCGAGGGCGGCGAAGACGATCCGCGCCGCACAGCTCTTTGGCGTCGCCTCCGACACCGTCATGGTGGCGAACCGCTCCGGCAGGGGCGTCGCCAGGCGCCAGCGCACGGCTTCAGCGTAGGTCTTGCCGGCCGAGCGATCAGAGGCGGCCAGCCACACCGGTTCGAACCAGGGGTGGTGATCGAGGAGAGAGAGGAACCGCTGCCCGACGACGCCGGTGGCGCCGAGCACGCCGACGGGGATTTTGACTTTAGGAGGAGTGACCACTATTCAGATTACCAAAGGGAGCTATTAGCTGTCAGCCATTAGCTATTAGGAACGCGCGCGGCGCACGAGCGGGGCTTGACGGGGCCCCGCGACGCGTCGGGCGCGAGCGGGCGGCGTCAGCCGGGTGCCCGTGTTCTAACCGATGCCGAGCGGGGCTGGCGGCGGCGTGGCCGGCGCCGACGGGGACGAGGGGGTGCTGGTATCTCCGCCGAGGACGCGCTGGAAGGCGGCCTGATCGATTTTGATCTTGCCCTTCTTGGTCAGTCCAGCCACCAGGGAATCGGTGTAGGCGTTGAAGACGTTGTTGCGCTTTTGATCGAGCAGCTTGCTCTCTTCGGCGGCGCGCTGGGCGGTGAAATCAGCCGGCGACGGCTCCTGCAGCGTATCCAGCGCGTAAACGAGCTGGCCGTTGTTGAAGCTGGTCACCGGGCCAACTTGGCCGGGCTTGAGGGCAAACAAGGTGCTGGCGAAGCTGGAGATGGAACCGGCGTTGCCAAGCGAGCCATCGCGGGTGAGGGCGGGGCTGGTCGTGACGGTGAGATGGAGGCCGGCGGCCGCGGCCTTGAAGCCCTGCTTGGCGGCGGCCTTTTGCAGTTTCTGGGCCTGAGTTTGGGCCAGCGTCTTCGCTTGTTCCGCTTTGTAGTCGGTGGTCACCGCGTCCTGCACGGCGGCGAGTGGCTGCGGCCCCGGCGGGATGATCTTGTCCACCTTGGCGAGCGCAAACCCTTGCGCGACCTGCACCGGGGGCGTGAGTGCGCCCGCGCTGGCGGAGAAGACGGCGCTGGCGAAATCCGGGTTCACGCCGATGCCGGTGACGGGATCGGAGCGGCCCAGGGGCGCGGTCGAGAAGTACTGCAGGTTGAGCTGCTTGGCAACCTGTTGCAGCGGCGTTGACTGGGCCAGATTTGCCGCCTGATTCATCAGGTTTTGTGCCTTGTCCATGGCCTGATCCTGCTGCAACTGGGAGACGATCTGGTCGTGCACTTCCGACTCCGGCTGCACGCTGGCCGCCTCGTGCGCCTCGACTTTGATGATGTGGAAGCCGTACTCGGTCTGCACCAAGCCGCTGATTTGGCCGGCGGGGAGGCTGAAGGCGGCCTTTTCAAAATTGGGCACGGTCTGATTTTTCTGAATGAACCCCAACTCGCCGCCCAGCGTGGCGCTGGCGCTGTCCTGGGAGTACTTCTTGGCCAGCGCGGCGAAGTTCGATCCGTCGGGCTTGACCTGCTTGAGCACGGCCTCGGCCTGTTGCCGGGTGGCGGCGATCTCGGCGGGGGTGGGCGTGGTGTCGGGGTACTTGATCAGGATGTGGGAGACCTTCACGCGCTCGGGGTGGGTGTACTGGGCGATGTTCTGCTGGTAATACTGATCGACGGCTTGGGGCGAGATCTGGATCTGGGCGCCGATGGTGCTGACGTTGGCCAGCAGGACTTCCAGTTGGCGCTGCTCGGGGGAGTTGTAGCTGGCTTGGTGCTGTTTGTAGTAGGCGGCGAGCGCGGCCGGAGTCACCGTAACCTGGCTCTGCAGCGCGGTGGGATCGAGCAGGACGTAGTCGAAGGTGGCCTTCTCGTTGTCGGTTCTGAACTGCTGCTGCACCTCGGCATCGCTGACCCGAACCGGGTCGGTAACCAAGTTGTAGATCTTGTTGACCATCAGGTTCTGGCGCAGCGATTCCTGGAACTCGGCCAGCGTCATTTGGCCGCTGGCCAGAACCTGGGCGGCTTGGTCGTCGCCGACGTACTGCCCGTTGGGATAAAGCTGGGGCGCGGCGGTGCGCGCGGCGGCGACGATTTCCTGGTTGGTGGGGGCGAAGCCGAGCGTTTGTGCCTGATCGGTAATCGCTTGTTCGGCCACGAGATTCTTGAGCACCTGCTGGCCTAACAATGGCGCCAGCGATGCCGGAATCTGCTGTCCCTGTTCCATGCGGGAGAGTTGATCGGTCAGTTGCTGGCCGGTGATGGCCGTCCCGCTGACGGTGGCCACCGTCTGCTGGCTGATGGGGGCGGAGGAATCGCTGCCGGCGCCCTGGGGAATCAGGAACATGGCCATCGCCACACAGATGAGGACCATGAAGCCACCCAGCACCAAACGGGCAAAGGTGTCGCGGCGGCGGAAAAAATTCAGCATTGCGGAGCTCCGTGGAAACACCCGGCCGAACGGCCCGGGGCCAAGGCAATTATAACGCGTAGATAGGGCTTACGCCCCCGGCACTCGCGTCCTCAGCGCGACGGTGGCGGGCCGCCGCGATGGCCGCCGCGGCCGCGGCCGCCATTGGGGCCGCCCGGACCCGGGCCACCCGGGCCCTGGCCCGCATGCTGGCAGCTATCCTGCCGCTGCTGGCGCTCGGTTTGCGCTTTCAAGGCGGCGGTGCGCTGCTTCTGGAACGTGGCCCACTGGGTGGGGGTGAGCACCTGGTGCATCTTGTCCAGCTCTTCCTGCCGCACCGGTGCGAACGCGTCCCGTTCCTTGCCGCGAATCTGCACGTACTCCTCGCACACGCGGGTGTAATCGGGCACGAACTGCAGGTGGATGGTATGGCTGCGGTCGCCGGTTTCCTTATAGATCTTCTGCACCTCCGGCACTTGCGCCGTGGTCAGGTTGAGCGACGTTTGCAGGAACTGTGTAAACGTCGGGCGCGGATGGTGGAAGTAACGGGCCCGGATGCCGGGCCACGCCCACACCATCCCGGCCACGCCGCCCAAAATGCCGAGGACGAAAACAACGGCCAGGATCATCGAACTGTGAAAACGCTTCGGCATGGAGGTCTACTTACGGACGGTCGTCTCCGAGAATTTGCGCGGCGCTCTGCGCGGGCGTATCAATGTTGGTCATCACTCCCGCCACCGCCGGCACCGCGGGGGAGTTCAACACGGAGTAGGCGGTGCTGGCCGCCTGCACCGGAGTGGCGGTGGGAGCCGAGGTGAGGCCGCCCACCAACAGGATCAGCGCCACTACCGCGATCATATAGGGCAGCAGGAAGCGGAAACTGCGCGACAGCGAGGAATCCCACGCCTGCTCGGAGGCGCGGTGGATCGAGGCCCACACCGCGCTCATCAGCGGCGGCGTCGCGGCGATCTCGCCGGCCCGCAACACCTGGTGGGACCAGTGCTGCATCTCGGCGTACTCGCGGCAGGACGCGCAGGCATCCAGATGGCGCTGGATGAGCGGATCCAGCGTCTGCGGATCGAAGTTTGTGCTCGCCGCCACGCGCGCTTCGAACCTGTCCGCGCGGGCTTCGATCCTGCCTGCGCGCGCTTCGATATCGTTACGGATCTGCTGGCATTGGTTGTTATGCGCCATGCGACCCCTCCCCCATGGCCCGGCCAGATCGCCGCGCCCTGGCATCCCGATCATACCGATGCTGGTACTGCTCCAGCATGCGCTTGCGTGCCCGGAACAGCGCCACCTTGACCGCCGACACGCCCATGTGCGTGACCTGCGCGATCTCTTCCAGCGACAGCTCCTGAATCTCTTTCATCACCAGCAGCATGCGGTCCCGGGGTTTGAGCCCCAGCAACAGCTTGCCCGCCAGATCGGTCGAAACCACGTGCTGCAACGCACTCGCGCTCGGATCGGGCAGCAACCAGTCGTGCTCCTCGCCGGTTTCGGCGGTAGTGGACACCTGCGGTGGCTGCCGTTTCCTTTTGCGCAGATAGTCTACACAATAATTGGTGGCCACACGATACAGCCACGGCCGGAACGGCATCCCCGGCGTAAAGCCTTCCATGGCGAAGTAGACCTTGGTAAAGATCTCCTGCACCAAATCGGGTACGATCTCCGGGTAGCGCACGATGTTGGCCACCATCCGGGTGATCGGCTGCTGGTAGCGGGCGTAGAGCTCTTCGAACGCGGACCCATCGCCTTGCTGGATGCGCTGCACCAGCGGCAGGTCCGGATCTTCCACGGCGAAACTGTGGGGGAGGGCCCGGTGCGGTAGCTCCATGATGGCGGTATTTACCAGCATACAGAATCTTTAACGCTGAGCGCGCATATAAGGTTACGCTGGTGCCTGCTCCTATGTCCGACCCCTCCCCGTTCCGGGTCCAGATCGGCCAGATCTACGACGGCCCCTTTGACCTGCTGCTGGACCTCATTCGGCGCCAAAATGTCAGCATTTACGACATTCCTATTTCGGCAATAACCAATGAGTACCTTCAGTACCTGTCCACTCTGCGGGATCTGGAAGTCGAGATCGCGGCCGAATTTTTGGTAGTGGCGGCGACGCTCATCCAGATTAAAAGTAAGATGCTGCTGCCCGCCGACCCGGTGTTGCCGGGCGAGGAAACGGCCGAGGACCCGCGGCAGGAGCTGGTGCGGCGGCTGATCGAGTACGAGGCGTTCAAGCAAGCGGCGGCCCAACTCCATCAAAAGCAACAGTTGGAAGCCGCCAGTTGGTCCCGTCCGGCGCGGCCCGAGGATGCCGAAGATGACATGACCGGGTTGGAGGACGCTCCCGGCCAGCTCACCGTCGGCGTGCACGACCTGGTCGCCACGTTTCAACAGGTACTGCAGCGGTTGCAGGAGCGCCCCCGGCTGGAGATCCAGGGCGAGGCGGTGAGTGTGGGTGACATGATCAACCACCTGCGCCGTCTGCTCGCCTCGAGCGACGAGCCGGTGGCGATCCGTCCCCTCTTGGAGAGCGCGAGCAGCCGCAGCGCCGTGCTTGCAATTTTTTTGGCGGTGCTGGAACTGGTGCGCCTCAATGTGGCGCAACTGCGGCAGGACCGGCCCTTCGGCGAGATTCTGCTGCGCCGCCACCGCCGTTTTCATGAAGCTTGGGAACAGGCTCAAGCCGCCAGTCAGGGAGGTAGTTTGGAAAGCGCTGCTCCCACCCCCGCCTCACCGGAGAATGCATGAGCGAAGTGCACGCTGCTATCGAAGCTATCCTCTACGCCGCCGACGCCCCCCCCACCGTCGCCCAGATCGCCACCGCGCTCGAACTCGATCCCACCGAGGTGCAACAGGCGGTCGAGGCGCTGCAGGCGCGCTACGCCGGCGACGAGTTTGGCGTCGAGGTCCGCGCCGTCGCTGGTGGCTACCGCATCACCACCAAACCCCAGCACCATGAGTGCGTCCGCCTGTTTCTCAAGAGCCTGCAGCCGCCGCTGCGGCTGTCGCTTCAGGCGTTGGAAACCTTGGCCGTGATCGCCTACCGGCAGCCGGTCACGCTGCCGGAGATCCGCGAGATTCGCGGGGTGGATGCCGCCGGCGTCATCAATACGCTGCTGGACAAAAAGCTGGTTGCGACCGCCGGTCGTAAAGAGGTGGTGGGCAAGCCCATCCTGTACCGCACGACGCGCGAGTTTCTTATCCAATTTGGGCTGAGCGGATTGCGCGACCTCCCGACGCTGAAGGAGTTCGAAGAGATGGCCCAAGCCGGCCTGGAAGGGTTGGAAGGGCCGGCCGGGCAGGAAGGCACGGCAAGGCAGGAAGGTACGGCAAGGCAGGAAGGTACGGCAAGGCCGGAAGGAACCGAAGGGTTGGAGGGAACCGAGGCGCACTCCACGCCGGAGAGCGCCGCCGCCGAGCCTAGCGCCCTGGATCCCGCTTCGCCGCCGGCGCCGGAACCCGATCCGTCCACGGCTGATCCAGATGATAGCGCCGGCGCTTCTCCAGCAGCGTCTTCGGACTAATGCCGAGCGCGGCCGCCGCGTCCTGTTTGCGCCCGCGGAAGCGCTGCAGCACGGCGGCGATGTGGGTCCGCTCCACCGCCTCCAGCCGCAGATCGGCATCGGCGGCGGCAGCCGCGAGGTAGGTGGGGAAGGAGGCCAGCGTGAGCGCGGCCGCCGGGGCACCGCCGCTCGCGTCGTTGGAATCGTGGGCGGCGCCGCCCCCCCAAATCAGGGCCCGGTTCACCAGGTTGCGGAGCTCGCGCACATTGCCAGGGTAAGCGTAGGCTTGTAGCGCCTGGCGCAACTCCGGCGCCAGCGTGATCCCGGTGGGGGCGCTGGCGGCGATATGGAGGAAGTGTTCGGCCAGGGGCAGGATGTCGGCCGGACGCTCCCGCAGGGGCGGTACCACGATCGGTAGCACGAAGAGGCGGTAATAGAGGTCCTCGCGGAACGCCCGCTGCGCCACCGCCCGCTGCAGGTCGATGTTGGTCAGCGCCAGCAACCGCGCCTGAATCTGGATGGTCGCGTGCCCGCCCAGGCGCTCAAAGGTCTTCTCTTCAATCACGCGCAGCAGCTTGGCTTGCAGGGGCAGGCTGAGGGCGGCGATCTCGTCCAGGATCAGCGTGCCCTGGCCGGCCATCTCCAGCCGTCCCGGCTTGGCCTGGTAGGCGCCGGTGAAGGCCCCCTTCTCGTAGCCGAACAGCTCGCTCTCGATCAGCTCGTTGGGCAGGCTGGAACAATCGATCTTGACCAGCGGTTCATGGCGGCGGGGGCTGAGGAAATGCAGCCGCTGCGCCAGTTGATCCTTGCCGGTGCCGCTCTCGCCCAGGATGAGCACGGTGGCCGCGGTGGGGGCGATCTTGGCCACCATCGCCGCCAGCTTGATGGAGGCGGGATCGGCGGCGATGAAGGGCGGCAGCGCCTTGCGCGGCTCGGCGGCCGTGTCCCTCACCTCGCCCTGCACGGCATCTGTCACTTGGGGTCTTTTAGTATCTCACGCGTTAAAAACGCTTGAGATTGAGTCTTTCACTGTTTTGGGATTGGGTAGCCGCAGGGCGGCCGACCAGAGCCGCTCCAAATTATAAAAGCTGCGGGCGTTGGTGGAGAACACGTGCACGATGAAGTCGAGATAATCGAGCACCAGCCACTCTCCGCCGCGGCCGCCTTCACGGTGTGCGGGGCGCAGCTTCTCGGTGCGTTCCAGCACCAGCTCGACAGCGTCGGCGATGGCCTGGACCTGATGCGGGTTGGTGCCGTGGCAGATGACAAAGTAGTCACAAAAGTCAGCGACGCGGCGCAGATCGAGGATGACCGGGTCAATGGCCTTTTTCGCCATGGCGGCCTGCACGGCGGCGCGGAGCTGGCGGCGCACGGCCACGGTGGAGGCGCGCGGGGAGCGAGTTGGGGGAGAAGTTGGAGACGATGTCGGTTTAGGCATGGCAGTAGAGGTGGGCGCGGCGGGCATAGGCGGCCACGGCCGCCGGCAGCGGCGGGCGCCCGGAGTTGGGGGAGGCAGGGGCGGCCAGCCATTGCCGCGCCTGAGTCGAGCTGAACGGGTCCTGAAATCTGGCCAGCCAGTATAAATGAGATCCGCCGGCGAGCTTCACGACCTGCACGGCGGCGGCGTCCTGGGGCTCGCCACGTTGGGTCGGATGCGCATTACTTTGCGCATTAATTTGCGCACGGGGTCGCGGCCCCCGGTCCGGAGCCGGGCGCAGCCGGGGCGGAAGGGCGGCGATCATGTCCCCGAGGCTGAAGCCGGCGCGGGCGAGAACGATGATGTCGCACAGGCGCAGAAGAGCCTGGGGCTGCTTCCAGCTCGGCAGTGTGGCCATGGCATCGGCGCCGACAATGAAAAACAGGCGGCTGCCGGGGTAAAGCCGGCGGAGGTGGCGGATCTGGTCCACCGCATAGGTGGCGGAGGCGGCGCCCAAATCCAACGGCATCCAGCGCGGGGAGCGGAGCAGCGCCAACGCCACCATGGCGTAGCGGTCGGCGTAGCTGGCGGTGGGGACGGCTTTATGCCAGGGGTGAGCGGCGGGGACGAAGTAGATACGGCTCAAGCCACAAGCGACCTCAGCGGCGCGCGCCATGCGCAAGTGGCCGCGGTGGACGGGATCGAAGGTTCCGCCGAGCACCCCGAGGCGCACGACGGCACTCACGAAGCCGCCGCCGGCGGTTCGCTCCCCGGTGCTGGCGCCGAGGCTGGGGCTGGCGCGGGGCGGCGCCGGCTGCCCCGCCGCCGTACCGCGCGCGGGGCCCTGGCGCCGGGGGTGGGGTGGCTCACCGCGAGGGGAAGATGGGCTTCGTCCGGTGGCAGCGGGCGCCTGCCCGGGAGGCCGCGCTCGATGCCGTTCTCGATCGCGTTGACCTCGACCGCGGCTGCTGCTTCGGCAGCGGCCGCGGTGCGGAGCTGGACGACCTGCGCCGCCAAGGCATGCTTCAACGCCTCGATACCGGCGCCGGTGACGGCTGCAATCGGGTAGAAGGGCAGGCCGTGCTCGGCCGCCAACGCCTGCAGTGCGTCCAGATGGCCCGGCTCGGCCACGTCGCATTTGCTGGCGACCAGGAGCATGGGTTTGTCGGCCAGCCCGGCGCCAAAGCTGCGCAGCTCCTCCATGACGATGGCAAAATCCTGTACCGGGTCGCGGCCGCTGAAGCCGGAGACATCGACGAGATGGGCCAGCAGGCGGGTGCGCTCCACATGGCGCAAGAATTGGATGCCCAGTCCCGCGCCCAGGTGAGCGCCGGCGATCAGGCCGGGGATATCGGCGATGACGAAGCTCTCATCGCCATCCGCCACCACGCCCAAGTTGGGGATGAGCGTGGTGAACGGGTAATTGGCAATCTTGGGCCGCGCCGCCGAGAGCACCGAGATCAGGGTGCTCTTGCCCACGTTGGGGAACCCCACCAAGCCGACCTCGGCCAGCAGCTTCAGCTCCAGCCGGAGGCGGCGGAACTCGCCCGGCTGGCCGGGTTCGACGCGGCGGGGGGCTTGGTTGGTGGAGGTGGCGAAGCGGGCGTTGCCGCGGCCGCCGTGGCCGCCATGGGCGAGCACGCGGCGTTCGCCGCTGTGTTCAAAATCGGCCAGTTGTTCGCCGCTTTCGGCGTCGAAAACGACGGTGCCGACGGGCACGCGCAGCACCACCCCGTGGCCGTTCCGGCCGTGCCGGTTGCTGCCCTCGCCGTGGCGGCCGCGCTCGGCCTTGTGTTCGGGGTTGAAGCGGAAGTGGACCAGGGTGTTGTGGCGCTCGGAGCTCTCCAGCACGACGTCGCCGCCATTGCCGCCGTCGCCGCCGCTGGGTCCGCCGCGGGGCACGAACTTCTCCCGCCGGAATGCCAAGCACCCGTTGCCGCCGCCGCCGGCTTGCACCCGGATTTCTACGTCGTCAACAAACATCTTTTGGCGCGGGCCCCAGCGCGGCTTCGCCGCGCGTCCCGCTTGTGCTCACGCCGGATTGGGGCCTGGAGCCCCAACCCGGCGCTGCGCTGCTGGCGCGGGCCCCAGCGCGTGCTCGGCTGAGACGCTCACACCGCCGCGCGTCCCGCTTGTGCTCACGCCGGATTGGGGCCTGGAGCCCCAACCCGGCGCTGCGCTGCCTGGCGCGGGTCCCAGCGCGTGCTCGGCTGAGACGCTCACACCGCCGCGCGTCCCGCTTGTGCTCACGCCGGATTGGGGCCTGGAGCCCCAATCCGGCGTGAGCTGCTTGGCTCGGGCCGCACCGCTGGGTAGCGGCGCTTAAGCGCTGGCCTCGACCGAGCGGACGTGCACGAACTTGCCGCCCCGGCCCCGGTCCACGAACTCCACCACGCCGGTCGCGCGGGCGTACAAGGTGTCGTCCTTGCCCACCCCGACGTTGTCGCCGGGCTTGAGCCGGGTGCCGCGTTGCCGCACGATGATGGTGCCACCCAGGACCCGTTCGCCGCCGAAACGCTTGACGCCCAGCCGCTGCGCGTTGGAATCGCGGCCGTTACGGGAACTCCCTAAGCCTTTTTTATGTGCCATTAATATGTCCCCTGGGACCGGTAATCGACCGGTAATCCTTATGCCTGCAACTGGATGGCGTCAACGCGGACGCGGGTGAAGAGCTGGCGATGTCCTTGCAGCTTCTTATATTGCTTCTTGCGCTTGTAATGGAACACCAGCACCTTGGCGGCTTTCGCCTGGGCCAGCACGGTGCCGGTGACGCGGGCGCCGGCGGGCGCCTGCCAAGCGCCTTGGTCGTCGCGCACGGCGAGGACATCGCTCCACTCCAGGGCGGCGCCAGTCGCGCCTTCCAGCTTTTCCAGGTTGAGGACGTCGCCGGGGGTAACCCGGTATTGTTTGCCGCCGCTGCGGATGACCGCGTACATAGACAATTCTCCCGTCGCTTCAGGGACAGTGTTGTCCGCAAGCGCAAGCGTTAATTGTACGGGAGCCGCCCGCCGCCGTCAAATCATGGTCCATCACGGCAAATCCAGGTCACGCGGCGGTCACGCGGCGGTCGCGGCGGCGGTTCAGGCGGCGCGGCGCAGGGCGGGGCGATCGGCGCGGTGCGCACCAGGCACGGCCGTGACCTTGAGCGCGGCCGGCGTGGAGGCCGCGGTGGAAGCCCGTGCGGGTAGCGCCGCCAGCGAGGCCGCTAAGGGGGTTTCCAAGGAAGTCAGCGGCGGCTGGGAGATAATCTCGTTCCAGGTGCGCGCGTAGGGCTTCATGCACTGGGCGCAGCGCAAGCCATAGCTGCCATCGTCCCAGCGCGCCCGGACCCACTGATGACTGCACGTCCAGCGCTGCCACTCGCCCAGCATGGATGCCAGTAACGCCATCCGGCCACCTCCGTGCAACCAGAGTTGCTAGCTCTGAGATGAGGTGAGCCGGGTGGACGTTGCATCTTCCCTCCTTGGGCGGGGGAGGGGGCGGGAAAAAAAATAAGGTGCGCCGTAGCGCACCCTATTTTTTTTGGTTCGAGCGGAGAGCTACTTCTTTTTCTTGGCGGGCTTTTTCGCAGCGACTTTCTTCTTCGCCGCCGGCTTTTTTACAGGCATGTTTCCTCCTTTGAGCTTCCCATCAACAACCCCTTGATATAGGGCTGTTGAAAACACCACCCAAGATATAGACGTATGCTCCCCCCGCCGTCAAGAAAAATCGTCAAAAAAATAAAAAAATATTGACAGCGGGCGCGGCCTAGTGCTGGGGGGGGAGGGACTGGCCTAGCGGCTGGCCGCCAGACGCGCCGACTTTTCCGTCACCTTGCGCTCCAGCTCGAGCTTGTACTCCACCAGCTTGGCCGCCAGGATGTCGTCGCTGAGCGCCAGAATCTGCGCCGCCAGCACGGCGGCGTTGGTGGCGCCGGCCTCGCCCACGGCCACGGTGGCTACGGGCACGCCCGCCGGCAGCATGGCGGTGGACAACAGGGCGTCGAAGCCCGACAGCGGCGAAGTGGCCAGCGGCACGCCGATGACCGGCAGCGTGGTTTCGGCGGCGAGCGCGCCGGCGAGGGCGGCGGAGGCGCCGGCGCCGGCGATCAGCACGCGCAGGCCGCGGCCGCGGGCGTTGCGGGCGTACTCGGCGGTGCGCTGCGGCGAGCGGTGGGCGGAGATGATGTCGATCTCATAGGGGATGCCGAATTGGCTGAGCTGGGCGGCGGTCCGCTCCATCACCTTGAGATCGGTATCGCTGCCCATCAGAATGCCGACGCGGGGCGTGGCGGAAGAAGCGGAGGAAGAGGCGGAAGGACTCATAGCGTGTGTTCTCCAAAGGTGCTGCCGATGTCGTGGCGGTACTGCATGCCGCGGAACTGAACGCCGGCGAGGAGCTGGTAGCAGCGGTGCAAAGCGGCATCCAGCGAGGCCGCGCGGGCGGTGATGCCGAGCACGCGTCCTCCGTTGGTTTCCCAATGGCCGTCGCGGCGGCGGGTGCCGGCGTGAAAGATCATGGCGTCGGCTGAGGGCTCGGACTCGATGTTTTGATCGAGGCCGGTGATGAGGTCGCCGCGCGCGGGCGTGCCGGGGTAGCCGGCGGCGGCGGCGACCACGCAGGCGGCGGCGCCACTCAAGTGACCGTGGGCGGTGGCTTCAAGCAGGCGGCCGCTGGCGGCGGCCTTGAGGGTAAGAGCGAGATCGCCGCCGAGGCGCATGAGGATGGGCTGGGCTTCGGGATCGCCGAAGCGCACGTTGTACTCGAGCAGGCGCGGGCCCTGGGGGGTGAGCATGAGACCGCAGTAGAGCACGCCCTGGAAGGGGGTGCCGGCGCGGGCCATGCCGGCGAGGGTGGGCTGGATCACGCAGCGATCAATCTCGTCCCGCAGGGCAGCGGGGAGCAGTGCATCGCAGGAGATGGCGCCCATGCCGCCGGTGTTGGGACCGCGGTCGCCGTCGCCGAGGCGTTTATGATCGCGCGCGGGTGGCAGCAGCCGGGCGTGCTCGCCATCGCAAAGGGCGAGCAGGCTGAGTTCGGGGCCGCGCAGGCACTCTTCGATGACGAGCCGCCGTCCGGCGGCGCCCAACCCGCCCCCGAGCATCGCCGCCACGGCGGCTTCGGCTTCGGCTTGGTTGGCGGCGATGACCACGCCCTTGCCGGCGGCGAGGCCATCGGCCTTGATGACCAGCGGGTAGCGGAAACGCTCGAGCGCGCGCCGGGCGCTCGGGGCATCGTCGGCCAAGGCGAAATCGGCGGTGGGGATGGCGTGCGCGCGCATGAACTGCTTGGCGAAGATCTTGCTCGATTCCAGTTGCGCCGCCGCCTGCGAGGGGCCGAAGACGGCGTGGCCGCGGGCGCGCACGGCATCGGCGATGCCGGCCGCGAGCGGGGCTTCAGGGCCGACGACGGTGAGGTCGAGATGGTGGGCGGCGATGGCGGCGAGCACGGTGGGGGCATCGCAGGGATCGCCCGGCAGACAGGTGGCGCAGGCGGCGATGGCATCGCTGCCGGGCAGTGCGAAGACCCGCTCCACGCTGGGAGACTGCGCCAATTTCCAGGCGAGCGCGTGTTCGCGTCCGCCGCCACCGAGGACGAGGACGTTCATGAGCGAGCACCCGGGTGGGCGCCGTCGCCAGGCGAGAGGTCGAGCGCGCCGGTGAGGGTGCGAACTGCCTCGATGCCATGGCGGCGGCAGAAGCGGCGCAGGCCGCTGAGCACGTTATCGGTGGCTTTGGGGTCCCAAAAGTTCATAGTGCCGATCTGGATGGCGCTGGCGCCCGCGAGCAGGAATTCGGCGGCGTCCTGGGCGGTGGCGATGCCGCCCACGCCCACGACCGGGATGCTGACGGCGCGCGCGGTCTCGAACACCAGGCGCAGCGCCAGCGGTTTGATGGCCGGCCCGGAGAGTCCGGCGACGACGCGGGCAAAGCGCGGCCGGCGCGCGTCGGCGTCGATGGCCATGCCCAAAAACGTATTGGCCACCGTCAGCGCGTCGGCGCCGGCGCGCTCGGCGGCCTGCGCCAGGGTGGCGATGCTGGTGACGTTGGGGCTGAGCTTGACCCACAGCGGGCGGCGGGCGGCGGCTTTGGCCGCCTGCACCAGCTCAGTGAGCAGGGCGGCGTCGGTGCCGAAGACGATGCCGCCGCGGCTGGTGTTGGGGCAGCTCACGTTCAACTCGTAGGCGGCGATGCCCTCGCCCTGATTGAGGATTCCGATCACCTCCAGGTAATCCTCGACGCTTTCGCCGAAGACGTTGGCCACCACCATCACTCCCAACTGCCGCAGCCGCGGCAGCCGGGTTTCGACGAACGCCTGGGCGCCGATATTCTGCAGCCCGACCGAGTTCAGCATCCCGGCGGTGGTCTCCAGCAGCCGTGGGCTGGGGTTGCCGGGCATGGGAAGGCGGGACAGTCCCTTGGTGACCACGCCGCCCAGATGTCTTAAATCGACGATGTCCTCGAACTCGGTGCCATAACCGAAGGTGCCGCTGGCGGCGAGCACCGGGTTCTGCAGTTCGACGCCGGCGATGGTGACGCTGAGGTCCATGGTTTAACGCGGGCACCCGGCTGACGCCGCCCGCTGGTGCTCGCCGCGGGGCGGGGGCCCCTGCGCCCGCCCCGCGGCTGCGCTATTTTAGCGCGGGGCGCTGTCGCCGCCCGCTTGGCCGACGGCGCGTCGCGGGGACCCCTGTGCCCCGCTCGTGCGCCGCCGGCGTGAACTTTACTTTAACGCGGACGCCCCGCTGACGCCGCCCGCTGGTGCTCGCTATTTTGGCATACCGAGTCCGGTGCGCGGGTTCCGCTCGGGAGGGGCAGGTTCTATAATAAACGCTGCCATGCCCGCACTCGCTCCCGTCTTCCCGCCGGTCGACGAGCAGGTCGCCTACCTGAAAAAAGGGGCGGCCGAGCTGATCGGCGAGCCCGAGCTCCGCCAGCGCCTGGAGCGCTCCCGCCAGACGGGCACGCCACTGCGCGTGAAGGCCGGGTTTGACCCCACCGCCCCCGACCTGCACCTCGGCCATACCGTGCTGCTGCGCAAGCTCAAGCACTTTCAGGA
>Ga0307373_10009558_pt1 | contig 14451 bp, 13 predicted proteins | sample OX2MG_FD_202534 | JGI IMG/M metagenome (GOLD analysis project Ga0307373, IMG submission 202534) | Soil microbial communities from Risofladan, Vaasa, Finland - OX-2 | ecosystem: Environmental > Terrestrial > Soil > Coastal area > Acid sulfate soil | place: Finland: Risofladan, Vaasa | collected... | reverse complement strand
GATGGGCGTACGGTTTGCCCCTCGTTCGCTCAGGGGGGCCGGCCGTGCGCAGGCGCCGGCATGAAAGCTCGACGCCTCGTCGGACTTGAGGCGAATCTAACGCACGATTACGACGCGTTGGGGGGGGGTACGGAGGAGACACTATCATTGCGCTGCTCAGTCATTAGAACCTCCATCTCCGGGCGCATTCGCCTGGGTTTCGGACACGCATTCAAGAACACCGGGCCGGCAGTGAACTTCGCTTATCGTGAGGAGCGGTGTCGCAAACAGATCCGAGCGACTTTAAACGGGTCAAAAGAAAAAGTGGTAGACAATTTCCTTCCCTAAATATAAAGGGGAGGCCACTGCCGGCCCCGCCGGCCACTGCCGGCCCCGCCGGCCACTGCCGGCCCCGCCGGCCACTGCCGGCGTTAGGGACAGATCTGCAGTTGCCAACTCCGCGTTATACTGTATCGCGAAAGTGGGCGCGCTGACGGAACGGCGGCAGGCGCCTCAAACGCCGGGCCGGCGCCGCTGGTGGCGCTAAAACCGTACCCGCTTCAGAGGAGATCGAAAACCATGCCAGAGTATCCTCAATCCAAACATTTCAAGTACGTCATTGTTGGCGGCGGGATGACGGCTGCCGCAGCGGCGAGCGGCATTCGGAAGGTTGATTCGGAGGGGCCCATCTGCATCATCGGTGATGACCCTCACCCGCCCTATGATCGGCCGCCGCTTTCCAAGGGGCTCTGGAAAGATAAAAAGCTCGAGAGTATCTGGCGCGCGATCGACATGCCGGGTTTGGAACTGCGAACAGGTCGCCGGGCGCACTCGCTCGATACGCAAAAGAATTGTATCGTCGATCAGGATGGTCTGGAGCTTACGTTTGACAGGCTGCTGCTGGCGACGGGGGGAACGCCCCGGCGCCTGAAACCGGATGTCGAGGGCATTATCTATTATCGTACTCTCGACGACTATCAGTATCTGCGCAGCCTCACCGAAAAGCGCGATCATTTCTTCATCATCGGCGGAGGGTTTATCGGATCTGAGATCGCCGCGGCGCTGGCGATGAATGGTAAGCGAGTGACCATGGCCTTTCCGGAAGACGCCATCGGCGCCCGGGTCTATCCGGCTGACCTGGCGCAGTTCCTGAACGGGTTTTATCGTGAGAAAGGGGTTGAGGTGCTTCCGGGCGAGATGATCGCTTCCGCGGCAAAGACCGATAAGGGCTATTCGCTCGAGACCCGGAGCGGCAAGAAGATCGCGGCGGATGGGGTTGTCGCCGGGCTCGGGATCGTTCCGAACGTTGAGCTGGCCGATAAGGCCAATCTGGAGGTGGATAACGGTATCGTGGTCAATGAATTCCTGCGAACCCGATGCCCAAATATATACGCGGCGGGAGACGCAGCGAATTTTTATAACCAGGCGCTGAATCGTCGGATGCGGGTAGAGCATGAGGACAACGCCAATACGATGGGAGATGCGGCCGGGCGCGCGATGGCCGGAAATCCTCAACCGTATCACCACCTGCCGTTCTTCTATTCGGACCTATTCGATCTGGGTTATGAGGCGGTGGGCGAGCTGGATTCGCAGCTCGAGACATTCGCTGACTGGAAAGAGCCGAATCGGGAAGGCGTCATCTACTATTTGAGAGCCGGCCGTGTGCGAGGTGTGCTTCTCTGGAATGTCTGGGGCCAGGTGGACAAAGCCCGGGAGCTTATTGCTGAGCCCGGTCCGTTCCGCCCGGAGGATCTTAAGGGGCGACTGCCGGCCGCCTGATCGGACGGGAGTAGGGGCGGGTTTCGAACCTGCCCCTACCTACTCCTTATAAGTCAGAATTCTTCCCCACACGTCTTTGACGCCCCACAGGCCCGATCGAAGGCATTCGAGCTGGACGATCTGGCTGTGGTCCACGAACAGGTTCACTTCAGGCCCATAGTTTTTCACGTACCAGGTGAAAACTTCGGGATCGGCGGCCTCAAACATCGTTTTTTCCAATCCGAGCCCCTGGACGATCTTCGCCGCAGCGTCGGTTCGCCAGTGGGTAACGCTCTCGGTGATGCCCTCTGATTCGATCATGATCATATAGGCGCCGGCATCAAGGAATCGCTTCGCCTGCCCGATGGCCCAATCCACGTCACGTGTTCCTTCAGCCTCCAGCTCAGCCGCCGAGGTGGCCCCGCCAGCGCCGAACTGTATTCCCACCTCCGGCTTGGCCTTGAGGCCGGCCTTCTGCGTCTTCTCAATGAGTCGCAGCCAGTCATCGGTCGAAATCGTGATAAAGCCGCAGGAGATTTCTACGATGTCGAACCCGTACTCCCGGCATTCTTTGAAATAATAATCTATCGCGTCGGCGCCTTGAGTCAGCACCCGTTCAATAAAACCTCCCGTGGACACGAGCACGTCGTGCCGGTGCGCTGTTTCGATAATGGCCCGCAGCACCGCCGGCGGCATGAGAGTGAAGGACCCGCCCGCGAACTTGAGGGAGTCGACGTAGGCGCCCATTGTCTCAAGAATGTCCTCCAGATACCGCGGGCCCATGGGCGTGTAATAGGGTCCGCGAATCTCGGTCACGCCGCGGGATCGCGGTTTCTCCTGCCGATCATTCGTCCGGAGGGATGAAAAAGCGCGTTCTGCCATGACTGTTATCCTTTTCCTGTTCTCGCGTCTCCTGTTGTCGCGTTTCCGGCTCTCGCCAGGATCGCCATTAAATCTGTCGTCGTGATGTCTTCAAGTTGATCCACAGCCGCTATGATCTCCTGGCTTAAGCTCTCCGCGGCAAACCCCTCCGTCAGCCGGCTGAACTTATCACAGGCGTGTTCCCACGATAATGGGCGGGTGGTAAAGCCAATGAAATCGGTCTTCTCAACGGTGAAGGCTCGGCCATCCCGCATCTGCACCGTAAGGCGGCACGGCATCTGTTCGGGGAAGCGGCGGCTCAGATCCTCGTCCGGAACCACCGTGACCTTGCGAAGCAGCGTCTGGACATCCTCCCGCACAATTCTTTCGGGAGCGTACTGCGCCGGAAGCACGCCGTCATCCAGCAGCGCAACCGCCAGCAGGTAGGGCAGGCTGTGGTCGGCTTCTTCTTTGCGGCGGATGGACTTTTTCTCTCCCTCTTCACCCCCACCGATGATGTTGTACGCCACGTCAAAGGTTTCCAGATGAATGGAATCCACGTCCCTGGCGTTAATATGATGCTTCTGCCGCAGCTCTAACAGGCCTTCTATCGCCGATTGTGAATGGACCTCAGCATTGAACCGTTTCACGATTGTGCGAGGGACGGCGTCTAATCCGACCTTTGACCAATCCAGCTCGAACGGACCGGAGATCGTTTCGATGAACCCCTTGTTCCCTTCGAATACCGCCGCCGGTCCGGTAATACCGTGTCGCGCCAGGAACGCGGCCTGGGTGGCTGCCGCTCCCACGCAGGGAAATGCGAGACCTTTCCAGTTCGAGAGTGAGCCGGTTCGGGTGACACGAAGCGCGTTGTTGGCCGTGCCGCTGATGGCGATGGCGTTCGCTGTCTGCGCGATGTCGAGTCCCGTTGCGCGGGAGACGCCGGCGGCGGCCGAATAGGCGCCCTGAACGGTATGGTCAAATCCACGCCCGCGGACCGGCGCCTTCTCTGAAAGAACGCACTGGACCTGGTACGCCACCGCAATAGCCGTCAGGAGATCCCGGCCGGCGGCGCGCGCGTATTCCGCGCCGGCGAGCGCTGCGCCGATATTGTCGCTCGGATGGCACGTTTCATGCTTTGCTAAAAAGCTGTCATTGAAATCCAGATAGCGTACCAGCGCCGCATTGTAGAAGGCTGCCCGGTCCGGCGCCGTCTTACCACCGCCAATGAGTGTGGCCAGGGGAGCGCCGCCGAGCTCCTCGGTATAGCTCCGCAGCGTTCCGATCGGGGCGCCATCCATTGCCCCGATTGCGCATGCCAGGGCATCCAGAATACGCACTTTCAGCGCCGCGAGGGCTTCTGCGGAGATATCCTCGTAAGACGCCTCCACAACAAATCGGGCAAGCTGTTCAACCTGGGTCATGATTCTTCACCTTCGCTCCACCCCCAACGACTATACCCAGAAAGAGTACGGCGTAAAGTTGAAGATGATTCCCACGATTGTCCAGCCACCGCCCACCACGGTTTCCCCCAGCATGAGGCCAAGGAAAAATGGGATGGCGCGCTGATATGAATTCCGGCCGCCCCAATGAAGCAGCGCCCATTTGATGATCCAGGCTACCAGCAGCGAGCACCAGAGAATGTTCATGGACCAACTGCTCGAGATGGCGTAACCAACCGGGTGGAATGGCCACCAGTAGAACCGGGCGCGCATGGCGAAGAGGAATAGCGCAAATAGAATCCCCGCTCCAATGGCGCCGGTCGCGTTGATATCCGGCGGTCGCGGTGTCTGGAGCCAGCTCTGAAGCCGGTTGTAAGGTTCCGGGCCGAAGGCCCAGATCACCGGGCCGGCGACCCGCCCGGTGGCCGCGCCATTCTGATACATCAGGTGCAGCATCGCCCAGAAGGAGCAGAGCGCTCCCCAGAAGGCGGCGAACATCATTGCAATCCCAAGCTGCGCGTAGCTCAGCCGGGTCCGCTCCGCAATCTTGAAGCCTTCGAGCTGATGAGGCATCGGGTGGCTGCGATAGGCCCGGTTGAACCAGTAGAGCATCGTCAGCCCGATCAGGTTGCGCGGTCCCAGTTGCTGCGTGCCGAACACTTCCGGCAGAATGGAATCCGGTCCGCCCATGTGCAGATCATGCGCCGGCGGTCCCAATTCCGCCCTGATCCGGGTAATGGTGATCGAGAGCGCGAAGAAGATGAAGAACACCGCAATGGAGAGTCCGATGGAGATTCCCATGGCGTGCCCAAAGCCTACGAGCGCCGCGAAACCCAGCGCCACTCCCAAAAACGCCGCCCGGTAACTCATTGGCTCTCGGGAGTCGTCGGCTTCGGAGGGAAGCCCTATCGCTTTCTGGAATGCGGCGATAAAGTGCCGCCGCCCGAGATAGATGGCAAAGAAGCAGATAGCCATGTATCCGCCGAAAGACTGCTCTACCTCAAACGGGAACCGGGGCAGCGCGTCCCATCCCATCGCGGCCGAAAATACTAACTGAGCTTTCCAGAAAACATAGAAGAACCAGCACGAAAAGAGCAGATCGAGTGGGATGAGCATCCCCAGGCCGATGGCAAACGGGTAAAAATGCAGCGGTGTCCACCCAATGGCGTTCCAGGGGTGCGTGGTAATCATTGGACCCAGATCGATTGTGTTGGTGGGGACCACGGGCAGCGATGGGATCAACTTCTGGAGGCCATTCAGCAAATCAATCGCGCCGGCCAGGCCAAATCCGAACCACATCGACTTATTGCGCCATAGCCGCAGGCTGTCATCGGTCATTTCCAACGGGAGATAGATGATCGGAAACGTGAGCTTCTCTGACTCGGTCCACTGTTTCCGCACGATCACGTTGATGCATAGCATCACAAAAAGCAGCGCGACGATGAACGCGGTCCACGCCAGCGCCGGCCCGGCCCAGGCCATAACATGCTGCCGGGTATAAAACGTGGTATTTCCGCCAAAGAAATCGTGCAGCGCGTCCTTGTTGGTGACGATCAGCCACTGGGGCAGCCGGTGCAGAAAAAGAGCGTCCCAGTTGTTAGAGGTGGACGCGTACTGGGCCGGATACGCCATCATTGAGATTAGAATCTGAATCTGGTCATGGCCGCAGAGCGCCGACGAAATCGAGAGCATCACGTAGACCGTGACCAGCTCCGTCTGCCGCAGCCGCCAGCGAGGATAGAAGCGGCGGAGAACCCCGTTTGCGGCGAGCACAAGCAGCAAACTGAAGACGACGTTGTAGAAGAGTGAGATGGTGGTCGAGAAGCCTACATATCGAACAATGTCGCTCTCGATGATCCAGAAACAGTTCAGCGGCGTCAGGATGACCGCCAGCAGGACTGCGCGCCAGGTAACCGGACGCCGCGGCCCGTCATCAGGATCGCCAGAGCTCAAGGGCGCCGGGTGATCGGACTCTGAAGTTGAAAACGGCGCCACGGGCTTCTCCAAGAATACTGCGGGGTTACCGTTTACTTCGGCGTCGAACGAGCGAGGTCCTGCGGGGCGAGCCGCAGAACAGCGAGAAAAACTGAGCGTGGGACGAAGAAGAGAGAGATTGTCCCTACTCGAATGCCGTCATCGTCCAACCAGTATGAGCGAACCGGGCGGCCCGCGCGTCCCATTGATCCTGTTCGAGCGCCGCTGCCGCGAGAGCGGCTTCCTCTTCGGAAGACGCCAGCCCAAACAGCGCAGCGCCACTGCCGCACAGCAGCGCCGCCGGCAGCCATTTTCGAAGCGCGGTGTGCGCCCGCCGGATGGTTGGGTTTTGATTCAGCGCGACCGGTTCAAAATCGTTGTACAGGGCAGAGGCGAGTTGTGAGAGATCGCGCCTCCGCACCGCGCTCAGCGCAGCCGCGGGATCGGGTCCGACCGGGCGTGCGTTGGCGTCGAGCGCTGCGTACGCCTCCCGCGTTGAAACGTTGGTATCCGGCTTCAGGATGACGATCCAGCCGTCGGATAGGGCGGGCAGCGGCGACAATCGATCGCCAACCCCTTCGGCGTACGCCGCGCCACCGGTCACGCAGAAGGGTACGTCCGCGCCGAGCTTCAATCCGATAGCAGCGAGTTCTTCCAGGCTCGCTCCGGCCTTCCAGAGCGCATTCAGACCGACCAGCGCCGACGCCGCGTCGGCGCTGCCACCCCCGAGACCCGCCTGCATCGGGATCCGCTTATTGATGACGATGCTTGCCGCCGGCGTAATCCCTCCGCGGCCGGCCAGCAGCTCCGCCGCCCGGTATACGATGTTTGCCCGACCCTCCGGGCAGCCCGGAGTTGCGCAGGATACGATGAGTGAGTCAGCCGGCCGGATTGTCAGCGTGTCCGCAAGCGACACGCTGTGGAAGATCGTCCGAATATCGTGATAACCATCCGGACGCCGCGCGCCCACCGCCAGGTAGAGGTTTATCTTGGCCCGCGCCTCCATCTGAATGTGCAAAACTATCCCTGCTTCAGCGGCTCTAACTCGGCTGCCATCTCTGCTAATCGCCTCTCAAGCTCCAGGCGGCCCTTCGCTTCGGCTTCGGCTCGTGCGGCCAATTCCTCAGCTCGCGCATCGGCTTCGTTGGCTCGTGCGGCCAATTCCTCAGCTCGTGCATCGGCTTCGTTGGCTCGTGCAGCTTCTTTGGCGGCTTGTGCGGCCGCTCCGCGAGCTCGCGCGTCTGATTCCTCAGCTCGTGCAGTGACTTCCGCGTGGGTCAGCAGCATCCGTCCATCGTCGGTATAGATTCTCAAGAACCCCTCTTCGTCGAAGCCAAACCAGAGCTCAAGCTGCTCGCTCCGGACCCGGCCCTGCGCGTTCAGCGCAATTTGCCGGTATCTCCCGTTCACCATCCGCCAGAGGCGCAGATCTCGCTTCGGTGGATCGGCGTAGAGATACTCCGGAACCGCCAATGTCTTCTCGTAGACGTCTAGCTTCGGTCCGGTGTCCCTCTTGAATGTGGAACGCGATCCGAATTCGGCCACAAACAGTAGCGGTGCGTCGCTCCATGCCAGGTATACGTTCTCCTTCTGCTTCGGCGGGGGACAGTCAACGACGATAACATCAGGAGCGACGTACAGGCGGGTATTCCCTCGTTCCCAGTAAACGCACACGTCACCCGTGATCCAGAGATTGGGCCGCTCTGTCTGAATCGTGCTGAGGGAATAAACTTCACTCAGCATATGATCGGGGGTTAGGGGCACGTTGTCCTCCTCATGCACGGGGTAGAGATCATGTTCGTTAACGAGTTCTCTGATTGCCATATAACCCTCCGTCTCTGCGGCGCGAGCCGGCCGTTCAACAAGACTCTTCTTCTCTGACGCGTCCTCAAAATCCTGCGCAAATCGCTCTTTAGCCGCCGATCATGATCGCCAGACATCGCCCCGGGGGAGTTCCATCGATTTTGAGCAGGTCCCAATGATCACCGCGATCGCGGCTGACGAAAATCCGTCCATCGCCAAGCGCAGCGTAAAGGTCGGCCTCCCCGATGGCGAGCGCATAAGGATAGCTCTCCAGGGGCTGCGGTAGCCCACCCTCGAGCCTTTGCCACGGGCCGCTGCCCCGCCAGCGATAGATGTACGCTTCAGCGCAGCCTCCCCGGTGCGCTTTATCCGGTCCGGGATTTGCGGAGATAAACCAGCAGTCGGGATCGGCCGGGTCCACCGCCAGCCCGGTGGTATAATGCCGGTCGCGGCCGGTATCCGCGGCCTCCCAATGGATACCGCCGTCGTGACTCCATGCCGCGCCGCCGCCGCCCGCTTCATACGCTCGGCCCGGCGCCTGCGGATGCCATGCCAGCGAGTGGACATCACGCTGTGCGCCCGGCCGGTGATCCAGCCAGCTCGCGCCGTCATCGACGCTGCACATCAACCCGCCCAGCTCAATGCCCACCAGCAGTCGCGCCGCGTCGTGGGGATCCGGCGCAATCCATCGGACGTGCGACGTCCAGGGGCGCGGTGGAAAGCTCCAGGTTGGCTTCGAAGGAATTGTCTGGAGGCTCTCAATATCTTCCCAGTGCGTCCCTCCATCTCGGCTGCGGAAGAGCCGGCTTGGCTCACAACCGGCGTAGAGGGCGCCATCCGCCGCGCTCACTGCCACGGAGAAGACATCCTTTTCCGGCAGATGGAGATCCTCCCATCGATCCCCGGAATCCACGCTCTTCCAAACGCCGTTACCCGCGGTTCCAGCGTATATAGCGCGAGGGTCGCGAGGGTCCCTCGCCAGGCATTGCGCGCCACTTCCCTCCATCAAAAGATCAGCCGCTGCCGTACCATTGGACCCTCTGATGCGGGCTAACGCGCTCCCGGTCGCCACAAATAATTCAGTCGTCATCTCAATGAATCCCTTCGCCGGTCCGGTTCCTATTCCAGCGCCGGCCCATCGAACACCCTCATAGGAATGCTTCATGTCAAGTGTATCATGTTCGCGAACGCTCTCGGCGCTGCGACCTCGCGGTGGGTGGATTCGATAGCATAAAATGGATTAGAGGAGAGGCGGCGCGCAATACCTATGACCCAGCACCCGGCAGCCAGAAAAGTAGTCATCCCGCTTATGGAGCCGGCGGGGAAGATGCGCGCTCTTACAGATGCGGTTCCGCTGGAGCTGCTGCCGGTGGGGGAGCGTCCGCTGCTCGGAATTCTGCTTGATGAGATCAGAGGCGCGGGTCTTGCGCAGGCGATTCTGATCAGCGGCCCCGAACGGCGCCCGGTGGAAGAGTATGCGCGCCGGGCATGGCCCAAGATCCACGTGGCGCGTCAGGAGACGCCGGGAAACCTCGTTGGCGCTTTGCAGCGCGCGCGTTCATTCCTCGCGGATGAACCGTTTGTACTGGCGATACCAACCTTCCTGATCCGAACTGTTTCTCCGGCCGGACCGATGGAGCGCCTCATGAAACTCTACGCCCAGCACTGCGGGCATGCTTTTACGGCGGTCCGGGAATTGGCTGCGGGACGCTGTATCTTCTCAACTTCGATCTTTACGGCGTTAGAATCCGGGGACATCGGACCGGGTGATCTACCGACGATTCTTCAGGCGGCCGGGCGGACCGGAGACACCATACGATCCGATATGCTGCAGCCGGGCGAAGAATGCGTTATAATCGAGACTCTCGCCAACTATCAGAACGCTTTTTTCGAGTACGGCCGCCCCGTCAATGCTACATGCCGACCGTCTGAGGAGATTTGATGATAAACCGAACGGTCCTTGAGCGGATCGTGGATGCGGCGCTCAACGAAGACATCGGCAGTGGTGACGTGACCTCCGAAGCCGTGACTCCGGCAGGCGCCTGGGCGGCGGCGGTCATTGTGGCGAAGCAACAGGGGGTACTGGCGGGAATACCGGTGGCGGCGGCGGTATTCGCCCGTGTGGATTCGGATTTGCGGATTGAATCGCTGGCGCCTGAAGGAGAGCGGGTTCAGGTAGGGCAAACCGTCGCCCGATTGGAGGGATCGGCTCGAGCGATCTTGACGGGAGAGCGGACGGCTCTCAACTTTTTGCAGCGGCTCTCCGGTGTCGCGACAGCGGCTGCGGCTTTTACGGCGGCCTGCGCCGGAACCAGGGCTCGCATTGTGGATACCCGGAAGACAGCGCCGGGGCTGCGGGCGCTGGATAAGTACGCGGTTCGCGTCGGTGGGGCTTCCAACCATCGCTGGGGCCTGTATGATGGCGTGCTCATCAAAGAGAATCATATCCGCGCCGGAGGTGGAATCACCCGGGCAGTGGCGTCTGCGAGAGCGCACGCGCCGCACACGCTGCGCATAGAAGTAGAATGTGAGTCACTGGACCAAGTCGAAGAATGCCTGGCAGCCGGAGTGGATATAATTATGCTGGACAATATGACGACCAGGCGGCTCGCCGATGCGGTTCGGATGATCGATGGGCGAGCCACGGTTGAAGCCTCGGGTAATATGACGCTTGCTCGGATTCCCGAGGTGGCCGCGACCGGGGTGGACCTGATCAGCGTTGGCGCTCTTACTCACTCCACCGCTGCGCTCGACCTGAGCCTGCAAATCACCGATTGGCGGGGAACGGACATCGTGGTCTAGATTCCCGAGAGTGGGCGACCGGGTACCCGGCGAATCAGTCTCGTAAGATTATCAGGAAGGTTGGCGCAGATGGCGGAGCGCATCTGGAATCAAAGATTCCAGAAGGTAAAAGGCGGGCAGGTGAAGGTAACGTCCGCGCGCCTGTCGTCCCCAGTTCTTGAAAACCCGTTAGAGGTGGAAGTCGCCGAAAGTGGGGAACCTACAATCGAGCAGGAGATCCAGGCGGAAGCCCGGCTGGCGGATCCGGGGGCGCCGGCAAAGGCCGGTGTGTTTATTACTTTTGAAGGATGCGAAGGCGCCGGCAAGTCAACTCAAATCCAGCGCGCGGCGCGATGGCTGGAGGAACAGGGCATTCCGGTGCTCTCAACGTTTGAACCTGGCGGAACACCACTGGGGCAGACGCTGCGGTCGCTGCTGCTCTCTCCCGGCGTCAAAGACTCCACCGGAATTAAAGATTCCAGAGTTGGCGCCGTCTGCAGCTCCCGCACCGAGCTTTTCCTGATGTTGGCGGATCGCGCTCAACACGTTTCGGAAGTGATTCGGCCCTCGCTGGCCGAGGGACTGGTCGTGCTGTGCGATCGATTCAATGATTCAACAATGGTATATCAGGCTGGCGCGGGTGGGCTGGATGAAGCGGCGGTACGGGAAAGCTGTCTGCTGGCAAGCGATGATCTGGAACCGCGCCTCACCATCCTGCTGGATCTGGATCCGGCGCTCGGGTTCCGGCGGCTTACGGGAGATCTGGACCGGATGGAGCGGCGGGGACTGGCCTTCCATCGACGCGTGCGGGACGCCTACCTGGATCTCTGCCGCAAAGATCCACACCGTATCGCCCTCATTGACGCCCTTCGCGAGGAGGACGTCGTGGCCCGCGACGTTCAGGCTGCCATCCGACGGGTGCTGGACGAATAGAGAGATCATGCGATTTCACGCCTTCCGGGGCTTCGCTTCCCGCCCGGGCTTCATATCCGGCCGCCCGGTCGCCTCGTGTGTTGACGCCCCTTCGAAGGTGAACGGCGCCTCGTCGCTCGTTCAGGACCCTGCTCGCCTCCAGGCCTGGTTAGCCTGGGGCGCGGTTAGCTTTCTCTGGGGAACGACCTATCTCGCCATCCGCGTAGGCGCCCAGCACGTGCCGCCGGCGCTCTTCGCGGGCAGCCGATTTCTTCCGGCCGGCCTGATTCTCTGGGCATTCTGCCGGCTCAGAGGAGACCGAAACCCGGTCGGAAGCGAATGGCGGTCGCTGGCCGCGGTGGGACTGCTGCTGCTGGGCATCGGCAATGGCCTCGTTGTCACCGCCGAACAGTGGGTAGATAGCGGGCAGGCCGCCCTTGCCGTCTCCATGATGCCGATCTGGATGGCCGGTCTTAGCGGCATGCTTCCGCAGGGTGAACGGCTCAATGGGCGCGGCATTCTTGGCCTGCTGCTCGGGATTACGGGGCTCTTCTTGCTGCTGCATCCGACTGCCGGCGCGACGGCGATTGACGCCCGGCGGCTCTTGGGGATTGGGATTCTGGAAATTGCGTGCTTCTCTTGGGCGGCTGGATCGCTGTTGAGCAAGCGGCAGAAACTGGGCGTCTCCTCGCTCATGGGCGCCGCCGTGGAAATGATGATCGCGGGAATCGTGCTGCTGGGGATTGCCGCCGCCACCGGTGAGTGGCGCGGCTTTACACCTACTTGGACAGCGGCGGCAGCCACCGGATATCTCATAGTATTTGGCTCCCTGCTCGGCTACGGCTGCTATATGTTTGCGCTATCTCATCTCCGCGCCACCACCGTTTCACTTTACGCCTACGTCAACCCGATCGTCGCTCTTGTCGCCGGCGCCATTCTCCTCCACGAGCCGCTCTCCTGGAGCAAGCTCGCCGCCGCCGGCGTCATCCTTCTCGGCGTCGCCCTCGCGCAGTCCGAGGGAATCAAAGATTCCCAAAGTGGAAAGGGATCGGATTAGACCAAAGGACCGGATTAGACGAAAGGACCGGATTAGACTGATGATAAGTCATCGAGAAAGACATCCGGTGATATTGGAAACGTCGGGTGGAACGCCGGGCGTTTGGAGGTAGTCTGATCCATCATCCTACGTATGGGGCCGGGGGTTCATATCACCGAATATCCCTGTACCCCTTCGGGGATAGCTCGTTTGAATCTTCTATGAAAAGGGAAGATACGAAAGCACGGACGAAGTGTTCACCCTGTGAAATCAAAAATTCCACGGGGCGATGTCCGCCTGAAAAGGAGTGTTAAATGAGAAATCTGAAGCAGATGATCGTAATAACGGCGCTGCTGTCGTTTGTGGGAACCGGCGCGTTTGCTCCGGTTGGTGTGAAAGCGAGTGAAGCCGGCCGGCGCAATACCACCCTGGGGCTCGGCGCCTTAACAGGAGTGCTTGCGGTCAAGAAGATGTGGGTACCGGCGGCGATTGCCGGTGTTGGCACCTATGCGGCGTATCATAACTGGCAGGCAAAGATCGATGCCCGGCATCGCAGGGAGAACCAGTTGCGCGCTCGCCATGCCTATCGCGTTGGTTACTCCCGGGGCAGACGGGTCAGGCGTCGTGTGGTTTACCGCAAGGCCGCCTATCACCGGGTGGTGCATCATAAGGTATATCACAAGCGGTAGACCGCGCAGCGTGTTGGATTCAGGGAGGTCCGGCTGGATATGCTCAGCCGGACCTCCTTTTGATTCCGGCAGGGCTTTAACCGCCCGATTTCGATAGTTTTGCGAGCAGCGCTTCGAGGGGCACATCGGCGAGGCTGCTGAGGCGCAGGCTGGCATGGTCGAGATTGAGATGGCAGGTCATGGCGTTCGGAACCGCCACACAATAGATACCGGCGCCTCGCGCCGCCGCAACGCCGTGCGCCGAATCTTCGAAGGCAATCGCCTCGTGAGGTTGAACTTCCAGCTCCTCAAGCGCCAGCCGGTACAGCGACGGGTCCGGCTTCACCTGCGCCACGTCCCCGGCGCACTTCAGGCAGACGAAGTTGGGCCGCAGTCTGATCCGCTCGAGATGCCCATGCACCCACTCCCGCGGGGAGCTGGACGCCACGGCGACTTTTAGCCCCAGGCGTTTCGCATCGGCAAGATATGTCTCCAGACCCGGCAGCGGCGCCTGAAGCGCGATCAACTCCTGATGACGCCGCCGGCGCCTGATCCGAATTGGATCGCGATCCACCGGCCGATGAATCTGCGCCTCCAAATACTCAAACGGGTCAAAGACGTTGGGCGCCGTCCCGATGCACTCTGCCCACAGATCAATCGGCAGCGTGCAGCCATTCTCCTCGTAAATCTCCTGCCAGGATTGAAACTCCGGCAGCTCGGTATCCAGAATCAGTCCGTCAAAATCGAAAATCAGAGCGCGTATCAAGGCACGACCGGCAGCAGTACATACGAGGGATGCAAGTGGTCGAGATGGATCTGGTTGTGGGCGATGCGCGTGCGATTGCTCGAACGGAACTTTTCGCCGGTGTTCGGGTTGGGATCATAGCCGGGGGAACTGCTGGAGGTCACGTCGAGCCGGATCCGGTGTCCTTTGTTAAATATGACGCTGGTGGATGTCAGATCAATAGGAATCTCGTAAACATGCCCTGGCTTCATCAGCTCTTCGCGGCGGAACGAATTGCGGAAGCGAGCACGCAGGATTCCCTCGCACATATTGAACGACCGGCCATCCGGGTAAACGTCGCAGAGCTTGGCGGTAAAGTCAGTATCCGGCGCGTCGCTGGATACTGAGAGAGTGGCGCGCACGCGCCCGGTCACCTCCACCGGTTTTTGCAGTACGGGGCTGGTGAAAACTAACACGTCCGGCCGGGCTTCCACGCGCTTCTGATCCATCGGA
>Ga0307373_10009557_pt1 | contig 14451 bp, 13 predicted proteins | sample OX2MG_FD_202534 | JGI IMG/M metagenome (GOLD analysis project Ga0307373, IMG submission 202534) | Soil microbial communities from Risofladan, Vaasa, Finland - OX-2 | ecosystem: Environmental > Terrestrial > Soil > Coastal area > Acid sulfate soil | place: Finland: Risofladan, Vaasa | collected... | reverse complement strand
AACTATCCCCTGGGGAAGGCCAAATTGCTTGCCGGCCAAATAAAACAAATTGCAGCAGTTCAGACAGTGAGCCTGAATCAGGGTCCTCCGGCTGATATGGACTATTACAGCAGTACGGATATTTCTTATCGGGGAACTGATTTGGAAACCCAGGTTCTTCTAGGGGATGAAAATTATATATCCTTGTATCAGCTTAAACTGCTGGCAGGGCGTAACCTGTTACCAAGCGATTCGATCCGGGAGCTATTGATCAATGCCACCTGCGCCAAAAGACTTGGTTTTGCCCATCCGGAAGATGCCATTGGTAAGTTGGTGCACCTGGGATTTGATAATGGACCGACTGAAGTGAAACGACCCATTGCCGGGGTCCTGGCTGACTTTCATTCCCAATCCCTACAGTATCCTATCACCCCGGTTACCCTGACTGAAGGTGGCAGTCGGACAATATCCTTCAGGCTGCAATCCTCCGGAATGCGCATGGGTCAATTCAATACCTTGATCGGACAGATCGGAAAGGACTGGAAAGCTGTTTATCCCAATGAAAAATTTGAATACCGGTTTTTCGATGACCAGATCGCTGATTTCTATAACAACTACCGTAAAACAAGCCAGATTATGGATTTGGCTATGGTCATTTCCATCCTGATTTCCTGCATGGGCCTGTTTGGCCTGATCACTTTTACTACTGTTCAAAGGACCCAAGAGATAGGGATACGTAAAGTGCTGGGTGCCAGTGTGGGTAATATCGTCCAGATACTCAGCAGGGATTTTCTGTCCCTGGTATTCATCGCCATTTTCATCGCCTCACCGATTGCCTGGTACTTCATGAATACCTGGTTAAGCGGTTTTGCCTATCATATCAGGGAAAGCGGGTGGATTTTTGTCTTAGCCGGTTTATCTGCCCTGATGATTGCCTTTTTGACCATGAGCATCCAGGCCATAAAAGCAGCTTCAGCCAATCCGGTGAAAAGCCTGAGGATGGAATAGTCAAAAAAGCCCGGGTTTATAGACCAGGGCTTTTATTTTCCTTCTTGATATCAGCTAGATATCAGCGTAAAAACAGCAGTTCCCGGTATTTAGGCAGGGTCCAGTTCTTATCCTCGATCAGGAATTCCAGCTTGTCTGCATGATAACGTATCGTGTCAAAGAAAGGCTTGATTTTATCACAGTAGGCCAGGGCCCTGTCCCGCGTATTTTCAATCTTATTGGCAATTTTACGTTGTCCGATCATTTCCTCGACATTCTTGCCAATGGTATTGATATGCTCTGCGATCTTGGTTGCCATATTCATCTGGGTGGAATAGGCATTTTCCTTTAATCCCATTGCCTTCAGCCCTTCTACGTTGCGGATGAGGTCATTCAGGTAATGAATGGCGGAAGGAAGGACGGAATTCGTGCACAGGTCACCGATCACGCGGGCCTCAATCTGTACTTTTTTAATATAATCCTCCAGCTGGATTTCATGGCGGGCTTCCAACTCTTTTTCGGTAAGTATACCGCTTTCTACAAATACGGCCTTGGCCTTTTTGGAGTGCAGGGCATCCAGGGCCAGCGGGGTAGTCTTGACATTGGGCAGGCCCCTTTTGGCCGCTTCCTTGGTCCATTCCTCGCTGTAATTGTTACCCTCAAACAAGATGTTTTTGGATTCCACAATGTATTTGCGCAGGACCTGGAGGATGGCGATCTCCTTTTTTTCTCCTTTTTCTATCAGGCCGTCCACTTCCTTTTTGAACTGGGTCAGGGTCCTGGCCATGATGCTGTTCAGGGTTGTCATGGCCGAGGAGCAATTGGCTGAGGAACCCACCGCACGAAGCTCAAATTTGTTACCTGTGAAGGCGAATGGGGAGGTCCGGTTGCGGTCCGTGTTATCCAACAGCAGTTCAGGGATATGGCGATGCAGGTCCAGCTTCAGGATGGCCTCATCCTGTTCATCAAATTTATTGTCCACCCGGCTTTCAATTTCAGAGAGCACGGTGGCCAGGTACTTGCCGGTGAAAATAGAGATAATGGCCGGTGGCGCTTCATTGGCACCCAGCCTGAAATCATTCCCCGGAGAGGCAATGCTTGCCCGGAGCAGTTCCGAATAATCGTGCACCGCCTTGATCGTGTTCACGAAAAAAGTCAGGAACATCAGGTTGGTTTTAGGCGTCTTGCCCGGAGCCAGCAGGTTGACACCGGTGTCGGTGGCCATGCTCCAGTTGTTGTGCTTGCCTGAGCCGTTGATGCCAGCGAAGGGCTTTTCATGAAAAAGGACCTTCAGCTGGTGCCGTTTGGCAATCTTATTCATCAGGTCCATCAGCAGCAGGTTATGATCCACCGCCAGATTGACCTCCTCGAATACCGGGGCACACTCATACTGAGCCGGGGCGACTTCATTATGGCGGGTACGCAGGGGAATGCCGAGCTTGTATGCTTCATCCTCATAGTCCCGCATGAAGGCATAGACCCGTTCCGGGATTGATCCAAAATAATGGTCTTCCAGCTGCTGCCCCTTGGATGGGGCATGACCGACCACCGTTCTTCCGCACATGACCAGGTCAGGGCGGGCATTGGCCAGGGATTCATCAATGACAAAATATTCCTGTTCCCAGCCCAGGGTGGACGTCACCTTGGTGACATTTTTGTCAAAATAATTGCAGACTTCCACGGCAGCCTTGTCCAGGGCGGAAATGGCTTTCAGCAATGGCGCTTTATAATCCAGGGATTCCCCATTGTAGGATACGAATATGGTGGGTATGCACAGGGTCCTTCCCACGCCCATATCCATGATGAATGCAGGGGAGGAGGGATCCCAGGCCGTGTAGCCCCGGGCTTCAAAGGTGGCCCTCAGGCCGCCACTGGGAAAACTCGACGCATCGGGTTCCTGCTGCACCAGGGCGTCCCCGTCAAAGATCTCCAGGGCGGATCCGTCGCTTTTAAGGGTAAAGAAGGTATCGTGCTTCTCTGCGGTGGTGCCGGTCAGGGGCTGGAACCAATGGGTGAAATGGGTAACCCCTTTTTTCATAGCCCATTCTTTCATGCCGGAGGCGATATGTTCGGCCATTTTTCGCTCAATCTTGGTGCCTGATCGGATAGAATTCATGAGGCTTTTATAGGCCTCATCGCTCAGGTGTTCCCGGGCGGCCTTACCGGAAAATACATGGCTGCTGAACAGTTCGGTGATCCTTTTATCGGTTTTATCCGACTTAGGCTTTGTGGCCAGCACCAGACCATTCAAAGCAGAAAAACGTATGGATTGCATGGGTTAAAGGAATTTCTGCAAAGGAAAAAGACTTACTGCAGAAAAACAAATTTTGATCACAATTAATTCCAAATTCTGCAAAACTAATTCAGAATTTTGTAAAAAATGGAAAGAAATGTGATTAATAAGTGGATAACTTCCTTAAAATTAATGTATATTAATAAAACTAATGTATTTAATCCAGTATTTCCTGAGGGTTTCCCAGTCCATCCAGCTGAAGGCTGATCCGAGCAGGAAAGGGAGGGCCAGGCTTCGGTAACGGATAATGGCTCCAAGGAAGGGTACCTCATATCCGGTGACCAGGAGAATGGATAGGGAAAATACCAGGCATCCCAGGACGGCTGGCTGGCGCAGGGAGGACCAGCCCCGGAAAGTGATCAGGCTGAGGAGGAAAATGGCCAGGATCAGGCCATTTTCCAACCCTGCTGCCAGGTAAAGCCAATGCCGGGATTCCCAGAAATAGGGCCTGAGGATAGCGTGATTAAGGGCCTTGGGAAGCAGCCGGAGGAAACCTAGAGGGCTTGGATCCAGGGGAGGCAGGGAAATCCTGGACCTGCCACTGAGGACCCTGAAATCCATCTGGCGGCCAACCAGCTTATCGGGAATGTTCAGGGAGGGGCTAATCCTGCCCAGGTTAAAGAATACCAGGCCGGCCAGTAAATAAACGGCCAGAAAGACCACCGGGGCCGGCCATTTTTTCCATTTGACCGAGATAGCCCAGGCGGCCAGGACAGGGACCAGGATAATAGCGAAATAATTGCGAACCAGCAGGATCAGGCCAAAACAAAGCAGCCCGATGAATATTTTCCCCGGGGGTTTTCGATGCTGCAGCCATGCATCGAAATGAAAAAACAGCAGGCCCAGGGCAACCAGCAGGATCCCCTCTTTGTCGTAATTACTGGTCCAGACCAGTAAGGAGGGCAGGAAAAAGACGGCCAGCAGGAGCAGGACCGGGGGTACCAGGGCATAGGACCGGAAAAAACGGTACAGGGCGATATGCCCAATGAATACCGGATAGCTATACAACAGGAGGTCAGTATAATAATTACCGCCGGTTAAAAGATTAAACCCGATCATGATCTTCAGCATGATCTGCCTGCTGGCATATCCCCAAAAGGAATGGTGGGAATCAAAAACAGCCCCCAGGGCATGCAGGTGCAGCCGGTAATCTGCGGGCATCTGGCGAAAGTAAGCCAGGGGGGCCCTGATCAGCCGGATATATTCCCAGTAAGCCGTCAGATAAAAGGAACGGCTGTCCAGGCTTTCGCTGTGATGGAGGCTGAACAGGGCAAACCCGATGCAGGCGGCTATTTTCAGCATAAATAACCCGGTAATGGCCAGGGGAGGAAGCCCGCAGTCCCGGATAAACCGGTTTTTCCGGACCAGGAAATGGAGGGCCAGGAAATAGATACAAAACAGCAGCAGGGACAATTCCGGGAATTTGCCGGTAAAGAAAATCAATTTCGGGCAGTTCCGGTAATGAGCCCAGGTGGAGGAGAATCCTTATTTTTGTGTCCTTGTGACTGAAGAACATCCTCTCACCGCCACCGCCCGTAAACTGGGCCTTACCGAAGAAGAACTGGATAATATCAGGGAGGTGCTTGGCCGGGACCCGAATTTCACGGAACTGGCTATGTATTCCGTGATGTGGAGTGAACACTGCAGCTATAAGAATTCCATCGCCTGGCTCAAGACACTGCCCCGGGACGGGAGCCGGCTGCTGGTAAAAGCTGGCGAAGAAAACGCAGGAATGGTGGACATCGGGGAAGGCTACAGCTGCGTATTCAAGATAGAATCCCATAATCATCCTTCTGCCATTGAACCCTTCCAGGGGGCTGCCACCGGAGTGGGAGGGATTCACCGGGACATCTTCACCATGGGTGCCCGACCGATAGCAGCCCTGAATTCCCTCCGTTTTGGAAATCCGGACCAGCCGGGGAACCGTCGGTTACTCAGCGGGGTGGTGGCGGGCATTGGTCATTACGGCAATTGTCTGGGAGTACCCACCGTCGGCGGGGAGATTTATTTTGATGACTGTTATACCCTCAATCCCCTGGTCAATGCCATGAGCGCAGGCATTGTCCGGGTTGGGCAAACCATATCCGCCACGGCGACCGGCGCAGGAAATCCCGTTTTTATCGTGGGATCAGACACCGGTAAAGATGGCATCGGAGGGGCTTCATTTGCCTCTGCGGACATTACCGAGCAAAGTGCTGCGGACCTGCCTGCGGTGCAGGTCGGGGATCCGTTCCAGGAAAAAAAGCTGCTGGAAGCCTGTTTGGAAATCATTCCTACCGGAGCCCTGGTGGGTATGCAGGATATGGGAGCAGCGGGCATCATTTGCTCCACTGCAGAAATGAGCGCAAGGGGTGAGCATGGCATGCGCATTGACCTGGATCAGGTTCCCACCCGGCAGTCCCGGATGAAAGCCTGGGAAATGCTGCTCAGTGAAAGTCAGGAACGGATGCTGATAGTTGTGAAAAAAGGCCGGGAGGAGGACGTGCTTCGTGTTTTTAATAAATGGGACCTGCATTGCGTGAAGATCGGTGAAGTGACCCGGGAACCCCGGCTGCAATTCTTCCTGGGCGGCATATTGGAGGCAGATGTCCCTGCAGCCAGCCTGGTGCTGGGTGGCGGGGCCCCGGTCTATCACCGCCAGTACCGGGAACCAGCCTACCTGGAAAAATGCCGGGCATTCAGGCTCGCGGATGTCCCGGTACCCAAGGATTTCCAGGCCATTGCCCGCAGGCTGATCAGCCAACCTGATCTTGCGTCCAGACGTTGGGTATACAGGCAGTATGACAGTACGGTGGGTGCGGCAAACGCCAGTACGAATATGCCATCGGATGCTGCTATCGTCCTGGTGCACGGGACCGGCAAAGCCCTTGCCCTGACCACGGACTGTAACAGCCGCTATGTCCATGCCGATCCTTACATTGGGACCCAGATTGCGGTGGCTGAGGCGGCACGCAATATTATATGCAGCGGGGGTACTCCGGTAGCCATCACCAACTGCCTCAATTTCGGCAATCCCTATAATCCGGAAGCCTTTTACCAGTTTGTGTATGCCGTAAAGGGACTGGGGGAAGCCTGCCGCAGGTTCGGGACACCGGTGACCGGCGGCAATGTCAGCTTCTATAATCAATCCCCTGAGGGCCCGGTGTTTCCCACCCCGGTGATCGGTATGCTGGGCCTGCTGGATAACCTGGATCAGCGGATGACCCTGGATTTTAAAAATCCAGGTGACCTGATCTACCTGATCGGGGAAAACAGGGATGATATTCATTCTTCGGTTTACCTGGCCCGGATTTGCGGGGTCCTCTTTAGTCCTGTGCCATTTTTTGACCTGGAAGGGGAGTATGCCATCCAGCAAAAGACAGCTGAACTGATCCGGGAAAAAATGATCTGCTCTGCCCATGATCTGAGCGAAGGGGGTCTTTTCACGGCTATCCTGGAAAGTGCGATGCCCCGATCCCTGGGTTTTGATATCAGGACTGATCCTGCTTTAAGGAAGGATGCTTTCCTTTTCGGCGAATCCCAGGGCAGGATACTCGTTTCTGCCGGGGCAGCTGAATCCGGCAAACTGGAAAAATGGTTGGCCGGGATACCCTTTGTCCGGCTGGGGACGGTGACCACCGGAAATATCCGGGTAGATGATGAAGATTTCGGGCAGGTATCCGGGTGGAAGCAGGATTATGATACCGTTTTGGAAAAACTGATGCAACCTCAGGATTCACCCGCATGAACACCGGAGAAACAATTGTCGTGACCGGGGCGGCCGGCTTCATCGGGAGCTGCCTTGTTTCCCGGCTGAATCAGCAGGGATATGACCGGCTTATCCTCGTGGATGATTTCACCAGCAAGGAAAAAGCGTCCAATCTGGAAGGTAAAACCTGGCTGCTCCAGGTAGACAGGGAGGATTTCTTTGATTGGCTGGAGGGGGATCATCTGGAAATAAAGGCCATCTTCCATTTGGGAGCAAGGACAGATACCACGGATCCTGATTATGGGATCTTTGAAAAACTGAACCTGAATTATTCCCGGGATATCTGGGGTTACTGCACCCATAACCGGATTCCCCTGGTATATGCTTCCTCTGCAGCAACCTATGGATCCGGGGAATCCGGTTACGGGGATGGACTAAACGGGATTTCCAGGTTGCTCCCCCTCAATCCATATGGGGTATCCAAACAGCAGTTCGATCTCTGGGCGATTGAGCAACCACGGCAGGGCAGGCCCCCGTTCTGGGCTGGCCTGAAATTCTTTAATGTGTACGGACCCAATGAATATCACAAGGGCAGGATGGCCAGTGTGGCTTTTCATGCTTTTAACCAGATGAAGGAAGCGGGTTGCATCCGGCTTTTCCGCTCCCACCGTCCGGATTACCGGGACGGGGAACAGCTCCGGGATTTCATCTATGTTGACGATGTCCTGGAGGTCTGCCTGTGGATGATGGAGCAGCAGCGGGCTTCCGGAATATATAATCTGGGTACCGGCCTGGCCCGGACCTTTCACGATCTGGCCGCAGCCGTATGTGCAGCCCTGCATCAAGATACCTGCATTGAATTTGTGGACATGCCCGGGGATATCCGGAATAATTACCAGTATTTCACCGAAGCGAAAATGGGGAAACTCCGCCGGTTGGGGTATAAAAAACCGTTCCACACACTGGAAGAGGGCATTGCCGGATATGTGACAGATTACCTGTTGCTGGGGAGGTACTACTGAATACTTTTGGGTGATTTAGTGCCGGAAATACGGAAAAATGTTCATCCGGACCTATTGGTTTTCCAGGGGAAGGATAGGTAGGGTGTCTAATCTGGTACACTATGAATTTATAATCTTTAACTACACAGGACCTCTATGGCAATAATTGTGCACCCTAGGGTATTGGATATTAAATACAGCAATAGTAAGGTAAAAAAAATGGTAATGATTCATCCGGTTTTGAAACCGGCTATTTCCCTTAAACCACGATTGACATTCTTTCCTTGTTTGATCAAGGAGTCTATAATGGAACAATTCAATGCATATGGTGTGACACCTTTTTCAGGTTTGGACTGCAGGATACCTTTTGTTAATCTTTTATGTTTTTGATGGCTTTTCACCCAGCCGGAAAACCAGTCTTATTGCAATGACCATAACTGCACATTCTGCAGATTACAATATGGTTGGTCATGAAGGGCTTTGTTCGGGCAATATCCACTACCTGGAGGACCTCTTGGTGGCTTTGTTCAGTTCCATGAAGGCTATGACCGTATACGCTGCAATATTCCCCCTGATGTTCCGATACATGATCAGCCATCTCATTATAAAGCATGGTTGATCCCTGATGACCTGGTTGTCCCCCGGTTTTCTTACTGTAACTTTCTCGCAGATTGTAATTTTGCGTAGGCCGGTAAAAATCCGTAGACAGGATTTTGCCCTGAACTCCCTGAACTGTCAGCAAAGATTAAAACCAAATGGCACCGAGCAAAAATTTATCTTAAATTTGTAAAATGGTCGACACTAATTCTATATTATCCCGCATAAACATCAGGGTGCAGCAGATTGTTCCTGGTGCAAAAGTTTTATTGTTCGGAAGCAGAGCATATGGTAAGCCTACGGAGGAAAGCGATTGGGATATTCTAATTTTGACAAAGGACAAGCACCCTAAGAAAACTAAATGGTTCATCCAGGATAAGTTATTTCCGATTAGTTTGGAATTTTCAACTTATATAAACCTGTTGCTTGTTCAGGAAGAAGAGTGGGAAACAAATGCGGGTTACTATTCCTTGCGAAAAAATATCGGGAATAACCTCATTATTGCATGACTGAGAAAGACGAAGCTATAAAACTAAAATTAAAAAAAGCCCGGGCTCTGATGTCTGAGGTTGATATACTGCTTCAGAATCATTTATACGCAACAGCCATCAACCGTCTTTATTATAGTTTCTTTCATGCCACTAAAGCATTATTACTCACAAAAGATTAACGCCTAAGACTCATAGTGGAGTTGTCGCAATGCTGCATATGCATTTTGTTTTAGTGGGACTATTCAATAAAACCCATGCAGCATTTTTCAGTAAGCTAATGCAGGAAAGAATGGATGAAGATTATAATGATTTTACGGTAGATGATGAGGCAGAAGTAAAAGAATTTATTGAACCCGTTAAGGAATAAATTGGCTACATCGAACAACTTATTTTTGAATATCTCAATAAGTAAGTCATTATTCAGACCTTCGTTCCCAATTCCCCACCCATTCGTGCAACGTCCTCTTTTACAAATACCTTCCCGCACCATATGAATTATTGTCAAACCAGGCTCCCGCATTAAACTCATTAAAGAGCCCGAACTCATAATTCAATTGGTAAAAACTGGACAACTCCGAAAAGCAAAAAGCCCGAAAACACTCCGTTTACAAACTATTAATATTATTGGTATTGATCTTCGCGGAGAAAGAGGGAATTCAGGAAAGATTTTCATCCCTGGGCTCCTGTTTCCCGGGATCATACCGCACAGTGAAATATAAATAAAGGGTTCTCCCCAGGCGGATGAGCAGGGGGATTACCGCGAGGAGCAGCAGGCAATTGGCGATAAACCAGTGGAAAATGCTGTTATCGCGCCAGGTGATCCCGATAAACATCCAGTACAGGACAAGGGTAATAAAGGATAATGCCAGGGAAAGGGCATAGGTGATATAATTGGCAATATACCAGTATCCGATCCGCTGCTGAATTTTTTGGCCGCAAACGGGACAAAAGCCGTGCATAGCATACAGTTTTTTCAACCTGTAGGGGTTTTTATTTTTATAGATATCCCCTTTTCTGCAACGGGGGCATTTATTCCTCAGGAGGCTGCCTATGGATTTAAAGAAGTTCATCATTTTTTCTAACATTGATTCCCGCAGTTTCGCTTTCATTCCATCGCTCAATAAGATCCGGCTTCCCTAAGTGCATTTATCCGGTCATTTCCCCTTTCCGATCAAGGCTAAAACCCCGTTGATGAAGGTCAGGGGATGGACCGGGTTGCCGGGTACAAAGAGGTCAATCCTGTATTTGTCCAGGAAACTTCGGTTTAATGCCGGGCTGCCGGCGAAGATCCCGCCGCTGATGGCCTCCGACCCGGCCAGAATGATGATTTTAGGATCTGGTATGGCATCGTAGGTGAGTTGAAGCGGATCCGCCATATTTTCACTGATCGGACCGGTGATGACAATTCCATCTGCATGTCTCGGGGAGGCCACAAATTCGATCCCGAAACGGCCCATGTCAAAATTCACATTACTGCAGGCATTGAGTTCCGTTTCACAACTATTGTCCCCCCCGGCGCAAACCTGCCGCAGCTTCAGCGAACCCCTGAAAAAGCGGGTGATTTCCTTCCTGATGCCCGCGGCATTTACCTGAATGGGACGATCTTCCCCCTCCTTCACCAACAATCCATCCCGGACATTGGTGGCCATGCGGTAATCTTGGGTAAACCTTATTTTATCCGGTCGGGCAAAAGCGCATTCTCCACAAAAAACGCATTTTCCCAGGTCTATCGTGAATGGCTCGTTACTGATAGCCCCTGTCGGACAAAGTTCAACCAATTCCGGCCCATTAACCGGGATCTGGCTAATGACCGGGCGTCCGCGGAAGCTTTCCGGCAATTTCACTGCGGTAATGTCCCCGATATACTGCCTGCCCTGGTGGATGAGTATCCTTAGATCATCTATCATCGCTGAAACTGATTTGGTTTGTATGGGTATATTGCCCCTAATTATAAATCGTGTCCGCAATAACTCAGGTCAAAACTTTTATTGCACAGCGGAAAATCCGAAATTTCATTGTTCCTGACGGCCAGGGCCATCGCGAGCCAGTTATTCATGGAAGGATCCTTGATCTTGTAATGCATCCATGCTCCGTTTTTGTCTGTTATGCCGCAATGACAGATTTCACCCCGCCATCCCTCGACCAGGGAAATGGAAAACAGGCCCGGTGCAGGCTTTTGGATGATGGGATCTGGGGTTACCCGCAGGGGAATTTCCCGCAACCATTGCCGGATATACCCCATGGATTGGTGGATTTCATCGCTGCGTATCCGGATCCGGGAATATACATCTCCATGGTGTTTAACGACTGCCTGATGGTTCAGCTGAGCATAAAGTCCGGAAGGATGGGAACTCCGGATGTCCCGGTTAATCCCGGAGCTCCTGGCGGCCATGCCCACCGCCCCGATTGATTCAGCCTGTTCCCGGGTCAGCACACCGGTTTTTTCCAGCCTTGCCATCACGGTGGGAAGACTTTTCATGGTCTGAAACATTTCCGTGAAATCCGGTTCAAAAGCGTCCAGCAGGCTGCCCAGTTTGGCGCCCAGTTCCCCGGTAAAGGGGAAATTATTTTTTCCGGCCCTGATCAACCCTTTCGAAAAACGGTTTCCGCACCACTGCTGCATAAAATTGATCAGGGGTGACCTCAGTCTGCCAAAGACTGCAGCGCCAAGCTGGTATCCGATATCCGCACAAATGGCGGAAAGGCCACCGGTATGATTGGCCATGCGTTCCATTTCCAAAGCAATGGCCCTGGCAAAGGACCATTCATCAGCGGGTATATCACCGCTCAGGCTTTCCCGGATATTCACAAAAGCCGTGGTATGTCCGGCAACTGTGTCACCGGCGATGGATTCTGCCAGTATTGTTTGCTGCAGTAAATTTTTCTTACTCAGGAAAAGAGGTTCAATGCCCCTGTGCTGATAACCCAGCTGGGTTTCGAGGTGAAGGATTTGCTCTCCGCTGCAAATAAAACGGAAGTGCCCCGGTTCAATGACACCGGCATGGACAGGTCCAACGCCGACTTCATGCAATTCTTCACTGTCAATGCGGTAAAACGGATAATTTTCGATCCGGTTCTGCTGGTGTTTCCGGTTAAAGGCATAACGTAGCGGCTTAAGCCAGGGATGGTCCGCATATTCAATGGCAAATACTTCATGCAGTTCTCTTTCAAAAGCATGAAAACTGAGATGGCGGGCGGTAAATGAGGATAACCTGTCCGGTCCAACTTCGGCCAGCAGGGCAGAGGAAATCTTCAGGGTATGCGCCGAATCATCGGCCATGCAGCAAATGAGCTTTATTTTCCCCGCTGCCGGAAAGCCATAATAATTCACACAATGATTCCCCTGCTGAAGAACCAGCTGGGTATTCAGGTGCAGGAAATCCCCATAATTCAATTCCGGGATGTCTCCCATGGGGATGCACTGATTATTTAATATGGTCATATGATCCATCATGTTATCCGGGCAGGTTCTTTATGGCGTTATGGATCAGTTCCGTGAATGCAAAAGGAGGATTGAGCCCCAGATAAACCACCAACGCCAGGAGAATAAACTGACTCAGGGATTCCCATGGCGGTATTTTTTCCATGGACATCTCCTGAGGCTCCACGGCGGGTATAAACAGGAGTTTAAATATATTTTTGCCCATCGACCAGATTATCCAGGTAAGCAGCAGCAGCACGACAGCCAGGATCCAGTAGTGGTTGCTCTCGAATAAGGAACGCAATATCAGGAATTCACTGATAAACATCCCCGAAGGGGGCAAGGCTGATAGGATGAAAAATCCCGACAGGAGCACCAATGCGCCGGCAAGATTATACCTGAAATAATCTCCGGTGTCATAAACACTCTTGCTTTTATATATCCGGTACACTTGTCCGGTCTGGAAAAAAAGAGAGGACTTGGTGAAAGAATGCAAGACAAGATGGAGTATTGCTGCATAAAATCCGATAGGTCCGCAAGCCAGTGCGAGCATGATTAATCCAATATGCTCCATGCTTGAGTAGGCAAACATTCTTTTGATATTCTTCACTTTATACATATACACCGAAGCAACAAATATGGAAAGGAACCCGGAAATCATCAAGATTTGACCTGCCCAGGAAAATATTCCGGTGTGGCTGAGGATAAGATAAAACCGGAAGATCCCGAGAAATCCGGCATTCAGCAATACGCTGCTGAATAAGGCTCCGGCAGGGGAAGGTGCTTTGTCCTTTGCATCTATGTCCGCGGTATACATCGGCACCAGGCCTGCCTTGCAGGTATAACCGGTAAAGATGAAGAGGAAGGCTATTTTAAGCCAGAATGTATTCAGTAATGGGGCGTTCGCCAGCAGGTTGCTATAGGACAGATTCTTCAAACCTACCTGCTGCAGGGCCATCGTCAGAAAAAGGATTCCGATGAATACCAGGGTTAAGCTGACCGTGCAGACAAACAGGTATTTCCAGGTCCCTTCCAGGGTGCGTAAGTTCCTGCGGTGATAGACAAGTGCAGAGGCGCTGAATGTGGTCAGCTCCACAAAAATCCAGGTAACGGCGATATGCCCGGATAAATATGCCCCGCTCAGGGAGGTAAGCAGGATCACCAGGGCACTGAAATAGATGCTCTGTTCACGGGGCAGCCATTTCCCTTTTGAAAAATAAATATAACTGTGCCAGATAGCTGGTACGCTGATGATGCAGGAAATAACCAGTAATATAACGGCCAGGGCATCAGCAGTGAAGTACTTCAGTTCCTGGATACCCTGGTGATTGAATTCGTAGACCGTCAGGATGCATTGTAATATCAGGAAGGCCACGGAAAGGATATAATTCCAGTTTTTCTTCCGGTTCAGCAATAATAAAAGGCTGATGACCAAAGCTCCGGTAAAGTATGTGCCCAGCATGTGCGTTTATTCAGTGATTGGATTAATCCTTCAGGTTCCTCAGCTGACCGGCTTCCTGCTCTTTCAGGATGCCTCCGATTTTATTCACAAATATGCCCAGCAGCAGCACGCTGGCAAAGATATCCAGCAGGATCCCGGCATTGACCAGCATGGGCATTTGCGCACCTGCAGCCAGGGTCAAAGCAAAAACTCCGTTTTCCATGACCAGGAATCCCATCACATGGGTAATGATCTTTTTTCTGGAAATGATGAAATACAGCCCTGTAAACAGTCCTGAGAAAGCAGCCATGAAGAATAGCCTGTTGATGCTGGTATACATAGTCCCAGATAACAGGAATGAGCCAAAAATGATGGCGGTAACTATGACCAGTGAAATGAAATCAGGCAGGTAGGGTTCTGATTCCCGGGTAATTTTGTTTCTCCTGATCAGGTAATTCAGGAAATAAGGGATGGCGATAGACTTAATCACGATGGTTTCCAGCAAAATAAAAAGCAGGTTGACCAGATTGATGCGGATCAATTCGATGAAGGC
>Ga0307373_10009556_pt1 | contig 14451 bp, 14 predicted proteins | sample OX2MG_FD_202534 | JGI IMG/M metagenome (GOLD analysis project Ga0307373, IMG submission 202534) | Soil microbial communities from Risofladan, Vaasa, Finland - OX-2 | ecosystem: Environmental > Terrestrial > Soil > Coastal area > Acid sulfate soil | place: Finland: Risofladan, Vaasa | collected... | reverse complement strand
GTCGAGACGAAACAACACACAGCGGCTCATACGATGCGTTCAGCACGAGAGCACGCCCGATCATGTCAGGCCCGATTACATATGGGATCGGAGACAGCACTCATCGAATGTGAGGTTAGTGCGAGATCTTCCGACCTTCGTGACATTTTCACGCGATTTTCCGCATCATCTGGCACCATTCGAGGTACCCGACGACGTCTTCGACGTTGGGCGCAGTACCCGCAGATCCATAGGCGGTCTCGAGACGAAACCCGATCCAGCGCGGGTCTGGCAGCGGGAGGAATGGTTTGGTCCTCCACCAATGCGACCTGACAAGTCCCCTCGCGGTGACAAGAGCAGTCAGCCAGAGCCTTGGTCTACCAAGCACGGCAAGGAACAGAACGAATGCCCCCAGGTTCGATCGGTGAAGATGAGCCTCAGGAGCGGCGGAAGTCAGGGACACGAATCAGTGCTGTTGAAAGAATCTCGAGCGGAGTTTTTGCGCAAGCGAGGCGATGTCATCACCGAGCGCGTGATGCTCATTTGCACCGTCGAGCCCATGCGAATGGCGAATGCTGCGCTCAAACATCACAGCCGAGACCAACATGACGAGAAACCCGAAGGTTGCAAGAAGCAACGAGGATCGAAACGAGATGACAACAATCGCGAATCCGGCGACGAACAATGCTACCGAAGCACGCAGCGAACGTGAGACGAACGAACGCGGCCCCCGATCGCGACCGATAAAGCCGCGGTCGTGCTCAAAGAGCTTCTTCTCCATCTCGTGGAGAATGCGCTGTTCTTCCTCTGAAAGCGGCACCCTCTCGCCTCTCTTGCCTCGTACTCGCCCACTGCATAGGAGGTGGTAAATCTCTCCGAGGAGCTGGGCCGTCCCTCCCGAACACCCCGAACAGCTGTCTCATCTTCGCGCTATTCGCCCGGTGAAACAACGGCACGGTGCCTCTTGGCCCTTAAACCTAGCGCCGTGCATTGAAAAATCGGTCGCGGCCATAGAGAGACGGGCGCTCAGGATGAAAAATCCCCTTCGTTCTTTTGATCACGGATCACTCTGCGACCAAGCACTGAGAGCGAATCGAGCGCATTTTCGCCAAACCTGCGGCGGATCTCATCGGACATCTCGTCGAGATCGCCGCGCTGTTTCGCCTGAAGGTCGTCTTCAGTTTCGCTCTCTTGACCAAACAGCGCGAGCTGTTTTCCTCCAGCGCTGTCAGCACCCACGAAATTCGAAAGGTGCACTCCGAGCAGCCGGATACCTCGTTCACAGGCGATCGAATCGAGCAGGGCGACTGCGACTTCGGCAATCTCTGCACCGCTTCGGAATGGATGACCAAAGGTGCGCGAACGCGTGTTGATCTCAAGGTCACGATAGCGGATCTTTAGCGAGACCGTTCTCCCGAGCGCATCAGACCTGCGCGAACGCATTGCAACCGACGAGGAGAGCTCTCGAATCCTGCTCGCAAGTTCGCTCGGATCATAAAGGTCGCGAGAGAACGTTGTCTCGGCACCGATTGAGCGCATATCGCGGTCGGGCTCGACACGGCGAAGGTCAATACCCTCGATGAAATTCACGACGATTGTGCCCTGGTGTTGCCCAAGTAGCTGGCACAGTCGCTCTCGCCCAACCGCGGCAGCATCGGCGATGTTTGAGATTCCGACCGACTGGAGCTTGGCCATCGTCTTTGGACCGATCCCGGGCAGCGCGCGAAGTGGGTGTGAATAGAGAAAAGCAATCTCTTTTTCGCGCTGGATCACACAGACACCGATGCCATCTGTCACCACGGGGCGCCGTGGCACAGTGTCGCTCAGGGTCACCGTTGGCTTTGCAGCCTTTGATGCGAGCTTCGCGATGAGTTTGGTCCGAGCGACACCGACCGAGCAGGGAAGTCCAAGTTCTCGCTGGACCTTGGTCCGCAGATAGTTCGCGATCTCGACACTCTCGCCAAAAAGTCGATGTGCACCCGAGACATCGATGAACGCCTCGTCATACGCGATCGGCTCATATTCAGGGGTGACGCCTTCGATGATCTCAAGCAGTCGCCGGTTCATCTCGCCATATCTCCCGTGGCTCGGTGAGATAAACACGCCGTCTGGGCAGCACCGCATTGCCGTCGCGGTCGGCATCGCAGCGTGTACTCCAAAGGCGCGTGCCTCGTACGAGGCAGATGCAACCACTCCACGACCAGAGGTTCCGCCAACGATCACCGGACGTCCATTGAGTCCAGGATTGTCGATCATCTCGACAGCGGCAAAGAAACAGTCCATGTCGAGATGCAAGACGTCAAGAGCGTCTTCGTCTCGCTGATTCATCAAAACCTCAGTTATTCAGTCCAATACGTCGAAAGGCCTCGGCAAACTGCACCCCCGCACGCCGACCGGCCTGTTCAGCACGTTCACGGACAACAAGTCGGAACCATTCACTCGTCTCACCGAGCTGGCTCTGATGACAAAGGATTGCCTCTGCCTTTGCCTCGATGGTCGTGGTGATGTCAACAGAGATATTTGGTTCGAGCGTTCCAGACATATAGGCAACTTCGATCGTTGTCGGTTCACCAAGATCCGGGAAATACAAGGGAGAACGTGCTGCTGGAGACGCTGCGTCGAGAGCCGCGAACCCGACGCTGCGATGGTCGTGATGATTGAAATAGTGCTCACCGAAAAACACTGCGGTCGGATCGGGACAGATCATCACCTCAGGCCGGAATGATCTGATGATGATGACAAGTTCGCGTCTCAGCGCAAGGTCATTCTCGAGCTCCCCATCGGGATAGCTGAGTTGATGAATCTCGCGAACGCCAAGGATCTTCTGTGCTGCCTGTAGCTCTTGGGCTCTTCGCTCGACAAGCTGTGTGACATCCTCACCGATCTTTGATGAGCCCTTGTCACCGAGCGCGCAGATCACCACGTGCACCTCACAACCCTCACCTGCCCACCGAGCAAGCGTGCCTCCTGCTGCAACATCAGAGTCATCAGGATGAGCAAAGATCGCGAGGGCGCGATCTGGAACCTCTCCGAGAAGCTCTGTCGGCATCAGTCAGTTCCACCCTTTGCATCTGTTCGATGGTGCTGTTTTGGCTCGGTCTCTTTCTGCAAGAGATCTGCCTCACGGGCGAAGTCCTTCGCATCGACGAAATCTTTGTAGACACTCGCAAATCTCAGATACGCAACCTCATCGAGTTCACGCAATCGATCAAGCACGGCCATGCCAACACGCCTGCTTGGAACTGACGGTCCGATCAAGATCAAAGCGGACTCGACGGCAGTGGCGAGTGCTTCAATATCGCCCTCGTCCACCGGTCGGTTCTTGCACGCTGAACGCACCCCAGCGACGACTTTCTCGCGATTGAACGGCTCGCGCTCGCCAGATCGTTTCTCGACGAACAGTACGGGACCACTTGAGCGCTCGAAAGTCGTGTAGCGATATTCACAGGCAAGACACTCCCGTCGTCGGCGCACCGCAAGTCCCGCTTCGATCTCGCGTGAGTCAACGACGCGATCTTCCGTGTGGGCACAGCTTGGACATCGCACAGCTGAAGGCTATCGGCTGCACCTGTTGCAAAAGGACCCACGGGCACAAAGTTCCACCGCCCCTTGCCGAGCTCAGGGAAGCAGAAGGTGCTCGCCAGGGACCGCCGTCGTGCTCTTGATCTGCGCGGCGAGTTCAGCGACGAGAGCTCGGGGGTCGCCTGAGGGAAATACCCGGGAGGCAATAGACCACAAGGTGTCTCCTGCCTTGACTGTGTAGCGGTAGCCACCGGCAACCGAAACGCTTCCCGCGATCGCGACCGGGGCGCCCTGATGGGTATTTGCGAGCGCGCTCGCGCCAGAGAGTCCGCCGAAAAGCGCGAGTCCAAACACCACGCAGCTGACAAAACGGCGGAGGCGATATCGGGGCGAGGTCGTTGAGGGTGCCCGATGCGCACTGGGGTGTGTATGGACGACCTCTTGAGGAACCACTGGCAGAACCACCTGCGGCTCGGCGAAGCGACGAAGTGGAGTCAGGCGAAAAGCCTCAAGATCGACCGGTGCAAAGGTGGCCACGATCTGGTGGCGGGCGATGACCGGCAGTGGGCGCTGCCAGACCGTCCATTCGCTCTCGATGAGCTCCTCGTCAGCCTCAAGCTCTTCAAAAATCGGCTCGGTGAATAGCGGCTCTTGGACAAGACGAAGGTGGCTCGACCGGAGGCGATCCCTGCGAGGACGACGTGTTTTAACCGCGCTGGACCGGCGAGGGGCGACACTCTGAACTGGATATGCGATCGCTGCCATTGCTACCCCCATCGAACACCCTCGAACAGGTGTTCGTAGACTCTGTTGATATCGTTTCACGAACACCTGTTCGCTGTCAAGAAAATAACGAACAGGTGTTTCACGAACGAATGTTTGCATTTTGGTGTGTCAGTCGACTACGTTGGCGACGAGAGGCGCTTCACGCCCAGATTGAGAGGTCGCCATGACCGTTGCCACATTGACCGGCAAACGCCGGCAGATCCTCGAATTCATCGCCGGGCACATTCAGCGCAATGGATATCCGCCCTCGGTCCGCGAGATCGGCGAGGCAGTAGGACTCAGCTCCTCCTCGACTGTGCACACGCACCTTCAGCTGCTCCAGCGCGAGGGATTCCTCCGGCGCGACCCAACCAAGCCCCGTACCCTCTCAGTCTCGTTCGAGCCGGTCTCTGGCGCGGCAATCTCGACACGGCCCGTCGCAAACGTTCCGCTTCTCGGAAGCGTCGCAGCTGGTACCGGTGTTCTTGCTCAGGAGAACATCGAAGAGGTGCTCCCAATCGCCGAGGACCTGACCGGGCCCGGACAGCTGTTTATGCTGCGCGTACGCGGAGATTCGATGATCGAGGCAGGAATCTTTGATGGCGACCTCGTCGTCGTGCGTTCACAACCAGAGGCGAACGAGGGTGAGATCGTCGTTGCGGGTATCAATGACGAGGAGGCCACCGTCAAGACCTACCGTCGACAGGGTACAAAGGTGCTTCTCGTTCCTTCGAATCCAGCCTTTGAGGTGATGAGCTTCGATGCAAACGAGGTCACCATCTACGGCAAGGTCGTCACCGTACTTCGTCGCCTGTAACACAACATCGAGCACACCACGAGTTCTGGCCCTCGTGTCTCAGGTCCACCGATTGCTCAGGAATGTGTCTCCACGGTTATGCCAAGCACCTCAGCGAGCGCGCCGTGCACGCGTTTGAGCCCCTCGCTACGGACATATTCACCGGCGCTGTGTGCAACAAGCGGGTCACCAGGCCCAAAGTTCGCAGCAGGGATGCCGCGTTCGAAAAAGAATGCCACATCGGTCCACGCGATCTTTGCAACAGGCGCTCTCCCACTCGCGCGCACCAGTGACTGCAACAGAGCATGATCGAGTGACGGTCGCGCCGCAGGGGCAGCGTCAATCAGCTCAACGTCGTCACCGAGACTTCGATCAAGTGCTGGTGAGAGAAACATCACCAGTGTCTCGAAGGCCTCGTCGATGCTTCGATCAGGCGCGAATCGGTGGCTCAGCGTAAGAGCCGCACGATCGGGAATGACATTTCCAGCAACGCCTCCCTCGACAGAGATCGCCTGGAGCGTCTCGTGATAGGTGCAACCATCGATCACCGGAGCACGCTCGTCAAAGTTCGAGACGCGACTCAAAACAGCACCAAGACGGTGAATCGCGTTGATTCCCGTCCATGGACGGGCAGAATGCGCGCGCTCTCCCCCAAGCACGACCCGTACTTTTAAGACCCCCTGACATCCGGCCTCGATCAACGCGTTCGTCGGTTCCAACAGAACAGCGACATCGGCACTCAACAGATCAGGATCAGATGCACGAATCGCATGAAGGCCCGAGAATTCGCGAGCGATCTCCTCGCAGGTGTAAAAGATCAACGAGACATCATGTTTTGGTTCAACCATGTGCTCGGCAAGGTCGAGCATGATTGCAAGACCGCTCTTCATGTCCGCACTTCCACAGCCATAGAGCACATCACCCTGGATGTCAGCGTGGGCATTGCCATTCGGAACAACCGTGTCGAGATGACCGGCAAGCGCGACGCGTGAGTCTCGTCCAAGATGGGTTCGTGCGACAACATTGTCTTCAATGCGCACCGTCTCAAACAGCGCTAAGTCACGTAGTCGTTGCTCAACAAGATCTGCGAGCGCCCTCTCCTCTCGACTCACGGACGCGATATCAACGAGCTGTGCGGTCTGTCGCAGGAGATCGGTCATCTCGACCACTTTAGGCAGCTCCTTGTGCAACCGAGCGGGCGTGGCTCTTTATTGATTGACCCGACAGGGATGGATCAGCGAAACAGTCGGTCGGCAACGAGTTCGAGCCGCTCGTCTGGTGCGACAAGCGCGACGCGGATATTGCCGATTCCTGATGGTCCATAGAACTCACCGGGACTGACAAGAACACCTCCGCGTGCCGCAAGCGCGCGGGTCAGTCCCCATTCAGGGCCCTCGCCACTCTCCATTTCGCCGCCAAAGCCATCCTCTGGCGCCTTTACCCAGAGATAGAAGCCGCCGTCAGGAATAGATGCGTGAATGCCAAGATCGTCAAGGATCGATGCAAAGCGCAATAGGCGACGGTGATAACGGTCCCGCTGGACTCGCACATGCTCATCATCTTCGAGCGCGACCGCGCCGGCGAGCTGGATTGGTCCTGGCACCATGAACCCGGCGTGGCGACGCACCTCAATCAGATAGTGCACGAGTTCGGGATCGCCGGCAAAGAATCCGACGCGCAACCCCGCACAGTTCGAACGCTTGGAGATCGAATGCACGGCAACAACGCCCTCGAGACCGTGTTCGAGAATTGAACGCGCAGGACCGTTCCAGGTAAATTCGCAGTAGCACTCATCAGAAAACACCGGTATCTGATGGCGACGCCCCCATTCGGCAACACCTTTTAGATCATCGAGCGCACCGGTCGGATTCGACGGACTGTTTGACCAAAGACACAACGCACGCTCGATATCAGAGTCCTCGATCGCCTCGAGCGCGAGCGTGCCATCAGCGCGGGCGGGAACAGCGACCGCTCGGCACCTCGCGAGCAGTGCACCCATCTCATAGGTCGGGTAGGCGCTCGCAGGATGCAAGACCGTGTCTCGCGTTGGATAGCGAAGTTTGAGCCATTGGGGAATACCCGCAACCAGCTCCTTGGTGCCAATGCACGCGGCCAGCTGGTAGTTGTCGACCTTGACCAGAAAACGTCGCTCCATCCAGTCGCGCGCGGCCTCCAACAGTCGCGCGCTTCCAATCGACGCCGGATAACCGCGCTCCGAGCCAGAGCTCGCGAGCGCGTCGATGACTGCTGGTGGTGGAGGATCACAGGGAGTCCCGATCGAGAGGTCGACAACTCCCCCGTCAAAGATATCTGCGACCCGTTCGATCGGCGCAAGTCGATCGTAGGGATAGGTCGGCGGGTCAAAGGGAACAGTAGGCTCGGTGGCCACAGTTTTCAATCGTTCTCTCCCTCGGCACTTAGACCTTGGCTCGGGCTGTGGTGCTTTACAAACTGCAGAAAGCGTCGGCGCGCCTCCTCATCAAGGCGTGCCTTCAAGACTAAGTGATCTCCCACGTCGGTGAGATCAATCACCTCGCCTGCGCGATGAATCGCGGCGATGACATCGCCACGCTCATAGGGGATATCGAGTTCGACCGTGCGATCAGCTATCCGCAGCTGTTCAGCGATTGCTGCAAAAACCTCCTCGACTCCCTCTCGCGTCATCGCAGATGCGGCAACCGAGCCGGGATAGGCACGCGCAAAGAGCCTTGCACTCTCTCGTGCGATGTCGACCTTATTGAATACGAGAAGTTCGGGAACGTCCTCGGCCTCGATCTCCGATAGCACTGAGCGGACCGCCTCCATCTGTGCCTCGGGGTTGACAACTGAGGCATCGACAACGTGCACGAGCAGATCTGAATCAGCGACTACCTCGAGTGTCGAATGGAACGAGTCGACGAGCTGGTGAGGAAGTTTGCGCACAAAACCGACGGTGTCAGAGATGAGAAACGGCTCTCCACCGGGCAGCACGGCACGGCGCGTGCGCGGATCAAGAGTCGCGAAGAGTCGGTTCGCAACCAGCACATCAGAAGACGTCATCGCATTTAACAGCGTGGATTTTCCGCTGTTGGTGTAACCGACAAGTGAGACACTACGCAGCGCTCCCCGTCGACGAGACCTACGCTGGGTTTTTCGCGTCGCCTCGAGATTGCGAAGATCGAGTTCAAGTCGGGTAATGCGACGCATGATTCGACGGCGATCACTCTCGAGCTGGGTCTCGCCAGGTCCCCGGGTTCCGATCCGTCCGGCCTGTTGGGAGAGTCCGGTGCCGCGCCCACGCAGTCTCGGGAGTCGATAGCGCAAAAGCGCGAGTTCGACCTGGGCCCGACCCTCTTCTGAGCGGGCATTCTGGGCGAAGATATCAAGGATCACTGCGGTGCGATCGATTGCGGTGCGCCCAAGGATCTTCTCGAGGTTTCTTTGCTGAGCGGGAGTGAGTTCGTCGTCAAAGACCACAGTGTCAGCATCGACTGCGAGACACAGCTGATGGAGCTCCTCGACCTTGCCCTTGCCGATCAGTGTTGCAGGGTCCATGCTCTCCCGGCTCTGGATGATCCGCGCCGCCTCATCTGCTCCAGCGGTATCGATCAAAAGGCTCAGCTCGTCGAGACTCGATTCCACCTCTTCTTGGGTACCTGGCCATCTGACAACACCGACGAGCACGATGCGCTCGCGGAAACTGCGCTCAATCAGCGTCACGCGTGATGTTCGCTTGCAAGGTTGAGTGATTCAAGGTCATCACCCTCGAGCGTGATCGAGAATATGCGCCGTGCCGCACCGGTGAGAATCACCTCTGGCGTGTCTTGCGGGCCTGAGAGTTCAATGGCGACATCGCCTCCGGGGTTGTGCACCGTGACGAACGACTCGACAAGTCCAGACAGATGTGCAGCCGCTGCCGAGGCACACGAACCTGTCCCACACGCGAGCGTGTAACCCGCTCCGCGCTCCCAGGTATCGATATTGATCAACGAGCGATCGCCCGTCAGCGTAACGAGTTCGACATTCTGTCCACCAGGCACCGATATCTCGAGATCTGGGCCAATCGATCTGACATCCAAGCCATCGTCTTTGGTCGCGATCAACACGAGATGGGGATTACCGATGTTGACGCGATAGGCGGTACGGGTCTGCATGTCAGCAGTTTCGTCTCGAACGACTACAGCCTGACCCATCACGACGCGGACCTCCCCGCGGCCGATTTCATCCATCGAAAGGATCTCTGCCCGGCTCGTTCCCACGATGGTCTCGACGACAACCTGTTCTGTGTCGATCATCTTCTCGTGATAGCCAGCCAGCACCGCGCAGCGAAGTCCGTTGCCAGATGTCTCGGCGATCGAGCCATCCGCGTTTCTCAACTCCATGAAAAGATCGCCGCCGTGCGATGGCGATGAGAGTCGCAGGAGTCCGTCTGCTCCGACACCAAGGTGTCGGTCACACAGCGCCTTGGCAAAGTCTGGACCAAAGTCGAGCGCTCGCGAGGGATCAACGAGGACGAGGAAATCATTGCCAAGACCTTCGTATTTGTAGAGCGTCAATCGATCCATCACGCCATTGTTCCACGACAAAGAGACATTCCCCTCGGCCCCTCTCGTCATTTGGGCTCTGCCGGCAAAGACGCGCAGAACACAAGATCGAGACGGTCGACAAGATCGTCTGTGAGAGCATCCATCCAGATCACCCGGGGATCACGCCGGAACCATGCCTCCTGGCGCTTTGCGAAACGTTTCGTTCTCGAAATGATCAGTGCAATTGCCTCCTCATAGGTCGTACGGTCTTCAAGGAAATCGACCAGCTCGCGATATCCAAGCGCCTGCGCCGCGGTCTTTGAGAGCTGACCCGGGCGCCCGATGACACCTTTGACCTCATCGACAAAGCCCGCCTCAAGCTGGGTCGCGAGCCGTCTTTCGATGCGCGATTGCAGCTGGGCGCGCGAGATTGCAAGGCCAATGATCGGCACCTCTGTTGTTCCATAGACCGTCATCCCCATACCGAAGGAACTGAAAAGACGCCCACTTCCGAGCGTCACCTCGAGCGCGCGCACGATACGACGGACATTTGTCGCGTTGATCTTCGAAGCTGCGACCGGATCGAGCTCTTTCAGTTCAAGGTACAGCTCGTGTGCTCCCCCGGGAAGATTCGCGCGTGCCTCGAGGCCCGCGGCGATGTCTTCATAGCGTCCCGCAAGTTCGAGTCCGTCGACCGCGGCTCGGTGATAAAGACCGGTTCCCCCGACGAAGATCGCCCGATGGCCGCGGTCTGCGATCTGTGCAACTGCACTTTGGAACTCATGCTGGAACTGGGCGACGGAGAACTCCTCGGTCGGTTCAACGAGATCGATGCAGTGCCAGATGAGACCCTCACGCTCCTCGGCGTTCGGTTTCGCGGTGCCGATATCGAGTCCTCGATAGACCGCCATCGCGTCGATGCTGACGAGCTCGACATCGGAATGACGCCGCGCGAGCGCTGTTGCTGCGGCGGTCTTGCCGGAGGCCGTCGGTCCAATGATCGAAAAGTTGCGCGCTTTCGTCACCCGTTTTTTCGTGACCAGGGATGTCCGATCAATAGACCAGAGGAACTGAAAACGAACCCGGAGCGGCTGACCTGGTCTTTGTCCCCACACTCGCCCGCAGAGGAGCTGACATGCTCAGTCGTGGCGATCGAAGTGATCCGATCCAGCACCACTGATATGCGCACGCTTTGCCCCTTCTCCACCCAACATCGCCTATCGATGAGGAGATGGGCGGGTCTTACCTCTAAGCCGCACCATGCTCAGCAACCAAGTGTTGCCTTACGTGGGTCGTTTCGCCTGCGACTGGCATCGACTTGCAACCACAGACCCGCTCCGAGTCCACGATGAGTTTACGTCCGATCGAGCGCACCTCCCACAAAGCGGTACGTACTCCGCGAAGAGCCGGAAAACCTAGTGACTACCGGTCTCGATTGCCTGGTCGAATGAATCTTCAAGTTCAGCCGCCTCGGATTCGCTGAGGGCTCTCGCCTCGGATTCGAGCAGCACCGGGATCTGGTTCTTGATCGCGTAGGCGGTCCGCGTTCTCGCGTTATAGAGCAACGAGCGCCTCGGGAAGTACCAGAGCGGACCGTGATCTACCGGATCGACGAGCACCGAGAGCAACATCGCAGGAAGAGTCTCCTCTGGATCACTCATGACAGAACCGGCAGGCCAAGCAGGTCGAGCACCTCTTTGACGCGCTCGTCACATTCGCTCTTGGTCCGAGCCTCAACATTGAGACGCAACAGTGGCTCGGTATTTGAAGGACGCAGATTGAACCACCATTCGCCAAAGTCAACAGTGAGTCCGTCGAGTCCGTCAAGGTCCGCGCCGAGGGATCCGAAGTGGCCCTTGGCACGCGCGATCAGTGCCTGTTGGTCACTCACGGTGCTGTTGATCTCTCCAGAGGCGACATAACGCTCGAAAGGCCTCCTGAGCTCCGAGAGCGTGCCACCAGAGACGCTCAGAACCTCGAGTACTACGAGGGCTGCGATGATCCCGGAATCGGCACGGTAGTTGTCGCGAAAGTAATAGTGCCCGGAGTGTTCGCCACCAAACACCGCATTGGTCTCAGCCATGACCTCTTTGATGAACGAGTGGCCGACGCGTGTGCGCACTCCGGTGCCGCCGCGTTCTGCAATCACCTCGCTCACCGTCTTTGAACAGATGCAGTTATAGAGAACCGTCGCACCGGGATATTTTACCAACATCGCATCGGCAACAATTGCCGTTGTCGTCGAACCCGACAGCACGACACCGAGCTCATCGACGAGAAAGACGCGGTCCGCGTCTCCATCAAATGCAAGACCGACATCGGCGCCGGTCTCAATAACACGCTTTTGCAGGTCGACCAGGTTTTCGGGCTGGATAGGGTCCGCTGGGTGATTCGGAAACGTTCCGTCGAGCTCTCCAAAGAGCAGATCGAGTGTGACGGGAAGCTCAGCAAAGACGCGCGGGGCAACAAGTCCACCCATGCCGTTCGCCGTATCGGCGACGATGCGCAGGGGCCGGAGCGAGGCGACATCGATGAACGATCGCACGTGCTCAGCAAATTCATCGAGCAGATCGCGGTGGCCGACCTCTGGAACGACGATCGGTAGCTCGACTCTGTCGAGCATCTGCTCGGCGATAGCGAGTACCTCGAGCAGTCCACTCTCCACTCCAACCGGTGCAGCATTGGCAAGACAGAACTTCATCCCGTTGTACTTGGCAGGATTGTGCGATGCGGTGAGCATGATGCCTGGCGAGTTGAGGACGCCAGTAGCGAAATAGAGCATGTCTGTTGAACCGAGTCCGAGATCGATCACACGAAACCCTGCCCGGGTCGCACCTGCGATCACCGCTCCAATGAGTTCGGGACCTGAGTCACGCATGTCGCGAGCGACAACGAGAGCGTCAGGGATGCCACCCTGTCGTGAGATCTGGCTACCCGCAAAGGTTGCAAAGCCATAACCGATGGCATAGGCCATCGCCGGATTGAATTGCTCAGGTACGGTTCCCCGAACGTCATAGGCCTTGAATATCTCGCGAAGTGCTGGGTTCTCTGCCACGTCAGTCGACATCCTATTCGTAGAAGAGCTCCCGTCTCTACCGACGCGTGACGAGGACGCAGGTATCTTGTGGCTCAGTGGGTTCTCGCAAGAGCGATGATGGTCGCTGAGTTGAAGGTGACGTGTGCAATGAATCCCGGCCCGAGCCTGCCACTCCTCCACGCCACCAGCGCGAGCAGCACGCCGAATCCAGAGAGTGCCAACAGCTCGAGTGGCTCGAAATGCACGAGACCAAAAAAGATCCCGTCGAGCACAACTGGCAGGATCACCGCGAGGGATTTTCTCGAACGAGTGATTGCTGAATCTGAAAATCGACCGAGCAGCGCTCTCAGCACGAGTCCGCGAAAATACAGCTCCTCGACGACCGGGCTCCCGAGACAGACAAACACCCCGAGAATGACAAAGTGCGAACCGGTGATGTTGTGCGTCAGGGAATTGGCCGGATCATTGAGACGCGTGAACAGGTGCGGAACAAACGGAAGGAGCGGCAGCTCAAGGAGCGGCGTGAGCAGGTATTGCCCGGCGAGTCCGATCGCGATCCCGACTGGCAGGTCCACCGCGCGAACCGCAATTCCATAGTCGGCTCGCATCTGGGCAAAGAGTCCGAGCCGGGCAGCCTCTCGGTTCGCGGGTCGCGCATCTGAGAGGGTGCGCTCTGAAGCGGTAAGACGCGGACGTGAACGTGCCAGGGTGTGCGCAAAAACGGCAGCCAATACGAGTCCAATCCAAAGCCCGATCAGATTTAAGAGGTTCTGGGTAAAAAGACTCGCCGACCCTCCTAGGCCACCCCTGTGCGGCCAGAGATTGACGGCGATTGTTGCGATCAACCAACCGCTGACAAGCCCGGTAATCGCCACACCAAGACCGAACGGATTGGGCGTGGCCGGTGCATCGCCAAACAGACTGCGAAGGCGTGGCTTCACCGGAGAGGACATCGCAACACCTTGGTCGCATATTGTCACTCGGTCAAACCCAATTTGTCGAAAAGAACCCCACCTCCTGCGTCTGAATAGCGGCGGCATCGGCCTACGATGGAGCAATGAGTCGTCAACCAAATGACATGCGCCAGAAACAGGGATCCCAAAAGGGAGGGACGCCCGGTCAGACGGGCAACGAGAGCGCGATTCGCTGGATCGTTGCCGGTGTTGTCGTGGTGCTCGTGCTTTTAGTCTTTGGCTCCTCTCTTGTCTCAAAGGGCTCTTCCACCCAGATCCCTTGGTCGGCGTTCCTTAATTCCGATATCGCCCACCATTCGGTCAAGAGCGTGCTGGTCAACAACACCAATGGGACCATCACCGGTCAGCTGGCCAACGGCACCAACTACTCGACGACAGGGCCAATCTCGCTCACCCAGCAAGAGCAGAGCGCGATCACCGCAAGCGGCGCAGAGCTCAAGTTCGCAACACCGACCTCGAACATCTTTGCCTCACTGATTGGCTATCTCTTGCCGGTGTTGTTGTTCATCGGATTCATGGTCTGGCTGAACCGCAGGGCACAGGGTCAGATGAGCGGAATCATGTCGATTGGTCGTTCAAAGGCAAAGGCATACTCGGCCGAGCGCCCGAAGAACACCTTCGCCGATGTCGCGGGATACAACGGGGTCAAACAGGAGATCTCAGAGGTCGTCGACTTCCTCAAATCCCCTGGGCGATTCCGCGAGATCGGCGCACGCATTCCAAAGGGTTTGTTACTCGTCGGACCTCCGGGAACCGGAAAGACCCTGCTCGCACGCGCGGTTGCCGGCGAGGCGGGCGTCCCCTTCCTCTCGGTGAGTGGCTCGGATTTCATGGAGATGTTTGTCGGCGTCGGTGCGAGCCGGGTGCGCGACC
>Ga0307373_10009549_pt1 | contig 14459 bp, 10 predicted proteins | sample OX2MG_FD_202534 | JGI IMG/M metagenome (GOLD analysis project Ga0307373, IMG submission 202534) | Soil microbial communities from Risofladan, Vaasa, Finland - OX-2 | ecosystem: Environmental > Terrestrial > Soil > Coastal area > Acid sulfate soil | place: Finland: Risofladan, Vaasa | collected... | reverse complement strand
TTCCCGGCATCGCGTCTAGTCGATGTTGCGGGAACAGGATCAGCGTCAGCGAGCACTTCGTAGGGGGTGTAGGATACGACCCTCTCTATCCTGAAGTACCTCTCTCCCTGCATCTCGACCATGGCAATGAGCTGGTCCCCCTTCTTAATCTCCGTGAAGTGGGGATTGGACATGTTGGAGAAGAATATCCCTTCTCCTATGTCGGCCAGTAGGACTGACGGCCCCACCCGGGGACGCACAGCTATGTCAACGTTTATCGTGGTTTTTCTCAACATGGCAGCACCTAAGCGTGAAGGGTGATGGGCGAATGAGGGAGAGTGAAGAGGGGAAGGGGAGAGCCCGGGCTCGGGAGCCCTCAAGAAGGTTTATATAGATTGACGAGGAAATAGACTGGATGGGCTTGTAGCGTAACGGTAGCGCGCGTGCATGGCAGATTAGCGCTCTTTTTTGAGGGTTAGACTGGTTTGCCATGAGGATCACTTCCTTTGTGACTGCGTAGCTTTAAATTGCTTGTGCCCACCTACGCCCTTCGGCGTATTGGCCTTCTGCAAGGCCAGAAGCCTCCTGATCACCTCCTCGAAACTGTCTCGTGTGGTAATCTTGAGCCTGGCCAATTGCTTGTAAGTAGTCTTGGTCACTTTGAGGTTACGGCTCGTTGGTTCTGGTCTCGCAGGCATTTCCGTCACGAGGATAGTAGACTGGTAAGCTATAAATAGCTTTTGGTGCCCAACGGGATACCACAGGACACCATAAATACCTGCGCATCCATAAATTCCTGCATGGAACAGATGCGCTATTCCTCGCGCTTGCTCAAGCTCCTCGATGGGACGCTTGAATGCAACCGCCAGTATTTCAGGGCCGTAGTCGACGCCCTGACTATAAAGGGCAATAATCCCCAGACTATAGAGTACTATCTGTTTGGCCTTCACCTGTTCGCTAGAAACTTCAAAGACACAGATTTGGCCTCCCTCTCTCAATGCGAGATAGCCAAGGGACTGAGCAGCATAAAGGACCTGCATTACTCAGATCACACTGTGCGCCATGCGAAGCGCTCGGTGAAGCAGTTCTATACAAGGCTCCGGGGCGCCCCCTTTGCGTCCTTCATCAAGCTTGGGAACGTGCAGTCAACACTGCGTAGGAGTGATCTGATAACCAGGGGGGAGCTCACGGATATATTGAATGGCGCCCATACCCTTAGGGACAGGGCCATATTTGCCCTACTCTATGATGGAGCGCTGAGGAGAGGGGAGCTGCTGGCGCTCAGGATCAAGGACTTTGACTTTGGAGGAGATATCGTCCATGTGACCCTTAATGGCAAGACAGGTGTGAGGACCATACCCCTGACCTTCTCAGTGCCATATCTCAAGGCATATCTGGATGCTACCCCACGCTTGACCAATGAAGCCAGGCTCCTGGACATAGGAGAGCCCGGGCTTAGGATGGTGATGAGGAGGACCACGGACCGCAGAGACCTGGGAAAGAGGTTGTATCCCCAGCTGTTCAGGACCTCGAGGCTGACTGAACTGGCTGCCATCTGGCCCGAGCAGCTGGTCAAGAAGTTCGCCGGCTGGACTCCAGACAGCCCGATGCCTTTGGTTTATGTGCACCTGAACACCGCGGATCTGGACAGGGCAGTGATGGCGCCCTTAATAGCTCACATCAACTGAGAGCCCCAGCCTTAGGTTCGTGCCTATGCCATCAGCCTTGATCATCTGCGTCTGGTTCCTTACATCGAGTATGCGCTTGATGTGTGCGTAGTAGTACATCATCCTCTTGTCTGCCCAGCCGATCCACCTCAGTATGAGCTCTTCCCTCACCCTGTGGAGTATCAGGTTAGCGCAGCGCATGTGCCTGAGGATGTGTGGGGTAATCCCGGCGTTCTTGTGCACGTTCCCGGCCTCGTCCCTCAGATTGGTCTTGAAGTTGCGCTTCACCAGCCTGCTTATCCTATCATCAGCTACGTTACCCCATTCTGAGAACTTGAAGATCTGCTCTGTGTTGAAGACATTCCCCCCATCGGTTATGAAGTTCCACATCTGCTGCTCGTAGATGTCGAATATTGGCATTATGGCCGCGATCACCTCCCTGTTGGCTGTTTGACGGGTGAAGTGCTTCTCGTTGACCCTGGTGACCTGCATGTAGCTGTAGCCATCCTGGAACCCGGTGTTCAATTCGATGCCAGGTTTAAGGAAGGGCTCATTGAGCCTTGCCCCAGTCAGGTAGAGGAAGTAGAAGTACTTGGTGAGCTGCACCGGGAACCAATTGTGCCTGTGGGGCTTTGTCTTATCGTCCTTGAACTTCGTCAGATAGGCCTGCCCGATATCCCAGACCTGCTTGCAGATGTCGCTCTGGTTGGAAAAGTACCAGTTGTTGCAGTTCCTCCTCCTAGTTTGGTTGTCTTCCATCGGTATCACAGTTTGAACAGCCAGGTCGTGAGCCATGCCATGCCGAAGATGAGCACGTTGATTATGGCATCAGGTATCATTCCAGCGCCTACCATGACCACAGACAGCACCAACACAAGCGCGGCTATTGTGGCCAGCTTACCCCTGCTCGGCGCAGTATCGTAGGCGATGAAGAGGAATAAGTACAAGAGATAGGGCAGCGCAGGCCACAGCCAGCTGAGCGGGCCGCTGCCCACGCTATTGATCGACGCCGCAAGCGGGTTCACAGTGCTGTTGCCAGCATGAAGCAACGATGTCCAGTTATATCTTGTTCCGTTCGGATAGAAAGGCATATCAACCACCCTCTTGTACACTTCCCTTCATTATCAGCGAGATACCTATCATGATGTTGATCACTGTTATGTAGCCTATTATGACCAGGGAGATTATCGCCGCTATGCCCGGCACCAGGTCTATGTAGGCGAACGTTCCCGTGAACACGAGGTAGATCATGGAGGGCATATTCCATATCGTGCTCATGAAGGCCGAGAACGCCCCATAAATGAACGACAGTCCTCCGAATATCTGCAGGTTCCCTGGTGAGATGGCTCCGAATCCAGATGTCGAGTTCGCCTGCTGGGCCAGGGGAATCACGATCTTGCTTGTGTAGCTTTGCAGCGTGGTGTTCACTATGTTACCATAGAATTGCTTCTGGAACGCCGCCGGGGTGGCCACCGCAATTATCGGCTGCAGGACTATCATTATCACTAGGAACTGCGTTATTGCAGCCAATTCAGCCCCTATGTTTATCGTTGGTGGCATATCAACCCGCCATTATCTGTCCGCCCCCTATGGACTCGTTCCTGAACCTCACTATTCCGACTATAAGCAAGAAGATGGCTATCGCAGCGTTGACTGCGGTGCCCAAGAAGGACGTCAATCCAGTGCCCCACAGGAAGAAGGTCATCAAAACCTCTATGAAGCACGTGTTTGACAGCTCGTGCTGGTTGCTGCCAAGGCCCTCCGAACCCTTTATGCCGGCCACAGCCCCGACTATGTAGAACAAGAGCGCCAGGAACCCGTTGATGGCCGTATTGTAGCCTGCGGTAAAGATGTTGTTGAGTATGAACGTAAAGCATGTCACCGGCGTGCTGTTGCTGGGCTCTATCGCACATACTTTCGTCTTGTACTCGCTCTTTGCTGACAAGGGGTAATAGGTGTACGTGATGCCCGAGCCGGTGAGATTTACAGCATTGATGGGGTAGATGTTCTCTATGTTCGTATAATTCGTCACGCTCACGTTCCAGCGCTCTACCAAGTTTGTCGGATCCGATGCAGCGCAGTTTATCACCGATGTGTTCAGTATCGAGTTGAAGGCCATGGTGCAAGTGGCTGTCGGGCTCCCGAGCTTGAAATGCGGGACGTTTAGGTTGTTCGGCAGCTGGAGGGTTATGGGGCTTGTCCAGATGCTGAAGTTTGTGGCGTATATTATGTTGCAGTTGCTCCCATTGAGGACCCTGAACGCGTAGTCGCCGCCCTGTATCAATGGCAGCTGGAAGGGCACTTGGGTTATCCTGAATTGTTGCACAGATGTGGCAGTCAGGTTGTTTATGCCCTTCAATACCTGTATGAATTGGTTTACAGGGTTTGAGTTGAAGCCCGAGTAGATGTTGAAAACGACATAGGTACCATTTGCGTTATCCACAGGATAGACGTAAAGCGATCTGAACTGGGAATTGCTTATCGTAGAGCTGCAATAGTTGTTCACCTCTAGCACGTGGCTTGGAGCGCTTGTGCCCAGGGTAAGCGTGCTGAACGTATAATTGGGATTTTGGAAGGTCGATTCGGGGATGTAGATCTTGAAGGCGTTCCAATTGAACGATGTCGAGTTCGATATTACGTAATTGTTAAAGAGCGCAGTCTGGAACGTGGTGGTATTGGCTACCAAGCTTATCAAGTTCCTTTGGTTGTATGAGGAGATGTTCAGTATCTCCCTCGTGTATATGCCATTAGCAGAGGTGTTCCTGGCCACTTCCTCAAAGTTCTGCAGGCTCAGCGCGTTTGCTGAAAGACCAAGTATGTTGCCCCCTATGCTGTTCGTGAGATTGACGCTCGTGAAGCCATAGACCCCCTGCAGGTTCAATGGGAGGCTCAGTATATTGCTTCCCTTAGTCACTATTATGTTAGAGGGTGTGGTGTTTGTCGAACCGTCAATCAACCAGCGGATTGGCGGGCTGTACCATACCGTGTTGGAGAGCCAGAGCGCAACAGGGAAGTACTGTATGTTTTCATTCGTGAGGTTGAACGCCGGCGCTGCATGATTGAGGACGAGCATGTTCACAGGATCCAGCGTTTGGTTAAGCACCACTACTGTGGATAGTGGATTCCCTGGCTGCACCTCATTCGCTTCGTAGACATAGTTTCCCGTCGCGTCGCTGTTAGGGGGCACATAGCTGATGTTGAGCACGTGGCCCATGACCGTGTTCCATGAACCGCTGTTTATGCTCCTGTTGAGGTTGAATATTATGTTATTCGATGGGCTCTGCGTGTAAAGCTTTATCGGGTAGTGCCACGTGTCTATTACGTTCGGAGTACCCGGGGCTGCTGACGAGTACGTAGTGGACCAATTCTCGATATAGAGCGGCGTGTATCCGCACCACGTCTGTGTTATGCTGTTTCCTACGAAATTGCCGGTTCCGAGGACATTGGCCACATAATTGGCGCACAGTATCGTGTTTGATATCGTATTGGTTACCGAGTTGGTGCTAGTCGTGGTGGACCCGACATCAAGGTTGTTCAGGAACTGGTTCAGGACTATCTGTTGCGCTGCATCTACGCTGTTTTGTGTCACGAAGGACGCCGTTGTAGAGCATTGGTATCCCAGAACGCCCAACCAGATCTCGTTCCCGCAATTACTCTCTGAAAGGATTGTAGGACCTTTGTTTATCGTGAGCGTTGCAAGTGCGTTCGTACCTAATGTGCTGTCCACACCGTTGAAGGTGAGCGCGCTGGGCGCATTGCAGGTCTCCGCATTCTGGCCTGAGCAGTAGGTATATGTTGCTGACGTTGTTCCGCTGGCGAGGACTACGTTTGAGAGTGTGGTCACAAGACAAGTGTCCCCTGTTTGACAGGTTGCGGTGATGGTGACAGGTTGATCGTATACCGCCGGGTTCGGCGATATGGATATGGATGATGCTGTGGGAGCGCTTCCGTAAGTAACTGTTGGCATGACGCCGCCTGGCGGATTCAGCCTTATGCGGAACCATTGGAGTATGGTACCAGGCGCGCCATTCGCGCCGCCGGCGCTCTGGACGACACCCACATAGGTTCCTGTACTTGTGGTCGATCCGCCAGACACTACTGGCGTACCGTAGTTTTGTTGCGCTGTAAAGCCTGCGCTGCTAGACCAATGTAGCGAATATATCTCTGGAGAGGTAGTAGTAAATCCTGTGGGTGTATATGTCCCCGGTACCGAATCGCTGTTTCCAAAACCCAGATAGTTAGCGCCTCCGTTGCACCCACCCGCACCCATCATGCATAACCCTGCTATCACTGCTCCTGCCTCTCCCTGGTCGTTGAAACCGATGTTCATAGCTGATGGTCCAGTCTGCGTGGGCGTGCTTCCGTAGAAATCGAGTATCTCCGCTGAGTTATCGCCGAATGTGCCTATCGTGTCCATGTATCCGCTGCTCCCTGTCCCTACAGTGATGCCGTTGTTGATCGTCACAGTACCTGCAGTGGCCCAACCGCTCGGGGTAGATGTGCCAAGGAAGTTCTGATAGAGTATCGGGAAAACGATATTTCCGGTGTCGTATTCCGCGTAGAATGGCGATTGGGTCGGAGATTCGCCTATGCCGTTGGCTCCTCCAGGGAAGAAGTTAACGCCTGAGCTCGCGATGCCCAGATAGTAGATGCCATTAGCCCCTGTGGAACCTGCTATGACGTTTGCTCCAAGGTTCACCCATAGCGAGTTGTAGGTTTCAGCCCATGCCGGGACAACCGCGCCAGAAATCCCGTTATAGACTACGACGTTCCCTACGAGCACGTTCACCGGGGTGTTAGAGAATAGAACTTGGAGGCCTGATGCTGTGGTTGCGCCGTTGGTGTTGACTATGTTCACGGGTATACAGCTGCTTATGAGACTTGAGATTGAGGATGGGGTTGTGCCGCAGCCTGACGCGGAGACCAACGGAAGGCCCGCTGACAAGGCCAACAGAAACAGGATCCCGAAGAGGATATTCGATCGTCTCATTTCAACCACTCGATATGGGGCCTCCTGTAGGCGAGCCTCTGGGCCTTCCCGTTATTATCAGCACGAAGTAGACCAGCGTTCCTATTGCGGTTATGACCGGCATGCTGTCAAGCAGATAAAGCGTATCGGTATAATAGGCAGCTGCCGCTATCAGCCCCGGGGATGTGAGCATGTTGTACGCAGCATCGGATATCGGGAACGAGACAACCAGCCCCACTATCATGATCAATAGGCCTATCCCCAAGGTCGTAGGATCGGCGGCCTCCTGCCTTGCATTCACGAATATGACAAGGAACATGGCGAAGTACATGATGATTATCATGGAGTTGCCTATGTCCAAGAAGAAGAGGTTGCCCAGGTTCGCTATCACCGCGGCGCCGGTGGGGCTCCCCGACGCTGTGGTGAACGCCTCGAGCTGCGGACCGAAGCTGAGCCATATCGTGGTCATTATGATCAGGACTATGGCAAGGCACGGAAGCAGGGTTATCCCAAGGATAAGGGGATCCCATACGAACCCCTTCATGTTGCGCTTCATCGTGCTCTTGAGCACGTTCCTTATCCGCTCGTTCATGCAACCGCCAACCTGCGCCCATATCCGTCTGAGTAAGCATCATCCACTACCGGCCTTATGTCTAGGCCGCGCTGTATGGTGCCCGGGGCAGGTATAGCAAGTCCCCTTGAGATCTCGGGGAACAGGAGCGAGACGAGCGACGGGGCGTAGTGCGAGGTTATCCCTCCAGGCTGCGGCTGCAGCGTGGGCTGATTGTTGCCGCGCGGCCTTGGCAGCACCGCATTCAGCTCCGAGTAGGGGCTCTTCTTGGGAGGGGGATAGCCGTAGTAGTAGCCATAGGGGTACTGGTAGCCGTAAGTGGAGGTGTAGGGAGACGTGTAGGGCGAGGAATACTGAGATGTGTAAGGCGATGAGTACCCTGACTGGTAGGGTGACGAATACGGCGATTCAGAGGGCGAGGCATAGCGCGACGAGTAGGGGGAGTTGTAGCCCGAGTTGTACTCCGATGAGTAGGGGGACGAGCCGTATCCGCTCGAGAAGGAGGACCCGTAGGGGGCTCTGGGGCTTGAATATAGGGATGGAACCTTTGACAGGTAAGCGTTTGGAGGGCTGCTTGGCTGTTGCGATGCGTTGTTGAGCTCTGAGGGTCTTTTAAGGGCAGATGGCTCCCCGAGTCCCTGAGCTGGGTTCTGCGCTGCGAGGGCTGTTTCCTGCGCAGGGACAGGGGCTACGGTCCTGAACAGCAGGTCCGCGTTGGCCACCCCATCTGCAGCTGCGCCTCCATTGAGCAGAGGGGTAAGGTCTACGACCCCATCATTGAAGTCCTCCTCCTTCAGGCCGAACTTCTTGATGGAGGCCTGTTTGGCCGCCTCAAGGCTTTCGTCCACCGAACCCCTTGAGAAGGGGTTGGAGTTGAACCTGTTGAGGTACTTGGCCTGGAAGTACGGATCGATCACGTCCTTTATCCTCCAGTCGTTGGGCGCGAAGGTTGCCTGCACTCCCTCCTTTCCGAACTCGAACTGCGCATCCTTGTAGAGGTTTATGTCCTTGGTCGCCTTGGCTATCTTGGCCTCACTTATGCTCTGCGCGTTCTTCTCCAGGAATGAAGCCTCCCTTGCGCTGATGCTACTTCCCTTGGAGGATATGGCGTTGGTCTTGGTGGCCACTCTTACGGCTTGTGCCTTGTCCTTTATGATCTGCGATACCTCTCTGGCCCTTATCCCGTCCTTGGTCGTGATTACCTTGTCAGGGATGAAGTTGGGGTTTGATGTGCGCACAGGCCTGTAGATGATGTCCGCTACAGGCTTGAGCGTCTCAGTATCGAATATTACCTGGTGATCACCTGAACTGGTCGGCGATATGGTCAGGCGCTCTGAGTCCAGGCCATTGGCCGCGTAGTAGTCCTTCGCGTACCTGAGGGCCTTGTCCATGAGGTCCCCGACCTTGGCCTTGTCATTGGTGTACAGGTCGCTGTCCCCTGCCTCCCTGAAGCTGCCATCAGGCATCTGGACCTTTATCGCGCCGCTGCCGCCTATGTATCCGCCCTCCCTTGTGGCGAGCCTGGCGAAGCCGTCCTGGAGCGGTGTGAGCCTCCCGTAGATCACATTGCCGCCCACTGCCTTCTTGTACTCATTGAGGAACTTCTGCCACTCTGCAGGCGCCCTGGCGATGTCCGCTTCATCGAACAGCCTGAGCGAGAGTGCGCTCGATACCTTCTCCTTCAAGGACTGCGCCACTGATTGGACCCTGACTCCTTCCACGCTCCTTGCCGCGTTGTGCGGCTCTCCGAGCGGCGTCTTGTTGGTCGGCTTGGTCACATCATAAGACTCTGGCTGGTCCTGAGCCTTTGCGTTGATGATGTGGCCCTTCGCCCCATTCTCTACTGTGTTGAGCAGCCCCTTGTCCGATGGATCAATCTCGTAAGTGTGCGCGCCAATCTTGTTGAGCCCCTCAGCTGCCTCCTTCACGAAGTTCTCCATCTGTTCAGTATTCGAGAAGACCGGGTCTATGTCATGCGGATCCCTGGGGAAGAGGGATATCGGTTCTCCCTCGGTGTACTTCTTGAAGGTCGCCGGCGTGATGTAATCAGCGTCCAGGTTGCCGAAGGGCGTCTCTATCAGGTTGGGTTCCCCGGGCTTCGGCTCCAGGTAGGTCTTCTGCAGCATCTGCATCTTGGAACCTACGGATCCCCTGAGCTCCTGGATCTGGCCCCTGTACTTCTTGACCAGGTTGGTGATGAACTCGTTCTCCTCTGGCGTCCTTCCCTCCAGCGCTATCTTGAACTCGCTTGCCGATGGATAGCGACCAGAGCTCAGCCTCCTCACCACGTTGAGCCAGGCCTTTGCGTAGGCTGCGTCAGTGGGTGCAGCATCCTTTATGTCCGCTATGGTCTTCTCGAGTATCCGCCTGCCGAATGGAGTAGTCAACAGGTCGGAGCTCTCACCTCCTGGAGTCTTTGTTGCCTTGAAGCCCTTGGTCTCAGGGAACAGGGATATCGGCTCCCCGGCCTCGTTGAGCTGCGGCTTTGCGAAGTACTGTGCAGCGCTGGGCGTCCCTATCCCAAGGTGCACAACGTCCCCGAGCTTCGGTGCTTCTGGCGGCAGGAACTCAGCCAACTGGCCCACTGCACCCGTCTTCTGGGTTCCTGCCGCGGCTGCCTCCTCGCCCTCCGATCCTATCCTCCATCCATCGGGGGTATAGACTACGTTGAGAAGCCCTATCTCGTCCTGTGGTGATACCTTGAAGGTAAGCGCGCCGACGTCCACTCCTTGGCCTTGGAGGACCCTCACCCTGGGCCCGAAGTCCTCTGCACCTGGCAGCGCTGCAAGCGCGCCGGTGAGGAGCGGGTTCTGGCCGGTCGCAGCTCCTATGCCGGCACCGGCGGCGAAGGTGGTGCCCAATCTCGCTAGGCCTTGAGTTGCAGTAGGCAGAACCGACGCAATTGCTGCAGCTTCTGGTATGACGGCGCCTATTGATGCGGATATGACAAACGCGTTGAGTAGCATCTCAGGAGTAATCTTTTGTCCTGTAGTCTGCGCGTTGACTGCGACAAGTGTGGTTCCGAAAACCCCGAATTTTAAGGCGCTTTGAAGTGCATTAGGTGATTGCTTTACGGCTGCCTGTGCCAATATCGACAGTGGCCCGAAATCTTCTGGAACGTATGAAGCTATCCTATCTACGAATGGCGCTAAACTTTTCACTATTTTGATGGCCTCAATTGGCGAAGCAATTGCGCCGCCTTCTGCCCCTGCAATCGCTGAACCTACTAAGTTAGCGGTTATTGGTTTGCCTGATTGAGAGTTTTGATATGCTGTGTATGCTGAATTTATTCCAGCTCCTCCAAGGATACCAAGTGCGATTGTGGTTGCAGATACCCCTAGTCCTGCAGCTATCAATGGCCCTGCAGTAATCAATGGAGCGAGCATAAGACCGTTGGCCACAATCTTGAACTCCTCGCCATTCGGAAGCTGGTTTGAGACTACGTTTATCTGATTCTCTATATTGTTGATGGTCTCGAAAGGATGTGCAATCTCCGTATTATATTTTCCTCCCAGAAGATTCTCAAGTTCCACCCCTTGGCCTGCGAATTGCTTCTCGAAATATGGAAGATTCAATGTGCTGTCGTTGACGTTTGGGTTGTTGGCCTCACTTTTGAGGTTATTGTTGAAGTGTTGTAGAAAGGTATTTATATTATCGATTACACCAGTATTATTGGATTTAGATGTATCCGACATTTGTGCAGAACCTTGAAGCGTGGATAGTGATTCTGTTATGTCTCGCGCTGGCTGGCTACTGTTATTATAAAGGCTGGTACCTCCCAGATAAGAAGAAGTTTGAATCTTCGGATTACTATAAGAACTTTGACTCCCGAGTGAGGAAGCTCCGCGAGGAGAGGAGGGCCCGAAAGGAAGCGGAGCAGCGTTCTGCTGCCCACTCGTGAGCGCTGAGAGGAACTCGTTTATATCTCCCTGCGTGAGCTGCGTGCCCTGAGGCTGGCCTGCCAAGGCCGCGAGCTGCGCCATGAAGCCTGCCTGCTGCTGGGCGGCTGCTTGTCCTGCAGGGCTCAGGTCGTAGTTGAGCGCGCTGTAGTATGCCGGGCTAGTGCTGGAGAGAAGATTGGATCCCGTGCCCAGCGCCTGCAGCTGCCCAGTTGTGGAGTTGGTCGTGAAGCCGTTCTGTACCTGTATGTATGGAGGCGCGCTTGCCCCCATGCCGTTGAGCGATGTCCCTACCTGCGCTGCCTGCTGACCAAGTGCGATTGCGCTCGCCGGCGTGTCAAGAGTTATCGGCGCACTGGGGTTGTTGTCGTTCACTGCGGTTATCTGCGCCGGGGTAGATTCGGTTGCTGGCACCAACGTGAATGTGTATCCGTTGGCCGTGTAGGTCATGTCTCCCGCGCTACCGAATCCTATGGCTGTGGAGGTGCCGTCCGCGTTGATCGTGGAGACTATCGGGATGCCGGGGTTGGCGCCTATCTTCGGACCAGTTGGCGAGAACGCCACTCCCGAGCTGTCTGTCAGCTGGTTGAATGGAACTTCCCGCGTGACCTGCTGCCCTGCGATGGGGGTGTAGATGAGCTGCACTCCCTGCGCCGTGGTCGTGGTGCCTATTGAGTACTGTATGCCGTTTATGGTCGTGGTGCCCCCAATGTTCACTGTTGGAGTAGCCGATGCACCCAGGGGACTGCTTGCCGTTGACTGCTGCGCGTTGACAACGGATCCAGAGGGGAGCTTGCCTCCTGTGCCGGTATACAGGCCATAGGCCTGATCAACCGCGGCGTTCGAGGCTATCACGTTAAGGTTGTCTGTGCCGCTCTGCCATCCTGCAGGCGCGGGCTGATTGGTCACGTACGTTATCCCGTTGACCGTGACCGCGATCATCCCGTCCTGGTTGGAGAACTTGGTGTTATTGCCGAAGTTCGTGTAATCGTAGACCGCAGCCGTACCCATGCTGCCTGAGGCCGGGTTCGATGTGGTGCTTACCTTTGCAGGAGCTGCTGGCGCCGATGGGACAACTGATGTGCCTCCGGTGTCCGTCCCGCTGCTTATCGTCGATACGCCGCCGCTCGCGCTTCCCGTCCCGGCGTTGTTGCCTATCCCTCCTGCTATTCTCCCACCCGTTCCGCCACCGACAAGTATTCTCCCACCCGTTCCGCCACCGACAAGATTAGCCGGCGCACTATTTGAGCCTAGAGAGCCAGTACTGTTGGCTAATATGGCCGCGCCAGCAGGCGTTGATGCAATGTTCGGGTTATATGCAACTCCACTGCCGCCTGTTGTCGTGGGTGCGCCAGCTGCCGATTCCATTGCAAGGACTGAAGATGATGCTGGGTTGAGAGGATCCTGAGCAGGAGGCGGCGGACTGGATACTATCTTGCTGTTGCTGGTAGATGCAGCGGGCGCCGGGTTCGAGGAGGTTGTGGTTGTAGTCTGCACCCCGAAGACCGTGGGCTTGCTAGAGGTGGTGGACTGAACATTCGTTCCCGAGACGATTGCCATGTTAAGAATTAGGAATAATAAGTCTCATGAGAGTATGTTTGGGCTTTAGGCTCTTGCAGCGGCTCCTACTTCATGAAGCCGCCGCTTCCGCCTGTGCCGAAGCCACCACTCCTCAGTGCGAGTAGTATTGCGACAAGAAGCGCTATGAGTACAAGGGCCCCTACCAGGATTACGAGGTTGTTGGTGTACGCTGAGTTCAGGCTGCCCGATGATGCGGTCGCGTTAACAACTATGCCGTAGGTGTTAGGCAGCGTGACCGTCGCTATGCCGTTGGCGCTTATCTGGTTCGATGTGTATGATGCTGGCGCAGAGCTCGGCGTCACAGAGTTGAAGACCTCGACCGCCTGGACGTTGAGGCTAGGCGCGGCAGATGCCGGGACACCTGTTAGCGTTATCGTGTTAATCGTAAGGAAGTTGCCGCAGTAGCTGCAGAGAAGCTCACCGTTGGATCCGCTCGTCACAGTGAAGGTATTCGTGACAGAGGTCATTCCGTTTGCCACTATTACGTTCGTTGCCACGTTCGCAGGATAGGCTCCTGTTATCGTTACCGTGAGAGGGTTAGATGCGGATATCCACGATGTGGGTCCGACGAAGTTAAGCGTGATTCCGTTGCCGAGCGTCGCGATGTTCGCGGCTATGGCGGATTGAGGGCTCGTCAACTGCGAGATGCTGGGAGTACCATACTGTTTCATGAGGTTGTTCGCAGTGCTGGCGGATGCTGAGTAGTTGATGGTGTTTATGATGTTCAGGACGAATATCGCCACGCCCAGCGCTATCGCGATACCGATAGCGACATAAATGCCTTCTGCATTCCCGGCCATGCTTATCATTCCTCAATAACTCTCATGAGAGTATCTTCGCTTCTTGCACTTCAAATCCAGTTGAACCCTGCCTCCTTCGCAGCCTTGAGGCCGTCCTGCGTCTCCCTGCTGAGCCAGTGTATCAGAAACAAGGTAAGCAGCAACAGATGGATCCCCATCATGGCCGCATAGAATGGCGTATAGCTGTATATGACCCCGGGCAGTACCTTTGAGGTTGTGGTGCTATTCTCCATGCTTATCGTGGTGACCACATCCGATGTGATCGTGTTGGTCAACGTATTAGTGGTAACCGCATTGGTGGTGTAACCAGATATTATTGTCGTTGAGCTGCTCTGCGCAATCAGCGCCCCGAGTGAAAGGGACCAGGCCGCTATGGCAAAGAGGAGGAAGAACAGCGGACGTATCGAAAGACGCTTCACGTCATCGGCATAGGTGAACAGCGTTATGATTGAGAATGTTGTGCCGAACGCAAAGAACAACGCAAAGAGTAGATCCATCCCCTCACATCGCCGTGCCTGCTGCCATGTTAAGAATTAGGAATAATAAGTCTCATGAGAGTATGTTTGGCTGGATACAAAAAGGGGAAGGGGGAATAACCCCCCTCCCTAAACAGACGGGGTCTTCACTTCATGAAGCCGCCGCTTCCGCCTGTGCCGAAGCCACCACTCCTCAGAGCAAGGAGTATAGCAACCAGGAGGCCTATGAGCACAAGTGCGCCCACCAGGATTACCAGGTTGTTATTGTAGGTGGAGTTCAGCTTCCCTGTCGATGCCGTCACGTTCGCCACAACACCAGAGTTCGCACCGAACTGCGCCGTCAAGCTGTTTATGGTCTGTGCAGTTGACGAGTAGTTGATGGTGTTTATGATATTCAGGACGAACACGGCGACACCTAACGCTATCGCGATCCCGATAGCCGTATAGATGCCTTCCGCGCCTGCCATTACTTCACCGGTATGGATATTAAAAAACAGCTCTCATGAGAGTATCTTGG
>Ga0307373_10009548_pt1 | contig 14460 bp, 20 predicted proteins | sample OX2MG_FD_202534 | JGI IMG/M metagenome (GOLD analysis project Ga0307373, IMG submission 202534) | Soil microbial communities from Risofladan, Vaasa, Finland - OX-2 | ecosystem: Environmental > Terrestrial > Soil > Coastal area > Acid sulfate soil | place: Finland: Risofladan, Vaasa | collected... | reverse complement strand
GTCGCGGTGGCGGCGATCCTCATCGCCAAGCACCTCGGAGCGCATGTCTTCGCAACCAGCCGGTCCGTGGCCAAGCGAGAGCGCGCGCTCCAGCTTGGCGCCGAGGCAGCGTTCGATTCGACAGGTTTCAGCAAGGCCGTGCGCGCGGCGACGGGCGACGGCGTCGACGTGGTTTTCGAGCACGTGGGGCCTGCGACGCTCGACGAGTCGATGCGCTCGCTGGCCATGGGCGGCCGAATCGTCACCTGCGGCTCCACGTCCGGCGTCAAAGCTGAGATCACGATGCCCCGGCTCTTCTTTCGGCACGCAGACCTGCTGGGGTCGACCATGGGCAACGCGGGCGAATTCGCGTCCGTGCTGCAGGCGATCGACACGGGGATGCGTCCGGTGGTTGACTCCGTCTATCCGTTAGACGAAGTGCAGGCCGCATTGACGCGTCTCGACGCCGCGGAGCAGTTCGGCAAGGTCGTCCTGTCAGTGCCGGCGAATTAAACAGCGAGGAGAGGTTCGAGTGAGAGGTTTCAAGGCTTTCCTGCTTCGGGGCAACGTGGTGGACCTGGCCGTAGGCGTCGTCATCGGAGTGGCTTTCGGCGCAGTGGTCACGGCGTTCGTCAAGGACCTGGTCACGCCGCTCATCGCCGCCATCGGCGGCAAGCCTGACTTCGGCACGCTCTACTTCACGGTCAACAACAGCAAGTTCCTGTACGGGGACTTCTTCAATGCGCTGATCGCGTTCGTCATCGTCGCCGCGGTCATCTACTACTTCGTCGTCGTCCCCTTCACCGCCCTCGTGGCGAGGTCGCACAAGGAGCCGCCGGCGGACCCGACGACCAAGAAATGCTCCGAGTGCCTGAGCGAGATCCCGATCGGGGCCCGGCGCTGCGCGTTCTGCGGGGAGGCCCAGCCCGCGGGCGCCTAGCTCAGCTGGGGATCGCCCACAGCCTGGCTGCGGTCTCCTGGCCGAGGGTGACGTCAATGCCCCTGACGCGGACCCGAATCGTCTTCGCCACGTCGTCTGCGTCGACCAGCTCGATCTCGCGGCCAGGCACGAGGTCGCGTTCGTGCAAGTAGGCGAGGAGCCTGGGCGCCTCGCGCTCCGCCACCTCGGAGACGCGCGACACCCTGGCGAGTGCGCCCGCTTGGAGCGACGACAGCCTCACTTCGCGCGGCGCCGCCTCCGAGTGCCCGGGGATGGGGTTGCCGTGCGGGCACGTCTTCGGTCGCCCGAGAACCTCGTAGAGCCGCTCTTCGACCACTGAGGAGACCGCGTGCTCCAGGCGCGCCGCCTCGGCGTCGGCGGTGACCCAGTCCAGGCCGAGGGCGTCGGTCAGCCAACGCTCCATGATCCTGTGCCGGCGCACGATCGACTCCGCCGCCTGAAACCCCCGCGGGGTGAGCTCGATCTCCTTGTGGCCGTTCATGTTGACGAGGCCGTCCCGCGTCATCCTGCGCACGGCGACTGCGACCGTCGGACGGCTCACCCCGAGCCAGTCGGCCAGGCGCGAGCTGCGCAGTGGCTCGCCCTCCGACCACATGTAGTAGACCGCCTCGAGGTAGCGCGAGACCACCTCGGAAGGCTCGCGATGGCCGTCGTTAGACTTATCTAATTCCATCTTTCGTGCGTACTAACCACGTGGGACAACTATGAGCCAAGGAGCCGCGATCGCACTCGGCGCGATCGCCGGCGCCACGGTATTCCTCGGCCTGCCGGTGGCCCGGCTTCGCGGTCTGCCCAGGGGCCTGCAGGGCTTCCTGAACGCGTTTGCGACCGGCATCCTCGTCTTTCTGCTGTGGGACATCCTTTCGCATGCCGGGGGCCCGGTCGATGCGGCGCTGGTGCAGGGGCACCGAAGCTCCTTCGCGGCCATGGCCCTGATCTTCGCGGTCGGGGTCGGAGCCGGCCTGCTGGGCCTGGTCTACTTCAACCGGGCCCTGTTCGGACAGCTGCGGCACGGGAGCCCGGCGCCGAGCCCGCGCGCGCTGTCGCTGGCCATCGCCACCGGCCTGGGGCTCCACAACCTCTCGGAAGGCCTGGCGATCGGCGAATCGGCCCACGTCGGAGCCATCGCCTTCACAGGAGTGCTCGCGGTCGGGTTTGCGCTTCACAACATCACCGAGGGATTCGGCATCGCGGCTCCCATGACCACGGAGTCCAAGCCTGTCTCCTGGTCGTTTCTCGGCATGGCCGGGCTGATCGGCGGCGGCCCGACCTTTGTCGGCACCTGGATCGGATACCTCGCCAGCTCGACCTACTTCTCCATCGCCTTCCTCGCCGTCGCGGCGGGGGCCCTGCTGTACGTCCTCAACGAGCTGTTCAACCTCGGCCGGAAGATCAGCTCGCCGACCACGTTTGCGTGGGGCCTGCTGCTGGGTTTCCTGACCGCTTACGCGACCGACCTGCTGCTCACGGTCGCAAGCGCCTAGCCGGCGTAGTCGTAGGCTCCGGGCTCGCCGTGCGGATCGATGTCGGGCTCGATGTCCTCCCAGTCGGGGAAGCGCCACTTGAAAAGCCGCTCCTGGACCTCGAAAAGGCTGTCCAGCGTGTCCTGGACCTGGCCGCCGTCACGGAGCGGCTCACGGACGTGGTTCGGCATGGTCTCGGCCACCTCGCGCAGCTCGGCGCGAACCCGGCCGGGGACCGTCTTGACCCCGTCGCGGTTCATCTCTTCGAGCCGCCAAAGGACCCGGTCGGTGGCCTCGAGCATGCGCTGGAAGGCGTACCGGCGGCGGTTCTGCCGTCGGAGGGCCGTCTCCTGCTTCTCAATTCGGCTGCTCGTCTGATCAATCATGGTCAGCTACATTTTCTAGCTTACCGGCTCGAGGAGTCTCCTTGACTGAGTTCCTGGCCCATGTCGAACGTTTGTTCAGCCCGATCGAAAGGTGGGGCGAGTTCCGCCCGGGGGCCCGGCGAGCGGCCGTGGCGTTCATCCTTTTTCGTCGCTCGGGCGAATGGGAGGTGCCCTTTGTCAGGCGACGCACCGACCTTCGTGACCACCCCGGCCAGGTGGCCCTTCCGGGAGGCGGCGTACAGAGCGGCGAGTCCGCCTGGCAGGCGGCAGCCCGCGAGGTCGAAGAGGAGATCGGAGTGCCGGCCGGCCGCCTGGTCCCGCTCGGCGCAGGCGAGCCGATCTACGCCGCTGTTTCGAATTTTTCCGTCGCCCCCTTCGTCGCCCACCTGCCCGACCCGGTCCCTGAGTTCGTGCACGACGACCGCGAGCTCGAGGGCGTCCTGTCCATCCCCCTCGCCCGCTTGCTCGACGAGACGGCCTGGCTCGAGTCGGCCTCGCCGTGGCGCTTTCGCTACATGGCGCACGAGGAAAGTGTCGTGTGGGGCCTGACCGAGCGCATCGTGGCAGGTCTCGCACCCAGGCTCAAGGCAGCGCTGGCCTCGAGTCAAAGCCCGGACCTGCCCGCCTCCCTGGGCTGATTACCGCTGTGGTCGCTCTAGGTCACGCAGGTGCCGGAGCGACCACGCCAGGTACCCGGCGAGCATGGCGACGCCGAACGCATACGCGAGCACCAGGTATGTCATCGCACCGGCTCCGCGCCCATCTCGCCGCCGCGGGCATTGACCACCGCACCCGGCTCCGGCACGCGCTCGCGAGCATCCAGCAGGGTTTCGATGCGATACCGGATCGCGATCATCGTCGCAGCCAGGAGCAACGTGCAGGCCATGGTGACCAGGAACGTCCCGAGCATCGCCGCGGGCAGTGCGTCGGTGACGATGACCGGGCCGGGGTGGAAGGTGCGCCACCAGGTCACGCTGAAGTAGACGATCGGCACGTCGATGAACCCGAAGATCCCGACCACGGCTGCGAACCGGGCGGCCTGGCGACCGGGCTCGGCGAGCCGCCTCACCGCCAGGTAGCCGGCGTAGATGATCCACAGGACCAGGGTCGAGGTGAGGCGCGCATCCCAGGTCCAGAACACGCCCCAGACAGGCTTGGCCCACAGCATGCCCATGACCAGCGTCACCGTCGTGAACACAACTCCGACCAGGGCGCCCGCCCGCGCCAGCCGGTCCGCCGCCGCGCTCTCACGCCACAGGTACACGATGCCTCCCACCAGCACGACCGCAAAGCTCGCGAAGGCGGCGATCGCGGAGCTCACGTGCAGGTAGAAGATGCGTTGCACCGGGCCCTGCAGGGCGTCGGTGGGCGCGTACAGGAAGATCGCGCCGCCGGCCATGAACATCAGGGCCGCCGCGCCGGCGGCTGCCTTCTCGTACCTATTCATCGAGGACGAAGCGGGCAGCGAGCGAGGTCAGCACAACGAAAAGTATGTCCAAATCGATGAGCAGGCCGATCGCCTCGTCGTAGCCCCCGCCCAGTCCCATCGCGGACTGGACCGCCTGCCCGCCCGCGACGATGAACGGGATCCACAGCGGCAGGGTGAGCAGGGGAAGCAGCAGCTCGCGCGCACGGATGCGCGCCACCATGGCGGCGAATAGGCAGCCGAGGGCGGCCATGCCGATGGTGGCGAGCAGCACCGCGGCCACCACCGCAGCCGAGAGCGTGGTGCCGAAGAACAGGGCCAGCGCCGGGAGCATGACCGCCTCGCACAGGATCAGGAGCGCAGCCGAAGCGAGCGCCTTGCCCGCGAACAGCGCAACGGGAGACGCGGGCGTCATCAGCATGGCCTCGAGCGTCGCCTGCTCGCGCTCGGCGGCGAACGCACGCCCAAAAGCGACCAGCCCGGCGAAGACGAGCGCCAGCCAGAGGATGCCGGGCGCGATGCTCGGCGCGTTGTGCTGGTCGATCTGGAATCCGAAGTTGGCGATGACCAATGCCAGGACGACGAACTGCGCCAGCGCCGGCACCAGCTCGCGGGTTCGCCATTCTGAGCGCAGGTCCTTGCGCGCCACCGCCAGCGCGACCCTGAGCGGGTTCACTTGACCACGTGCAGTCGGGTCGGAGTCCCGGCTGAGCGACCGTGTCGGAGCACGAGCGAACGAGGGCAGAGCCGGCTCGCGAGCGCGTGGTCGTGCGTGGCGAGGATCACGGTGCGACCGGCCATGATCCCGGCCAGGAGATCACTCGCATCTGAGCCCAGGCTCGCATCCGGCTCGTCGAGGACGAGCAGGCGTGGGTCGTGCAGGATCGCGCGGGCGATGGCGAGCCGCTGCTGCATGCCGCGCGAGAGCCGGGCAGCGCGCCGGTACGCGACCTGACTCAGGCCAACCGTTTCCAGGGTTTCCGGTGCGCGGGAGCGGCTGACACCGTAAAGGTCGCAGAAGAACTCGAGGTTCTCCGTCGCGGTCAGGGCCGGGTAAAGACCCGGAGAGTGCGCGACGAACCCGATACGACGGCGAAGTCGCGCGCGCTCACGAAACGCGTCGAGGCCCAGGATCTCGAGCCGGCCGGAGGTCGGGCGCGCGGCGGTGGCAAGGATCCTCAGCAGCGTCGTCTTGCCGGCGCCGTTCTCGCCGAGCACGGCCATGTGCTCGCCTGAATCCATCACGAGGTCGACTCCCTCCAGCGCCGGATCGGAGCCGTACCAGTGGGTCAGGCCGTTGGCGACCAGGATGCTCATGTCTCGGCCGGCTCCTCGGGTGGCGTCTTGATCAAAGGCCAGAGGACGAACGGGCCGGCGGCGAACAGCAGCAGCGTCGCGACGATGATCGCCATCAGGCGGGCACCGCCGCAGGAGCTCTGCGGCGCGCCGGCGCGGCGGCGACGCTCCTTTCTCCCACGTTGCCCAGCACGACGCCGAGGATGATGATCGCACCGCCCGCCCAGATCCAGGTGACAAGCGGGTTGACGAACACCTGGAAGGACGCCGAGCCGTCGGGATTGCTCCCCGCCAGCACGACGTAGACGTCCGCCACCGGGGTCGTAGAGATGGCAACGCGGGTCAGAGACTGGCCGCCGAGCCCCGCATACGTCGCCCGCGAGGGCTCCAGCGTGCTGTCCCCGAACGTCATCGCCGCCACGAGCTCGGTGTGGTCCGACAGCTGCCGCTCCTGCGAGCCCGTGTACGTGAGCGTGTAGCCGGCGACCGTGACCTGCCCGCCGGGAGCCAGCGTCACACTCTTCTCCTGCTGCCACAGGTGCGACCCCGCGACTCCGGCGGCGAGCACGACGAGGCCGATGTGCGCCAGGTAGGCGCCGTAGCGCCTGCGCTTGAGGACGAGGCGGCTTGCCAGCCGTGCCCAGTCGCGGCGAGAGGCCGCGACGGCTCGCCCGTAGATGGTCACGCTCGTGGCCACTGCGGCGGCGGCGAGAGAGAACGCGACCAGGGCCGGGAACGAGCGCGCCCCGACGGCCAGCATGACGACGAGGGTGACGAGAGCGGCCGCGCTCGGCCAGCGCAGGGCGCGAATCGTGGAGCGTCCGGCCCGCCGCCAGGGCAACAGCGGCCCGGCGGCCATGAGGGCGAGGATCGCGGCGAAGATCGGCGCAGCCGCGCGCTCGTAGTAAGGCGCCGCGACCACGCGCTCGGCGCCGAGCATGCCCGTGACGAGGGGCAGGATGGTTCCCCACATCACGACCGCGATCACGCCGACCAGGAGCAGGTTCTGCACCACGAAGGCGCCCTCGCGCGAGACGATCGGCGCGGCCGCCCGAGCGTCGACGAGCGTGCTCGACCGCAGCGATAAGAGCACGGCTGAGAACACGATGCAGGCGAACAGGAACCCGAGGAACCAGGGACCGATGGCGCTGACGGCGAAGGTGTGGACCGACGGCACCACGCCGCTGCGCACGATGAACGTGCCGAAGACCACGAGCAGGAAGGCGAGGATGACCAGGCTGAAGTTCCACGTCCTCAACCGCCCGCGCTTCTCCTGGACCTGGGACGAGTGCAGGTACGCGGTGGTCGCGAGCCACGGCATCAACGCCACGTTTTCGACCGGGTCCCAGCCCCAGTAACCGCCCCAGCCGAGCACGTGGTACGCCCACCACATTCCGAGCACCAGACCGGCGCTCTGCAGGCTCCAGGCCACCAGCGCGAAGCGCCGGGTGTGGGCGATCCATGCCGCGTCGGTGCGGCCGGCGAGGAGTGCGGCCGCGGCAAAGCTGAAGGGGATCGCGAATGACGCAAATCCCGCCAGCACGACCGGTGGATGGATGAGCATGCCGCCGTCGCGCAGCACCGGGTTCAGTCCCAGGCCGTCGGGAGGAGTGATGGAGAGCAGATCGAAGGGACTCGCCACCAGCACGAGCACGATGAGAAAGAAGCTGAGAATCGAAGCCAGCACGCCGGCCGCGTAAGCAGCCAGCCGCTCACCCAGCGATGCGCTCGCCACAAGCGACGCGCTGCCGAGCAGCCCGAGGATGAGCGCCCAGTACAGCAGCGAGCCCTCCTGGCCGCCGTAGAACCCGGACGCGACGAGCGCGGTGGGCGTCGAGAGGTCGGTGTGCTCGGTCACGTAAGCGAGCGAGAAGTCATGTGTCAGCAACGCGACCTCGAGGAGCGCGCCGGCGACCACGACCATGGCCGTGGCTGCGTAAAAGGCCCGGCGACCGACCCGGACCATGACCGCGTTCTCCCGCCAGCCGGACCAGAACGACAGGACCGCGGAGAAGCCGCCCATCACGAGGCCGGCCAGCAGGGCGCCGGCTCCGAGATAGCCGATGATCACTGCGACATCACTGCGTGTAGGGCGTGGTCGAGAACCGTGAGGGGCATTTCGCCAGCAGCGTCGTGGCATGGAAGACGCCGTCGGCGCCGAGCTTTCCCTCGGCGACCACGGTGATGCCGGGGCGGAAGATGTCGGGGAGCGTGCCGGTGTACGCGACCGGTATCGACGCCGTGTTGTCCGTCTCTGTGAACGTCACGTGGAAGCCCCCGTCGCTCTTCTGCACGTCGTCTTCCACGATCCCGGCGACGCGGACATCGCCCGCCGAAGCGTGCGATTGCAGCTCCGCGACCGTGAGGTAGTACTCGGACGCGCCACCCGACGCCGAGTAGATGAGGTAGCCGACGCACCCGACGACGACGAGCGCGGGTATCCCCCATCGCATGAGCACTTTCATGACGCAATCAGCGCGAGGTAATGCGCGAGAGTCGGCGCGTCGAGCGGCCCAGAAAAGGACGCCACCACCAGGCCCTGGGGATCGATGAAGAACGTCGCCGGGAGGCCGGCCACGCCGTACGACTGGTAGGTGCCCGCGACGATCGGCCCCGCCGGGTAAGGATGGGGGTGGCTCTGCTCGAACGCGAGAAAGCCGCCGGCGGTGTCCTGGTTGTCGGCGCCGACGAACGCGACATCGGGCCGGGCGGTGGCGGCGCCGGCCAGCACGCCCCCCTCCTCGACGCAGGAGGTGCACCAGGAGGCCCAGAAGTTGACGACCACCGGCCTGCCCCTGAGCTGACCCACATTGACCTGGTCGCCCGCCGCTGTTCGGATGGCAAGGTTGGGCGCGCTCTTGCCCAGAAGGGGCGGGTTGGCAAGCGCGGCGTGCTGGAGGCCCCACGCCAGCGAGAACATGAGCAGGGCCCCGAGGATGATCACGCCAGCCCCGACCGCCGCCGACCTGCGGGTCACGCGCCTGAGTTTAGGGGGATGGCGTTCGCGGTCGCTATTCGCGCGTACAGGCGCCCGCTCGGCTTGATCGTGCGCTCGAGGTTGTTGCGGTCGACCGAGATCAGGCCGAAACGCATCGCGTAGCCGCGCGCCCACTCGAAGTTGTCCATGTTCGTCCAGTGGAAGTAACCGCGCACGTCGACACCGTCCTGGATCGCGAGCTGGACGTTGGACAGGATGTCGACCAGGTAGCGCTGGCGCCACTCGTCGTCGTTGCTGGCCAGCCCGTTTTCGGTTATGTAGACCGGTTTGCCCAGGCCCCGCAATTCGTTCAGCACCTCTCGCATCCAGGTCGGGTTGGCGCTCCAGCCCATCTCGGTGACCGGCTCGCCGGGCACGTTGAAACGGCGGATGAACTGGTCCCGAGGCCGGCGTGGGTCGAAAGCGCACATCTGGCCCCAGTAGTGCGCGATGCCGACGTAGTCGCTCGTCGCCTCGACGATGCGCCGCAGCTGGCCGGCGGCGACGGGCCAGCGATCCAGCACGAGCTGAGCGGTGCTCGCAGCTACGCGGTCGCGTCGGTGGTTGGTGGCGGGCATGAACAGGAACTTGTGATGCGAGAGGCCGACCTGGGAGTCGGGCCATTTGCGCTTGATCGCCACGTAGGCCAGCTCGTGAGCGCGCCGCATGTTCGCGGTGACGCGATATACGGCTGCGATGTCTCCCTTGTGCGCGGGAGGAAACTCCCCCGTGATCCAGCCGTTGCCCGCATAGATGCTGGGCTCGTTGATCGTGCACCAGACGCCTACGAGGTCGCCGAGCTCCTCCACGACGCGATGCACGTAGTGCATGAAGGCTTGCGGCGAGCCTGCCGCGGCCCACCCGCCCTTGTGGGCGAACCACTGCGGGCTCGTGAAGTGGTGCAGCGTGACCATTGGAAGCATGCCCTGCTCGCGCAACTCGCCCAGGACGTCGCGATAGTGCCGGATCTGCTTTGTATCGAAGGCCCCTTCCGTCGGCTCGATGCGCGACCACTCGATGGACAGGCGGTGCGCGTTCTGGTTGAGCTCCCGCAGCATGGCGAAGTCCTCGCGGTAGCGGTGATAGTGATCGCACGCGATTCCCGACCTGTCGCCGTTGGCGATGCGGCCGGGCTGCTGCTCGAACTCCCACCAGTCGGAGTTGCGGTTGTCGCCTTCGACCTGGTGAGCCGCGCTTGCGGTCCCCCAGAGAAAGCCGTCTGGGAAGCTGCTCTGCGGCACGCGACGGTCAGGCCGCGGCGCTCGCCGGGTTTTCGACCTGCGGCGGCGGGATGTACTCCCACGATTGGGGCGTGTCGCCGTCCATCTCCATCCTCAGCATGCCCGCTTTGTCGAGGCCCTTGCGGTACATCTCGCGCTCGTTGTGAGCCCTGCCTTCCAGCAGGATCCAGGCGGCGTTCAAGGGGTCGGCATGGCTCACCAAGGCAATCGTCTCGCCCGGGTGCTCGCGCGCCAGGCGTCGCACAACTTCGAGCACCCGTCCCCCCATCGTCTCGATCGACTCGTCGCCGGGAAGCAGTCCGCGCCTGGCCTTGTGGACGAACCACAGAGGACGCCGTAAGGGGATCTGCCAGTACGGCAGGCCCTGAAGGTAGCGACTGAACTCCGCCTCGCGAAGGTCGGGGTCGGGCTCCAGGACCGGCTGCGGAGCCATCTTCCCGCTCACGATCCGCGCTGTCTCGGCCGCGCGCGCGAGCGGGCTGTGCACGATGCGGTCGATTCCGCTCGCATGCAGTTGCTCACCGATCGCCGCAGCCTGTGCGCGGCCGAGGGCGCTCAGGTTGAAGCCGTCGAGGTGGCCGTACAGGACCCGGCCGGGGTTCTCGACGTCCGCGTGGCGGATCAGGTAGAACTGGCTCAGCTTCGGTACGCGCCGATCGAGGTTCGGTTGGTGCCGGACGAACGGCCGGTCTCGAGCGCCTGGTAGGCCTCCTGGATCAGGTTCCCGGTGTACTCGCGCCGGTTCATCAGGCCGGCCTCGGGCTCGGCGCGCTGAGGGATGGCGTCGATGGTCGCGGCGCCGCAGCTGACGGTTAGGCGCTGCCAGTTCCCGCCGGCCGCGAAGTCGTGGGTGGCGATCGAACGCCTGATCTTGTCGGCCGCCAGTGCGGCGCCGTGGTCGTCTGTCTCGGGCAGGACGATGGCGAAATGCGGTGATCCGTCGGCCTCCAGGAAGGCGAGCGTGTCGGTGTCCCGGATGGCCTGGCCGAGCCGCTCGGTGATCTCGCGCAGCAGGTTCTCGAGCTGGATCTGCTCCAGCTCCCTGTGGATGTGCTCGGCGTGGTCCAGCTCGATCAGGAGGAGCGAGAGGGGACGGTGGTAGCGCACCGCGCGGTTGGCCTCCTGGCCGACCAGGGCGCTGACGAACTTCGAGTTCCAGATCCCTGTCGTGGGATCGACGACGCCAAAAAGGGGGCTCGAGGTCCTGTCCGTCTGGCTGTGGCCGCAGCTGGGACAGTATTGAGAGGTCTCGGGCACATCCGTGTTGCAATACCAGCAGGAGCCCATTGGCCGCATTCTAGGCATCCTGCTTGGCCGCCGCTCTCAGATCAGAATCTAACGCGTGACCGACCAGGGCGAGCTGTTCCCGATGCCGGTCTCCTCCGAACCCGAAGCCCCGCTGGCGACCCGGATGCGGCCCAAGAGCTTCGAGGACCTCGTGGGCCAGCGCGAGGTGGTCGACGTCCTGCGCCAGCTCACTCGTTCCGGGCACCTGCCGAGCATCGTCCTCTGGGGGCCTCCCGGCAGCGGCAAGACGACCCTCGCGGGGCTCCTCGCCACCGAGACCAGGGCCCGGATGGTCGCCCTGTCCGCGGTGACCGCAGGGGTTGCCGACCTGCGTAAGGTCGTCGCGGAAGCCAAGGTCCACCGGCGTGCGGGAATGAGGACGGTCCTCTTCGTGGACGAGATCCACCGATTCAACAAGGCCCAGCAGGACGCCATCCTGCCCCACGTCGAGGAAGGGACCGTGACCCTGATCGGCGCGACGACCGAGAACCCGTCGTTCGAGGTCATCGCACCGCTGCTGTCGCGCAGCCGGGTGTTCCGGCTCGAGCAGCTCGACCGCGACGAGCTCAAACAGGTCGTGGAGCGCGGCCTCCAGGAGCTGGGGGCGGCCATGGAACATGAGGCGATGGAAGACCTCCTGGAGACGGCGCGGGGAGACGCGCGGGTGGCGCTCAACGGCCTCGAAGCCGCTGCGGCTTTGGCGGGCGAGGCGCGGATCGGAGTTGACCACGTCGAGCGTGCGATGCAGCAGAGGCACCTCCTGTACGACAGGGCGGGGGACCAGCACTACGACATCGTGTCGGCACTCATCAAGAGTGTCCGCGGCAGCGATCCCGACGCCGCGGTCTACTGGATGGCACGCATGCTCGAGGCGGGCGAGGACCCGCTTTTCGTGGCGCGCCGGCTCGTGATTCTCGCGGCCGAGGACATCGGGCTGGCCGATCCGCAGGCCCTCGCGTTGGCGGTGGCCGCGCAGCAGGCGGCCCACTTCGTCGGCATGCCGGAGGCCGTCCTCCCTCTGACCGAGGCGGCGCTGTACCTGGCGCTGGCGCCCAAGTCGAATTCGGCCCTCACCTCGTACGGCGCCGCGCGAGAGCTCATCGAAGAGACCGGTAACGAGCCCGTGCCCAAACATCTTCGCAATGCGCCAACGGGCCTCATGAAGTCGATGGGATACGGCAGCGGTTACCGCTACGCGCACGATTTTGAGGGCGGGGTCGCAGACCAGGTGCACATGCCCGAAAACCTCAAGGGACGCAAGGTTTACAGGCCCAGTCCCCGTGACAGGCGGCAGAGTCCGTAGCATTGCCCCTCGTGTCCGACGCCCTCGTGATCTTCAAGCCCGACGCCGCGTATCGCCTGGCTGCCCGCGCCGGGATCTGGAGCTGGCTCTCGACCGAACGTAGCTGGAAGATCCGCTCGCTCGAATGGTTCCAGCCTCCGGCCTCCCTGATAGAGAGCCATTACGACTTCCTGCAGGGCCGGCCTTTCTTCCCGTGGCTGGTGGACTTCATGACCGCCCTGCCCCTGGTCGTCGGCCGCGTGACGGCTTCGGCCGACGTCCTCAAGGAGATGCGTCACGACCTCGGTGAGACACGGATCGCCCAGTCGCGGCCCGGCTCGCTCCGTGAGCGGTACGGGATCTTCGGCGGTCTCAACTGCCTGCATCTGTCGGACGCGCCCGAAACCGGCGAGGCGGAGGTGGCGCGATGGTCGAAGTCGGTTCAGCTGGACAGCGTCGCGGTGAAGCTCGACCGGACCAGCCAGCTTCCCGACCACACGTACCACCTACGGTCACTGGCGACCCAGGTCAACGGGGGCAACCACGTCGAGCTGGCTTCGAAGGCGATACGAGAGCTGCTGGCGGAAGAGTCTCAGCTCGGGGGCGAAAAGCTCGATGCGCTCTGCCGGATCACTTTGGGGGCTCTGACTTAGCCTCTCCAGCCTCCGACTTCGTTTCGGCGACCCGCTGCACCGCGCCCACGTGGACCGTCACAGGCTTGTTGAAAAGCTCCGAGTTGGGCACCACGAGCAGGTCTCCGGAATCGGTCTTGACCAGCGTGACGCGAAGCTTCACCTCGAGGATGCTGCCCGAGCCGGCCCCCTCGAGCGAGATGCGGTCGCCGACGCGCATGTGGCGCTCCAGGAGCACGTAGTAACCGGAGACGTAGTCCTTCAAGAGATCCTGCACCCCGAAGCTGGCGACGATGGTGGCCAGCAGGATGCCGGCGAGCGTCAGGTTCTGGCTCTGAAACGCCAGGCCCACCGCGAACATGACGCCGAGGGCGATCAGCAAGAACGTGACCACGCGCCCGCCGATGACGATCATGTCGGTCCGCATGTGCCGGCGCTGCAGAGCGGAGACGACCAGGTTCGAGGTGATGCGCGAACCGATCACGAAGACCACGAAGACGACGACTGCGACGGCGATGAACGCGAGCTGAGAGTTCGAGATCGCCGGAATCACACCGCCCAGCGGCGGGGCGCTCATTCCTTCGACTCGGCGGCTTCCTCCGCGCCTTCGCCCTCGCCCTCGGCGCCGGCCTCACCCTCGGCAGCCAGGGCGGCCTCGGCGGACGGGATCTCCTCTTCGACCTTCATCTCGCGCTTGTGCACGATCTTGACGATCAGCTCCTCCGGGTCCAGCAGCACGGTCACGCCCTTGGGCACGCTCAGGTCGGACACGCGGAGCTCGGCATCGATATCCTCGAGCGGGGTGATATCCACCTCAAAGGCCTCCGGGATGTCGGACGGCAGGCACTCGACGCGGAGCGAGTGGACGGGTTGCAGGACGTCGGCGTCACCGCGCTTGACCGCGGCCGATTCGCCGGTCAGGTGGACAGGCACCTCGACCGTGATCTTCTCCTCCAGGTTGACCTGGTAGAAGTCGACGTGGATCGGGCCGAGCCGGCGCGGGTGGGTCTGGATCTCGCGGACCAGGACCTTCTCGGTGCGGTCTCCGTCCACCAGCAGGTCGACGAGGTGGGTGCGCCCGGACTTGATGAAGACCTTCTGGAACTCCATGCGGTCGAGGACGAGCGACGTGGGCTCGGTGCCATGCCCGTACACGACGGCCGCGAGCTTGCCCTCGCGGTGCAGTTGGCGCGAGCGCTTGCCGTTGGCCGGTCGGATCGAGGCTTTGAGCTGCATAGATCGGCCTCGGGTTGGGAGGCGCTGGTTATGATACCCGAAAGCCGCTCGGCGACCCGCCGGGCGCGTCTAGATCGAATACCCAGGAGGGCATCCCGGCATGCAGAACCCACCGCCTCCCCCACCGCCCAGCGGCAGCCCACCGCCTCCCCCGCCGCCGAGTGGTATGCCGCCCATGATGCCGCCCCCGCCGCCGGGTGGTGGAATGCCGCCGATGATGCCCCCGGGCGGCGGCTACGCGATGGCGACCCCGAGCAACCTGGCCAGCCCCGGCACGCGCATCGTGGGCGGGCT
>Ga0307373_10009547_pt1 | contig 14463 bp, 8 predicted proteins | sample OX2MG_FD_202534 | JGI IMG/M metagenome (GOLD analysis project Ga0307373, IMG submission 202534) | Soil microbial communities from Risofladan, Vaasa, Finland - OX-2 | ecosystem: Environmental > Terrestrial > Soil > Coastal area > Acid sulfate soil | place: Finland: Risofladan, Vaasa | collected... | reverse complement strand
AACTTTGCTTATTACCTGACGAGATTTCTCCGATGGTCCAAGCTTCTTCCGAGTGTCGCAGAAAACCGCTCCAATTCACCCACAGCGGGGTCACTTCGCTAGGTCGTGATGAGCGGGCCGGGGGGTGCTCCCTTTTTCGCGTGCATATACGCTATCCCGGCATCCGGGGTGTAGCATTTTCCCCTCAGCGCGTAATACCCCGCGCGCCGGTTGACGGGGTATTACGCGCTGAGGGGAAAATGCTACACTCCGGTTGCTTCGCAGTGAGAGTGAAACTGCCCCTGTGTCACATCGATTGGCGAACGGGCGCGTGCTCATGCGCGTGCTCATTATTTTAATGCTCACGCCTCTCTGATATCATCGCGGCGACTTAATTGGGTTCGTCGAAGCCCTTAACAAAAAGAAGTGTATTCCGGCGCGAATGAGGGCCGGCGTACTCAATACAACATAATCGGGGTTGCGGGTGAATATTTTGTTGCGGCGGAACTTTCCCGACGTGGTTGGATTGCTGTGCTCACTTTAAAAAATACTCCCAACATCGATTTGATCGCCACTACTCTGGATGGCAAACGCACGGTCAACGTACAAGTAAAAACGCGATCATCGGAAATAGACAGGGTTGGATATTGAATAGAAGCATCGAAACACTTGTACCCGGTCAGAATTATTACATTGCTTTTGTTGATTTGTGGGGTATGGACGCGAAGCCGGATTACTACCTAATTCCCAAAAATCTTTTTGCAAAGTGGATAGCAGATCGTCACAAACAATGGCTGGCCACTCCGGGCTGGAAGGCCCGCGTGCACAAGGATAATCCCATTAGGGCATTTGATAAGCCCGACTTTGAAGTATTCGAAAAATATCACAATAATTGGGACCTGAGTTTGCGCTAAAGCGTAACACCATAATATTGTCTTCTGGGTTCGAGCCAGCTTAAAATGCCGTGCCCGGATCACGCAACACAAGAACCATGTCCAACACATATCGTATTTCTGAGCAAGATGAGCGAGAGCTTCGGGCAAGAACTTGCATGGGGATTTAAGATTCGACCGAACCACTCAGGAAAAGGCCACAAAGCTATTGAAAGTTTACACTTACCGACAGCCAGTGAACGGTTCCTGCCGTCGTTCCTGAGAGTTGGAAGGTAGCGGTCCCTGTTATGGCGACATTCAGACTGCCACTCTGGGATCCTAGGTTATTTGAATCTCCTCCATAAGCGGCGAACCAGGTGCAAGTGCCAATCTGAATGAACGTCGGGTTCGTGAGTGTTATCTGGGCAGCCCCATTAGCTACCGTAACGGGAAACGTATCAAAGCAGTTTGGTGTACTGAAATTGACTGCTCCGGTCACGGCCTTTGATGAAGTCACGCTTGCTGAGAGGGTAAGGCCAGCACTCTGAGCCACTTTAGTGCGCGCAGTGGATAGAACAGTTGTTGTGGGAACTGGCCCACCGCCACCACCTCCTCCAGTGCTTGCAGCGGCTCCTCCTCCGCATCCGATAGCGAAGCTTAGTATGCACGCCAATCCAAGTCCGCAGGCCGCACTTGCGGAGCGCCGTTTTCCCGGCACAACAAATGTCAACACTGCCAGAAGTCCGGCGATGGAACTCAGCATCCACCATGTGTTGCGGCTGATAGGCGAGAATGTTCGTGGGGACCAGTCACCCGGTGGTGTGTGCGCACTTGTACTGCTCGAGGGCGCTGTCGTCGTTATTGTCAGCGTTGCTGTCGCCGCAGCGCCATTGGTGAGTGTCACAGACGTGGGTGAAATCGAGCATGTCGCGCCAGGAAAGTTTGGAATACCGCCCGGCAAATTGCTTTGTGGACAGCTCAGCTGTACGGTGCTCGTGTCGTTGGTCAGAGGTGTAATCGTCAATGTAGAAGAACTAGTTTGCCCCGCAGTTATAGTCAGCGGCGGGGACGAAACGGCGAAATCTGGGGTAACAACATTGACAAAGACATTCGGACCTCCGTAGGTGGGCTGGTAGTTCGAATCGCCGCTATATTGCACGCCGACGGATTCGCTATACTGCGGTGTGAATGTCATGCTCGCCTGTAATTCCCAGTTCCCGCTCGGATCTTGTATGACGTTGACCGTTACCGGATTATTGATGGGGGAACCGCTATAAAATGTAAATGATCCGGTTGGTTTGAGAGCGGCATTGCTTGCGAGATTCGTCGTATCCACTGTCGCAACAAGCGTCACACTTGTCCCGTAACCATAGATGACTGTCCCAGGCGTGGCAGTTATTGAGCTCGTGATAGGGTAACGCACATCCACTGCGACTGGCCCTGATGTGGATGGGGCATAGTTTGAGTCCCCGCTGTATTGGACTGTCAGATCGTGTGTTCCCGCCGGTGCCGAAATAGCAGTTTGAATCACTGCCTGCATGTGCGCGCCGGAAGTTGGGCTGCCGGCCACGGGATAACTGGAGAGCACTGTTAAAGGGAGCGGCGTCGTCCCGTCGAAGAGCGTGTAGCTTCCTCCCGGTGCTGCTCCCGAGCTACTCGAATTGGTCACAACAGTGAGGGCCGTCGGTTGGCCGATTGTGTCGGCGGGAAATGGCGCAAAAACGGGAGGATTTATGATCGTCGTTGTGGGTGCTGGCGTAACAGTTACTGTATCCGTCGTCGTACTGGCGTTATAGCTGGTATCCCCGCTGTAGCTTGCTCCGACGGTATGCGATCCTCCCGTGAATTGGATTGACTGGTCCTCCGTAAAACCTTGGCTATTCAGAGCGAACGTCCCACCATTCAGGGAACTGCCGTTGTCCGTGAGGGAGACCGTGCCTGTCGGACATCCGTACGTTAGAGTCGTGCTACCTGGAGTGAAACAATCGGTGCCGGAACCATTCGTGACGTCCGCACGCAAAATGTACGGTGAGCCGTATGGAAAGGTCGTTGCGTTCGAATTTGTCACCTGGCCGCTCGTCGGGTCAAAAGTCACGATGCTCAGGTTCGTCTTGCTCGATTCCGGCGTGACGGTGACGGTGACGGCATTCGAGTCGCTTCCTCCGTAGGTAGCGTCACCTGCGTAATGAGCTTGCACGCTATAAGACGCGCCTCCGGGCAGCATATTCGTCGAACCCGACGCAGTTCCGTTGCTCAAAGTCAGCGTGTCGACGTCGGTGGTGTTTGCGCCTTGCGTAGCGATCAACGAAACGTCGCCGGTAGGTTGTGGGGACGTTGGGGAAACTGAGACGGAGACGTTTACGGGCGCGCCGTGTGTGACGTTTACAGCACTGCCGCCATTCAGCGTCAGAGTGGTCGAAGACGCAGTGAATTTCACCGAACTCCAGCTACTGACCATGTTGTTGGCGTTCACCGAACCGAGTCCGGTCGCCAGATCGTAGCCTGTGGCCGCGTTGTAGCCGGAGAGGATGCCGTATTGGTCGCCGGAATTTGATGTCGTGCAGTTCAATGTGCCGGTGGCGCAAGGCATTGCAATGGTCCCTGAAGTGACGTCGTTGAAGGCGCAGTTGGCTGCTGGCCCAGTGGTCGAATTGCAAGTGGATGCCGGTTGCTGTGCGGCAAGCTTATAGAGGATGAAGTTCGGATTGCCCTGGCGCGAAGCCATCTTTTGATCTACTAGCGCCAGCAATCCGGCGAACGCGGGGGATGAGGCCGAAGTGCCGCCGATGTTGACGAAGTTCGACGAGCTGCAAGGACCCTGCAGGTCAGCCTCGCAAATTGCGTAAGAATTGCCGATGAATCCGGCGCCGGCGAAGAGCGAGACGTCCGGAAGGTCGCGCTTGCCATCTCCCGGTACGCCGGCGCCCGTTTGCCAAGGCGGCTTAGTATAACCTCCGGCGCAACTTGACGCCGTCGAACCGGCTGGCGTGGTGCAATTGCTCTTCCCGCCGCTTCCGCCGATAGCGCGCACAGTTCCGGACAATTGCGGGTTGTTGCAGTTGGTCTCCTGGTTCGTGCTGAAACCGACAGTGCCAAAAACTGCGTTCGTGCAAGTGTCATTCCACGTGGTTTCAGGAATGTAACCCTTGGCCGACTCCTGTGTCGTTGGATTATTGGTCGTATTCCAATACAGCAGCGGATTGGAGAAGTCGCTGAAATCGGTGCCGCCGACGGCGACGTTATACGGAGTCGAGGCAAGCCCATTGACTTGCAGCCCGCTCCTGGCCGGCTGCGGAGGGTTGCCCTGAAAGAAATCGCACCCCGCTGAACCCTGGTCTCCCGAAGAAACAAAAACGGAAATGCCTTGCGCCGCCGCTTGCTCCCAGAGATTCTTGTAAAACTGATTGCCGGCTGTCCCGAGGTCAAGTTCACAGCCAAGAAAACTCTCACTCATGATGGGAGCGACGTTGTTGTCCACGATATAGAGCGCTGAAAGATCCACGCCATCCGTTGTCTCGGTAGACTGCGAAACCACAAGTTTGACGGTGGCGCTTCTGGCCACGGTGCCGGCCCACTCCACGTCCAAGTCGGCTTCTGTTTCGTCACCCTGCACGATGCCCGGGTCAGGGCCGTCGAGAATGATCTGTGGAGGGTTGGGAGGCAGGCCGAAAATGCCGCGAAAATCGGTAACGTCCTGTACGTTTATGTTCGAGCGGCCGACAATGGCGATTGCTTGTCCGGTTCCGTCAATCGGCGGAGTGGCGTTCCATAAGGGCAGTACGTTGTAAATCGTCGCGAAATCGTACGGCGTTACGGCGTTGCAGTACAAAGGGGCGCCCGTATTAGGGTTGGTGCCGCACTGAGAGGTCAGTAGCGGCTTTGTCTCATTGGCTTGTGCGCTGGGCGCCGGTTTGGTGGACATGCTTCCAAGATGATGCATCGGTTTTCTCGGGAAGCTATCCAAACTGTCGACGCCCACGATGACCGCAGCAAGAGCGCTGGGAATTTGCGGATCGCTGTCGTTTGCCCAATACTGCCCGCCGTTGACAATGTAACTGTGAATCGTGGTGTGAAAGGCTTCCTGTACTTGCGCCGCGGTTCCCGAGAACTCAATTACATTACGGCCATTCGACACGCTCGTTACTTGAAAGCCGTGGGCGGCCAGCCATGCAGCAACTGTCTGCACATCCTGGCCGGAAGGACCAAACTGCTGTCCAAACTCGCCCGGCGTAAGCCACTTGTGGAAGCTGGGCGACGATTGGTCCTGCTGCTCTTGCAGTAGTGTCTGAAGTGCTGCTTCCTGCTCGGCGCTTCGCGTCAAGACCAGGAGCATGCGCTGCATCGGAAGGCTGGACGGTGCCGCTCCCTGATCGAGCTCCGGGCGCGCCAGCGGATGCGTGTTGCCATGGAGAACAGTCAGCTTCGTCTCGTCCACAGCTTGGGTGATCAGCGAATGCGATGCTGAAATAATTGTCTGCGCGAGAGTAGGTTTATGCAAGACCAACACCAGGAGCAGCAGGAGAACGCCTCTAGCAGACACGGTCGCAATGCTAGCAGTAGCATTTAAACGCGGGAGGGAGCCTTTCGTTGCCCTGGGCTGGGTCACATTATGCTCTTTTTCGGGGACGCAGATTCTATAACATTCTGATTTGGCGATGTCAATCCCTCGTAAGTACCAGAAATGCCACTTATTCGGCGCGATCTTAACCAATCGGTTTCCAATAGATAGCACTAGTCGAGGCCACACTTGAGTTCCAAGAATCTCTTCTCAATAGCAGCGATTCTTGACGGGGGAGAAGGTCATCCGCGCAACCCATCGGAGCCTATGTCAGCATAAGGGCTACGAACGCGAGCACGTCCGACGCTCATGACTCAACATGCCATTTTGTCAGGCCTGAGACCAGCCGTGTCACTAGCATAATGGACTGCGTCACTCATTGGACGAGACACATGCAAGCCGTGCGAGCTTTTCCCAATGTCTCGGATGCGGCATCCGCTTCCCTGGACGAATGTCTGTCGCGTAAGGAAGCGATAATCCCAGCTCCGACGCGATAGCCGAAACCGTTAACGTTGCCAGCCTCGGCTGGATCTTTTCGCGATAAACCTTTTCGGTCAACCACCCGGGCAAATCAGACGGTTTCCACGTTCGTTTGGCCGCCTCCTGTCGGCGCATCGTCGCCGCGCGGCGAGCTTCCGCCTTTGGTGTGTGCGTTACTATCCGCCCCAACTTTGCGGCATTGATGAGATTCTTTCTGGCTACTGCCACGGAGCACGCCTGGCAGAAGCTGGCACCAAACTCGATCGGTACGCCGCAATTTCGGCAAATGGTCGTTGGCCGAGGTGTGGCCTTGACCGGCAGACCGGGCGAGGTGCCTTTGGCTTGGCGACGATAACTTTGTGTCAGCCGAGTCGGCGGGAAAATTCGCGCCGTTCTCTTTGGAACGGATGCTGAGAATGCCCGACAAACCCACTCAGCGATTGGCGCGACAGCGCGGCCCCAGATCTGTGCTGTTTCCGAAAGTTGAACGGCAAAGGAAGCTATCAAACGGCAGTTGCCGTCGCCCTGCTCGAAAAACCACTCCCGACGCAAGGGTCCTCGCGTGATCCAATTGAGCACGTACGCATCGACGCGAGGGCGAATGGGTTCCATAAGATCAGAAGCCAAGCTATCGCGCGAAGGGCTGTCGAAGTGCATGACACCCAGCCCAGGATCAAGCCCAAGCGCGGCGACGGCCAACCGAGCCTCGGACTCAAGCAAAGCGTAGAGATAATTCAGCATCGCGTTTGGCGGATTGACGGCAAGGCGAGGAGACGCAGTTAGCGGCGATTCGCGAGTCCCGAAGGTGCCCCAATGCTCGGGCACACGGCCCAGGTCTCTGGTCGGAAAATCGACCCGCACATTTCGCCACGCGACCCAATATGCTTTGGCTGCGAGGGCCTCAAGTGGACGTAAGGCCTCAATTGACTGACAAATTGGGAGTCCACGGCGCATCTCCGCGATCCTGTCTGCGGCACCCGCGTGTTGGAGCTTCTCGCGAACCAATTGTTCTTGCGCAATGAGTTTCTTGTCGAGCAGGTCTTTCGAAATCTCTAGCGCAACCCCCGATTGATGGGCAAGAGCTTGAGCGCGTCGCAGTCGAGCATCGGACGAACGAACAGGGCCGGTCGTGGCGAGTACCGAGCCGTCGCGGTCGAGCATCACGAAGGAAGCATCTTGGTCTGCCAGCCAACGAAGCGCCGCGAGGGAAACAAATCCGTCAGCGCCGATGACAACCAACCGGCGCAGTCCATGCCCGACACGCGACAATCGAACTTCACGGCGGACAGGACCGATTCCGTCCTGAAGGGTTAGGTGTCCGCGATCAACATGAACTTTAATGCCGTAACCGAAGAGCGTCACAACTCCGCGTTGCGGCGTAATTGGACTGAAATTGCAGTGTCGCGAATCTTGCGGTACGGTCTGCGTAGCTGCCATTGGAGCTTAACCCTCCATTGATGGTTAGGGCTTGTCGTCTGCGACAACAGGCGGCAGGCCCGCTTTTTTTTTCGAAACTAATTCACGTTCATTATTTCGTTCATTTTATCATGTTTGTCGGCGGGCGTTTCCGACCTTCCGAAAGCGTCAGCTCGGCTTGTTGCGCTAGCACTATATCCACTTGAAACCGTGGTGACGTGAGCAGCTTGAAGTACAGCTTTGTTATTTCGTGTGGGAATGCTTTAGGGTGAACTTTCGTTCGGCATGCCTGTCGAATTGCGCGTTCCAAGTAGAACCAGTTTTTTGCCAGCTCAACCTTCGCAAGCTGGTAGCGCCTCGGAAGGGATGGAATAAAATCCTCAAACGTTAGGACTACTCCGTCTACCGTTTTTCTGTTTGCACTTGTCGCCAGATATCGGATCGCCTTAAAGACTTGATACGCCGGTCCGGGTGCCATCGTATATGGGGCCTTGACGCTACGTCTCATCGACTGACGCCAACCCATGTACGGAAGGCCAGCGGCAGCATTGGCAAGGGTTAGCGGCCTCAACGAGTATCGTTTGCTCTTTAGAAAGCGAAGGAGTTCCTGACGAGCGAAGCCTGCTTCCAAGTCTCTCAATCGTTTCGCCAATTGGCGCTCGCGGTCATACAAGCTTCGATATCGTCGCGCTGTTTTCCAGAATTCTTTCCTTCGCATCTTTAGTGCCCGCTTGACGATCCGACGACTACGACCTTTTGCCTGAGTCACAACCGAAGCCACTTGTTGCAGTTGTTCTTTGGCGCGACGGTGCGATTCGTCTGCGACGCGCATTGGCTGTGCCAGAGTTCCCAGCTCAGTTCGAACCTTGCGCAGAGTGGCACCGGACGCGGGCTCGGAGCAGGGACGGCAAAATAGCTCCATAACGTTCCCAAACCATGTTTCGGGTTTCGAGATAGGAGTAAAGATGCGAATCAAATCGTCCGCCTTCTTGCACCTTTGAAGTTCCCAGTCGATCTCACCCCATGTTCCTTCGAAAATCTGCACTAGCTGAACTCGTCGATTGTGCAATTGAGGATCGCTCAATTCGCTGGGTCGTCCTCGCGGTCGCAAAGCCCCTTCTTCCTGAAAACGTGTCAAGTCCCCTCGTGTTTTCGACCGCCGCATAAATACATAATATATCACGTTTATTGCCATATTATATCAAACATTATATCTCTTATTGCCACATATTATGAAAGGTCTCTTCCGGACCTCCATTATTGTGATGAAAACAGGACGTATACTGTGTTCATTGAGGGAGCGGACTGCGACTCCGCTACAACGATGACGGGTCCAATGAAGCACAGGAATCGCAAAACAGGTAGCGCGCACAGCAACCAAACGGCAGTGCGGCGAGGAAACCATGAGGACAAACGGAAGAGCTAGATCGAGATTTGCTCTGACGCAGCTTCCAATACGCAGTTATGCCGCGCGCGAGCGCGCCATGCACGTACTCGCGGCCATGCGCCACGACTCGGGCCTTTCGCTAACTCACGCTGCTAAGCTGCAAGGCGTCAAACCCGAAACAGTTAAGAAATACCTTCCGTCCGCGCTGAACAAATCCAATGGAAAGTTCCAAGCAACAAAGGCTGACCGCTATACCGCAACGCTCTACATTCCCGACGCCCAGGGCAATTCTATTGGAGTCAGAACTCGCTCATCGAAAGATCGCGAGGCGCTAGGCCTGTACCTTCGTGACCTAGGACGCTATTTGCGAGGTGATCGAAATGCTCTCTCAGCATGGCATGGAAAGGAGATCGCAGGCGTTGAACTTCTTACAGATGAACGCGCACTCGTGGCTATCGAACCCGCGCTGTCTGATTTCTCGCTATATCGAACGTTTAACACCGGGGGCGCTTGAGGGATTCAAACCCAATTCGCACTGCACGGCGCAGAGCGCGGCAGCAAGAGCGCGAGAAGCAAGGACTGGCTGTTCCGCCTTGTGTTTCGTGTATTCACGAGCACCATGTGGTCGGTCGGAATCATGATGCCGAGTTCACGGTTGATCGCTGTGAAAAGCATCACCAGGAACGGCACGAACAGCTTCGTCGAGCGGGAGTGTCATTGAGGCGTGAACCAAGGGCGGAGATGAACGTTGCGACGATGCTGCGAGCCCTGGCGGTCCACAAGCGGGCGGAGGCGAATTCGGAAGCGGACGCGCTGGAACGTTGGGCCGATACTCTTGAGAAATCGGGAACGAGGAAAAGGAAATGAGCCAGCAACATGATATTTACGTCCGCGCACATACCGCGCAGCTTGAGAAGAAACAGCGCGAAAGTACGCGCCAAGATGAGGAACCGAAATGGTCCGATCATGCACTCGTTTTGGATTGCGAGAGCCGGATCACCGCAGACCAAACTTTGACGTTCGGCTTCTGGCGCTTTTGCGAATTGCGGGATAATAAGTATGTATGCACCGAAGAAGGAATCCTCCACGATGACAACAGCCTGAGCGCAAAGGAATTTGATGTGCTTCGCCAATACGCGAGGGCAACCAAGCCTGATACCACCCAGGATGGTTGCGACCGCTTGCGACTGTATTCCCGCTCGAAATTTGTCGAGGAAACACTAGGGATAGCGATTCAGGCCAAGGCGCTCATCGTGTGTTTCAACGCCGGATTCGACTTGAGCAGATTGGCTGTGGATTGGGAAACGGCTGAGAACGGCGGATCGTCGTTAATCCTGTCGCAGTGGCGCAATCCCAAGACCAACGAACGCAAGGCAAACAAATACTTGCCGCGAATTGTTATTAAGGCGTTGAACAGCAAGGCCGCGATAATTCATTCGACTCGCGCGCCCATGTCCGAGCCGGGAAAGAAAAGTAAGCGGGTGAAGCTCTGGCCTGCCGCGAGATTTCTGGATGTGCGCACTTTGCTTTGGGCGCTTCGCAACAAATCGTATTCGTTAAAGACAGCTTGCGAGAAATTTAACATTCCAGGAAAACTAGACCACAAACCAAGTGGTTGTGTGGATTTGAAAGAAATCGAATACTGCCGACAGGATGTACGAGCGACAATGGGTGTCTTGAATGCGGCGAAGCAGGAGTACGATCTGCACCCGATCACTCCCGGTCCGGACAGGATGTTCAGCCCGGCTAGCGTCGCCAAGGGCTATTTGGAAGAGTTGCACATTTCGCATCCCAGCGGAAAAGTTAAGGATGCCGATGCAGCCTACGGCATTTTCATGCAGAGTTACTTCGGTGGACGCGCAGAGTGCCGCATACGGAATTGGGAAGTACCAGTTTGCCCGGTGGATTTTATGTCGCAGTACACGACCGTGAATGAATTGCTGGGCAATTGGGACCTTTTGACAGCAGAAAGCGTAACATTTTCTGATGCAACGGAAGAAGTGCGGCAACTTCTTTCCCAGGTTACTCTTGACCGCTGCTTTAAGCGCAAGCTCTGGCCGCAATTCAAATTCTTCGCCCTCGTTCGCCCGGACAACGACATTCTTCCCGTGCGGACAGTCTATAATGGCGTAACCCAGAACATCGGTATCAACTACCTTTCGAGCGAAGAGCCAATCTGGTTTGCAGGGCCGGACATCATCGCATCGATTCTGCAGACTGGGAATGTTCCGCGCGTAGAGAAAGCCATCCGCGTTGTGCCGCACGGCAAGCAGGCGGGATTAGGCTCCACATTCCTGCGCGGCATGGTTAGAGTGGATGCCAACAAAAACAGCTTCTTTAAGCACGTCATCGAACAACGAGCAGCTCACGAATCGAATGCAGCACTCTTCTATTGGCTGAAGATTCTCGCCAGTAGTGGATCGTATGGTCTGTTTGTCGAGCTCAATCCGAACAAATCCAACGCGACGAAACTCAAAGTATTTTCGGGCGAGGAGTCCTTTGAGACCACTTCCGACGTGGTAGAAGAGCCGGGAAAGTGGTTTGCGCCACACATCGGTTCTCTCATCACGGCGGGCGGGCGCTTGCTCCTGGCAATGCTTGAACGGTGCATTGCGGTTGCAGGTGGAACTTATCTGTTCTGCGACACCGACAGCGCAGCGATAGTTTCAGCGAAGGGTAGAAAGCAGCTACCGATGCCCGATGGCGCGGAACCTATAACAGCGCTCTCCTGGGAGGAAGTGCAGCACATCGCAGACAGATTCGAGTCCCTCAACCCCTACAACCGCAAGCTGGTGCCTGGCTCAATCCTGAAAGTGCACAAGCTGAATTGGGATCGCAATGAGCAGCGCCGTCAGCTATACGGCTACAGCATCGCCGCAAAGAGGTACGCGCTTTATACGAAAACTCAAGACGACATCCAAATCGTCGAGCCAAAGGCGCATGGACTCGGTTACTTTTATCCTCCGAAGGACTCTCCAGATGGATGGGAACATGAAACGCCTCAGTGGATATTCGAGGCTTGGGACTGGATCATGCGCGGGGTTCTGGGATTGGACCGCACCAAGCCAGCATGGTTTGATCTCCCGGTGATGATGAAACTGACGCTCAGCACCCCGCACCACGTTCTAAAGAATCTTGCCAAGGGACCGCTTACTCGCCCGCACAATTTCATGATGATCCCGCAAATATCGCGATTTGGTTGCCCCCAGAACGTTCATCCTGACAAGTTCACGCTGATAACTCCGTTTTCGTCCGAGCGCGGTGAATGGATGAACTCGAAATGTATCAATATCCACGATTATCAATCACCTGTTTACGAACTGACGAGCGATTATGATGGCCGCAGGGCGCTCACAAAGAATTTCTTCATGCTTCTAGAGTCGTACCAGAACCATCCTGAAGCCAAGAGCCTCGGGCCGGACGGGAAGCAGTGCGAGTTCGATACGCAAGGTTTGCTACAGCGAGCGCACATTATTGCGAACTGGCCGCCTGTTTACATCGGCAAAGAATCTGACCGTCACTGGGATGAGGGCGAAGATTTGAGTTTGCTGGAATTCAAAGCCATTCATTACAAACGACGAGGCAACGCTGTTGCCGACGGCGATCAATTAGCGCGTATCGCAAAAGTCCCTAAGCGAGAATTCATGCGTCGTGGAATCAATCAGCACACGCTGGAGAAAATCTGCAGGCGAGAACCTGTGCGGGCGGCAAAATTGGCGACATGCCTGAACTCACTCGAAAAGTATGAACAAGGAAAGTCGGAATAAAGAAGTATGACCACGGATCGTGCTTGAACATGAGTTTCATCCGCCCGCAAATCAAAGTGCGCGGATACGCAACACATCCTAGGTCACTTTCCGAGTTTCCCAATTTCTATCTGAACATTTGTAGCTCTCTCGCTTCCTAAGAGCTCCTGTGTGAATATGTCAAATTTCTTGTCTCCACAGTCAAAGACGCTCTCCGTGTAGCCGCCTCCTGTGCCGTGCCCGCTGTAATTTCCAATTGTGCAGAGCTTGGTGTTCATCGCTTCAATGGCGCCAGCGACCTCCTGAGCTAGTTCGTTCGACTCGCGCGCGATCGGGAATTGAAACATGGCGTATACGACTCGTCCGTCAGAAAAAGTTATTTGCCCTTCGTCCGAATCAGGGGTGTCGTTTTCTACCACCAGAGCGGTTTGCTTGTCCGGAAGAAACTTTAGATGATGCCCATTCTCAGCCATGATTTTATTAACTTCTGCTTCGGTCATGCCGATCGAAACATACGCCATGCCAAAACCGATGGATGGCGGTTTGTTAGATGTTTGTTGGACACCTACGCTATGCACGAGAGGAAAGGACAAGCAAAGTAGAACTATTAAATATTCCAACAGGCTCACTGTGTGGCCTCCGATGCCAGATTCGTTTTAAGGTGCGGACAAAAGCACCTTCTGATGCCAAGATACTTAAAGCGCGTTCTACCCAAAAGGGTCTAATTGTTTACGCTTCGAAAATAATACAAGCACCACGCCCACGGTATGACACCTACGAGCAAACTTCGGTAGGCCCACTTTAGAGCCGAAAACTTTCTGCTTACGATTTCCGCATTCCTGTGACACTGTTCAAGCACATCACTGAGATTAACTATGGCGCTTGAGACCCGCTACTATAGAAGTAACGACGCGGCTGTAAATGCGGACGTGCCTAAATAAATGCCGCTCACGCTGCGATTATATCAAGCGTGTTTCCTGATTCGGTTCTTAAGAGCACACGCTAGTTTTGCGGCGGCGCTGACCACAGCACCTTCTTGTTCTTCCCGAATAGCACGATGGACGCGGCGGAAGTTTTGTGCGTCTCGCCGGTCGTCGGAGTTACGAGGTTCGTAACCCCGATGTTGGCTCCAAATCCGTTCGCGTCGGTCAAGCCAAGCCCCGGCCCAGCCAAGGACGCGGTCAGCACTACTGTCTCGTTTCCGTTCGCGTCGTTCAAGCCAAGCTCCGGCCCGACCGACTTCGCAACCAGCGATGCGCGCAACTTTTCATCCGCGTCGAACAAGCCAAGCCTCGGCCCGTCCGACAATACGGCTAGCATGGCCCTCTCCTTTTCGTTCGCGTCGTTCAAGCCAAGCATCGGCCCGACCGACGGCACGGCCAGCATGACCCTCTCCTTTCCGTTAGCATCGTTCAAGCCAAGCATCGGCCCGACCGACTTCGCGCCCAGCATGGCCCTCTCCTTTCCGTTCGCGTCGTACAGAGCAAGGATCGGCCCGTCCGAGAACGCGCCCAGCGACGTGCGCAACTTTCCATCCGCGTCGTACAGAACAAGCATCGGCGCGCCTTTGTACATCTCCAGCCTCGAGCGCTCCCGGCCCTGCGCGTCCACAAGCACAAACGAAGTGGCCCTGACGACGGTGGCGCTCCGGCCCGCTTGTGCGCTCGCCGACCCGCGTGGCCACGCCAGCCCGGCCAATACGACCACTCCCGCAATCACCACTGCCGCAAGCCCCGCCAGCTTCATGCGCCGATTCTGCCGCTCCAACTTTTCCAGCCGCTCCTCGATGGCTCCCTGCTCGTTCGTCACTGAAGCACCTCCGTTCGATGGCGTTTTGGCCTTGCAAGCGCAGCTATTCTACGCTCAATTCGGGCACTCGCTTTCTCCGCGCACGTCTGGCGAGTGGTTCGTCTAAATTAGAACGTGAGGATCGCGGCTCCAAACGCGCTGCAAATTCCCTTCGAGCTGCTCTTGCCGCGAGGGCACCCTAGTCGGGGTGTAGCCGAATTTTTCCCGAAAGATACT